>Ga0181535_10001730_pt1 | contig 27915 bp, 23 predicted proteins | sample PEATcosm2014_Bin_44_FD_119774 | JGI IMG/M metagenome (GOLD analysis project Ga0181535, IMG submission 119774) | Peatland microbial communities from MTU Mesocosm Facility, Houghton, MI, USA - PEATcosm2014_Bin17_30_metaG | ecosystem: Environmental > Terrestrial > Soil > Wetlands > Peat | place... | reverse complement strand
TTGCAGGGAATGGCGGTGCTGATCTTCGCGTGGAACCTGGTGCATTCGTATTTCAAGGGGAAAGAGGCGGGGAACGATCCGTGGGATGCGTGGACGCTGGAGTGGGCCGTGCCGTCCCCGCCGCCGGTGTATAACTTCGCGGCGGATCCCGTGGTGCACAGCCGGCGGCCGTTGTGGGATCTGAAGCATCCGGACGATCCCGACTGGAAGTACGAAGCATGAGCGCGATTCCTGTCTCTCCGATCGCGGAACCCTGGCGCCTGCCGTCGCGTGGGCGCGTGGCGATGCTGGCTCTGATTACGGGCGAGAGCGCGATCTTTACGATTTTCGTGGTGGCGTACATCTACTACATCGGCAAAAGCCTGACAGGGCCGACGCCATCGCAGGTTCTGGATATTCCTTTCTTCAATACGATCTGCCTGCTCTCGAGCAGCGTAACGATCTGGCTCGCTGAGCGGCAGATCGATCGTGGCAAGATGCGCGGGTTTGCGGCGTGGTGGGCGCTGACGATTACGCTGGGGATGATTTTCATCGTCGGAACCGGGATTGAGTGGCACAAACTGATTTATCTGGATGGGCTGACGATCCGGACGAATTTGTTTGGGACAACGTTCTACTCGCTGGTGGGGCTGCATGCGACGCACGTCGTGGTGGGACTGATTGGGTTGTCGCTGATTCTGATCTTCACGCTAACGGGACACGTGCGCGAGGAGCATTCGGAACGGATTCAGGTGTTCGCGCTGTACTGGCATTTTGTGGATGCGGTTTGGGTCGTGGTGTTCACCGTGGTGTACATCGTGGGCAGGTAGAGATGGCGGAAACGACACAGCACAAATCAGGACCGGTGCACGGGGAGACGATCCATTTGCCGGCGCCGACGGCGTGGCCGATTGTGCTGGCGCTTGGCTGCGCGCTGGCCGCAGCCGGCCTGGTGACCAGCCTGTGGGTGACTGCGTTCGGCGCTGTGCTGATGGTGAGCGGGTGCGTGGGGTGGTTCCGCCAGGTGCTGCCGCATGAGGCCCACGAGGATGTGCCGGTGGTGGTGCAGCCGGTGACGATCACAACGACGCGGCGCGTGGTGCGGCGGCTGCAGATTGGGCCGGAGCATCGCGCGCATCTGCCGGTCGAGACCTATCCGGTAACGAGCGGGATCAAGGGCGGGATCGCGGGGGGAATCGCGATGATTTTTCCCGCGCTGGCGTATGGGCTCATTGCCCAGCACAGCATCTGGTATCCGGTGAACCTGCTGGGCGGCGCCGGTGTGGGACCCTCTGCGCACATTACGACTGCGGAGATTGCGGCGTTCCACTGGAGCTGGCTCGTGGTGGCAATTGTCATCCACACTGTTACTTGTTTGCTGGTGGGGCTGTTGTATGGAGCGATGCTTCCGATGTTGCCGACGAGACCCGTGCTGCTGGGTGGGATTCTGGCGCCCCTGCTGTGGACGGGGTTGCTGCACTCGGCCATGGGGATCATCAACCCGGCGCTCGACGCGCGCATTCAGTGGGGATGGTTTGTCGTGTCGCAGGTGACGTTTGGCGTGGTGGCAGGGCTCGTGGTCGCGCGAGAAGGAAAGATTCGCACGAGCCGCGGGCTGCCCTTCTTTGCGCGCATGGGGATCGAGGCGCCGGGTCTCATGGAGTCGAATCCGCAAGCAGGACCGACGGAGTATCGCAACGAGGAGAAGCACTGATGCGCCTTGGCGCGATGGCATTCGCGTTGCCGTTGGTGCTGGCCGGATGCTCCCGGGTGCCGGGCGCGAGCGTGGAGGCGCCCGCACCGCGGCCGGAAGCGGTGATGGATTTTCATACGCTGTACAGCGCGAATTGCCAGGCGTGTCACGGGGCCAACGGGCACGGCGGACCGGCGATGGAGTTAGGGAATCCTGAATACCACGCGCTGGTGGACGATGCGACATTGCGAAAGTGGATTTCGGGAGGGATGCCGGGGACGGAGATGCCGGCGTTTGCTTTGTCGGCGGGCGGGATTCTGACGGATGCGCAGGTCGGCGCGATCATCGCGGGGATGCGGAAGGAATGGGCGATGCCGAATGCGTTCGGGGGCGCGACGCCACCGGCGTATGCGCAGGATCAGGCAGGCGATGCGAAGCGCGGACAGGCGGCGTATCAGGCGCGTTGCGCTATGTGCCATCAGAATCCGGCTCGGGAGCAGGTGACGAGTGCGGCGTATTTGTCGCTGGTGAGCGATCAGGCGCTGCGGACAGTTATTATTGCCGGCCGCGCCGATATTGGGCAGCCCGACTGGCGGCTCGCGACCGGCACGGGGGCCGTGGGGCCGCTTTCGGCGCAGGATGTAACCGATATTGTTACGTATTTGGGATCCTTGCGGAATCCGGCTGCGGTTTCAGCAGCGCCTATACCCAATCCGGCTGGGAGGTGAAGGTGAGCGACGTGAACGATAGCCCGAAGAAGCAGAGCACCGGGTCCGATATCCGGACGGCGAGCGAGCAGGCAAGCAATCGCGAAGGCCCGGTGGTTGTCTCGCGGCGGTGGATGCTGCTGAAGGCCGGCGTGGCGCTGAATGGGCTGGTGGGATTGGCGCTGGCGGTGCCGATTGTGCGGTATTTACTAGCGCCGGTGCGCAAGGACGCTTCGTACAAATCGTGGATTTCCCTGGGGGCGGCGGATAGTTTTCCGGTGGGCGAGACGCGCCTGGTGTCGTTTAAGAATCCGTGGACGCAGCCCTGGGATGGCGAGACCGACAACGTGGCGGCTTATGTGCGGAAGGAAAGCGCGACTCAGTTTACAGTCTTCGCGATCAATTGCGCGCATCTGGGATGCCCGGTGCGTTGGGTCCCGCAGTCGCAGCTTTTCATGTGTCCATGTCACGGAGGCGTGTATTACGCGGATGGATCGCGGGCATCGGGGCCTCCGGAGCGGGGGCTGTTCACGTACGACTACAAAATAGCAGGGGGACAGTTACAAATCGACGCGGGTCAGATGCCGAGCCTGTCGAATACAGCGAAGATGGTGAACATTTCGACGCCCGGACAAAATGGAGCAGCGAAAAATGGGGACTGTCCATGCAGGGGATAAAACAAGCCGCAAAGCGGGTCTACGACTGGCTGGAGCTGCGGCTGCAGGTCGAAGGGCCGGTGAAGGATGCGGTGCTGCACAAGGTTCCGCGGAACACGGCGAGTTGGTGGTACGTATTTGGGAGCGCGGCGTTCACGCTGCTGATGCTGCAGATTGTGACGGGGATTTTGCTGGCCCTGGTGTACGTGCCGTCGGGGGCCGAGGCGTGGAACAGCCTGAACATTCTGAATCATCAGGTGCCGCTGGGTTGGTTTCTGCGCGCGGTGCATGCGTGGGGATCGAACTTCATGGTTGCCGTGGTGTTCATCCACATGGCGCAGGTGTTTTTGTTCGGCGCGTACAAGTTTCCGCGCGAGTTGACCTGGACGGTCGGTGTGTTCTTGCTGTTGATGACGCTGGGCATGGCATTCACCGGGCAGGTGTTACGGTTCGATCAGGACGCGTACTGGGGGCTGGGCATCGGCGTATTCATCCTGAGCCGCGTGCCCCTCTTAGGCGGCTCGCTGGTGCATCTGCTGCTGGGTGGGCCGACGATTGCGGGCGCAACGCTGTCTCGATTTTTCGCGCTGCACGTGTTTGTGATTCCAGGGACGCTGCTGTTTTTAGTGGCGATGCATGTGTGGATGGTGTTGAAGCTGGGCATCAACGAGTGGCCGATGCCGGGGCGGCTGGTGCGGAAGGAAACGTACATCGAGGAGTACAACAAGCTCGCGCACGAGGATGGGATTCCGTTTGTGCCAGGGGCGTTCTGGAAGGACCTGATTTTTTCGGGCGCCGTGCTGGCGGTGGTGGGCGTGTGCGCGGCGGTGCTGGGCCCGTTTGGTCCCAGCGGACAGCCGGATCCATCGATTACGCAGACGGTGCCCAAGCCGGACTTTCCTTTTCTGTGGATTTACGCGGTGCTGTCGTATCTGCCGCCGTCGATGGAGACGCCGTTTATTTTGATTGCGCCGATCCTGATGATCGCGGGATTGCTGGCGGTGCCATTCGTCGCGTCGGAGGGCGAGAAGAGCTGGCATCGGCGGCCCGTTGCTGTGCTGGCGCTGAGCATGGTGGCGGTGAGCTGGGCGGTGTTCACGCATCTGGCGACGTCGACGCCGTGGAGCCCGCACATGAGCGCGTGGAGCGGGGACACGCTGCCGGTGAAGTATCTGCAGGAGGCGACTCCGCTGGTGCGGCAAGGCGCGGTGATCTTTCAGGCCAAGCAGTGCCGCAATTGCCATTCGATTGGCGGGCTGGGTGGGGAGCGGGGACCGGCGCTCGATGCGGTCGCGACGCGGATGACGATGGACCAGATGCGCTACAAGGTGGTGACGGGTGGCGGGAATATGCCGGCTTACGGGAAGAATCTCTCGCCGCCGGAGATTGAGGCGTTGGTGAGTTTTCTCGAGACGCTGCATCCGGAGAAGGAGCCGCCGGCGGTCGATGCGTCACAGCAGGCGGCCGCTTCGGCTCCGGCGGGCGGAAGCAGTACGCCATGATCGGGCAATGAGCGGAACATGAATCTGGGCGCGCTGTTTACGACGTGGGATGTGCCGTGGGCAGTGACGACGGCACTCGCGGTGACCGCGGCGATTTATGTTCATGGATGGTTACAAATTCGTCGGACACGGCCGGAGATGTTTCCGCCGTGGCGGCTGGTGGCGTTTCTGGGCGGAGTTCTGGCGGTTTTTGTTGCGGTTGCGTCGCCGCTGGACACGTTCAGCGAATCGCTGCTGTTCATGCATATGGCGCAGCACTTCTTGCTGATGTCGATTGCGCCGCCCCTGATGGTGCTGGCGGCTCCGGCGGTTCCGACGCTGCGGGGATTGCCGCGGGTGGTGATTCGGGTGCTGCAGCCGTTGTTTCGAACGCAGGCGATTCACGGGATCGGGCACTTCCTGACGCAGCCGAAGGTGGCGTGGGTCGCGATGAACGCGGCGTATTCGATCTGGCATATTCCGAAGGCCTATGAATGTGCGCTGGCGTCGGAGAACTGGCACAACTTCGAGCACGCATGCTTTTTCTTTACAAGCGTGATGTTCTGGTGGCCGGTGATTGCTCCGTGGCCATATCGACAGAGGGGTTCGCGGTGGTTGCTGCTTCCCTATCTGGTGCTTGCGGATCTGGTGAACACGGGTCTGTCGGCGTTTCTGTGCTTTTCGGGGCGGCTGCTGTATCCGAGCTACGCGGCGGTTCCACGCATGTTTGGGTTGAGCGCGCTGAATGACCAAATCGCTGCTGGGGCGTTTATGTGGGTGATGGGATCGACTGTGTTCTTGATTCCGGCGATTGGGATCACGGTGCAGTTGCTCTCGCCGCGCAGGCAGCGGATGCGAGCGGGGATGTTGGCGGCGCATCGGTGAGGACCTGTTCATCGCAGAAAGAAAGGAAAAATCAGGTCCTTCGGCTTGCACCTGAATTGATTCAGCGCGCCCAAGAGCGGGCGCGCTGATTTGCGGATGCTTCGCTCAGGATGACGGAGTTTTTCTTTTCCTGATCTTCGTCCTGATGTGCGCCTCGTGGCCGCCGAGCTAGGGTTTGGTGGCGAGGATGAGTGGCGAGGGGCCTGGGGATTGGAGGAGGCGCGGGTTGGTGAACCCGGCTTCTTCGAGCCAGGCGCCGATTTCGTCGAAGGACCAGGTGTTGCCCTCGGTGGTGTTGACGATCATGTTGACGGCGAAGAAGAGGCCGTTGACGGGACCGGTTCGCTCCTTGTTGACGAGGAATTCCTGGACGGCGATGGTGCCGCCGCTCGCGAGAGCTTTGTGGATTTTTGCGAGGAGCTCGCGGCTGCGCCGTTCGCCTTCGCTGTGCAGGATGTGGCCGACGGTGGCGAGGTGATGACCGGAGCCGAAGTCCACGTCGTGCAGATCGCCGATGATGAAGGAGAAGCGGTCGGCGAGGCCGAATTTAGCGGAGGTCTTTTTTGTGATGTCGATGACCTCGGGCCAGTCGACGGCTGCGACCTGAACGCGGGGTGAGCTTTGTGCAATGGCGATGCCCCAGACGCCGGAGCCGGCGGCGAGGTCGAGGACCTTGACGGGGGTGCCAGCGCTGCCGTAGTTCATGTGGGCGGCGAGGTTTTGGGCCGCGGGATAGCTCATGGGGAAGATGTCGAGGACGAAGTTGTGGAAGAACTCGCCGCCGCTCTTCTCCTCGTTGACGGCGCTCACGGGCTTGCCGGTGGCTACGACTTCGTTGAGGTTGAGCCAGCGGGGAATGAGGTGCTCGCTGCAGTGCTTGATGAGCCCACCTTGGAATGACGGCTTGGTGCTGACGAGGAAGGCGTCGCTTTCTGGCGTGAGGGAGAAGCGGCCCTGCGCATCTTTTGCCAGGAAGTTGAGGCCGACGAGAGCGTCCATGATAGCGGTGAGACCACGGGCGGAGGCGCCGGTAGCTTTCTCGACTTCCCAGATGTCTTTGGGGCCGTTGTCGAGAACGTCAAAGACGTGGTGGCGGATGGCGGCTTCAAGGACAAGGGGCGGAACGTAGCCCCATGCCATTTGCATGATGCGTTCGGGGGTGACCTGGGCGGGCGTGGCAGTAGCCATGGTGTTCTCCGGGGATTGGAAATTGTGTGCTGACAGCCTGGGGAGCTGTGAGGGATGCGGAGGAGTGTAGCAGCTTCAGTAGTGCATTCGGGGTAAATGTGCGAAGGGTACGGGGCGACAAAAAATTGGGCTGGCGCCAGGGGCCAGCCCATTGGGGGAGTAATGGTTAACGGCCTGACCCCGGGTTAGAGGGTCAGGTGAGTGGTTAGACGGCAGAGTTTTCAGGGGGTGATCGAGGGCCGATATCGGGGGGAGTGGGGAGGGTTGCTGCTTGCTGTACGCAGGCCAGGTAGAATCGGATTGGACTCCAGGGAAACGAAGGGAAATGACGAGACGGGCGGCGGCGCTGGTTAACGGTGGTGCAAGGTTCGGCGGGGCCGAATCGGGAGCCGGGGACCGTCGCGTAGGGTGGTTTGGGGTCGCCAGGGGCAATCCGGCGGGGCGTGGATTTGCGTATTCATTCCAGAGACGAATGAGTAGCCGAAGCGAGGCGCCGTGACTGCGCCCATGCAGCAGGTCCGAGACTCGGCGCTGGTCGAGCGAATCATGGCGGGAGACGAAGGTGCGCTCGAAGCGCTCTACGATCGCTATGCGGGCATGCTGTTTGCCATGCTGTTGCGGATCCTGCGCGATCCGGGTGCCGCGGAAGAGGTGATGCAGGACTTGTTTCTGCAGCTATGGCGCGGGGCTGCGCGCTTCGACGCGAGCCGTGGTTCGATGGCTGCATGGCTGCTGGTGATTGGGCGAAATCGGGCGCTGAGCCGGCTGCGGGGCAAGGAGCGGCGCGAGATTCTCGGGGACTCTGAAGAATTTTCCATCGAGGCGATGCCGTCGGCCGGGAATCTGGAGGACGAGGCCGCGCGGGCGCAACTGATGAGACGACTGCAAGGGGCCATGGCAGCTCTGCCGCCGGAACAAAGGGAGGCGGTGGAGCTGGCCTATTTTGAAGGGATGACACAGACGGAGATTGCGGAACGGACGAAGTGTCCGCTGGGAACGGTGAAATCGAGAGTACGGGCCGCGATGCAAACGCTGAAGCAATTATTTGACGATGAATCGACACGTCAATCCGGAAGACTCTGACCTCTACGCCTTAGGGGCGCTCGACGGTGCGGAGATGCAGGAGCTGGAGGCACACGTGCGCTCGTGCTCGGAGTGTGCGCGCGCGGTGGATGAGGCGCGGCAGCGGGTTGCGCTTCTTGCGTTGGCTGCGCCTGCGGTGGCTCCTCCTGCTGGGGTGAAAGAGGAGTTGCTGCGGAGGGTGCGGGCGGAGCGGATTCCGGAGGCGCATCGGGCCGAGCTCGCCAAGCCGGGTCGGGTGCGAGGGTTTGGGTGGCTGACTCCGGCGTTTGGGGTGGCGGCGGTGGTTTTTGCGGCGCTGTCCGCGTTGCTGTGGGTCCGGGACGCGAGGGATCTGCGGCGCGTTCATGAGCTGGAGGGGCAGCTGGCGGTGGCGCAAACGCGGTCGCTCGAAATTGCGCGGGCGGCGGAGCAGACGAACAAGCTGCTGGAGTGGCCGGCGACAAAGCGCGTGGCGCTGATGCCAATGCCGGGCATGGAGGGGCACGGGGGCGTGCTGTACAACGCGAAGATGGGGATGGTGGCGTGCTCTGGATGGCTGCCGGCTCCGCCGAAGGGCAAGAGCTACCAGCTGTGGCTGGTGCCCATGGAAGGCAAGCCGATGCCGCTGTATGTTTTCGGCGAGGAGTGGACCCACCCGATGGAGATGCATGTGACGCCAGGCATGGAGGCGAAGGCCTTCGCGGTGACGGAAGAGCCAGCGGGCGGGATGCCGTGGCCGACCGGGCCGAAGGTGCTGGTGGGTGCGGGCGAGTAGGCACGGGCGCCGAGCCACGGGCACCGGGCACCGTGCGGGCCCCGAGCGCTCCGTGCTGTAGCGTTCTCGGAAGCCCACCGCCGAGAACGCGGAGCATAGGGAAGGTCCGGTAAACTCGGGGTGTATGCAATCGAGTAAGAGTCCTGACACGTGGAGCGGGTCGGATATCCGCGAGATGTTTTTGAAGTTTTTTGAGACGAAGGGGCACCGGCGTGTGCACTCGTCGTCGCTGGTGCCTGCCAACGATCCCACACTGCTGTTTACGAATGCGGGGATGAATCAATTTAAGGATGTGTTTCTGGGGCTGGAGCGGCGGGAATACTCGCGGGCCACGACGTCACAGAAGTGTGTGCGGGCGGGCGGGAAGCACAACGACCTGGAAAATGTGGGGTTCACGCGGCGGCACCATACCTTCTTCGAGATGCTGGGCAATTTCAGCTTCGGCGACTACTTCAAGAGGGATGCGATTGCGTACGCGTGGGAGTTGGTGACGTCGCCGGAATGGTTTGGGATTGCGAAGGACAAGCTGTACGTGACGATTTTCGAGGGCGACGCTGAGGTTCCGCGGGATGATGAGGCGGAGCGTTTGTGGATGGAGGTGGGAGTTCCGCAGTCGCGCATCTTCACGTATGGGCGCAAAGACAACTTCTGGCAGATGGGCGATACCGGCCCCTGCGGGCCGTGCTCGGAGATTTTTTACGACATGGGTCTGGAGGCCGCGGAGACTCCTGGAGTGGATCGGCCGTTTGGGGAGGATGAGGCTCGGTATGTGGAGATTTGGAATTTAGTCTTCATGCAGTTCGACCGCGTGCTGGTTAGGCATTACTGCAGATACCACGGGGAGCTTTCCCTTTCGGACTTAGATTGCCGCGAGTGCATAAGGGAGGAGATTGAAGAAGGTAGAAAGGAAAACGGGTTTACAGAGGAGTTTCGACTAGATAATCTGCCCAAGCCTTCGATTGATACGGGGATGGGTTTGGAGCGGGTGGCGGCTGTTTTGCAGGGGGTGGTTTCGAATTTTGAGACGGATTTGTTTGTGCCGCTGATCAAGAAGGCCGCGGAACTCTGCGAGAAGTCCCCAGTCTCCAGTCCCCAGTCCCCAGAAAACAGCGGCGATCGTGCGGCTGCGAGCCTGAGGATTATTGCGGATCATGCGCGGGCTTCGACGTTCTTGATTGGCGATGGCGTGCTGCCTTCGAATGAGGGGCGCGGGTATGTGCTCAGGAAGATTCTGCGGCGTGGGATTCGGCATGGGCGACTGCTGGGACAGGAGAAGCCGTTCATGTTTCAGATGGTCTATGCGGTGCGGGATGAGATGGCGGATGCGTATCCGGAGTTGAAGGAGAGCGCGGATCGTGTGGCTAAGGTGGTCGAGGCGGAAGAAATGCAGTTCGCGCGGGCGATCGCGCTCGGATTTCAGGAATTCGAATGGCTTACGAGCAAGGAATCTCGTTCGAAAAAGCAGGCTTCCGTCGAGGAAATAATAGGGCATCGGCCTGACTTGGGGCCAACTCTGCGTGAGTTTTTCAAAGACGCGATGGGCCGTCGAAGCGATCGGTTCTTCTTCGATTATGCGAAGCCCTTCTTGGATGAAGCGCAATATTTACGACTCCAAGGTGCGTGGACAGCGGCAAATCGTCAGCCCGACCAACAGCTCGATGGCAAAGACGCGTTCCATCTCTACGAAACGTACGGGCTACCGCTGGATTTCATGATGGATGCTGCGCGGGATGCTGGCATCCAGTTTGATCTCGAGGGATTTGAGGCGGCTCGGGCGGAAGAGCAGGCTCGGGCGCGGGCTTCGTGGAAGGGTGGGTCGCAGAAGTCGGCGAGCCCGACGTTTCGGGATTTGCCGAAGACGACGTTCGAGGGTTATCGACAGCTGCGTGTGGATGGGGCTGAGGTGCTGGCCGTCGTCAAAGATGGGCTGGGAGTTCCGGTCGCTGCCGCCGGCGACGCGGTCGAGATTGTGCTGGATCGGACGAGCTTTTACGCGGATTCGGGTGGGCAGATTGGCGATACGGGCTGGCTGATGTCGGACGATCACAATTCTGTGATCGCCGATGTGACGGGGTGCACGAAGCCGGTGCAGGGGGTGTTTGCCCATCGCGCGGTTCTGCGGCAACCGATCAGGCTCGGCGACAAAGTCGACACGGTCGTCGATGCGAATTTCCGGAACGCGACGCGGCGGAATCATACAGCAACGCATTTGCTGCACGCGGCGTTGCGCGAGGTTCTCGGCACACACGTCAAACAGGCTGGCTCTCTCGTCGAGCCGAATCGGCTGCGCTTCGATTTTTCGCACTTTGCGGGAATCGCCGAGGAGGAGATGCAGGACATCGAGGACATCATCAATAAGCAGACTCTGGGGAACAGCAAGGTGGAGACGCTCGAGGATGTGCCGATCGACGTTGCGGTGAATGAGTATCACGCGATGGCGCTGTTCGGCGAGAAGTATGGGGAAAAGGTCCGTGTTGTCCGAATCGGTGATTTTTCGACCGAGCTCTGCGGCGGCACGCACACCAGCGCCACGGGCGAAATCGGCGTGGTGAAGTTGTTGGGCGAGGGGTCTGTGTCGTCGGGCGTGCGGCGTGTGGAGGCCGTCACCGGGCTGGGCGCGCTGAACGAATTCCGGAAGGATTTCCAGGTCGCGCAGATTGCGTCTCAACTCGGACCCGCCGACCTCGCCCCAGCCGACGCGCTGCGGCAGCGGCTGTCCGCCCAGGAGGACGAGCTGAAGAAGCTGCGGCGGGAGCTGGATGAGGCGCGGATGAAGTCGGCTGCGTCACGGGTTTCAGGGGCTACGGATCAGGCTGTCGATGTTGAGGGAATCAAAGTGCTGTCGCAGAGAGTCGATGGCCTCGATCGCGGACAGATGCGGACGCTGGTCGATAATTTGCGGAACAAGCTGGGGTCGGGCGTCGTTGTGCTGGGCGGCGCGCAGGATGAGGGCAAAGTCGCGCTGATCGTCGGCGTGACGAAGGACCTGACGGGCAAGATTCCGGCTGGGAAAGTGATTGCGCCGATAGCGAAGATGGTGGGCGGGTCGGGCGGTGGTCGTCCGGACATGGCGGAGGCAGGCGGCAAGGACGCGGGGCAGCTGGATGCTGCGCTGAAGAGTGCGGCGGATGTGGTGAAGGGGCTCCTGGGGTGAGCAGGGACCGGCTGCGTTAGAAAAGCAGGTCCATTCGACTCGCGTCTGAATTGTTTGTTGCGCCCAAAAGCGGGCGCAACGTATTTTGCGGCTTCGCTCAGGATGACAGATTTTCTCTTTGCCTGAAGATTTGCGGAACATCAGGAGCGCAATCGAGTCTGAGCCTCCACAGCCGGAACCACGCGAACAATCTTCCGAGTATTCTGGTGCGGGTGATTTTCCGCTATGGCATACGTACTGGCGCTTGATCAGGGCACGACCAGCTCCCGGGCGATTCTTTTCGATGAGCGTGGGCGCGTCGCGGGCGTGGCGCAGCATGAGTTCCAGCAGTTCTACCCACAGGGCGGTTGGGTGGAACACGATCCGATGGAAATTCTCACCAGCCAGTTGTCCTGCGCCGTGGAGGCGCTGGGCAAGGTGGGCGCGCGGCCGCGGGATGTGGCTGCGATCGGCATCACGAACCAGCGCGAGACTGCTGTCGTGTGGGATCGCGCGAGCGGGAAGCCGATCTATCCGGCGATTGTGTGGCAGGACCGGCGAACGGCTCCGATGTGCACGCGGCTGCGCGAGGAGGGCGTGGAGGAGACGATCCGCGCGAAGACGGGGCTGTTGCTGGACCCGTATTTTTCGGCGACGAAGGTGGCGTGGATTCTCGACAATGTGGAGGGCGCGCGGGCGAAGGCGGAACGCGGCGAGCTGGCGTTTGGGACAGTGGACAGCTGGCTGATCTGGAACCTGACCAGCGGCAGCGAGCACGTAACGGACGTGACCAACGCTTCGCGCACGCTGCTTTACAACGTGGTGGAGGGCAGGTGGGACGAGGAACTACTGCGGCTGTTTGGCGTGCCGGTAAAGATGCTGCCGCGCGTCGTGTGGTCGAGTGAGCACATTGCTGACGTGACGACTTCGCTGGGCCTCGGGGGGATTCCGATTGGCGGCATTGCGGGCGATCAGCAGGCGGCGCTGTTCGGGCAGCTCTGCTGGAATCCGGGCGAAGCGAAGAACACCTACGGCACGGGATGTTTCCTGCTGCAAAACATCGGGACCACGTTTGTCCGGTCCAAACATAGATTGATCACGACGGTTGCCGCGAGCGCGCAGCGGCGGCTGGAGTATGCGCTCGAGGGCAGCGTCTTTATCGGCGGCGCGGTGGTGCAGTGGCTGCGCGATACGCTGCGGCTGATCGGGTCGTCGGCAGAAGTGGAGGCGCTGGCCGCGAGTGAACCCGATGCGGGGGGGGTGGTTCTTGTGCCGGCCTTTGTGGGCCTGGGCGCTCCTTACTGGGATCCTCATGCAGGTGGATTACTGATCGGGCTGCGGCGCGAAACGCGGGCGGGACACATTGCGCGGGCGGCGCTGGAGAGCATTGCATTCCAGGTGGCGGACGTGCTGGAGGCGGCGCACAGCGAGATGAGCGCGCCTCTCGATTCGCTCAGGGTGGATGGCGGGGCGGCGGTGAACGATCTGCTGATGCAGTTCCAGGCGGATCTGCTGGGAGTGCCGGTGGTGCGGCCGCAGGTGACCGAGACCACCGCGCTCGGCGCCGCTTATCTTGCGGGCCTGGCCGTGGGTTTTTGGGAGAGCCCGGAAAAACTGCAGGCCGGTAGGGAGCACGATACGCGCTTTAAGCCGCTGATGAGCCGGGACGAGGCGCAAGCAAGGCGAGCTCGCTGGCGCAGGGCCGTGGAGCGTTCGCGCGGCTGGAACGAATAGCGCACCAAACCAGAACTGAGGAGCGATCGATGCAGCGGGAGAGCATGTTGCGAAACCTACGGGATCGAAAGCAGCCGTGGGATCTTGCGGTGATTGGGGGAGGCGCGACCGGCATGGGGGTGGCCGTGGACGCGGCGACCCGCGGCCTCGACGTCGTGCTGGTAGAAGCGCACGACTTTGGCAAGGGCACCAGTAGCCGGTCCACCAAGCTCGTTCATGGCGGAGTACGGTATCTCGAGCAGGGCAACGTGGCTCTGGTGATGAGCGCACTGAAGGAGCGCGGTCTGTTGCGTAAGAACGCGCCTCATCTGGTCCATGATTTGGCTTTCGTGGTGCCGAACTACTCGTGGTGGGAGGCGCCGTTTTACGGAATTGGCCTGAAACTTTATGACCTGCTTGCGGGCAAGTATGGCTTCGGGCCCTCACGCCTCCTCAGCAAGGAGGAAACTCTGGATAAGCTCCCGGCGCTTGATCCGCAGGATTTGAGCGGCGGAGTGGTGTATTACGACGGCCAGTTCGACGATGCGCGCCTGCTGATCCATCTGGCGATGACCGCGGCCGAACATGGAGCAACGGTGGTGAACTATTGTGCGGCGACCGGTCTGTTGCGGGACGCCGAAGGATATATCAACGGGCTTACGGCGCGGGACGCGGAGAGCGGAGAGGAGTTTGCGATCGCGGCGCGGGTGGTGGTGAATGCGACCGGCGTCTTCACGGACGAAGTGCGGCGGATGGCCGACCCGCGGGCGGAGCCGCTGCTGGTGGCGAGCCAGGGAATTCACCTGGTCTTCGATCACAGCTTTTTGAAAGGCGATTCCGCGCTCATGGTGCCGCGCACCAGCGACGGACGCGTGCTGTTTGTGATCCCGTGGCACGGGTATGCTATGGCAGGAACCACGGACACGCCGGTCGACGGGCCGAGCCTTGAGCCGCAGGCGCTCGACACGGAGGTCGACTTCATTCTCGAAACGGCGGGGCGCTATCTCACGCGGCCGCCGTCGCGCGCGGACGTGCTGAGCGTGTTCGCGGGACTGCGTCCCCTGGTGCGTGGAGCGGGGAAGACGTCTGCGCTTTCGCGCGATCATGTGATTCATGTCGACGAGTCGGGCCTGCTGACGATCACGGGCGGCAAATGGACCACGTATCGGCATATGGCGGAGGATTGCGTGGACAATGCCATCACGCTGGGCCGCCTGCGCGAGGAGCCATGCGTGACGCGGGCACTGCGGATTCACGGATATTGCGAGGACGCGGAGAAGTTCGGGGACCTCGAGGTCTACGGCGCGGATGCGGCTGAAATTCGCGCGCTGGCGGAGGAGAAGCCCGAGTTGGGAAGGCGGCTGGACCCGGCGCTGCCGGTGATCGGCGCGGAAATTGTGTGGGCGGTTCTCGAGGAGATGGCGCGGAGCGTGGAAGATGCGCTGGCACGGCGCACGCGAGCCCTCTTCCTGGACGCGCGCGCAACGATGCGGATGGCGGAACCTGCGGCGCGTCTGATGGCCGCCGAACTAGGCAAGGGCGACGACTGGGTCCACGAGCAAGTCAACGCTTTTTCCCAACTGGCAGAACACTATTGGCTGAGTCCAGGCGTGAAGCTGGGGCAGAATATCTGATTTTTTCTGTGATGCATCTCACGCTCACGGGTATGTGGGGAGGACTATCATGGGTTCTCCGGGCGGTGATTTCGCACATTCGCCCGCACCCCAGGCGGCAGGCAAGTGAGGAGCGAAAGCCATGTGTTTGGCAATTCCGGGCAAGGTCGTCGAGATTTTCACGAACGAGGGCATGCACATGGCGCGCGTGCAGTTTGGCGGTGTGACGCGCGAGGCGTGCCTCGACTACGTGCCCGAGACCCGGGTAGGCGAGTACGTGCTGGTGCATGTGGGGTTCGCGATCAGCCGCGTGGATGAAGAGGAAGCCCGGCGGACCTATGAGGCGCTGGCGGAGCTGGATCAGCTCGGTGAGCTGGAGATTCCGGAGTTCGAGCAAAGCAGAAACAAGGACGGCGTATGAAGTACCTCGACGAGTATCGCGATGGCGGCATTGCGGCGAAGCTGGTGGAGCGGATCGAGCGTGCGCAGACGAAGCCGTGGGTGATCATGGAGGTTTGCGGCGGGCAGACGCATTCGATTGTGAAGAACGGGATCGATCATCTGCTGCCCAAGGGCGTGGAGCTGGTGCATGGGCCGGGCTGTCCGGTGTGCGTGACGCCGCTGGAGATGATCGACAAGGCGCACGCGATTGCGCGGAAGCCGGACGTCATCTTCTGCTCGTTTGGCGATATGCTGCGGGTGCCTGGGTCGGATGGCGATTTGTTCAGCATCAAGTCACAGGGCGGCGATGTACGGGTGGTGTATTCGCCGCTGGATTGCCTGAAGATCGCGAAGACAAATCCGGGAAAGCAGGTTGTGTTTTTCGCGATTGGGTTTGAGACGACGGCTCCGGCGAATGCGATGCTGGCCTGGCAGGCTCGGGAAATGGGGCTGAAGAATTTGTCGCTGCTGGTATCGCACGTGCTGGTGCCACCGGCGATTGAGGCGGTGCTGAGCTCGCCGCGGAATCGGGTGCAGGGATTTCTGGGGCCGGGCCATGTGTGCGCGGTGGTTGGCTATGAGGAGTACGAGCCGCTGGCGGCGCGGTTTCATGTGCCTATCGTGGTTACAGGTTTTGAGCCGCTGGACATTCTGGAAGGCGTGCTGATGACGATCGAGCAACTGGAGCAGGGTCGGGCGGAGGTCGAGAATCAGTATTCGCGGGTGCTGGCGCGGGGCGGCAATCATCCGGCGCGGGAACGCATCATGAAGGTGTTTGAGGTCGGCGACCGTAAATGGCGCGGCGTGGGGACGATTCCGCACAGCGGTTTCCAGTTGCGGGTGGAGTTCCGGGAGCTCGACGCGGAACGACGGTTCAACGTGACGGCGATCGACACGATGGAGCCGGAGGTTTGTATCGCGGGGCAGATTCTGCAGGGGATCAGGAAGCCGCATGATTGTCCGGCGTTTGGGAGCGAGTGCACACCGCAGCATCCGCTGGGGGCGACGATGGTTTCGGTAGAGGGTGCTTGCGCGGCGTATTACGCATATGGGCGGCACCTGAAGGATGCGGATCTCGTGACGCTCGGGGATGGGAAATGAGCACCGGCAAGGTGGAAGCGCGGGAAGAGGCTGTGGCGCCGTTGAGGGCATTTGGCGAGTGTCCGTTGCCGATGAGGGAAAGCTCGTGGCAGCTGTCGCACCGGAGATTGCGGATCGGGTGCATGCGGCGATGCGGGCGCATCCGCTGGGGGCGGAGAGCCGGGTGATCGGCGAAAGCGTCCAGCAGCACGCGGGGATGGTGTTGATGAACCGACGTTGGCGGGACACGGGTTGTGGGTGTGTTGTCTGCGGAGCAGCTGCCTCGGATTTGCTGAGTTTTTCCTGGGCCAGTGGCTAGTCGGCGGCCCAGGTCTCCGAGGTAAAGGTTGAGGCGGGCAGACCGGCGGCGTTCCAGAGGTTGTTGGTGACGACACTCATCCAGCCATAACGAACATAGACAGGATTTGCGACGCCGGAGGCGGTGACAAGGACGGTGTCGCCGTCGATGCGTGCTTGTGCGGGGACGAAATGGTGATCTTCGCCAGCGACTTCGAAGGCGTCGAGGGGCTGGCCGTGGGTGGTGAGTCCCTGGGCGTGGTCGAACCAGACGCGGAATGCGATGCTGCCGTCAGGCTGCAACTCGCTGGTTGCCTGGCGGAAGAGCGGAGAGGCGTACGTAACGTCTTCGCCGTAGGTGATGTGGCGAGCCGCGAGGGCGAGGCGGTGGCCGACGGTCTGCTTGTCGGGCGGATGGACGTTGTCCGGCGTGCCGATGTCGAGGGTGACGGCCATGGCCGTGTTGGTGAGCTGAAGCGTGCGGCGCTGTGCGTCGCGGACTTTGCCCCAGTCTTCGCCGGGTGAGTTGAAGCTGGAAATCTGGACGAAGTAGAAAGGCAGGTTGCCCTCCGCGAACTGCATGCGCCAGTCGCGGATGAGCGCGGAGAAGAGCGCGGTGTAGTACGGAGCTCGATCATGGCCCGAGTTGGTTTCACCCTGATACCAAATGAAGCCGCGGATGGACATCGGCGTGAAGGGCGCAACCATCGCGTTGTAGAGACCGGCGGGCGACCAGGCGGTTTCATCAGGGTGCCAGGGATGACGGGGGAGCGGTTTGCCGGCGGCGCGGGCGGCAGCGTCCTCGGCTTTCTCGGCGGCGATCTTCTCTCTGAGCGTCGGCTGTTCATTGGCGAAATGAGCGCGACTGGCGAATGCGGGGAGCAGATCGGGGTGTGTGCCCAGAGTGTCCATGGAAACCCAGGAATCGGCGGGCGTGCCTCCCCAGGTGGAGTCGATCAGGCCGACGGGGATGTTTTCCTTCGCGGCGATTTCGCGGCCGAAGAAGTACGCGACGGCGGAGAAGGTCGCTGCGGTTTCAGGCGTGCAGAGGGTCCAGGTGTCGGGGACGTCATTCAGCGGGTAGTCAGAGCCTTTGTGGTCGACGAGGAGCAGGCGGAGCTTCGGATTGGTGGCGGCGGCGATCTCTTTGTCGCCATCCTTGAGGACGGCATTGCCGGGGAATCCACGAAGGGGCATTTCCATATTGGACTGGCCGGACGCGAACCACACATCGCCGATGAGGAGGTCGGAGAGGGTGAGGTCGGGGCCGTCGCCGCTGATGGTGAGAGTGTAGGGACCGCCGGCGGATTCAGGGGCGAGCCAGAGGCTGAAGGCGCCGAGGGAGTTGGCCTGGGCGGGAACGGACTGGGCGTCAAATTTGGCGGTGAGATGAGCGCCGGGCATGGCCCAGCCCCAGATGCGAATAGGGCGATCACGCTGAAGGACGGCATGGTCGCTGAGCAGATGCGGGAGGCGGACGTCGGCGCGGATCGAGGAAACAGAAGGCAGGAGACAGGCGACAAGGAGAAGAGCGATGCGGACAGATTTCAAGGCAGACCTCGGATCAGGAAGCGCATTTCTGCGGCGGAAATTTCGGCGCTATGAGTCTACAGCGAGCGAGGGATGAGGAGGAGAAACCTGGATGGAGCCGACGACCGGACTTGAACCGGTGACCTGCCGATTACGAATCGGCTGCTCTACCAACTGAGCTACGTCGGCTTCGGTGGGCTACAGCAAAGACCATCGGCGCGCTGCGGCTGAACTTGATTCTATCGTTCCGGTTTGGCAGCGTAAAGCGCGGCACCGCCTATACTGCCCGTCGGCGCGGCACCGCCTATACTGTTGCTGATGCAGAGCGATCCGGGAACGGAGTGGGAGCGGCTGACGCGGCTCTATGGGGAGAAGAGCGACGAGGAGCTGCTGGATCTGGCGGAGGACTTTGGGAATCTGACCGATGTGGCGCAGCAGGTGCTGCGGGATGAGATGAGGAAGCGGATGCTGCCGGAGGCGAGCGGCGGGGCGAGCGAAAGGCGAGCGGAACAGCGAGCGATTTTCGGGCGATGGAACACGGAAACGGAAGCCGGTCCCGCGACGAGCGAGGCCGAACGTGAATCTGGCGATGAGGACGGTGCAGTCGAATACACGTGGAAGACTGTGCTGTGCGAATGCGAAGACAGCGACCAGGCAGAATTGCTAAGCATGGTGCTGAGGCAGGCAGGAATTGAAAATTGGATTGAACGTCCCAACGCGGGTGGCATCGGGCGGTTTCTTCCGCGTGTTCTGGTTGCGGCCGATGAACTGGACAAGGCGCGGGAAGTCGCGTCACAACCGATTCCGCAGGAGATCGTCGACCTGGCCAACACGCCGGATGAAGAGTTTGTAGCGCCGTCGTGTCCAAGATGCGGATCTGCGAATTCGTTGCTCATGAGCCTGGAGCCCACCGACGCATGGCAATGCGATGACTGCGGGGCTCGGTGGAGCGATCCGGCGCCGGTGGAAAACGAGGGACAAAACCCGAGGTGGAAATAGGCGTCAGGAATGAGAAAAGGCCGCCCGGCAACAGGGCAGCCTTCTCTTTTGGGAGAATAGTTCCAACGGAGGCAAGCCATCAGAACTTTCTGGCGCAATAGTATGGGCCGCTGGAGGGGGTGTCAAGACCAAATCCAGGAGGCTTGCAACCGTCTGAAAAGTAACGGCTTGTTCAAGACATCCCTCGATCCATCTTTCGTCTTTTATTCTCCATAACGGCTCCTGTCCTCCTAATTAATCCCTTTAGATTCTGGTGAATATGGTCGAACAAGCCGTGGGTACTGCGGTTTTTTGGACACGAAACGGCCGCCGTGAGCGCACTAACTCAGGTGCAGTGAGATGAACTCCTCTTCTGCGACGCTCGAGATCGGTTTGCCACGGAGCTTGCGGATGACCGCGCGACCGCCTCCGAGGAACAATCCGAGGAGCAATGCGGCGCACATCAGGACCACGACGAGCACGGTGATGCCCAGGAGGAGTCGATACAACTTCGCGCCTTCGGGGACGTAGCCTTCGGGATGATCGATGGTGACGTAGTCTTCGAAGTGAACGGCGCTGAGAAGCCGCTGCGTGTTTTCCGAAGAAGAACTGCCGCTGACGATGGCGACGAGAGGGCCGGAGCGCTTCGTGGAAAAGCCGGAGGACTTGGCGAGCGCGTCAAGTGCCTTGAGTTTCGCGCCGGCTATTTGCGGCGTTGGATAGGAAATCAGTGTGAGTGTGCCGTTGACGCCGTACTGCGCGGTGACGACTTCGGCGTCTTGGCTGAAGTCGATGGCGGTTGCGGGGAGTTTTCCGCCTGTGTTTGCATAGGCCGCGGGGCCGATGGCGTACTTCACGGTTGAGGCGTCGAGTTGGGGAGTGGGCAGATAGTGGGGCAACGTCGGGGGAATGCTTGCTGCGCCACCGATCCTGGGGCACTGCGCGGCGAGCGCGGCGAGCGCTGACTTCTCATCAGGGGACGGATGAGCGAAGGTCGCGTCGATTACGGTGTTTCCGGTCCAGAAGAGAAAATGATCGCCGGAGGATGCGCCTTGGTGACCGATCGACTCGATGCGCATGCCGGGTTGGCGGAAGAAGGTGAAGGCTCCGTAGGCTCCGGTGGCGTCTTTGAACTGCCAGGCGTGAACCGTGAGCTGATTCGATCCGGAAGCGTAGGTTGTTCCGCTGGAATTCGACAGGCCATATTCCGTCAATACGTCGGTTGCCGCGGCATCTTTCGAAGGCGGGAGAGGCGCTCGCTGGGTATAGCCCGCGAAGGACTGCGGGAGCAGGGGCTGCGCGATTGGGGGGGCGAGCGCAGCAAGGGTGAGCGCTGAGCCGATGAGGACAGAGGTGGCGAGAATTCTGGCGTGGGACATAGTGGGGAGAGCCGGGACGCTTTGCTTTGATGATAGTTGGACTGACACCGCTCCCAAAAGAAAGGCTTCAGGCAGGGGTTCAGGCCAGGGAGGTTGCTTCTATTCGGTGGCAGCAGGGTGGGAGCCGGCCTGGGCGACGCGCATGCCGTTGAGGCTCCCGACGTAGCGGGAGACGCCACGGTAGAGGGATTCGGCGATGCGCTGGCGGTATTGCGGCTGGCGGAGTTCTTCAGCGTCTTCGGGATTGGTTAGGAATGAAATCTCGGCGAGAATCGAGGGCATGTTGGCACCGATGAGGACCACGAAGGGCGCCTTCTTGACGCCGCGATCTTTGAGGCCGGGGTTGCCCTGTTCAAGGCCGGCGTAGAGGCTCGAGTCCACATCGTCGGCGAAGGCGCGCGACTCGTTGATCTTGTCCTGGAGGGCAATCTTCTTCACCAGATCGGAAAGCTGGTGGATGGACTCGTCCGAGGAGGAGTTTTCGCGCGCTGCCACTTCGAGCGCATCGGCGGAAGAGGTGAAGTTGAGGTAGTAGACTTCGACGCCGCGCGCGGCTGTGTCGGGGCTGGAGTTGGCGTGGACGGAGATGAAGAGGTCGGCCTGCGCCTGGTTGGCGATGGCGGTGCGCGTTTCGAGCGGGATGAAGGTGTCGTCGCTGCGGGTGTAGATGACGTCGGCGCCGAGACGTTGTTTGAGGAGGCGGCCGAGGCGAAGGGCTACGTCGAGGACGACGTCCTTTTCTTCTAAGCCACCGGGGCCGAGGGTACCGGAGTCGTGTCCTCCGTGACCGGCGTCGATCACGATGCGGTTGATCTTGAGGCCGAGGGCGCGAACCATGGAGTTCGGTGCGTGCTGCGTGGCGGTTGCGGGCTCTGACGCGGGGATGCCGCTGGATCCGGCTTCCGCTGGCGGGACATCGTCGGCTCGCGCCGCGGGCGTGAGCTTTCGCGATGGGGAATGCGATGGATTCGTCGTCGAAGAGGACGGGGGGCCGGGGACGGAGGCGACCACCGGGGCGGTTGTCGGGTGGCGTGTGGCGCGCACCTGATTGGGCTGGCTGCTGAGTTTCGGAACATCGGTCAGTGCTGAGCCGCTGTCGGCGTCTGGCGGCGGTGTGGCCGAGCGCAAGGTTGAGTTGGGTGTGCTGGACCGCGGCGGCGGTGAGGTGCTTGGAGCGGCCGGGGCGGTGGCTGATGGAGGAGGACTGGCATTCGCGATTTGCTGCGGCGGGAATGGGTTTCGGGTTCCGTGGACGTCGATGATCAGGCGCGCCGGGTTCTGGAGGAAGAAGGCGGAGTAGTCGCTGAGGCTGTTGATGTCGAGGACGATGCGGGTGGTGTTGGCGGAGGTTTGCGCGGCGCGGATGCGGGTGAGGAACCCGTCGTCGGTGACTTCGACGGGGCGGCCTGAGAGTTCGGGCGAGAGGCTCGTGCCGTAGAGGTCGAAGAAGATGCGGTCGGGATTGGTGACGCGCGCGGCCTGATAGAGGACCTGCTGCTGGAGGTCGATAGCGACGCGGGTGGAATCGGGCGTGGACCAGTGACGGATGCCGGTGATGAGGGGCAGGCGACCGCGGCGCGGCCGCGGAGGGGCGTTCATCCAGTGGGCGTCGTCGGATGTGGTTGCGGCGGAGGCGGGTCCGGGAGCCAGCGGGTGTTCATCATCGCCAGCGGGCGGGATGTTGGCTTCTTCGACAGCGGGTGCAGATGTGAACGGTGCCTGGTTGTTCGCGCGCGCGGTCTGCCTTGGCGGTGCTGAGGTCGCTCGCAAGGGCGCGGGCCTTGTTGTCGCGGTCGAAGTCGCACTGCGCAGCGTGGCCGAGCGGCCTGCTCCGCGCGGCGGTTGTGTCCGAGATGCAACGGCGATGTTCTTTAGTTCGGTGCGGGCTTCGACGCCGAGCGGGCTTTGCGGGTAGAGGTGGAGGAAGTTAAGGTAGGTGGTCTTTGCCTGTTCGAGGTCCCCGAGGTCACGCTGATAAATTTCACCCTCGGTTAGCAGAGCGCTGAAACGATATCGGCTGCCGGGATACTGGCGGCGGAGGAATTCATCCTGGCCGATGGCGTCGCGGAGCGCCTTCTGGTCCTGGAACATGCGGCCTTCTTCGGCGAGGAGATCGGCGACGGCGGCGACGGACGCGTCGGCTTTGGGCGAGGCGGGATCGCCGTGGTAGATGGCGCGGTATGCGTCGAGGACGCGGTCGTACTGAAGGCGCGTGCGCTGCTGCTCGGGGCGGCCTTCAAGAGCTTCGCGGAGGCGCTCGGCGTGGGCAAACGGGGTGGATCGCGCGGCGGAATATTGAGCGGCCGAAGCGGCTGATGCGGGCAAAGCGAACAGCGCTGCAATCGCAACCGATACGACGCGGGCGCGCGAGGCGCTTGAAGGAGAGGACAGCATCGGGGATCGGACAGCGCGCTGCATAGACGGCCTTGCCGGCCGAGTGTCTTTGAAAAAGCGCGGGAGCTGTTCCAGGATCCCGCCCAGGACACTCCTGATTATAGGTGGGCATGACCACGCAGGCGCGCGACACGCCACACCGGACGCTTCACCGAACCCGGATCGTCATGGCGAGTTGCTCGGAACCAGCCGAAGCAACTCGCAGGACGCAGGCCACAGAGCGCTCGGTTATCTTGCGCCGGGCAGTCACATCTGAAACACTGGCCGTGCTTTCCTGTGGTTTGCAATTACCTCTCTTATGGTTGTCCACTACCTTGTCAAAGGGCGCGTGCAGGGCGTCGGGTTCCGGTGGTTTGTGCATCGCGAGGCGGCCGCGCTGGAGCTGAGCGGGTGGGTGCGCAACACCGAAGACGGCCACGTGGAAGTGCTTGCCGAGGGAGACGCGCAGACGCTGGCGGAACTCGGGCGGGCGCTGCGCAAAGGATCGCGCGGGAGCCGCGTGGATGCGGTCATCGAGCAGGAACTGGACGCGAAGGAAGCTGAGGGCCTCGGCCCGTTTGAGATTGAAGGAGCCTGGTAGAAATCTATGAGTACGCCTTGTGCCACTGACTGCGAGCCGTTGAAGGCGCTGGTTCGGACGGTTCCGGATTTTCCCAAGCCGGGGATTTTGTTTTACGACATCACGACTTTGCTGAAGGATCCGAAGGGATTCGCGACGCTGATCGACGCGCTGGCGCAGTACTACCTCGATAAGGAAATCGATTTGGTGCTGGGCATCGAGGCGCGCGGATTCATATTCGGGCCTGCGCTGGCTTATCGGCTGAACGCGGGTTTTGTGCCGGTTCGCAAGCCGAAAAAATTGCCGGGGCCGACGGCGCGCGTGACCTACGACCTCGAATACGGATCGGACACGCTGGAAATTCACGTGGACGCGATCGAGCCGGGGCAGCGAGTGGTTCTCGTCGACGATCTTTTGGCGACCGGTGGAACGATGGAAGCGACGATCAAGCTGGTGCAGCAACTGGGCGGGGAAATTGCCGGGCTCGGATTCGCGATTGAGCTCGATTTTTTGAAGGGGCGCGACCGGTTTAAGGATTACGACGTGTTCAGCCTTCTGCATTACGACGAGTAGGGTTTCGCGATTTCTTCGTTCGCTGGAAATTTTCGAGGGGTCCGGAAATTTCCAGTGTGATTCATTCGCAAGGGGTTGAGGAGCGGAGTACTTTGGTGATCTCCCTTATCTGATTTCGCTTGAATCAGTTGGCTCGCGACCGGGTTTGATGCAATCGCGGCCGTGATTGCGTCAAACCCGTACGCGATGGAGCCAGATGATTGAGGGGAAGTCAGTTGGTTCGCGGTCGTGTTTGCGTCAAACGCGGTCGAGTATGACGGGTTCACGTACGAGTTTGCGTCAAACAAGGTCGAGATTGATGCATACGCGGTCGTGATGGCGGACAAGCCGCATCCAGATTGCCAAAGAGCGATACTCTGGCGCTTCGGGAATTTCGGGCCCGGAAACGCCGATGGGGATTGTCCGCCTGGGCAGAGAATCCCCACTATCGATAGTGTGCGTGCCGTCTGGAGGCAATACAAGGGAAATCGGGGGTGGGGACGGTACGGAAGTACTGGGTCAGGGGGGTGGAGCGTCGCTTTACCCACTCAAGCCAAACCCGGCTTGAATGGGGCACCCCGAGTGTTTCGCCCTCGCCGTTCCGGGAGTGCCTCCTTGATGATGAATGTCACATCTTGACGGTCAACTGGAGACGATGGTAGGGTGTCGCTATGGCGGATACGAATACTGACGTTATCCAGGGCACTCTGGACATGCTGATTCTGAAGACGCTGAGTCTTGGGCCGTTGCACGGGTTTGGAATTGCCCGGCGGGTGGAGCAGGTTTCGCGCGGAGTTTTCAAGGTGAACCCCGGCTCTCTTTTGACTGCACTGCAGCGTCTGGAGCGGGCTGGCTGGCTCGACGCCGAGTGGCGGAGCACGGAAAACTCTCGACGTGCCAGGTTCTACTCGCTCACGCGCGCGGGCCACAGACAACTGGAGATCGAGACCACGGAATGGGGCCGCCGCGCCGGGGCCATCGCACGGCTATTGCGCCAGGAGGGATGACATGTTGTTATCGCGCCAACTCGCGCACGGGCTCCGCGGATTGCTGCATCGAAACGCGCACGATCAGGAGATCGGTGAGGAGGTTCGCCAGTACTTCGATGAAGCCGTAGCGGCGCATCGGGAGCGCGGTCTCACCGAAGACGAGGCGCGGCGGGCAGCGCGGCTGGAATGGGGTCGCCCTGAGCAGGCGGCGGAGCAGGCGCGCTCGTATGGCTGGGAGAACACGGTGCGCAGCTTCGTTGCCGATCTGCACTTCGGCGCGCGGCAACTGGCCAGGAATCCTGGATTCACGATCGTGAGCGCGATCACCCTGGCACTGGGCATCGGGGCGAGCACGGCAATCTTCAGCGCTGTCGATCCTATTCTCTTCAAGCCGCTGCCCTACCCGCATGCGAACCGTATTCTGACAATCTGGAATCGGTATCAGGGCGCTCGCTTCGAATTATCCTTCGGCACGTATCGCGAGCTGGCCCAGCGCAACCGCGGCTTTGAATCGATGGCCATCTTTGAGCCGTGGCAGCCGGCGCTGACCGGGGGCGTGCAGCCGGAGCGGCTCGAAGGGCAGGGGGTGAGCGCGAGCTTCTTCCAGGTGCTGGGCGTGGCTCCGACTCTGGGACGCGATTTCGAACCGTCCGAAGATGTTCGGGGAGGGCCGAGGGTCGTCATTCTCAGCGATCGACTGTGGCAAAGGCTGTTTCACGGCGATCGCGGCATCCTGGGGCGACCGATCAAACTCGACGACGGCGACTACACGATTATTGGAGTGATGCCGCAGTGGTTTGAGGACGTGCTGTCCTCGTCGACGGACATCTGGACGCCTGCGCAATATGACACGAGGCAGCGGGCGAAAGACTTCAGCGGGCCGGCGTGGGGCAATCATCTGCGCCTGGTGGGCCGTCTCCGGCCGGGCGTCACGCGCGCACAGGCCATTGAAGAGCTGTCTCAGATTGCGGGCACACAGTGGGAGGACTTTCCGCGCCCTCGCTGGGCTTCGCTCAAGCAGGGCCTGATCGTCGATTCTTTGCAGGATGACATGGCTTATATCGTGAGGCCTGCGCTGCTGGCGGTTCTCGGCGCAGTCATCCTGGTCCTGACTATCGCGTGCGTGAATGCAATCAACCTGCTGCTCGCCCGCAGCGCGCAAAGGCGCGGAGAATTCGGCGTTCGTGCCGCACTGGGCGCGTCGAAGCGGCGCATCATCCGGCAACTGATTACGGAGAGCCTGTTGCTGGCTTCGTTCGGCGGTGCTATCGGCCTCGGCGTTGCCGTCGCCGGTGTGCGGGTGCTCATTGCGCTCAGCCCTCCGGGACTGCCGAGGGTGGAGGCCATCAAGGTCGATGCGGTGGCGTTCGCCTTCGCTTTCGCCGTCACGACCCTCATTGGTTTGGTCACGGGTTTGATTCCGGCCCTTCACGTTTCCCGCGGAGAGGTACGCTCGCGGCTGGAGCAAAGCTCGCGACGCACGGTGGGTGGCCATGCCTGGACCCGTCGCGCCCTCGTGGTGACCGAGGTCGCACTGGCTCTGGTTCTGTTAGTCAGCGCGGGCTTACTGCTGCAGAGCATGCGTCGCCTGCTCGCCGTCGATGCCGGCTTCAATCCCAGGCAGCTGCTGACGATGCAGGTGCAAACCTTCGGCCATCGGTTCGACGATCCGCCTTCCGCGCCGGGGGCAGGAGACAACATGAGGCGGCGATTTTTCCGGCAGGCGCTGGAGGCGGTGCGCCAGGTGCCAGGAGTCGAGGAGGCTGGGTTCACCAGCCTGTTGCCGCTGAGCGACGATCCGGCGTGGGTGAGCACGTATGGCGCGCGCTTCGAGAACGATGAACCGCAGAAGGGCCGCAATGTTTTTCGCTACGCGGTCAACCCGAGCTACTGCGGGACGATGGGGATTGCCATCCTGAGCGGGCGGTGTATCGATGAGCACGACACGGCGATGTCGCCGCCGGCCGCGGTGCTGAGCGCATCGCTGGCGAGGAGTCAGTTTCCTGGCCAGAATCCAATCGGCAAGCGCCTGCACGTGGGGCCCGACGACCGGCCGTGGTTTGTGGTGGTCGGCGTCGCCGGCGATGTGAAACAAACGTCGCTGGCGATCAATGAGCCCGATGCGGTGTATCTCTCGACTGAGCAAACGTGGTTTGCGGACGACACGCTCTGGTTTGTGATCCGCGCGCGCGGCGATGCGGTGGCTCTGGCGCCCGCGGTGAAGGCGGCGGTGTGGTCGGTGGATAAGGATCAGCCCATCGTGCGCGTGGCGACGATGGAGGGGCTGATGGCGATTACCGAAGCGCAACGGCGGTTCGTGCTGATTCTGTTTGAGGCATTTGGGCTGATTGCGCTGGTTCTGGCGGCGGTGGGCCTGTATGGGGTGCTCTCGGGCAGCGTGGCGGAGCGGACGCGGGAGATGGGCGTGCGGGCCGCGCTGGGCGCGACGCGGCAGGATTTGCTGGCGCTGATCCTGCGCGACGGGATGCGGCTCACGGTTTTGGGAATGGCGCTGGGGTTGTTGGGAGCCGCGGTTGCGAGTCGCGGGATCGTGTCTCTGCTGTTTGGCACGTCGGCGCTCGATCCGGCTTCATGGCTGGGGATGGTGGCTCTGCTGGGCGCCATTGCTGTGCTGGCTTGCTCGGTTCCCGCGTGGCGCGCGGCCAGGGTGGATCCTGCTATTGCGTTAAGGGCGGAGTGACGGGTTGGCCGCGCTGCTGGGTTGGGCTGCTGGCTGGGTTGGGTCGGGGCGTTGCGGTGGTCCGATAACCTGCGGCGGCCGGATAATAACGATGCCGTTGGGGGATCACACAGGATGGAGATCAAACGAG
>Ga0181535_10001729_pt1 | contig 27919 bp, 12 predicted proteins | sample PEATcosm2014_Bin_44_FD_119774 | JGI IMG/M metagenome (GOLD analysis project Ga0181535, IMG submission 119774) | Peatland microbial communities from MTU Mesocosm Facility, Houghton, MI, USA - PEATcosm2014_Bin17_30_metaG | ecosystem: Environmental > Terrestrial > Soil > Wetlands > Peat | place... | reverse complement strand
TATATTCAAAAGTGGATAGGAAAATTTTAGGCGTAAATGCTTTTGGTATAAGATTGCGGCATACGATATTTGAAAATTGGATTAAGCAGAAAAAAACAATTGAATTTGTTCTTGAAAATCTAAGGGCCGCTAATTTTGACCCTGAGTTTTATATAAAATATGAAAATGAGATTCTGGGAAAATATAATCAGCAAAATCCTGCTGCAAAATTGGTCTTAAAGAAGAAGTTTGTTGAAATGTATTAACGAAAATGGTGAAATATGAATATGGTAAATATTGAAACCTCCGGAATTTATAGTAACAAAAAAAATATTGAATTTTTAAAAAGAATTGGAATAGCTTTAATTGGCACTGGCTTCCTTTTTTTTATTATTTGTATTACTGGCGTGTCCAATGCTCAGCCTGTTCTATATTCTTTGTTAAGCTTTGGCTTAATTGTATCCGGATCCATTTTCTATTTTTTAATTCAAATGAAAGACGCGCCCGCCGGTATAAAAAATAACCGGATATTTTTTGATTCAATTACTTCCGGGAAAATGATTGCATGGATTTTAGGTATGGTATTAACAGGTTTTTATGTAGTGCTCTATTGGTTTCCCGGTATGATCCAAAACTGGGTTAATCTTTTAAATCCCTTAAGTTATTCGCTCCGGGCCGAACGTGCGGATAGATGGTTTTTATACGGAACTCTTTATACATTGGCAGTAATTATAATGGCTGTGAGAATGATTGTAAAATACAGGCATAACCGCTACCAGATTATCAGATCTTTATCCGTTAGTTTTTTCCAGTTAGGATTTTCATTCTTAATCCCATCCATTCTTATCAGGCTCAATAAACCGGAATTTTATTTTAATTATTTCTGGCCGTTGAAATACCAATATCTTTTCCCGGGTGAAATCAAATATCTTACCTCAAACGGCGAAGCGCTTGGATATTTTATGGTGTTCTGGAGCGCAATGATGATTTTAGTAGCAACACCTGTGCTTACATATTTCTTCGGTAAACGGTGGTATTGTTCGTGGGTATGCGGATGTGGAGCGCTTGCAGAAACTGCGGGTGATCCGTTTAGGCAAAACTCCGATAAATCACTTAAAGCCTGGAAATTTGAAAGATGGTTGGTTCACTCGGTCTTAGCTTTTATCATTATAACTACATTATTATTATGGGTTAATTCCGCCTCCAACGGAAAGCTTCTTGGATGGGCTTCCCAAAATTTTTCAGAATGGTACGGGTTTATTATTGGCTCATTATTTTCAGGAATAATTGGTGTCGGATTTTACCCGGTTTTCGGCAGTCGTGTTTGGTGCCGTTTTGGATGTCCAATGGCTGCGACTTTAGGATTGCTCCAAAAATATTTTTCTAAATTCAGGATTACTGTTAATGGAAGCCAATGTATTTCGTGTGGTAATTGTTCAACTTATTGCGAGATGGGGATTGATGTAAAATGGTATGCACAAAGGGGACAGAATATTATTCGTTCATCGTGTGTCGGTTGTGGTATTTGTGCCGCAGTTTGTCCAAGAGGGGTTCTGAAACTTGAAAATCTTCCAATGAAAGGAAGATATAATAAAACTGTTGAATTATAGTGATTAACTGAAATTACGCTATTGATATTTAAGATTACCCGGGCACCTGCCTACCGTCAGGCAGGTTCATGCCGGGAGCTTGAAATTATAAATAGTTTTCAGCTTTTCTCAAAGGGATGGGTGCCAAGCCAAAATGATTTGAAAATTGTTGATAAAGCAAATAAAACTAAATATCAGGACTAAAGGATTTATTAAATCAAAATTAAGCATTTAAAAATCCTGATAATCCTAAATTCCGTTTTGAGCCATAGGCGCATCAGCCTTTGGCCGAAATCCTGGTTCAGACAGCTTTCTGAGTTAGTCTATTAATTATCTGGTTTTAACGTAAGCCGGATATTATTTCGGCTGTATTTCATCTGGCCTGTTCAATTTAAATTGAGGTGTTAAAAGTTGAGGCAATTTGCAACAGCCTGCTATTACAGGCTGGTTGAAATTGAAAAAAGTCATTGAGCGTTTTTTCATCGGAATGAGGTATCAATTATAACGGTCAGTTTCCTGCATTGAAGAAATAAGTATTATTTTTCGTATTTTCTTCAGGTCAATTTTTAATTCATTTGAATAAGTAATCAAAATTAATCATTTAAGCGGTAGGGAATAATGAAAAAATTAGTAATTTATCATCCGCAAGAAATTACATCTATTCAGGATATGCTGATAAAATCAGCTTCCTTGTATCAAAACAAAACTGCATTAGAGGATCTCGCAGACACTCCCTTGGGCTATTTAACATTTAACCAACTTTTAGATACTGTTCTAAAGTTTGGCAGTGCTCTTAAGAAGTTAGGTTTGCCTGAAAGGTCCCATATAGCTATTATTAGTGAGAATAGAGTTCAATGGGTTATTACTTACCTTACATCAATGACCTTTAACTATGTTGCCGTTCCTATTGATAAAAATCTTAATACAAATGAAATACTAAATATTATACATGAATCCGATGCAGAAGCTATTGTTTTCTCGGAACCATTTGAAACTCTGTTTAGAGAAAAAATGAGTTCATTGAAAAATATGAAATTTTATATAAGTATGGACCTCCTCAAAGCTAAAGACGGCATTAATTCAATGACCGAATTAATAAATCACGCTGATATTATAAGCTTGAAAGAACTTCCCGGTATAAATCCCGATGAAATGTCTGAAATTATCTTTACTTCGGGTTCGTTGGGGAGGGCTAAAGGTGTTATGCTAAACCAAAAAAATCTCTCAGCTAACTTGATGGCTATGACAAGTCTTATAAAGATCTTTCCGGAAGATAAATTTTTATCGGTACTGCCTATCCACCACAAGTACGAATGTACTTGCGGCACACTTTGTCCTTTGCATTCCGGCGCTTCGGTTCACTATGCACGTTCATTGAAGACAGTTGTTGACGATTTGCAAAATGTTAAAGCTACAATTCTTCTGGGTGTTCCTCTGCTTTTTGATAAAATGTTTAAACGTATATATAAGACAATTAATGAAGATAAAATTAAATCAAAAGTAATCCCTCCGCTTATTACAGTAACAAATATAACTTCTGCAATAGGATGGAAAAGCTTAAAGAAAAGAATATTCAAAGAACTTCATGAAAAATTTGGTGGAGTAGTTAGGATTTTTATTGCAGGTGGAGCTGCGCCTGACCCTAAAATTGCCAGGGGCCTGAGGGAATTTGGTTTTAATTTTATCCAGGGTTATGGATTGACGGAAGCATCACCTATTTTAGCATTAAATCAGCTTGATAATTTTAAAGATGATGCCGCAGGTTTGCCTTTGCCGGGTATTGAAATAAAAATCAATAATAAATCCTCCGATGGAGTCGGCGAAATATATGCAAAAGGACTAAATATTATGCCGGGCTATTATAAAAATGAAAAACTTACTGAAGAATCATTTGAAAATGGCTGGTTTAAAACCGGTGACCTCGGATTTATTGATTCTGATGGATTTCTTCATATAAGCGGCAGGAAGAAAAATGTTATCCTTTCTAAAAACGGCGAGAATGTATTTCCTGAGGAAATAGAAGATATTATTAATCGCAACTCTTATGTGCTGGAATCCTTAGTCTTTGGCGAAAAAAATGACAAAAATGATGAAATAATTGCGGCTCAAATTGTAATAGAAGCAGAGTCGTTTATTGAATATTCTGAAGTTAATAATGTAAAAATTACGGATGAATTAATTAAGGAAACTATTGCTAAGGTTATTAAAGAGGTAAATAAAGAATTACCGATTCATAAACAGATAAAGAAATTTTATATCAGGGATAAAGAATTTGAAAAAACTACAACTCAAAAAATTAAAAGATATCTCGTTGATGCAGGCAATAGTTCAGGTGGGATAGAATCGTAATTTATATTATTTCTTTTTATAGAAATACTTTTTGATAATATAAAATAAAATTAAAAATATAAGTGCAATAATAGAAATTAGAATAATGTGTTGATTGATCGAACGAAGCACAATTCTGGAATGCTTGCCAAAAAAGTAGCCGATGGAAAGGAAAGAAACAGCCCAGATTAACCCCCCCGAATATGCAAATAATGCAAATTCCCACATCTGCAGTTTCGATGCCCCCGCAAGTATGGCTACTACATGCCTTACACCGGGAATAAAATAACCTACCGGGAGAGACCATCTGCCTATTTTTTCAAACCATAAATGTGCTTTTCCCAATCGTTCTTCAGTAATGTGTATAAAATGGCCGTATTTTACTAAGATGTGGTACCCGAATGTACTGCCAATAGCATAACTGATGGAAATTCCGGCAACACTTCCTAAGTATGCGGATAAAAAAGTAGGAATTAATTTTAATTCGCCATGAAAAATCAAATAACCGGAAAATGTTAGTAAAGTTTCATCCGGTACCGGCAATCCAATTATTCCCAACATCAGAAGTGAGAAAATTCCCCAATACCCGTATTGAGATATCCAAAAATGTAAATTTTCCATTCAACTCATCAGTGACGATTTATTAAAATAGCAAAATAGTTATTTGTAAAATCATTAATGTTCCTGCAAATAATAAATTCAACTCAAAATTAACAATTTCTATTAACTTGTCTAATTAAAAAAACTATCTAATGATAATAAATAGTATATTATAAATATTTTTAGTAATTGTGTGCTGACAGGCTTTATTTTATCAGGAATTTTATTAAAATAATACATTAAAAAGAAGTTTGTTTACTAAATTTTATTTTTCGATATTTAAGATCTATAGCTTGTTTATCAATTGTAAAGTCAATTTTTATAAAAACTATTTTCGGGAATCACATGAAAAAATTATTAGCTATTTCTATAATTTTGATTTTCACTTTAACGTCATGTAAGAAGGATGAAAATAAAATTCCTGATAGCAATTTACCTGCGGGTACACATGCAGTTAAAGTATTGGATTTTATGGATGTATCAAATTATACTTATCTGCATGTATCCGAAAACGGAAATGAATACTGGATTGCTGCTCCGCAAATGAAAGCAGAAAAAGATGAAACTCTTTATTATTCACAGGGAATGGAAATGAAGAACTTTCATAGCGATGTGCTTAACCGGACTTTTCCAAGCGTTTATTTTGTACAAAGTATATCTCCCAATTTGCAGCAGGGACAAACATTATCGTCAGTACACCAACAGGTAAATTCATCACAACGTCAACAAATTTCGGTTGAACATCTTACAGACGGAAAAACTGTTTCACAAATTTATTCCGGCAAAGATGAGTTATCCGGTAAAATAATTAAAATATGCGGTAAGGTTGTAAAATATAACCCGGGTATTATGAGCCGCAATTGGATCCATATTCAGGACGGAACTGAATCAAATGGAAACTTTGATATGCTCATCACAAGTAAAGATGAAGCGGCACTCGGACAAACAATAATTGTTGAAGGAAGAGTAGTATTAAATAAAGATTTTGGTGCCGGTTATTCGTATTCCGTTTTAGTGGAAGATGCAAAAATTCTCTCTGCTAAACCAATGTAAACTTATAAATGGTTAAATATTATGGACAAATTAAACTTAAGGAATTTTATTAAAAAGATAAAAGAATAAGGTTATCAATCTGCCCGGATCAATAAATTTTAAGTAAATATTATAAATTTTTAAATTTATTGCAAAATTATTTGATAATCATAAATTTTATGCTTAAAATTATTTTAAATCTTTTATGATTTTGTGAGAGAATTTAAATTTAATAAACTGAGAGTTATTGACTTTAAATGAGTTTTTTAGGACGTTAAGAGCGCATTTTTTATTTTCTAGGTTTTATCGTCAAATATTTCTTCATTTTAATGGATAGTACTATAGGTAATAATTATACTTTTTCCCAATCGAACTATTTTCTATTCGAGATTTTAACCCCGAGCGGAAAGAAATTGCTTACACCTATATGTACCGGTATTTGTTTATTGTGATTTGTTAATTACAAATTTACTTTTCAGAGAGAGAGAGAGTATGCAGCGGAATATCTATATTTCGTCTTTTGTACTGTTTTTTGTTCAATCTTTTACCGTTTTAAATATTTTAATCTTTTTTGCCCGGGAGGCTTTTGAACGTAATTTTTTTATGTTGAAAACTATGGCTGTCCACGGGTTGTCAGGAATTTCGTCAGGACTATTCAATTCTAATCATTCCCAATATTTAAAGAAAACAGTTTATCAATACTATCACAAAGAGATAGATTCTAAAGCTGTATCTCTTTATTTCGGGCAACTATTAAACAATCACTAATATAGGAGAGAGAGAATATGAAACGAAAGATTACCGTCCTGTTTTTCTTGTTGTTTCTGCCTATGATTATTTTTGCAGGAACGACGGGGAAAATAAAAGGTAAGGTTACTGATCTCCAAACGGGCGAACCGCTTATTGGTGCCAACGTTGTTGTAAGTGGTACATCATTAGGCGCGGCAACCGACATTAGAGGAGAGTATACTATCAACTACCTTGATGCAGGCGTATATGAGTTAAAATCCTCGTATCTTGGTTATAAAACAGTAACCATTTCCAATGTCCGTGTAAATTCAGAGTTAACTACGGAAATAAATTTCCAGCTCCCTGCTACCGGAATTTCTGTCGGAGAAGTTGATATTGTAGCACAAAGGGCGCTTGTTAATTCAAGCAATACAAATGCTATTAGAACTACAACAAATGAAGTAATTGATGCTCTTCCGGTTCGTGGTGTTGATAATATTATTGCACTTACACCCGGCGTTGTTCTTCAGGAAGGCAATATTTATATAAGAGGCGGTCGTCAGGATGAAGTTGGATACTATCTTGAAGGAACTAATATTACAAATCCTCTTACCAGTTTTTATGGAGGGCCCCAGCATGCTCCTCAACAGGTAACTGTTCCTCAGGATGCTATTGAAGAAATCCAGGTGCAGGCAGGCGGTTACACCGCTGAATATGGCGGCGCAAATGCCGGTATAGTTCGTACTGATTTAAAATCAGGCGGGCCTAGTTTAAAAGCAAGCGCTCAATATTTAACGGATAACTGGACATTTAAAAATTCTAGTGAAAGATATAATGGCGCCCAGCATCTTGATACATATTCATATGGATATAATGATTTAACCGCTGCTATTAGCGGTCCAATACTAAACGATCATATTAAAGTATTTGGATTGTTTGATAATCTTTCCCAGGCTGATTTTGCTCCCCAGCAGGTTAGTGGGTTTAATCTTGGTACTTTAACTGATCCTACTACGGGTGATGCAGTTAAATTAGATTATCCGGGCGGACCTATGCCGGGCAATAATTCATTCCAGTATAGCGGCATTGGTACCGTTACTTTGGATTATAATCCAACAATAATTCGATTGATCGGTACTTATACGTTCGACAGGCAGCGTTTTGGTGCCGGTTCATACACAATGTTTGATGAGAATCGCTTGCCAATACGGGATGTAAATAATGGAGATATTGGAGCTAAGATAACTCAGATTTTTAGCCCCCAGGTTTATCTTGAAGTAAATGGAAGCTATATTTTTAATAAGGGCAGAACATATGACCCGCAGTTAGGCCAAAACTTTTTATTATATGGCGATAGTACTGCAAATTATAATGCCGGCGTTCCGTGGTATAAATCCAACGTAACCGGTTATGGTGCTTATCAGGTACCCCGTGCATATAGTCTGTTTCAGACATTTACGTTTGCTACACCGAATATGCCGCTAATTGGTGCTGACCAAACATATTCAATTATAAATTATAATAAATATGAGAACGATAATCTTAACTTAAGCGCCTCATTATCTGCGGATTTGAGCAAACAAAATTCTCTTAAAGTTGGAGGCGAACTCCAGATTATGACCGTTAGAAGTTACACACCTTCTGGTGTTAACACTAATTTTGCATCGTTGATAAATAGCGACCTGGGTAATGTAACGCCTACATATTCACAACTTGAAGCCATTTTCATTAAACGCGGAGTTGATAATTACGGGTATGATGTTTTAGGCAATTCATATTCAGGCTCATCAAATTATGCTACCGGACAAATTGCTCCATACCAGCCTATTTTTGGCGGTTTATATGTTCAGGATAAATTGGAATATAAGAATTTAATTTTGAATGCCGGTTTAAGATTTGATTATATTAATACCGATAACATAACAATGAAAGATCCTTCCAATCCGCAAGATGTATTTAATACAGCTACAGGCGCTGTTGATAATCCTAGCGGATTAGTTAAGGTTCCGGTATTTACTTCGTTAAGCCCCAGGCTTGGTTTTTCTTTCCCGATTACCGATCAAACTATTTTCCATGCTCAGTACGGAAAATTTGTTCAGCAGCCAACCTTAAGTGATTTATATGAAAGTATATACCAGGTAGGCTATTGGGCAAATCCAAATAACGGGTTTTTCAATCAGACTCCAGTGGGATTAGACTTAAGGCCAACCCGGACAACACAATATGAAATAGGCTTTACTCAGGCAATTGGATCAATCGCATCTTTTGACATTACCGCATTCTATAAAGATATTTCAGACCAGGTAGTATTTGGTGTACAAAGTGTTACTACTGAATCCGGATGGAGACCTTATTCTGTTCTAACAAATGGCGACTATGCAACCACTCAGGGCGTTGAACTGGCTTTTAATATGAGGCGTACTCAAAGATTTTTAGTTAACGGTTCCATATCATTCTCCAGCGCTCAGGGAACTGGTGATAATCCTTACTCCGACGCAGGTGAATTTGGCGCCCCGATTAACCCGGCTTATGTATACATTCCCGAGTACATTGTTCCGCTTTCCTTTAATCATGCTGTGGATGGTAACTTAAATATAGATTACCGGTTTGGAAAAGATGATGGGCCTTCTTTCTTACATGAATTTGGTGCCTCTCTTTTATTTACTTTTTCAAGCGGGCATCCCTATACATTGGGATTAAGTGGTGGTAGCGCTGGTAATGCAGCATCTACAACCAACCCTAATCAGCCGATCGTTATTGATCCAAGAAACAGGACAGCTTATGAAGCTCTTAATTCCTCAGTAACCCCTTCGACTTTTGAGCTTGATTTCCGTATTGACAAGACTGTCTATATTTATGATAAATTATCTGCAAATATTTTTATTCAGGTAATAAATATTCTCAATACTCAAAACATCGAAGATGTATTTTCAAATACCGGGTCCGCTACAACAGATGGATGGTTAACAAATCCAAAATTAGGCGGCGCTGCGCTTCTACAAGAATATGGATCGCAGTATGCAGAAACTACCCAAGCGATAACTGAAGAATATGCAGGATTATACGGAGCGCCGCGTCAAATCAGGCTTGGGATTCGGTTAGAATACTAAATATTTGACAGTAATTAAAAAACTAGGAGTTGAATATGATTTTTAAAAAATTTAAGTATTTGACGGTTATTATTCTGGGTTTAATATTTTTGTTATCCGGAATTATAAACGCTGCAAATAACAATAAAACAAAAGGCAAAATGGCTAAGGCAGCGTCCGTCTCCGCCAGCCAGGTTGCTAACCAAAGAATGGACATTAATAATCTTAATGCTCTAGAGTCTAATGTAGGCTACAGCGATTACAACCTGAACTCTAATCTTGAAGGTACGGAATTCCCCAAAGGTAAGGGTACGAATGTTGTATTTGAAGGTGGATTTTTGTGGGGAGGTTTTGCTAATGGAGATACTTCCCAGGTAAGAGTGGGTGGTTCTGCTTATATCACCGGCTTAGAGCCGGGGCCGATTCTGGCTAATGGCCAGCCTGCAGATCCTACTGATTCCAGGTGGTCAATTTATCGCGTCCGGCCTGATGTTTATCCGGGCGGCCCTGCAGTAGATCTTACTGCTGATGTTGCTGCATATGCAGAAGGCGGTCAAACAGTTACGGCAGCACAATTAAGGGCACAGTATGAATCCGATTGGACAAACTGGCCTGCTCACGGAACTGCTAATGATCTTGGCGCCCCGTTTACAGATGTTAACGGAGATGGTATATATGAACCGGGCATCGATATCCCGGGTGTTCCGGGTGCTGACCAAACATGTTTTTTCGTGGCAAATGACCTAGATACACTTCAGTGCGAAGGGCTTTATGGCACGCTTCCTCTCGGTATTGAAGTTCATGTAACATATTGGGCTTATGCACAGCAAGGTGCGCTCGGAAATATGTACTTCAAAAAATGGGATTTAATTAATAGAGGTGCATCAAAAAATGTTGTGGACAGCATGTTTGTTTCTTATTGGACGGATGTAGATCTCGGTACTGCCACAGATGATCTGGTTGGCTGCGATACTACTTTAAGCATGCAGTTTACTTATAACGGCGAGGCAACAGATGCAGTATTCGCACCTCTTCCTCCCCCCGCAGATGGATTCACCTTTTTCCAGGGGCCGACTGTTCCCGGAAATTCTTCGGACTCAGCTATTTTCATTGAGCCTCCTTTCAAATTTTCTTATTTAAGTGGAAAGCGGAACCTGCCCATGACAGCCGCATATTTCTTTATAAACGGCAGTGCAAATTTTGGAGATCCGCCTCAGGGAGCCCCTACCGGTTCAACTCAATTTTATCGTTTCTTTAACGGAGAGTATGGATTAAGCGGTAATGAATTTCAGGATCCTAACGGAAATTTAACAAGATTTGCTTATCCGGGGAATCCTGTAACCGGAACAGGCTGGCTAGATCCTACACCGGCAGATAAACGGCAGGGAATGGCTTCAGGTCCTTTTACATTCTCTCCTGGAGATACCCAGCAAGTTGTAATTGCAGAAATGTTTGCCGGGGCAATTCCGAGTGTTAATTATATTCAAGCCGTAACTTTAGTTAAGACTTATGATTTAACTGCTCAGAGTGCTTACGACCACTTCTTTAATTTACCTTCTCCGCCACCTGCTCCGCATGTTATTGCAACTGCTCTTAGTAATAAAATTAGCCTCGATTGGGGTGAAGTTGCAAGTTATGTATCGGCAACTGAGAATTCAGTCGTACATGACGTCCTGGACAGTGTTAATACATCTGGCGGCGGCAATTATAAATTTGAAGGCTATAATGTTTATCAGCTTCCGTATTCAGGCGCTACAGTTGATCAGGCAAAGCTTCTTGCTACTTATGACGCAATTGATAGCGTTTTGAATGTACCTTATGTTGATCTTAACACCAGGCAGCTTAATCCAAGTTACTTTATTGAATATGGAACTGATTCGGGAATTAAAAGATTCTTTATTGATTCAACTGATGCGTTTAATGCCAATGCGCAATTACGCAACGGAACCCCTTATTATTTTGCAGTAACAGCATACAGTTATAATGCAAAGGGTGTTCCCGAAGCGCTGGAAAATCCAATTGCGCAAATTCAAATTACACCTCAATCAAATAACCCCGGTGTTAGTGAAGCAAAGGTTGGACCTTTATCAAGCTCTTTTGTTACACACTCCGGAACGGCTAACGCAACGGTTGCCGTTAATGTTGTTAATCCGGCTTTAACAACGGGCGATAAATACCAGGTTACATTCCACGATGAAATGTATTCACTCGGTGGAAACGGTGTCTGGACTGATGTTACTGCTGCAAGCAAAAAATTAGCAAAAATTAAGGATCTTACGGGATCATATTTAACTAACACAGCCGTCTATAATGAAACAAAAGGCAGGATTCAACTTTATTATTTGGTAAACGTTGTTTCATCCAATTATGATTACTGTGACGGAGTTGTATTAAAATTACCCGCCGGCGTTGTGATTGATACCATTATAAGCCCGGTTAGCCTCAATTCCAGTATTGGTACAGTAATTCCTTACACAATGGTTTCGAAGAATACTATATTTTTTGGCGATAGCGTCCGCTCAGGAAATGGTATATTTGCAGGTGGTGAAGTAATAACTTTAATTTGTAATACACCCAGTTTACCTATGATGACAAATTATACTATGTATGATGATGATTTTAGTACAGAAAACCCGCAAGATAGTATTGGCGGCATAAATAAAGATATATATAGTACGGATACTTTAGCTTCTATAGCAAATCAAAATGTTACTCAGCATCAATGGAATGTTACTGATCTGACAACCGGAAATATAGTACTTCAGAATCAGACAGTATATAATGGTACAGATCTTTATGACCCGGGATCATACTTTAAAGCGAATAATATTTTTGGCCCTGGAGGTTCATCTCATCCTACAGGCGGCGTTGATGTAGGAGGCAGTGCTGCTAATTTTGCCGGAATTCAGGTAGCTGTTAACGGTAGTTTTACTGCTCCAACTACAATAAACAGTCTTATATACAACGGTAATGCGTTAACTATAAATTCAAGCAGCCCACCTTTCGAAGTTTATGACTTTACTGACTTTGGCTATGATGGTACAGCTCATAGTTCATTATCAATTTATAATGGAGGTACAGTAGTCGGTGCCACGGACATTAATGACTTGCAGCAAAGTTATGATCTAAGATGGACAGGCGTTCTCGGAGATACAACAATAAACGGAACTACTGTTACAATCACTAAGTCGGGAGGCTCATTTGCAACCCTGTTTGGTGCCCACCAGTATAAGCTGGCTAATGATCCTTTAAACCCCAATCCGGGTTCTAATAGTCCTTTTATTATAAGAATCCCATTTGAGGTTTGGAATATTGATAAGAATGAACAGGTTAACCTGTTGGTTTATGATCGATTAGGAGATCCGACTAAACCGGCATATCAGGTTTGGAATACCTTAGGCAGAATGTATACTTGGGTAGTAAATACTAAATATAATCCCTCAGCAATTATTGATCCCGCTTCTGCTATAGTTGCAGATAGTGCAACTTGGAACTGGGTATTTTTTGCATCTGAATTTAAAACTGGCGATGATTTAAAAATTGAGTACAGCCATCCGTTACAAATTGGTAAGGATACCTTTACTTTTACTGTTCCGGGTACTACATATTCATCAGCACAGGCTAAAAAAGATGTTAGTAATATAAATGTTTTCCCAAACCCCTATTATGGAGTTAACTCCCAGGAGACAAATAAATACGCTAGGTTTGTAACTTTTAGCCACTTACCTGCTACAGCAACGATTAGAATATTTAATCTTGCCGGTATCGAGGTTAGGGTTATAAATCATACAAATGGCGGTCAGTTTGAACAATGGGATTTAAATAATAGTTCGGGTTTGCCTGTAGCAAGCGGTTTGTATATCGTCTATATCGATATGCCTGCGATTGGCGCTACAAAAATTCTTAAAGCGGCAATCATCCAGGAACAACAATTCCCTGATCATTTTTAATGAAGAAAGAAAATCAAGGAGTAAAAATGAAAACATTAAAAAGAATTTTAGTAATATTAGCTGTCATACTTTTAGGTGTTGACAGTGTATTCGCCGGTGGAGGTACCAGAAATGGTACCGGGGGCGCTTCTGAACTTATTATACCGGTCGGGGCTCAGGGAATAGCATTAGGCGGTTCAAATATAGCTACATCAGCCGGCCTGGATGCATTGTACTGGAATCCCGCAGGCTTAGCAGGAATGACAAACGCTGTATCAGCCGACTTTTCAACCATGAGCTATATCGCTGATATTGGGGTTCAATACGGCGCTGTTGGTGTTAACTTCCAGGGCTTCGGTATGGTTGCATTGGATGTAAAGTCATTGAATATAGGTTCCATTCCCGTTACAACTAATGGACAGCCGGACGGCACAGGGCAGACATTTACACCTGAATTTTTGGTTGCAGGTCTAAGTTATGCAAAGCCGTTAACTGACCGTATTTCTATTGGTATAACTTTCCATTATATATCTGAAACTATTGCCCAGGTTAGTGCGAGCGGCTTTGCTGTTAACGCTGGCGTTCAGTATAAAGATATGGGAGATATAAGCGGTTTGGATTTTGGGTTGGCAATTAACAATATAGGCCCTCAAATGACCTTCGGAGGCCCGGGCTTACTGGTAACTGCCTCTCCTACAGGCTCGTTATCTTCACCAACCGACGCCTTTCTTAGATCGCCAAGTTTTTATTCAATCAATGCTGCTGCATTCGATTTACCATCGTCAATTGATGTAGGCTTAGGTTATGACCTTCACATCGATGATATAAATGCAGTACAATTTTCCGGCACGTTCGAGAATAATAACTTTTCAGGCGACTTATATAATATCGGCGCAGAATATGGTTATAACAAGATGTTCTTTGTAAGAGCTGGTTATTCATATTCACCAAAGGATCAGGATGCTGATTATATATATGGATTTACTGCCGGCGCTGGCATTAACTATGACTTGGGCGGCGTTACTGTAAAACTTGACTATGCATACAGAAGTGTAAAATATTTTGATGCTAATCAGGTTTTCGAGATTTCTTTAGGATTCTGATTTAACTCTCAGTTAATAATAAACTGATTGTTGGATCGTTGGATTATAATCCGTCCCGGTAAAAACGGGACGGATTTTTTTATCCCGTGTTCCTAACTCCTGCTGCAATTCCATTAACTGTAGAACGAAGCAGCATAAGTAGCGATTCTTTTTTTGATTTAGAGACACTTCGTTTCCTAAACTGTTTTATAAATTTTACTTGTATAAAACTTATAGGATCAATGTAAGGATTTCGGAGCAAGAGAGACCGCTGGAGGGACTTATCATGATCTAATAAATTTTGTTCCCCCGTAATAGATAGAACTGTTCGGCAGGAAAGTTCATATTCGTAGTCAATCATATCAAAAATCTTTTTGCCTTTTTTTATGTCTTTGCATAACGAAAGATATTCGCGTCCTATTATCATATCTGTCTTCATCAATACCATCTCAATATTTGAAACAAGAACCTGGAAAAATTCCCACTCTCTATACATTTTTGTAAAATCTGCAAGGGTCGCTGTTTTGTTCTGAATACATTGGCTAATTGCTGAACCGAATCCATACCACCCCGATATTGTCTGCCTGTTTTGCGTCCATGCGAAAACCCACGGTATGGCCCTTAAATTACGCAGCTCCTTGCTTTTGTTTCTTGAAGAGGGGCGTGAACCGATTTCAATATGTTCTATTATATCTATAGGCGTAATACTCCTGAAATAATCAAAAAAATCATGATGATTTATAAGTTCTTTATAAACCAATAAGGCATTTGAAGAAATTGTTTCAAATAGGCTGCTGTAAATATCAAACTTATCTCTTGTTTTATTAAATTTTGATCCGGCGGTTGTGCTTAAAACTGCTGAAGCCATAAGTTCAAGGTTTTTTACAGCTATTTCCGGTATTAAATATTTAGATGATATCATTTCTCCTTGTTCGGTTATTTTTATTTTACCTTCAATTGTGCCTTCAGGCTGGGCAAGAATTGATTTATTAACCGGTCCGCCGCCCCTTGATATACTTCCTCCTCGTCCGTGAAATAATATTAATTCTATTCCCCTGCTCTCGCAAATTTTCTTCAAATATTTTTGAGCTTTGTACAATTCATAGTTAGAAGTAACTATCCCCCCGTCTTTATTGCTGTCGGAATATCCGAGCATTATCTTTTGAACATTCCCTCGTAATAGTATATGCTGGGAGTAAGCCGGGTTTTCGAAAAGTTCCTGCATTACAAAGTGCGCTTTTCTAAGATCATCGATTGTCTCAAACAGGGGAAGTATATCGAAATGTGAGTAAAATATTTTCTTGTCGGCGGTATTAATTAATCCGGCTTCCTTTGCTATTAATAATGCAGTGAGTACGTCACTGACGGAAGAACAGTTGCTGATTATATAATCATCACAGGTATTGAACGCAATATTGTCTTTACCCCACTTAATAACGGCAAATTCATTTATTATCTGCATCGTCTCGGAACTCAAACCACTGAATTTATTTCTTAAGGGCCGTGAGTTTAAAATTTCAGTAGTTAGTATTTTTATTTTATCCGGTTCATTTAAAGAATTAAAATCTTTTTGTAATTCCGCATAACGCAGTATTTCGCTTATAGCTGAAGCTAATAATGATGAATTCTGGCGGATATCCATTGCAGCAAATCTAAAACCGAAAGTTTTTACTTTATATATAATTGGAAGAAGATTGGTGTCTGCAATAACTTTACCTTTATTTTCGGCTAAACTCCGGTACATTAAGTATAAATCATCCAAAAATTCTAATGAATTTTTGTATCCGGCACCGGATTGAAATAATGAGTTACCCGGGAATTGTTTTGTTCCCTCAAGTTTGCGTCCTATAAGCATAAGCTTTGCCCGGTAAACTTCAGACGGATCACGGGGTATTTTATCTTCAGTATTTGCACCCAGGATCATCCTGTCTTCAACGATAGACTTGTTTAATTCTTTGCTCACGGGGATAACATTAAGTGATGAACTTAGTGAGGTGTGCAATTGTTCCAAATCTCGTTGGTACAAACCTATTATTTGCCTTTTGTTATTTAGTAAAGTATTTTTTGTAATATCAACGGTAACGAAAGGATGCCCGTCTCTGTCTCCACCTACCCACGAACCAAACTTGAATAATGACGGAGATGCATAATTTATGTCGTAAATAGACCTGAGTTTTTTGTTTAACGATTGATAAAAATCCGGTATTAAGTCATACAAAACTTCTTTAAAAAAGAATAACCCGTGCTGTATTTCATCTTTTACTGTTACTTTGCGAAAGCGAACCTCGTTTGATTGCCATAATAGTGTTATCTCCGTTTGAAGCTTAAGCTTTATTTCATCTATTTCGTCTCTGGTATTAATATTTAAATCTCTTGCTAGTAATAGGCGGCTGATTTTTAATATCTTTCTTAAAATAGTCTGCCGGGTCGCTTCAGTTGGGTGTGCAGTAAAAACAGGAATAATTTCCAATTGATTAAGAATTTTCTTTAAGTTTTCTCTGCTGATTTTATTTGATTTTAATTGCATCAGCACATTTGTAAGTGAACCTGTTTCAGGAGGCTTGTTTTGGATAGTGTTATTTCTTTGAATTCTGATCCTATGAACTTCATCAGCAGCATTTACGAGTATAAAGTAAATTGAAAAAGCTTTTACTATTTTAATTGCTTTTTCTACGCTAAGTGAATTGATTACAATTATAATCTCCTCTCTAATTAATCTGCCGCCGCTGTTCTGGGGTTCGCTTCGTAATTGTTTTGTTAGGGCGCGAAGTTTTTCTACGGTTTCATATACACCCTGCCCGGCTTGTTCCTTTAAAACATTGCCTAATATAATTCCCAATTCCTTAATATCTTTTTTTAGAGGGGCATCCTCAGTGGAATCTACAAGATGATTTAAAGACCTTTTACTCATGGGTTTTTTTTCTATTTTTACTTGTTATAATACAAATATATTATTTAAGCAGCCCATGACTTAAGTCATGGGCTGCCAGGTAAAAACTTATATCTGGTAACCGTTTCAACGGTTTTTCTGATAAAATAAAAAATAAGCTGTCAACTTGAGATCATTAAAATAAAATGCAGAACTAAAATTAACAATAATAAATCTGTAGAATTCTAATATTATAAGAACAGAAATTCTTATTACAATTTTTAGAGGCTGAAAGTATGAAACATTTCTTCTGGGTTATCAATTTTATTATTTTAGCGTCTTTTTTCTTTTTAGGGTGCAGTTCTGAACCGGTAACAAAGAATATAATCCCGGAGAAATTCAATCCCAGTATTGCTCAAAAAGTAAATGAGTTTCGAATTGATTTTGCATACCGTAAATTTAAATTTAATGTCCCATACGGATCTCAAATCGATTCTATTGAAACCGATACAATTAAAAAATCCATTATTATAGACTTTAATGTGAATTTTAGTTACCAGCCGTTTCGAAAACAAAATGTTGAAATGTTATATTCCGGGGTAAAAAGTGTTTTTGGTGATAAATTTGCAGATTATTCGTATACCATCAATACTTTAAAACGCCCTGTTGAAGATTTAATTCCTAATTATTATAGAAATGACCCGTCAAAATATGATAGTATGCGGTTGCCGGTAAGTGTTAATGTAAGGCCCCTGCCGGTTGTTCAAAATATTAGCAGGGCATATCTGCCTTCTAATGGCTTGCTTGGTAAAAATATCGTATTGTGGCCAAGTCACGGATGGTATTATAATAACAAAGTTGACCGATGGGAATGGCAGCGCCCAAGGCTTTTCCAATCAGTTGAAGATATACTGCCGTTATCGTTTGTAGTCCCTTATTTAATACCTATGCTGGAAAATGCCGGAGCGCTTGTTTTTGACCCCCGCGAACGGGATATCCAAAAAAACTCAATTGTTATTGACAATGATTCACCATCGGATATAAAATTAAAGTATTTCATTGAAAAAAGTTCTGATAAGAGTAATAAATGGAGGGGAGGAGTAACAGGATTTGCTGTCGGTAACCCCCCTTATTCTTCGGGATATAACCCTTTTACAAAAGGAACAAGCAGGATAATTTTATCGGATACTAACGAATCTGCTTCAACAATCTGGATGCCCAATATTCCGGCTGAAGGTAATTATGCCGTTTATATATCATATTCGGCATCAGATAATAATGCCGATGATGCAGAATATACGGTTTTTCACGAAGGTATAGAAACAAACTTCAGAGTAAATCAACAGGTTGGGGGCAGCACATGGATTTATCTGGGAGAATTTAGCTTTGATAAGGGCTATAATCCCGGAAAAGACAAGGTCGTTTTATCTAATAAAAGTTCGGAAAAAGGAAAAATAATCTCCGCTGATGCGGTTCGGTTCGGGGGTGGTGAAGGAATTATTGAAAGGGGGGGAAGTACTAGTAACCGGCCGAAAATTTTTGAAGCTGCACGGTATTATTTGCAGTATGCAGGTATGCCGGATACCTTGGTTTATAATTTAGACCATGATACTAGTGATTATACCGATGATTATAAATCCCGTGCAGAATATGTTAATTATCTTTATGGTAGGCCTTTTGGCCCTAATAAGGATAGGGATGCAAAGGGACTTGGTATCCCAATTGATCTTTCCCTTGCTTTTCACACTGATGCTGGAATAGTGCATGGTGATACTTCAGTCGGTACACTTGCAATTTATAGCATTCCCGATGAAAAAAAGAAAGACGAATTTCCCGGTGGTACGTCGAGATTTGTTAACAGGGATTTTGCAGATATAATTCAAACTCAAATTGTTAGCGATATCCGTGCAAAATATGATTCAACATGGACAAGAAGACCGCTTGAGAATTCAGACTATAGCGAAGTAGTCCGTTCAAATGTCCCTTCGGTTTTGATCGAACTATTGTCCCATCAGAATTTCAATGATATGAAACTTGCTCTTGATCCGGGTTTTCGTTTCGATGTTTCAAGAGCAATCTATAAAGGGATTTTACGATTCTTGTCGGCACAGTATAAAACATCATATATTGTACAACCTCTTCCGGTTAAAAATTTCAGCTCCTCGTTTGACAAGAATGGCAATGTTAACCTTAAATGGAAACCAACGGATGACGCACTTGAACCAACCGCTATACCTGAAAAATATATTATTTATACCCGGATTAACAACGGCAGTTTTGATAATGGAAAAATTGTAAATGATCCGGATGCCATTATGACTAATATTTTACCCGGAATTATTTATAGTTATAAAGTTACTGCCGTTAATAAAGGCGGGGAAAGTTTTCCTTCGGAGATACTTTCAGTATGTAGAATGGATAATAATAAGCAGCAGGTATTAATAATAAATGGATTTTATAGAGTTTCCGGGCCGGCAATTATAGAAGATTCTAAATATAATGGTTTTTTCAACACTGTCGACCCCGGAATTCCGGATAAATATGATTTAAGCTTTACTGGGAATCAATATGATTTTGACTCTACGCATCAATTTATTTCTAATGATAACCCCGGATGGGGAGCAAGTTATTCCGACAATGAAGCAAAAATAGTTGCAGGTAATACTTTTGATTATCCGTATGTTCACGGCGTATCAATAAAGGAATCGGGATATTCTTTTGTTTCTGATGGAGCTGGGGCAGTTGAAGATAGTTCTGTTGACCTCTCGAATTATAAATTTGTTGATTTAATCTTGGGTGAACAGAAATTTACAAATATTCAAAAAGAAAAAATTGATGACACAGAACTGGCAAATTATAAGACTTATCCAAAAAAACTTCAAAAAATAATTGATAATTACACTCAAACCGGGGGAAATTTGTTTATTTCCGGTTCTTATGTCGCAAGTGATTTATTTAATAATAATAAAAAAGATAGTTCGGATGTAAATTTCGCAACAACAGTTCTTAAATATAATTTGGATGCGGATCATGCTTCAAAAAACGGTGAAGTATATTCTGTAAATTCTGATTTTATTAATGGATTTAATCATATCTCTTATAATACGGATTTTAATGATTCTATTTATACAGTGCAGGCTTCTGATGCAATAAATAGTACCGGCGGCAGTAGAGTAATACTTCGTTACAATGAGAATGGATTTCCGGCAGCTATTGCATATAAGGCAAAATATGGAGTTGTAGTTTTTGGATTTCCTTTTGAAACAATAATAAAGGAGACCGTTAGAAATGAAATGATGAAGGAAGTAATCAATTATCTTCTTAAATGAAAAAGTACTAATTTCTAAGACACTATTTATTGTTGTTGATAATTAGATTATTTTTTGCTAAACTTGTACAATAAATGGAATTACAATAAATTTTTACTTAGAACTTTTTTATAAATTACTAAGTCCTAAAATTCCGCAATAATGAAGGGGGCTGAATCATGAATTTAACTTACAGGGTTCTATTTATTGCACTTCTTTTCTCTCAAATTATACTCAATGCTACAAATCAAATAACTATTCAGAACCCGGGTGTTTGGGGTACCAAACCCGGATATATTGATAAGGCAACTTTAGTAATTGAGCCAATGGGTGGATATGTTCAGCAATCTCTGTATCTAACCTATTCAGATCATAATCAATTTCCTTCCGGTACTCAATTGGAAATTGAACACAGTTTTGAACTCCCTCCGGGTTCGGTTATTACCGATTTATGGCTGTGGATTGGCGATAGTGTTATGGATGCGGTAATGATGAATACATGGAAAGCCAGATCAATTTACGATAGTATTGTGGTTATTAAGCATGATCCGGCTTTATTAACTGTGAACGCAAATCAGTATGATTTGCAAATTTATCCGCTAACTCCGGGAAGTACCCGCAGGGTAAAAATAACATTTATTACCCCTACTACATGGTTTGGGAATACAGCCTCGGCAGTCACAGCGTTTAATATGCTTAATTCAAATAATGCATCTGTAAAACCATTGCAAGTCTTTTTTAAAGTTACAAGTGATGTTTGGGGAGTACCTTCTCTAATTGAGGTACCGCAGGCAAATTTTCAGAACTTCGTTGATACATTAGGATATATTTATAAATATTATCAAATTAATGATATAAGCAGTCTGCCGAGCTTGACACTGTCATATCAAACTTATTTTACAAACGGATATTTTTTTAGCGGCTACAAAAAACCGAATGATTATACTTATTTCCAGTTGGGAGTATCTCCGGGAAAGCTTTTTAATTTAGTTAATGATACTACTTCACGTAAATGTTTAGTTGGTATTGATCTTAGCGGAGGGCATGACAAAAATCTTGCGACACTGATTCCGAATCTGAAAGGAGCGTTGAAATCAGCTTTAAAATCAAATGACTATTTTAATATTATAGTTACCGGAATTGGTCAGATTAAAAAACTTTCCCCTAATTGGGTTCATGCCGCCCCGGATTCCATAAACGCAATACTAAATCTTTTTTCCAATAGTTCATTTGCAGACTCTGTTAACAGCTCAACTCTTCCAACAATTGTTTACTGCGATGGAGATGCTGCAAACGGCTGGCAGTTCCCCGGCATTAATGCCTATGCATTAGTCCAGACTTATCCCGATATTCAAACAGCATCACAATATTTTTCACAAGCAAATGTTGTTGCTACTTACCAGGAGGGCTATGATAACCTGATGAATACTACTACCTTTAATGCAATCCTTCCTTCTCTGGATTCCTTATTTGCACGGGGCGGGCGTGTTTTATGTTATTACGACTTTAATCGTAATGGGAGGGAATTATTAGCATCTCATTATATAAACGGCTTGTCAACCTTGGCTGTTGAGCACGATGAGGTAGAATTATACCGGAATATAAATGGTAATATTGGAAGTTATTTCCCCGAAACCTTAGAACATGATGCATCTTACTTTTTAACTTATGCAGATACTTCTGTGAAAGTTGAATTGATGGACCAAAACGGAAGAGCTGCTGTAATTTCTAAGAAAATTAAAAATGGCCTGTTAGTTGTATCTGGAATCTGGGAACTAACTGATGACGGGGGAATGAAAGAAACACTTGATATCCCTCTGCTTGGATTAAATACTGCATCAAACTATTTTCAATTAGTCCAATTACTTAATGATATTAGAACCGAATATAATGCCGGAAAATTTGATAGGGTGCTGATTTTTAGTAACTCGGATTCATTAATTCAAAAATACGATGCCATTTCATCCATAAGTTCTTATTTATCAGGTTTTTCTAATGGAAAGCCTGTATTTAATAGTATTAATTTATTGAATGGCAGCGATTTTACTCCGGCTTCTTTAACAGATGGAGGAACAACATATTTTGGCAGCGGGTACTTTACTAATGTATTATCAGATTCTACTAATGGAATGCATTTTGAAACCGGCACTTCTAACTGGAATTATATTGATACTTCATTATCGCCTTATTCACCGCCTTTAAGTGAAAACTTCACAATCATTGCCGGAGATTCTGTTCACAGCACATTGATGAATATTAGGGAAATAAATCCCGTTGCAAATGACCCGGCCAAACCAAAATTTTATATTGGTTCTACTACGGCAACTGACAGCTTAATATTAAATGTTTCGTCTGAATTTATAAATCTGCCGGGCACCAGGAATGCCCATCTTAATCTGAGTATCAGCCATGATACTTCAGCAGACGAAAGTGTTATCCCGTCGATGCTGGGTAATGAAAAACTTAAAGACTTATTTGCTAATGCAAGTTACGATACTTCCCAAATTGTAAGCTTGGCCCTGCAGTACAGGCTGTTGTGCAATTATACTGCGTTGCTCGCTTTGATGCCTAATGATACTCTTCACTTTATACTAAATCCCAATGATGAAGGAAGTTATATTTCAACCGGTGTAAAAAACAACGATGAAAAATCTGATTCTCTTAGCTTGGATATTTATCCAAATCCCTTTAACAGTTCAACTATAATTTTAGTAACTACCGCTTCGCCGTCCGAGGTTAGTTTGGTTATTTATAATATTTTAGGTCAGAAAATAAGAGAATTTAATATGCCGGGATTAGTTAATGGGAGGGAAACATTTTTTTGGGACGGTAAAAATGATTTTAATAGGAGTGTTGGTACAGGAGTTTATTTCGCTAGAGCTGTAATAAAGGTAAGCTCCACTAATAAAATGATTGTTAAAATAAAAAAAATGATCATGCTGAAATAGCGGCAACTATCGCCTATGTAACGATTAATTATGAGAAAATACTGAAGGTAAATATTAAACATAGAATAGTTTATATTTATAATTGGAGTATTGATGAAATCAAAGTATAATAAATTTCTCTTATTTATACCTGTTTCAGCAATTTCTTTTATCCTGGGCGCAGTATTTGTCGGTACTTATGAAAATGCTCCGGTTACAAAAGAAGTGATTAGAACAGCAGAAAAAATGATCGGCTTAAAATTTACGGAAGTTCAACAGGATACAATGCTGGATTTACTTAATGATCATTTAAGGAATTATGAAAGTATAAGGGACATAAACCTTCCAAATAGTATACCTCCTGCGGTTCTATTTAACCCAATTCCCGAAGGATTCAATGCTCCGGTAGGTAAATCCGCAATTGTGTTAAGCGATTATTCAAAAACTAAATTACCTGATGATAAAAATGATCTGGCCTTTTACTCCGTAGGCCAGCTTGGGTTTTTACTTAAAACTAGGCAGATTAAATCGGTAGAGTTAACAAGTCTGTTTTTGAATAGGCTAAAAAAATTTGGACCGGGCTTACATTGTATAATTACTTTAACAGAAGATCTGGCCATGGAAGAAGCTAAAAATGCTGATAAAGAAATTGCTGCGGGTAAATACCGCGGACTACTGCATGGTATTCCTTTCGGTGTTAAAGATTTATTCGATACAAAATTCTATAAGACCACGTGGGGTGCTGCACCTTATCAGGATCAAATCTTTGATGAAGATGCAACTATTATTAAGAAATTAAGAGATGCAGGTGCTGTCCTAATCGCAAAGCTTTCTATGGGTGAATTGGCTATGGATGACGTCTGGTTTGGCGGACTTACTAGAAACCCTTGGGATACAACACAGGGTTCAAGTGGTTCATCGGCAGGCTCTGCTGCTGCTGTATCTGCCGGTCTTGTCCCCTTTGCTATAGGTACTGAAACATGGGGGTCAATTGTTTCGCCGTCTACAAGGTGCGGTGATACAGGCTTAAGGCCATCCTATGGTCGTGTAAGCCGGCACGGAGCAATGGCATTAAGCTGGTCAATGGACAAAATTGGCCCGATTTGCCGAAATGTGGAAGATTGTGCAATTGTTTTTAATTATATATATGGACCTGATGGATTTGACCAAACTCTTTATAATTATCCTTTTAATTATTCGCCTAAAATAAATCTGAAGGGAATGAGAATTGGCTTCCTCGAGGATGATTTTAATAGTACATATCCGTTTAAAACTAACGATTCATTAACTATTGCAGAAATGAAAATGCTTGGCGCTGTCCTTGTTCCGATAAAACTTCCGGATATCCCGGTAAATGACATTGCTTTGATACTTGATTCTGAGGCAGGCGCTTCTTTTGATGAGCTGACAAGGAGTGGAAAGGATGCTTTGCTTGCAAGGCAGGGTAAAGATAATTGGCCCAATATCTTTCGTTCATCGAGATTTATTCCCGCCGTTGAATATCTTAATGCAAATCGCATACGTTATTTGCTCATCCAGGAAATGGAAAAACTATTTAACCAGAATATGATCGATATTTATCTGGCGCCATCCGATGAAGGCGATAATTCATTAACTACCAATCTGACAGGTCATCCGCTGGTTGTTGTTCCCAACGGTACCACAGATGGAATACATCCTTCTAGTATTACATTTGTTGGTCGGCTGTTTGATGAAGGATATATTCTTGCAGTTGCTAAAGCTTATCAGGATGCAACCGGATATCATTTAAAACATCCTTCGATGTTTAAATGACTTATGTAACTATAATTTTAATATTATTATTGAATAATAAATGTATTAATTCCAATTCTAAAATTGTTTTCACCTCTATAATTTAATCGCCAGGCAAAATCAAATTGAATTGGGAACAATACCTGTCCTATGCTGAATCCCATTTCATAAAACGGATGTGTAAATTCCTGCAATGGGTAAGGTGATATAGCTTTTGATTTTTCATCGGCATCAGAGTAGGCTATATTTAGAAATCCGGTAAGTTGAAATTCCCATTTTATTAAATTCGTTAAATTAACAAGCCTGAACAGGTCATCGCCGATATAATCTTCTATATTTAATGTAAAAACACGGCTGCCGAGAATTTCATTAAGGTTTAAAGTCCTGAATGAATAATCCTGGCCTGTTGAGCTTATATTACCGGGAACTGAATATAACATTTGATAAGGTAAAGTCCCGTTTGTGACCATTCCGAAAATTTTAAAATTAAGTTGCTCTGATTTTATAGTATTAATCATTCCGTCAAGTTTCATTTTATATATGGTGAAGTCGTTCTCACTATTTAAAAATGTCTTATCGGCATATTGTATCTCTGCGCCGAAAGTAGCATAACTTTTATCTTCTGAAATTCTTCTTCTGGTAAATCCATCTTCAATGTAATCTCTAAAATCAAAATTGAATCCGGCCGTTAATGCATTTATTTTGGTATCATAAATGGCAGGATTGTCGGAGAACTGTTTATTCCTTTCAAAAAATGAAAAATCAGAATTTTTAACTGCACTATTATCTGTATGATTTAAAAAACCGGCATTTAAACTAAGAACAGGGAATACTTCACCGGATGCTGCCAAACCAAAACCTTTTGTATAATAATAATTTCTAAAATCATATTTTGTAAATAGTGCTAGTATAGTCGAAATAAAATCATTATAGTCGTTCGAATTGCCGAATAGTTCGGTTATCTTGTTATAAGCATTCGCAGATATTTTATAAGTACGGTAATCTCCTAACAGGTAAGACGCATCAAAGTCTGCCTTGTACTTTTTATCGGCGAATCCATACGAAGATAGAAAAAATGAATTTAATCTTTGATCCGCTGCATCATCAAGAAAAAGCCCAAAATCCAATGCATTTCCTTCAACCCGGTTAAAATGATACATACTTAAAGGTGCGCTGATCGAAAAATTGTCGAACAGCATAAGCTTTGAGGAAAGAGGAGAAAGTTTATTCCAGAAAGTACGCGGAACGTTGTTTAGGCTGTCAATTCTTTTATATGCAGTTTGTTCCTCTGTAGTGTTGGGAATTGTAGTCACACTTTTCCAATAAGCCGTGTCTTTATTGTCGGCATGAGGCAGAACGGTTATTAATGCTTTACTGAATAAGCTGTCGTTAATAACAGAATTTATTTTATAATCATAAAGAATAGTATTCAGTTCAAAACCAAGTTTAGCCAGGTTGAGAACATTCAACATTCCAAATAAACGGTAGTCAACAGGCATATATATCGAATCTTTAATCATTGAAAACTGCTGAAAAACCAGTAGAGTATCAAACAAGCCTCCTGTATTTGCAGCACGGTTTATATTCAATTCTACTTTAATTAAATCAAATGTGCTGTCGGTTATAAAAATATTCCCCGTAAAACCCGGATCATTCGGATTTTTGGGAGAAATAAATATTTGATACACAACTTTATGATCAATAGCTAATGTATTACGGATGTAGTAATCATAATATTCTAATGCATTATTAGCCAGGGGGCCTGGTATTTCCTTATCTAAAAGATTGATTTGATCGTCATAAAAATTTTTAACTATTTTTCCGCCGGCAAGAGTATTTACCGAGGGTGGAAAATTGGAACTTTGTTTCCTGGCAATAATCTCTTCTTTATAAAAGTCAGGTATTTTAAAAAATCCCTTACTTTCACTTTCAAGTATTGCTGATATTTTTAATGCTGAACTGTCTTTCTTGAAATTTAAGTTTAAGCTGTTATCTTTTGCACTTATATCTTTTTGAGTCCTTATGATTCCTTTTGTGTATGCTTCAAACTCAAAACTAAACAATTTACTAGTTCGTATTTTTTTTCTCTCAATTGCATTCTTAATAATCCGAAGAGCCGGGTTTTCACCGGGGTTAACCGTAATTTCGGGTAAATTAATATTAGTTTGTTCTAAAGAAAAATTTATATTAAATAGGCTTTTATTAAGATCAATTGATATAGTGTCGGAATTAAATCCTATACAGGAAGCAATTAAAGAATAAGATCCGCTATTAAGTTTTATTTCAAATTCCCCGTTTTTATTTGCAGCCGTTCCCGATGTTTGATTCATTACTCTTATATTTGCATAACTGATTGGGCTGTTGCTGGATTTGTCAATTACTTTTCCTCTCACAAAAAATTGCTGGGAGAAAGATTGAATGCTGCAAATGCTGATAATAAGTAATAAATAAATGTTGAACTTCATATGGCCCTTTTGTTATTATTAACTGAAGTTACGCAAATGATATTTAAAGTAGCCCCGGCATTTATACCGGGGACTTGAAATTACAAATCAGTGTCGGCTTAGCCAAAATGATTTGATAATTGGGTATAAAACCAATAATGACCGGGTCTCTAATATTTCACTAAATTCAAATATTGATAGTGTTGCCAAAAACTTGGCGTTATTCAATAAAATATTTAAT
>Ga0181535_10001727_pt1 | contig 27943 bp, 27 predicted proteins | sample PEATcosm2014_Bin_44_FD_119774 | JGI IMG/M metagenome (GOLD analysis project Ga0181535, IMG submission 119774) | Peatland microbial communities from MTU Mesocosm Facility, Houghton, MI, USA - PEATcosm2014_Bin17_30_metaG | ecosystem: Environmental > Terrestrial > Soil > Wetlands > Peat | place... | reverse complement strand
GATGAAAATCACAGCCTATAATCATCATGCTCGGCTCCTTTCCTCCCGAGCTTCGTGGTCGTTTAGCCGCAACCAGTTTACTCAGGTCGAGGGAGCCGACGCTATCATGCAATCATTCATCGCAGTCTTATCGCGATGAGCGGGTTTTGAGCGAGGAAAACCTGTTGCAGGCAAACGACCAAAGGCCTTCCAGACAAGCCGTTCTCTTGCTGGCTCACGGCACCCCCGAGACCGTCGACCAGATCCCCGAGTATCTGCTCAACGTCACCGGCGGCCGCCAGATTCCCCATGAAGTCGTCGCGGAGATCCAGCACCGCTACTCGCTCATCGGCCACAGCCCGCTCACAGAAATTACGCTTCAACAAGGCCGCGCAGTGGCAGCACAGCTTTCCGTGTCAGGCCAGCTCATGCCCGTCTACGTCGCGATGCGCAACTGGCAGCCCTACATCGCCGATGTCGTCCGCCGGATGCGAGCCGACGGGGTGGAAGAGGCCGCAGTGATCTGCCTAGCACCACAAAACTCGCGCACCAGCGTAGGCCTCTACCGCAGTGCGGTCGAATCCGAAGCAGCTGGCCTGCGCATCGACTTCACCGAGGGCTGGGCACAGCATCCGCTCCTCATCGAGGCCTTTGCAGAGCGCCTTCGACCGGTCTGGACAAGACTCAGCACAGAAAACGGTGCGCCTGTTCCGGTGCTTTTTACAGCGCACAGTGTTCCGTGCCGCACGATTCAGGCTCCCGCCGGCAGCCCCGACGGCCAGGGCGGCGATCCCTATGCAGGGGAGGCCAAGCGCACAGCTGCTCTAGTCGCCGCCAGGGTGCCGGGAATTCCGCAGTGGTACTTCGCCTTCCAGAGTCAGGGCGCCAGCGGCGGTTCGTGGATTGGACCCACCGTCGAATCCACCCTCGAAGCCCTCGCCGCCTCGGGCGTGAAAACGCTCCTGCTTCAGCCCATCGGATTTCTGTGCGATCACGTAGAGATCCTCTACGACGTAGATATCCACTTCCGCGAAGTCGCCTCCAAACTAAATATGCGTCTCGAACGGCCCGAGTCGCTCAACGCTTCGGTCACCCTGGCCAGGGCGATTGCCGACCTGGCGCGGCAAGGCTTATCCCGGCTAAGCAGCCAGTAAATCAACAGAGACTCTTGTCGCACAGTCTTCCGTGTTATTAGAATTCTGACCATGATGAAGAGACTTCCCCCTGTCCTCAGGCTCTTCGCAGGCGCACTATTTCTGTGCTCGCTCTCTGCACCCCTTCCAGCGCAGGAGTGGGCAAAAGCCCGCCTCGAATCCTCGCCCCGCCACCACGAATACGTCGCCCTCCACCACGGCAGCCGAACCCTCCAAGCCTTCGTCGTCTACCCCGAAGTGAAAAACAAAGCAACCGTAGTCATCCTGATTCACGAGATCATGGGACTGACGGATTGGGCCAAGGAGATGGCCGATGAACTTGCCGCGCAGGGCTTCATCGTCGTCGCGCCCGACCTTCTCTCCGGCTTCGGCCCCAACGGCGGAGGCTCTAGCGAGTTCCCCAATCAGGATGCCGCCGTCAAAGCCGTCTCCGCTCTTGATGCAGATGGGGTCAACGCCGATCTCGACGCAGCCGCCGACTACGCGAAAAAGCTTCCAGCGGCCAATGGCAAGGTCGCAACAGTCGGGTTCTGTTGGGGTGGTGGCAAGTCCTTCGCCTTCGCGGCCCATCGCAAAGACCTCTCTGCGGCCTTTGTCTTCTACGGCCCAGGGCCCGCAGATGTGATCACGATTACCGCGCCAGTCTATGCCTTCTATGCCGGCAACGACGCCCGCATCGGCGCAACGGTGCCCGCAACAACCGCAGCCATGAAAGCTGCCGGCAAGAAGTACGAACCTGTAACCTACGATGGCGCCGGTCACGGATTCATGCGCGCCGGTGAAGACCCCGGCAATGAAGTCCCCGGCAACAAGACCGCACGCGAACAAGGCTTTGCGCGTCTCGTCTCTCTGCTCAATCGGTTGTAGCTACACGTAAACCTGCGGAATGAAGTTCTGTTCCTGGATGGGCGGGCGCACATACTTCGACTTTTCCAGCTTCGGCAGCTCCAGAGGCTCCGGCGTCAGATCGCGATAATCGAACATCGCCAGAAGATGCCGGATTACATTCAACCGGGCGCACTTCTTATTCTCCGCGTTCACCACATACCAGGGAGACATCTTGGTGTCGGTCACGGCAAACATGTCATCCTTGGCGCGCGAGTAATCGGCCCAGTGCTTGCGCGATTCGAGATCCATCGGGCTCAGCTTCCAGCGCTTGGTGGGATTCTTCATCCGGTCCTGAAAACGACGCTCCTGCTCCTCGTCGCTCACTGAAAACCAGTACTTGATCAACCGAATCCCCGAGCGCTGCAGCATACGCTCATATTCGGGGCAGCTCTGCATGAACTCCTGATATTGCGCCTCGGTGCAGAAGCCCATCACCCGCTCGACACCGGCCCGGTTATACCAACTGCGATCGAAGAGCACCATCTCGCCGGCCGCGGGCAGGTGTGGAACATATCTCTGGAAGTACCATTGCGTCTTTTCGCGCTCCGTTGGCGTACCCAGCGCCACCACGCGGCAAACGCGCGGATTCAGTGACTCAGTGATTCGCTTGATCGCTCCGCCCTTACCTGCGGCATCGCGGCCTTCAAACAGAATCACAACCCGCAGGCCCTCTTGCTTAATCCACTCCTGCAGCTTGACGAGTTCGACTTGCAGTCTTGCCAGTTCGCGCTCATAGTCGCAGTCCTTCCCCAGATGCAGTGCCACTGCATCGTCCTGCGCGGGCGCGGGCAGATCACCATGTTTCTGTTTGCCATTTACAGGCTCATCGCCCTCGTGGTGCTTCTTCTTGTGCTTGTCCTTCATCCAATCTCCTCCAGCGTCGCGAACAATCAGGATGCGCAGCTGCTCACCCCGGCTCAGTCAGTCAATCGCGACAGGCCCATGTCTTCGATCGACGCGGTCTGCCGTTGGACAATCATACTTCCAAAACCCGCCAGCGCGGGATTCATTTTCTATGCCAGCTCAACCTTCAGCGTGACTCCGATGTCGGAGATCTTCTCCGCCGGCATCTCAACCTTCAAGGCGGCCTCGCCCTGCTTCCACTTGACCTCTCCAGCGTCTCCGAGCAACTGCACCTTGCGGATCTTGCCGGGCTGCTGTGGGCTGGCAAGACCGAGCGATGGCACAACCACCTCCGCCGCAGGCGATCCCATCACGAATGCATAAAGCGTGCTGTCCCTGGTCGTGAAACGAATATCCTCTGCCGTGAGATCCTTTTGTTTGTCCTCGTTGAAGTTTCCGGTCTCAACTTTGGCCTTGGTCGATGGACCTTCCCCGTAGATCTTCCACGGTCGCGAAGCATAGATACCCTCGCTGTTGACCGCCATCCACGCGGTGATTCCCTCAAGTACCTTCATCTCCTCGTCATCCAATTCGCCTGAGTTGGGCAGAGGGAAATTCAGCAGCAGGTTGCCATTCTTGCTCACGATGTCTACCAGCAAATCGATGACCTTCTTCGCGGTCTTGTATTTTTGGCCGCGTTTGTAATGCCAATTGCCGATGCAGGTATCGGTCTGCCATGGCCCCTTTGCGATCGCGTCGGACACGCCGCGTTCGTGATCGAGCAGGCAGGTGCCGATCGCGCAGTCGGTCGATTCCTTGCTGGTATAGACCGCCTCCGTCAAGCCGCCATGCAACCGAGAGTTGACGTTGTAGAGGTGCGCGACCAACTTCAAGCCATACTCCTCAAATGGCAGAAGACCGTCGGTGTAGTAGTAATCGGGCTGGTACTTATCGATCAGATCGGTCATGCGGTCAAGGTAGTGGCGCCTCCACGCCTTTGGAATGCCATCCTCATTCCAATCCAGCTTATCGCCAAAACGCGCGCAATCGGCGTCGTGATAAAGGTCCTCAAACTTAGGATCGATGCCATCGTATGGAACGCCGGCCAGCGGACCAGTCTTGTCTGCGCCATGAGCCACCGACCACCACTTATAACTGATCCACAGGTGATCGCTGACCCCGAAGCGCAATCCCTGCTTCCGCGCCGCGTCGCGCCAGATTCCCACCACGTCCTTCTTTGGTCCCATCTTCACTGAGTTCCAGCGCGTGTACTTCGAGTCCCACAGATCGAAGTTGTCGTGATGCACGCCCATGCTGACGAAGTACTTGGCGCCGGCCTTCTTATAAAGGCTCATCAGATGGTCCGGGTCCCACTTGGCGGCCTTCCAGCTATCGATCAGATCCTTGTAGCCGACCTTCGAGGGATGTCCGTAGTGCTCCACGTGGTACTTGTATTGATCCGATCCCTGCATATACATATTCCGCGCGTACCAATCGCCATCTTCAATGGCCGACTGCGGGCCCCAGTGCGCCCATATGCCGAACTTCGCATCGCGATACCAGTCAGGAATCCGATACCCCTGCAAAGATCGCCTTGTTCCCACAAAGCTCGCGCTTTGCGCCGCTTGAGAAGTTGCAAATCGTGAAAGTGCAAGAGCGGAACATGCTCCGCCCATCCATTGAAGCAACTCGCGTCTGTTCATAGCCAAGGAATGCAACTCCCTTTGCGGGATTTCTCGCGTACGACTGTCGAGTATACTGGACTCACCATGCCGTCAGCTCAACCGAATGCTCCGCGCGAGCAGTTTCCTGCGCTGCATATTACCTCGCGGGAGCGGACCGCCGGATGAGCACGGCGACCATCTCCCGCCCTCTTCAGGAGGCCGGGGAGCACGCGTGGAAGCCCTCCGCAAATCCCTGGCTGATTGCCGCGTCGGTGATGCTGGCCACCTTCATGGTGGTGCTCGACTCCTCGGTGGCCAACGTGGCCCTGCCGCACATAGCAGGCAACCTCTCGGCCTCAACCGATGAGTCGACCTGGGTCCTCACCAGTTATCTTGTTGCGAACGCAATCATGCTCCCCGCCGCCGGCTGGATCGCGCGGCGCATCGGGCGCACCCGCCTTCTGCTCTTCAGCATCCTGCTCTTCACCGTTGCCTCGCTACTTTGCGGGCTGGCAATCAACATGCCCATGTTGATTCTGGCGCGCGTACTGCAAGGCGTGGGCGGCGGTGGTATGCAGCCGCTGGCGCAGTCGATTTTGCTTGAGAGCTTTCCCCCGCGGAAGCACGGCACGGCGATGGCCGTCTATGGTGTCGGTGTCGTCGTAGCTCCGATCATTGGTCCCACGCTGGGTGGATGGATCACCGACAGCTACTCGTGGCGCTGGATCTTCTACATCAATCTGCCCATCGGCATCCTCGCCCTGTTTATGGTCAACGCATTTGTCGAGGATCCTCCCTACCTGCGCAAGGCATTTCGAGGCGTGATCGATTATCTCGGCTTCGCATTGATGGCTCTCTGGCTGGGAACCCTGCAACTGGTCCTCGACAAGGGCCAGGAGGCAGATTGGTTTGCGACAACCTGGGTGCGCTGGACGGTCGCCATCTCCGCCCTTGCGCTGGTGGCCTTCATCGTTCGCGAGCTCACGGATCGCGATCCGATCGTGCAATTGCGCGTGCTCCACGATCGCAACTTTGGCATGGGTACGTTGATCACGCTTCTCTATGGCTTCGTCCTCTATGGCACGACGGCGATGCTCCCGCTCTTTTTGCAAACCATGCTGGGGTATTCGGCGATGCAGAGTGGCCTCTCCATCAGTCCGCGCGGCATTGGCGCCATGGCCTCGATGATTGCGGCAGGAGCGCTGGTGCGCAAGATCGACGGCCGCCTCCTTATGGCCTTTGGATTCTTCCTGCTCGGTTACTCGACCTGGATGCTCGGCCGGATCAGTCTTGAAATCGCCATGAGCTCGGTGATCGTGCCAAATGTGATCAGCGGTTTCGCCATGGGCTTCATCTTTGTACCGCTGACCACCATGACGCTGAGCCGCCTCCGCAAGCAGGAGATCGGCAACGCGACTGGCATCTACAATCTCACTCGAAACATCGGCGGCTCGTTTGGCATCGCCGCGATTACCACGCTGTTAGTGCGTGGCTCCCAGATCCATCAGAGTTTTCTGGCTGCGAATGCCGCGTCAGGCAACCCCCTCGCACTCCGGCTGGTTCGCGGCCTCCAGGCAAAGCTCGTGATGCAGGGAACGGATTCAGTCACGGCGCAGCATAAGGCGCTCGGCGCGCTCTACCGTAGCGCGCAACAGCAGGCAGCCCTGCTTGCCTATGCCGACAACTTCCGCCTGATGGCCTTTCTCGCTCTGTTGTGCATCCCACTGGTGCTCCTCTTTCAGAAAATGAAGAAGCACGATTAGAGTGGCTCTGGATGGACACTATTCCGCGCGCACCAACAGGCAAGTAATGTTATCCCGTCCACCGGCCTCGTTGGCGGCCGCAATCAGGCTTGCGCAAAGCTCATCGAGCGGCAGATCGGCCGCGAGCATCGATTCAATCGTTGCATCTGAGAGTTCGTTCGTCAGCCCATCGGAGCAGAGCAGAAAGATGTCGCCGGCCTTGGCCTCCACTTCAAACAAATCCGGCTCAGCCTCGCCCTGAGTGCCCAGCGCGCGCGTGATGATGCTGCGCAAGGGCGAATGCGCGGCCTCGTCAATGCTCATTCGGCCCAGCCTGACCTGCTCCTGGACCAGCGAGTGGTCGAGGCTGATCTGTTGCAAGCTGCCGCGCTCTTCTACGCTCCGGCCCATCCCCGTTGGCTCTGGCCCCGCCTTTCGCATTCGATAGCAGCGGCTGTCGCCCACATTGAAGACCAGCACGCGGCTTGCTTCGGCAACTATGCCAACGAGCGTCGTTCCCATGCCGGCGAGTTTTTTGTCGCTCTCGGCGTGTGTCAGGATCGCCAGGTTCGCGGTGCGGACGCTCTCCTCGATCCAGGTGTCGAGCGGCGAGGTCTCGTCCACGGTGCGCGCGGTGAGCAGGCGCATCACCTCATCGACGGCTAGCGCACTGGCAACTTCTCCTGCCGCCGCGCCTCCCAGTCCATCGCAGACAACGTAGACGCCCGCTTCGACGGAGTAGCCGAAGGCATCTTCGTTGCCTGAGCGTTTTCTGCCGACGTCGGAAACCGCGGCAACCGCATAACGAACTGGCGCCGTGCTCAAAAGGAACTCTCCCGCAGCCCAGTGTACACGCTTTGCGATTGCGACAGGTCTGATCAGTGTTTCGTTGAGTGAGCAGCCGGCTCCGGCAGCGGCGGCGCCGCGGGCAATTCAAAGATCTCAATCTTGTCGCCATTGAGAACTGCCACTCGACGCCCCGATGGCGAGATGGCCACGTTGCCTCCCGCATCCAGCACCGGGTTGGCAGTGGTTTCAAGAGCCGTGTTACCGTTGGCCGCATCGAGAACCTCGACCAATTGGCCCTTGATATCGTCTGGATCGATGGGCGCGCGAGCAGTGACCGGAGTCGAAACTACCAGCGTCTCTCGCGCCACCCGTGAACCATCCGGCGCCCTGACTAACAAGGGCCAGACCGTCGTCTCCGCGCTTTGAACCTCCCAGATGTGCCGGCCTTCGGTCGTCATTGCCGCCAGGTCGCCCGCGCCCGAAGAGGTGCAGCCGGTCACTAACACCTCGCGTTGCGATAGAAAATCGAAGAGCGGCGAACACGCCGAGTCGATCTCTCCGAGAATCGTGCTTCCGCCGCTGAAGTAATTCAGGTTCAGCAGCCATCCACCGCCTCTCGTGCGCAGGCTCTCGAGATAACCGTCGGAGTTGACCGGCAGATGCACCGCGGCGCGGCTCCGGCTCACCAGAATCACCTGACCTGAGTCCTTGCGCAGGATGCGCACCGCCAAATCTGGCGGCTTGGCACGCTTCTGCGCCTCGACTGGCGCACTCTTCTCAGTCGGAATCGTCGATCCCAACCCCGTCGACTCCGACCCCCGCCCACCGGGTTGAAGCGACACATCGACGCCGTTGGGATCAGTCGACCTATCTTCGGGCATCTGCGCCGCTGCTGGTTCCAGCGAGTTGGTCACGAGGAACTGCTGCGCGGGGTCTATTTCCAGCCAGAGCAGTGCTCCCGGAAAACGCAGATAGGGCTTCAACTCCAGCGAAGCGTCGCCGGTTTCGAGGTTCTTCAGATCGCGGAAGAGAAAGCTGCCATCCCTCAACATCCACACATAGCGAGCACGGTCATGGACTGTCCACACCGTCTCGGACTCGACTCTTCCGTCCGGCAGCTTCAGCACCAGTGCTCGAATCCGGCGCTCCTGTTCTCCGGCGGTGTCGCGCTCTGACGTTTCGCGATGAATCAATCCCGGCACGCGAAAGGTGAAGAGCAACCGATCCTCATCGACAAAATCGAGCGAAACCAGGCTCGTGCGCTGGCCCATATAGAACGCGCCCGGTGCTGAAAAACCCAGCGGCCCAACTGAGATCTTGAAGACTGGAGGCAGGGAAGGCTTATCGGGAAGCCGGCCGGATAGCACACGCGGCCTCGTCGGATGGGCCGGCTCCGGCGCGCTGATCAGTTTTTCCTCCGCAAAAGCCGGCAGAAGTGTGGCAAATACGGCGCCGGCTACCGCCAGCAGAAGCCGTCTACACTCTCCCGATCCCGCCCCAAACAGCCGAATCCCCATCGCCCCCTATTTTCGCCGATCCGGCTGGTTCTTGGCAGTGATACACCCAGGGTTCCGGCGTGTGCGAAATTAAAGAGGGATGACGACAAACGTACCGACAAACCGGGGCCCCCAGCGACAGGTCCAAGTCGCAGGGGTGGAACTCCGGCGTGTTGCCTTTTTCGGCTACAGCGCCTGCTTTGTCGCCGGCTGCCTCTGGGGCACAGGCTTCTATTGGGGCAGATTGGCGCTCAACGAGATGAGCGTTGAGCACATGGTCCTCTACCGCTTTCTTTTCGCCTCGATGGGCATCTTGCCCGTGGCCCTGGCAAGCCGCAGCCGCCTCCGTCTCACCCGCAGAGAGACGCGGCGATTACTGATCTGCGCATTTCTTGGAGTGCCCGTTCAGTTTCTCCTCCAGTTTCACGGGCTCGCTCTCACCACGGTGAGCCATGCCGCCCTGATGGTGGGCTCTTTGCCCATGATGCTGGCCGTCGCGGGGGCGTTGCTGACCGCCAAAGGAGCAAGCGACGAACGGCTCGACAGCCTCGGTTGGCTGGCCGTCTTCGCTTCCACGGTGGGGGCGGTGCTGATCGTTCTCGGCGGCAACCGGGGCGCGGCTGCGCGCGGCGAGCCATCGCTCGCCGGGGACCTGCTGGTCATGGCCTCGCTGGTGGTCGCACTCGTCTGGATTCTGCTCTGCAAGAGGCTCATGCAGACCCACGGCCCGACCGTTGTCTCGGTCTACAACGTTCTCTTCGGAACGATGATGCTGGTTCTCTGGATTCTCGGCCCCATGCTGATGAATCCCTGGCGGCATAGCAAGGCTGCGCCGCCGCCTTTCGCCGAGGTGAGCCTCACGGCCTGGGTCGCGCTGGCTTTCAGTGGCATTCTGTGCACCGCCACCACAACGCTCCTGTGGAACTGGGGCATCCATCATGTGCCCGCCTCGCGCGCCGGCGTCTTTTTGAACCTCGAGCCTGCCGTCGGCTCACTGCTGGGCGTCGAGTTGCTCGGCGAGCGTCTGGGCCCTTATGCCTGGGTCGGAGGAGGCCTCATCCTGGCAGCGGCCGTGACCCTGACCACCCGTGGTCCGCGTCCTGGAACCCTCAAGGACCCGGTCATCATCCTCGAATGAACGACTTCACCCTGCCCCTGTAGCACCTTTGTCACCAGAGCCATTGGAAGGGAGGCTAACGTTTCGGCTCCGATTGACCGATACGTTTGGCAGTGATTAAAGGAGGTCCCTGTGACCCTTGTGACCTGGAACCACGCCTGCACTGTGGGCGTGAGAGCCATGGACGATCAGCACGGCATACTGATGGATACAATGAACGAGCTTCGCCTGGTAGCGGTCCGCGGTTCAGGCAGGGAACAGGTCAGCGAGGTGCTCGACCGGCTCATCGAGTTCACCCGCATGCACTTCTGGAGCGAGGAGCAACTCCTCGAGCAATATGCCTTTCCCGGTCTCGCCGAGCATCGAATCGAGCACCAGCGCATCCTCGCGCAGATTCTTCAGTCCTCCCATCGCGTGCAACATGGCGAGAAGATGCAGATGCGCCCCTTGCTCTGCTTCCTGCGCGATTCCTATTCCGAACACATCGAGGGTATGGATCGCGAGTACGGTCCCTGGCTCAACGACAGAGGCGTCGACTGAAGACCATTCACATTTTGGACTCGCCTTGCCGATATTGTCTCTGCCGGCAAGCGCCGGCAGGAGAAATCTCATGCCACTGGTAGTCTGGTCCGACAAGCTCTCCGTCGGCATCAAGAACATCGACGAGCAGCACACTGTTCTCTTCGACACCATCAACGAACTCCACGCCGCCATGATCAAGGGACAGGCGAGAACCATCGTCGGTGAGCTGCTGGCCAGGCTGCTGACTTATACGCGCAATCACTTCTCCGATGAGGAGCGTATGCTCGAGAGCTCTGGATACCCGGATCTGCCTCAACACCGGGTGCTGCACCGCAATCTGACCAAGCAGGTCGAGGATTACATTGCCCGTTTCCAGAGCGGCGATCTCACGCTGAGCACCGACCTTGCCGGGTTCCTCTCCGACTGGCTCAAGAAACACATTCAAGGTACCGACCAGCTGTATGGACCCTACATGAATCAACGCGGTGTTCGTTGATACGCCAGCGGCGCTTTGCAATGACGCGGGACCCAGTCGCGTTCCACGGCATCTGCCGTTCAACTTCCTTTGATTCTGGCCGATAAAACAACCTGCGGCGCAAACCGCCCGGAGATCCCTATGGCCTTCATGACCTGGACAGACAAGTTCTCAGTGGGTGTTCAAACCCTCGACAATCAGCACAAAGCCCTCATTGATACTCTGAACGAGCTTCATGCCGCCATGATGAAGGGCCAGGCTCGCGCGGTGGCCAGTGACATCCTGAACAAACTCGTCGACTATACTCGCGATCACTTTGCTGCCGAAGAAAAGTTGATGCAGGAGACCAAGTATTCGGAGTGGGCGTCACATATTCTCAAGCACCGGGAGTTGACCAAACAGGTCGAGGACTATGTTACCCGTCTCGAGAAGGGCGATATCACGCTAGGCGTTCATCTGCTGAGTTTTCTCTCAGATTGGCTCTCGAAGCACATTCAGGGCGAGGACCAGAAGTACGGACCCTGGCTGAATGAGCACGGCATCCACTGAACGAGCCTCAAGAATCCTAGCTCTCGAAGAGTAGCTGCGGCGTGGCCCAAATCGGCGGCGACGGCTTCGGCTCCGACGCCAGTTCATAGACGAGACGCTCCAGCACCAGTCGCTTATCGGGTGGCGAGGAACGCAACTCCAGGTCGGCGCGGGCAATCAGGCGCAAGGCTCGCGTCAGCTCCCGGCGGCTCTTGAAGCGCCGGGCCTGTCGGATCAGATCGTCGGCCGCAAAGGGCGGCATGCGGAAGCCCTGCCACAGCGCCTGCCAGATGGCGCGCGAGTCGCGCACGTTCTTTTCGAGAATCACCAGCATCTGCCGGAAGGTGCGCGCCAGCATATAGAGATGGCCGATCGCCGCGTCCTCGCCCGCATCCGAGCTGTTCAACAGGCCCTGCAACAGCGCCAGCGCGCGCGCCCGATCATGCGCCGTAATGGCGTCGGTCAGCTCGTAAAGCGAGCGCTGCTTCGCGCTCAGCACCATCGTCTCCACGTCGCCCAGCGTGATCTTTCCGTGCCCGTGCGCATAGAGAAGCAGTTTTTCAAGCTCTGAAGAGATCAGCATCATATCTGCGCCCAGCGCGTCAGCCAGCTCGCGTGCCGCATCGGGCTCGACGCGCACGCCCTCCTCCTGCGCAGTTGCCGCTACCCAGCGCATGGCGTCGTCTTCATTCACCCGCGCCAGCTCGACCATGCCGCAGTGTTCGCCCAGCGTCTCGGTGAGCCGTTCAAAGCGATTCTTGTCGTCCATCTCCATTCGTCGCGTATCGCTCGGGATGCGTATGAAATCGGCGACAAAGAGAATTAGTGCTTGCGGATTGGGCGAACCGAAGTAGCGATCCAGCGCCGCAAATTCCTCTTTCTTTGCGCCGCGCGTATAAAGCTGCCTCACGTTGCGGACAAAGATCACCTGAAACGGCGCCATCAGCGAAGGGGTTTGCGCACGGTCCAGTATCTCAAAAATCGACGTGCTGGAAAGGTCGAGATCCGAGAGGCAAAAGTCCCTCAGATCCTGAGGCGCAAACGCCTTGAGAACAGCCGCGCGGCAGCGCTCAAGGAGAAAGGCTTCGTCGCCGGCCAGCACATAGCCGGGCTTGAGCGGCCCTTTGCCGCCGGCAGCAGCCTCGATTTCGGCGACAAAGCGGCCTGTCGCAGTGAATCCCGCGCCCCAGCGCGCGCCGCTCACCGCTTCGGCCCCCGGCGAATGAATGCGCATTCCATGCGCCTACAGAATACCCCTCTCGCTGCGCCAAGACCAGTGATAACCGTTCCTGTTCTGCCCTAGTCCCTATTCCCTGCTTTTCAGAACCCTTCCAGCACATCGGCTACCAACTGCCGCGCAAACTCCCGCGAAAGCCGCTCGACGGCAGCCGGATTTTCCTCAAAGAAGGTTGGTAGGTTAGCCGTCGATTGATACTGCTCGCGGAAGACGTAGTTCTTATTTTCGTAGAGCACCTTGCCGTCCCGGCCAGTGAGTGTAACCGACACCACCATAGTGATCAGGAAGCTCGACGACTGCTGCGTTGAGGTGTTGTAGGTGAGCGGCGTAACCACCTCTTTGAGGATCGTCCCGTGCAGCACGGCGTCTGAGTCCTCAGACCCGCTTGGGGTCACGCGCAGCCGGGTGCGCGTCGCAAACTCGCGGATCACCGCCTGCGTCATCACCGTCTCGCTGCGGTAGCTCTCGGTCTGCGTGGCAAACTCCGGCACCGCCAGCGTGTGCACATCGGGTGGCTGATGGGTTGCCGCACCCAGCGTGTGATACCCGCAGCCGGTGAGTCCGAAGAGGGCCGCTGCGATCGGCAGAATGGCCAGGGAACGCATGATCCGATTTTACCGCGCGGCTATCCCAGGTCCGACCCAGGCTGTCACGAGCATCCCGAGCTTCACCGCAGAGAGCCTAAGGCCGTCGGCGCGATTCTTGAAGTAGATTTCGTTCAGGTGGTCTGAATCCAACTGCTCGATGCGGCCAAATCCCGCGCGAATAAGCTCGGCAGCCATCGACTGCGGCGTGAAGAAGAGTTGGAATGGCTCGCCGGCGGCGGCCACACGCCCAGCGAGCGCATCGAAGGCCGTCCGGCCCACCTTGCTGAGCGTCTCCGGTGCAACAGCATAGTCAAAGCTCACCGCGCTGCCTGCTGGCAGTTGCGCAATAGCATTCAGTGTCGCGCGAAAGCCATCGAGAGTGAGATAAGGCACAACGCCCAGCCAGCCGAAGAAAGCCGGTGCGTTGCCGTCAAATCCCACTTCCGTCAGCCCCGTGGCCAGCGTCTCGTGCTCGAAATCCAACGGCAGATAAGTCACATTATCTGGCACGGCAATAGCGGCCTCGTCGAGCATCGCGCGCTTCCACTCCTGTGTAGCTGGAAAGTCCACTTCGAAGACGCGCAGCTTCGGAAATGGATTGCGATAGGCAAACGTGTCCAACCCTGCGCCGAGGATCACGTACTGCCGAACGCCGCGTGCAACGGCCTCGGACAGCCGGTCCTCAACATAGCGGCTGCGCACGGCCATGAATGCTCGAAAATCTCGCGCAACTTTGTGGCTGGCGCGCTCCAGATCGCGGGCATACTCGGGGCCTATCAGCCGCAGCGCGATCGGATCTTCCAGTATGGGAGGCTTCTCCATCAGTTGGTGCGCCGCGCGGCGGATCGCGACGCGAAGTGCTGTCTTGCTGGCTTTCCCGGGTTTCATCTATTCCAGTTTATTGTCTTGAACCTGCGTCCCGTCGCGTACCATGAGTCCCATGAACTGGATTGGATGGGCGCTGCTCTCCGCCACCTTTGCTGCCGCCACAGCCTTGCTCGCCAAGGTGGGCGTGGCTCATGTGGACTCGAACCTTGCGACGGCCCTGCGCACCAGCGTGGTAGTGGTCTTTGCCTGGGCCATCGTCTTTGCACTGGCCAAACCCGGCGTCGGTGGATGGACTGAGATTCGCGCACTCGACCGCCGCACCTGCATCTTTCTTGCGCTTTCGGGTCTCGCCACCGGCCTGTCGTGGCTCTGCTACTTCCGCGCCCTGCAACTCGGCCCGGCCTCGCGCGTGGCGCCGCTCGACAAGCTCAGCGTGCCGTTGGTCATCGTCTTCGCCTGGTTGCTCCTCGGCGAGAAGCTCACCCCGCCGGCCATCGTCGGAGGCCTACTCATCACCGCCGGAGCCGTGGTGATTGCGCTGGGTTAAGCCGCCGCGCCGATGCAGCTTCCCTATACTGTAAATAGCGCACGCGGTTGCAGAAGCCGCACGATGCATTGATGATCCCCAACGCCCAATCCGACATTCCCGCCACACCGCCAAGCCGCATCATCCTCACCGGCTTCATGGGCTCAGGCAAGTCAACGGTCGGTCCGCTCCTTGCCGCGCGCCTGGGCTGGAAGTTTCTAGATGCCGATGACGTCATCGAAGCAGAAGCCGGCATGACGATCGCCGAGATCTTCGCCAGCCGAGGTGAAGCGGCCTTTCGCGAACGAGAGCACGCAGCCATCGCTGGCCTCGCTCAAACCGATGAGCTCGTTCTGGCCCTCGGAGGCGGCGCAATCGAGCATGACGCAACGCGCGCTTTGCTGCTGACCTCTCCCGGCACGCAGCTAATCCATCTTGAAGTGGAGTTAGCCACAACCCTCAAGCGTTGCAGCGGCACCGAGCAGACCCGGCCAATCCTCGCCGACCAGGCCAACCTCGCCGGCCGCTACGATCGCCGTATGCCACTCTATCGCACGGCGCACATCTCGATTCAAGTTGACGCGCTCACGCCGGAGCAGGTGGTTGATGAACTCCTCCGCGCCGCAAAGCTGATCCCTGATCTCTGACCCCTGACCTCTGTTACGTCAGTATCGGAATTCCCGCGATCCGCTGTTGCCACTCGGCCGGGCCAGTCCGGTGCACACTGGTTCCCTTCGAATCCACCGCCACGGTGACCGGCATATCGCGCACATCGAACTCGTAAATCGCTTCCATCCCGAGATCGGTAAAGGCCAGCACGCGAGCGCCGAAGATAGCCTTGGAGACAAGATAAGCCGCGCCGCCCACCGCCATCAGATAGACCGCTCCAAACTCGCGAATGGCATCGATCGCCGCGGGTCCGCGCTCGGCCTTGCCCACCATTCCAAGCAATCCCGTCTCAGCCAGCATCTGCCGCGTGAATTTGTCCATACGCGTCGCTGTCGTCGGTCCCGCAGGCCCCATAACCTCTTCGCGCACCGGATCGACCGGTCCCACGTAGTAGATGAACCGCCCGCGTAAGTCCACCGGCAGTTTCTCGCCTCGATTCAACATCTCTGTCATGCGCATATGCGCGGCGTCGCGGCCCGTGAGCAGCTTGCCGGTTAACAGTAGTACCTCGCCCGGCTTCCACGTTGCGGCCTCTTCGCGCGTCACTCTGTCGAGGTTGACCCGCCTTGCCATCGACACGTCGTAAGTGAGCTTCGGCCATTCGTCCAGGTTTGGCGGATCGAGATACACCGGTCCCGAGCCATTTAGAACAAAGTGCGCATGCCTCGTTGCCGCGCAGTTAGGAATCATCGCCACCGGCAGATTCGCCGCGTGCGTCGGGTAGTCGCGCACCTTCACGTCGAGCACGGTAGTCAGTCCGCCCAACCCCTGCGCGCCGATCCCCAGCCGATTCACCTTGTCATAAAGCTCCAGGCGCAGTTCCTCGGCGCGATTGGCTGGGCCGCGCGCCTTGAGCTCCTGAATATCGATCGGGTCCATCAGCGATTCCTTGGCCAGCAGCATCGCCTTCTCGGCGGTGCCGCCGATCCCGATTCCCAGCATTCCAGGCGGACACCAACCGGCGCCCATCGTCGGCACCGTCTTCAGCACCCACTCCACGACCGAGTCAGACGGATTCAGCATGATGAACTTGGCCTTGGCCTCCGAGCCTCCGCCCTTGGCCGCCACCGTCACGTCCACATTGTCGCCCTTGACAAGCTCCACCGACACGCATGCCGGCGTGTTGTCTTTGGTGTTCTTCCGCGCGCCCGCCGGATCGGCCAATATCGACGCGCGCAGCTTGTTGTCGGGGTCCAGATAAGCCCGCCGCACGCCCTCGTCGACGAGAGTTTGAATGTCCTTGCGCTCCTCGCCGGGGCCGGCCTCAAAGCGCACATCAAGCCCGACCTTCAAAAACGCCGTCACAATCCCCGTGTCCTGGCAGATGGGCCTATGCCCCTCGGCGCACATCCGGCTGTTGATCAGAATCTGCGCAATCGCATCCTTGGCGGCATGGGATTCCTCACGCTCGTAGGCCTTCGCCAAACTGGTGATGTAATCCACAGGGTGGTAGTAGCTGATGTACTGCAGTGCGCCCGCAACGCTAGCAACAAAATCTTCCTGCCGGATGACGGCCATGGTGGCTCCTCGACTTTTTAGGGTAACGGATTCAAGACGGCAAGCATTCGCAAACAATGAAGCGATTAGCGAAAGTCCCTCGTAACTGGGCGATTCATGCACCATTCTTTATCCGGCCAAGCCACACTGCCTTCGGCTCGTCCGGATGCATGGCATTGATCGCTTTGGCGTGGATTTCTTCTTTCATTGCGCCGCCCACAAACAACTGTGCAAACGCACCCCAAGCACCTGTAGGATGCGGAATTCCGACCACAGCACGCCTAGGAACACGGTATGCGAGTGCGCGATATGCCTCCCATCCAATACCAAGCACGGGCCATTCCAGAGGTATTAGTTCAAGCTCTCGAAATAGAAAACGTTGTGTGCAATGGCGAAGGGTTTGTAGAGGAGGTAGTTGATTCTTTACTCCCAGTGGATTCTCGCATTTCGCCAGGTCGGACCAGACAATTGGACCAGTAAGGCCGATGGAGCCGATTAGGCGCCGTAACTTGGAGTAATAGGGAATCTGTGCCACTGAGGATTGCCAATAATGTTTGAGTGTGTCGTACGAGACGTCATGCTGAATATAAAAGTTTCTTTCACCCGGGCTGGAAGTGCCTGGGTTCAAGCCAGCAACCAAACAGCCTCTTCCCTCTGAATTTGGACGTTCAAGAATCAGACAACGTGGTAGCACACCAATCTTTCTGTCCTGCCAGATACCGGCGCAACCATCGCCACAATTCACCAGTTCGTCGCCCAACTGGTCGAGGCAGGTTTGAAGCGCAGCCATAGCCAACACCATAGTTCAGCAAGTAGCGCCGCGTCCAGCGTCGGCTTCTTCCCTCACAATGCCGCCCGCAAATCCGTATGCCCAAAATCATCACCCTTCCAGAGCACCGGTTCGCGCTTCTCGCGGGCCAGAGCATAGGTGAAGCAGTCGCCAAAGTTTAGTCCGGCCGGGTGGCCGCTGCCTTTCCCATAATCCCGGTAGGCCTCCCACGCAATCTTTGCCTGCGCAGCGGTTACAGGTTCGATCTGGAGTCCGGGGTTTTCGAGGATTTCTTCCAAACGCGCCATGAGAATCGGATTCCTGTACCGGCCCACAACAATCCTCGACTCAAGGTAGGATGCCGCGGAAATGCGTACAACCTTTGCTGCCTCAATCGCCTCGGAAAAGGCTTCGGTTTCCGGTTCGTTCTTGAGAATTGCGATCAGGGCTGAGGTGTCAACGATCATATCGGCAGTCCGGTTTCCGGATCGTAAAGCTCATCCATCAGTTCCTTGGAAGTCTTGCCGTCATTCATCATCGGCCCAGTCTCCCGGCCGATTTTCATTAGCCAATCTGCCATGAGCTTCTTTCTGCGTTGACTTTGCATTTCTCTCTCGATATCGCGCTCCACAGCTTCAGTCACCGCAGTCACCAGGCTCACCCCTCGCAGCGCCGCGAGTTCACGAATGTGCGTCTCAACCTCAATGTTTTTGATGTTGATTGCCATCGTATTCCACCTTTCTACCCGATACTTCTACCATTCTACCATCAATGCAATCCAAGTGGAATGTGTAGCCTTATGCGCCTGAAACCCTGGCCTCATGCCCTAATCTAGACTCATGAACGACCCTTCAGTTGAAACGCCGGCAACACAGAATGAGATCTACGATCTGCTGGTAGTGGGTGCCGGGCCTACGGGCCTTGCCTGTGCCATTGAGGCGCAAAAGACCGGCTTGAGTGTCTTGATGGTGGAGAAGGGCTGCGTCTGCAACTCGCTCTTCCACTACCCCTCGCACATGACCTTCTTCACCACGCCTGAACTGCTCGAGATCGGCGACATTCCCTTTCCCAGCCCCAATCCAAAGCCCAATCGCAACGAGGCGCTCCAGTATTACCGGCTCGTGGCGGCTCACTACAAGCTCGAGGTTCGCCAGTATCATCGCGTCGAGAGAGTCGATGGCGCGGATGGCGCCTTTACGGTGCGAACAGTCGATCGCTTCGGCCGGGGCGGTTTGATACAGACTCGCAAGCTGGTGATCGCGACAGGTTATTATGACCGGCCCAATTACTTGCAGATTCCCGGCGAGAGCCTGAGCAAGGTGCATCATTACTACTTCGATCCCCACCCCTACTTTGAAACAGACGTGCTTGTGATCGGCGGCAAAAACTCCGCGGCCATCGCTGCGCTCGAGCTGTGGCGCAGCGGCGCGCGGGTCACGCTCGTCTACCGGGGGCCGGCGATCACGCCGAACGTGAAGTACTGGATCAAGCCGGACATTGAAAACCGCATCAAAAACCGCGAGATCAAGGCATACTTCAACACCGAGGTGGTCGAGATCGACCAGGACACAGTGGAGATCGTCACACCCCAGGGTCGAGTGAGGATCAAGAACGATTTTGTCTTCGCCATGACCGGATACCACCCCGACTTCGAGTTCCTTGAGGCCTTGGGAGTGCGCTTTGAGGGTGAGGACCGCCTGCCCGTCTGCAATCCCGAGACACTCGAGAGCAACGTCCCCGGCATCTATCTCGCCGGAGTCATCGTGGCCGGCTCACGCACGAGTGAGATCTTCATCGAGAACGGCCGCTTCCACGGGCGGCAGATCGCCGCGGCGCTTGCGGCGAAGTAGAGAGCAGTTCGCGAAACAGGTGGATCAGGCCTGACTTCAGCCTTGCCGCTTTAATCTTCCGGCGTGTGCGGCATGCAATGAATCCTCGCCTGCGCTGGCTCCGCGTAGGAGCGGGTTACGTGCAGCCGGTCCATCAACACGTAGCGTGTGCGCAGCCCGTCGATGGTTGCCGGCAGGCTGGCAGGCAGGCGATTGCGATCCACGTAGATGACGAGCGCCGCTTCGCGCGGGTTATCGAGGCTCTGCCCTACGCCCACTCCAAAGAATGCCGGGTTTCGCCTCATCACCGCGGCTGACAGCTGGTTCTTGATCGCCACGGCCTGTGCCAGCGCCGACGTAGACAACGAGAATGCGCCTGCATCGGGCGGTGTCTGCGGTGCGGAGCCAGTTGCCACAGATCTCAATGTCGTGGGAATTGCCAGCGTGCGCACGCCATCCACGGTCGACGGCACATTCACCATCATTCTCTCGTCGGTATAGAGAATCACCGCGGCCTCGCCGGGATGGTCGCTGCTCTTGCCGATGGCTACGCCCAGAATGCCCGTTGAAGTGTCGATCAACATGCGGGCCTGAACCAGCCCCTGCTGGGCGCGCGAATACTCCGTATCGCTCAGCGAGAGACTTTGCGCATGTGCGGCACTGTTGTCGCCGTAACTAAGGCAACTGACGGAGTGATCGGCCGTACCCACAAAAGTGTAGCCTCCGCCGCCCAATTGCGCGCCGAGTTCATTCAAAACTTCCGGGGCCGGGGTGGCAACACCCTGGCTGACTCCCGAGAGATCCGTTCCACCTGCAAAGTAGAGACCCACCGGCTCGGCATTCGCCGCATCGACCACCAGCGCGCCCGAGTCGCCCGCATCGCTGAACTGATTGCCGCTGAGTCCCAGCTGATGAGTGAAGGTCTTGGTGAGGTATGGCCGGGTCTCCGCGCAATCGAGGAAGTAGTCGACTCTCACGTCGAGATCTATGGCCGACACGCCGCCGCAGGTGAGGCCGGTGGTGCGCCCGCTTTTGGCAACCTTCAGGTCCAGGCTTCCGGTCTCGCCCCTACCGCCCGTCGAACTGATCCCAGGCGGCGCGGCGGCCAATGTTCCGTCAGCCAGCTTGCCGCCCATCTCCAGAATCTTGCCACTGGTATCGACAGCGCGCGATGTGACCTGCGCGATTGCCGCATCGGCGTTGGTAAGCCCTGAGGCGAGAGGCAGCCAGCCCGTCAACTGAGCCACCGGAGAGACCTGGCTTGTGCTTGCGCTGTCTCCCAGAGGCGAGCAGTTATTGTCGATCAACCCCGGTTGGACGATCGCATCGCCGACGCTGGCATGATCGCTTCTCGCCAGCACGTGGTTATTGCTCAGCAGATACTGGCGCTTTGAGGCGTCTTCGACGAGCGCGCCCAAAGTGCCGCTGCAGCAGTCCGCAATCTGCTCGCCGCGCGTGTCGTAGTCGGAGTTGTTGCCCCCTGAGCTGCCAAGCGCTACCGAAAGCGGAAACTGCGCCTGATGCGTGGCCGGATTACTCGTCACTCCAGCGGTATTGACCAGCACCACCGAGGCGACTCTGGACGATGCTGGAGCACCTCCGGCCGTGGCCACAACATAAGTCGGGCTCATTGCCTGAACCTGCGCCGGGGCCGTATACGTAACCGTGCAGGTAGTGAAGTTCTGCCCGCCACGCTGGCACGTGGTCGCGCTCAGCGAGCCCTGGCCAACGCCCTCGCCGGTTGGCGAGCTCGCCAGCTTGAAGTTGATGCCCGTCGAGCCGCCGGCCTCGGCCAGAAAACCGGTAACGGTCAGACTGCCGCTCGCGCCCAGCGCCGCATTCTCAGGAGTAAGCGGTTGCAGGAATCCTGGCGTCACCGTCACCACTGCGCTCGTCCTTTGAGCGGAGTTTGCGTTCATCGTCGCCGTCACTACCACTTCGGCGTGGTCAGCCGTAAGGAAGCTGGGAGGAGTGTATTGGCCGTTCGAGTTGATGCTCCCGGCGCCGCTCGTCGCGTCTCCGCCCGAGACAGACCACGTGACCGCAGCCGTGCCGCCGTCCGGCAGAATCGCCGCGAACTGATGGACAGAGGCTCCCTGCCCGTTGGTCGCGTTGCAGCCCGCGCAGTTGGTGTCGATGGAGCCCGAACCCGGCGTAACGACGAATGCCGAGTCTGACTTCGCCGTAACCAGTCCGCTGCCGCATCCGGCCGCCAGCAACAGGGCAGGAGCCAGAAACAGCGTCCGCAGATGGGGGCTCTGAATGGTCACAGGCATTAGTATAGGCCGGTTTGCTCGATTCTCGCTCAACCGGAAGCCAGCGCGCCAGCCTTCCGCGCGACAGGGAATCTACGAAAGCACTCTTCCCATAAACCCCTTGAGCCCCCAGCGGCCCAACGCGCCGGTAAAGAAGACCAGCGCCAGCAAGATTGCCCACCACGGCATGTGTCCAACGCCGGGCGTGACCGCGGCGCGCAGGCCTTCGCTCATATATACGATCGGATTGAAGAGAACACCATATTTGACCCATGGAATCTTGCCGAGCCATGCCCATGGATAGTAGACACATCCCAAAAAGGTGATCGGCACGACGATGATCGAGAAGACTAGCCCAATCTGCTTGGGATTGACCGTCGAGCCGATCACCAGCCCCAGCGACCCGGCGAGCAGACTCGCCAGCAACAAGACCAAAACAAAGAGAAACCAGCTGTCGATATGAGCCGAAACGGGCTTGGCGGGAACGTAGTAGGCCATGGGAATCACCAGCAGCGCTGCGATGATGCTCTGCATGGCGCTGAAGCAGACCTTCTCCAAAGCCACGGCCCAGAGCGGCAGGGGACACATCACTCGGTCGTCGATCTCGCGCGTGATGCCAAACTCGCTCGACAGCGGTAGCGCCACGGCGGCGATTCCCGAGAACATGATCGCCACAGCCATCAGCCCTGGCAGCAGGATGGTGCCGAAGTCCACACCGGGACCTGAAGCGCCTCCGCCGACCGCCATCGGATTGCCCCCGCCCATGCGCGGCAGAATAAACGTGAAGACAAAGAGAAACAAAAGCGGCTGCATGCCGACGCGCAGCAGGAAGGGCACGAACTCCCGCGTGAGCACCCGCAGGTCGCGCAGATAGAGCCCGCAAAAGGCCTTCAGAAAGATCCCGGAGTCCAGCGGACCCGAGGGGGCCGGGCGAGACTCGGAGTTGTCGCGTTTGGGCGCGGAGCGAACGGCGTCAGAACCTGACTGGACGAGCGTCGGCGCCAAGCCGGTCGAGCCAGAGCCGGAGTGTTTGAGATCGCGCGTCATTAGCTCCAGATCTCGCAGGAACATCTCCTGAATCTCTTGATAGATTCTCCTGAACTTTACAAGAAGGTCATTCACGCAGATCCCTCCCCGTCAGTCGAATGAAGACGGTCTCGAGGCTGGGCTCTGCGATCTGCAGGTCGCGCAGTCCGTGCCCGGTTGAGGCTTTGACCAGCTTTGGCAGCAGACCGTCGGAGTTGGCAGCGATAACCCGCAGACCCTCTGGGGTGATCTCGGCGCTGGTCACATCTTTATGCTTTCTCAGAGTGGCGACGAGCGGCTCCAGGCCGTCCTGCGACTTTAATTTCAGATCGAAGATTGTCTGCGCGCCAAAGGTCTCTTTCAGCTTCTGCGGAGAGCCCAGTGCCAGCACGCGGCCATGGTCGATGATCGCCAGGCGGTCCGAAAGCGAATCGGCCTCTTCCATGTAGTGCGTCGTCAGCAGCACCGTGATGCCTTCCTCGTGCAGGCCTTGCACAGCCTCCCACATCGCCATCCGGCTCTGCGGGTCGAGTCCTGCGCTCGGCTCATCGAGAAACAAGACGGTCGGCCGGTGGGCGATGGCACGGGCAATCTGTACGCGCTGCGCCAGACCTCCAGAAAGTTGTGGCGGATAGACATCCTTTCGCTCTGTCAGCAGGAATTGCGAGAGCAGTTCCAATGACCGGGACTTGGCCTGGCCATGGCTCAAGCCGAAGTAGCGGCAGTGGAAGTAGAGGTTCTCGTAAACTGTCAGCGACCGGTCGAGCGTGTTGAACTGCGGAACAACCCCTATGTGCCGCCGCGCGGGGGCCGGGTGTTGGACCACATCGATGTCTGCAATGCGAACCGTGCCGCTGGTAGGCAGTGAGCGGGTGGTGGCGATGGAGATGGTGGTTGTCTTGCCGGCTCCGTTCGGTCCCAGCAGGCCGAAGATCTCTCCCTGCTTCAGTTCCAGGTCGATCCCATCGACGGCCACCACGCGAAGCTTCGACTCGTAGACCTTGGTCAGATTTTCAATTTCGACGATCAAGTGGTTTCACCCGGTGGAGGAGGGAAACGTGTAACTACTTCAGAATACAGCACGAAAGCGGCAAACTGGAACCGCAGTCGGGGTACTTCTTTACATCGAGGATGCCCGTTTTCATTTTGCGGGACGAATCGGAGTCAAACGCTCGTAGAATAAAGCTAGGTTCCGCGAATCAGGGAAGCAAACCCGTAAGCTAGATGTAATGGAGGGTTAGGATGGCAACTGCCTTGCAACAACCGGAGGTCGCAGGCAACGGTTTCGTCAGCGAGGAGGCCAAGCGCCGGGCAGAACAGGCGCGCACTGAGAGAGCTCGCAAGAGACAGGCGCTCGATTTGCAGCGGGAGAATATCCTTTCGCAAAGAACATCGCACCCAGCTCGCCGAGCCGCTCTTGAGGCGGCCCTGGCGCAGATCGAGGGGCAGCTCGAAGCGATGAACTAAGATGGAACGAGCCCGCACAACGCGGGCTTTTTTGTTGGCCGCGGCGCAAAGCTCTTCGCTGCCTTGGCGGCTACTGTACCCTGTGAAAGAGCAGGGAATTGGCTTGCTGCACCGTGGTCAGCACCACGCGTGCAATGTTCACGTGTGCAGGACGGCTCGCGGCCCACACGATCACCTCGGCCACGTCCTCGGCGGTGAGCGGTTTGATACCCGTGTACACCTTGGCCGCGCGTTCCGCGTCGCCGTGGAAGCGAACCCGGCTGAACTCGGTCTCGACCATCCCGGGGTCCACCGTGGTGACGCGGATCGGCGTCCCGAGAACATCCTGCCGCAGACCGTCGTTGATCGAGCGTTCGGCGGCCTTCGTTCCGCAGTACACGGCGCCGCCAGGATAGGTGATCTCACCGGCAGTCGATCCCAGATTCACCACATGGCCCCGTCCCCGTTTCACCATTCCAGGCACCACGGCGCGAGTCACATAGAGCAGGCCTTTGATGTTGGTGTCGATCATCTCTTCCCAATCGTCGATGCTTCCCTCATAGAGCTTCTCCAAACCGCGGCTAAGGCCGGCATTGTTGACCAGAATGTCGATCTCAGCCCATTCGGCGGGGAGCGCCTTGATTGCCTGCTCGACAGCCCTCCGGTCGCGCACGTCGAGGAGGACCGTATGCACCCCCTGAGCGCCGTTTTTGCGCGCTGCGGAGGCGATCTCGGCGAGTCTGTCGCCCCGGCGGGCGGCCAGCAGCAGGCGCGCTCCCTCTGCCGCAAATGCCAATGCCGTAGCCGCGCCAATCCCGGCCGAGGCTCCAGTCACGAAGACGAGTTTTCCCTTGAGAGTCATGGCTGTATCTTAGTTCATCACCAGAATCAGAAGCGCGGTAGCCGTTTGCTTCCTATGCGGTCCAAGAATGGCGATAGCCCCAGGTCATGCGTGACCTGGGGCTATCGGTTGTGCGATCGAAGGCTGCGGTTGGAGCCTCCCGCGGCGTTTAGTTGATGATCACCACGTTCATGCTCCACGGAGTAAGAGTCAGGGTCAACGGCAAACTCTGCGAGCCGAGACTTGTGGTGGTAGGCGCGGCCCAGACGGGAGTCGTCGCATCCGTCTCGTCATAGAGCGCCTTGTTATAAGTTTCGACGGTAACTGACGATGAGCTGGTCTTGCCGGTCAGTTGGATCTGGACCGTTTCGCTGTTGGTCTCGTTGCGGTTGAACAATACCAGCGCTGTGCCGCCGCTGTGGGTTGCCGCATATGCAACCACGTCCGTCGTGTCGCCGGTCACGGTCGGGGTCAGCACGAATTCTCCGTTGACAGCCACGTTGCTGAAGAGCTGGAACGCGCGTGCCGTCGGAGACATGGTGCCGATGGCGCCCCAATCCGGGGCTGTGCTGCCGCTCGGACAGGTCGGGTCGTTGGGTCCATCGGAAAAGACGTTGTAGGCGCCAAAGTTCTGCCATCCATAAAGAGAAGAACTGTCGTTTCCAGATTGACCGTTGCAGTTGCCGAAGCCAATCCACCAGGTGAGGCGTGTGACTCCATCGTTCATCATTTCGCCTAACACCTGCCCGGCATATAAACCCTGGGTAATCGACCAGCTCTGCTTGCCAGGATTGCTATACGGCCCTCCGATCTCGCCCACGTAAATGGGCGTGCCAGAATGACCCGCTGAAGCCAGTTCGGACTTGATCGTGTTGATGCTCGCGGTCAGGTTCTGCGCATCCTGTTGAATCAGGGTGGTGTCGTTTTCTGATCCGGGCGCCTCGGGGTAGTAGTGGTACTCGACGAAGTCATACTTCGCATCGGCAAGCACGATCGGATCCCATGCGGGAGAGTTTCCGGGGTTCACCACGACGCCTACCAGCACGTTCGGACTGGCCGCCTTGATATCCGGATAGTATCCCGTTGCAACTGCGTTGGCGTAGGTCGTTGGATCGTGCGCCGCAGAGTGCAGATCCTCCTCCCAGGTTCCATACTCCTCATTGCCGACGGTAAAGTGGCTGACGTTGGCGCTGAGGCTCAGAGCGTTAGTTGCCCAGGCTGCCGCCTCTGTCGGATCTCCCCCGCCCGTGCAGGCCGCGTTGGTTCCGTAATCCGCCGTGAGCGATACGTCAAGCCCTCCGGGTATGGCGATATCGTTGACGAAATTTGCAAACGTATTATTTGCTTGTGGAGCGCCGTCGGTGCTGCTGAAGCAATTGGTATTGGTGGCCCAGTGATAAATGTCAGACCATGATCCACCCGGCCAGCGAACCGCCTTGATGCCTGCGGACTTGAATGCACTCACAACCGCGGCGCCATTGCCGCTGTCTGAGATGTCGTACCAGGAGGCCAGATTCATGCCCAGAATTGTGTCGCTCACGGCGATACCCTCGTTTGACGGGTTCACCGAAACGACGGCATTTGCCGAAGTCGCTGTGACGGTGATGCTCACAGCACTCGATGTGCTGGTCGCGAAGGTCGTCGATCCGCCATAGACAGCAGTGATCGAATGCGTCCCTGCCGTCGAGAACGAGGTCGCGAGAGTCGCCTTGCCGGAGCTCAGCGTCCCTGTTCCGAGCGAAGTTGTCCCATCGAGGAAGGTCACCGTGCCGGTCGCCGTCGAGGGTGAAACCGTGGCCGTCAGCGTGACGCTGGTGCCCGTCGATACGGAGGTACCAGAGGACGTAAGCGCGGTGGTCGTAGCCGTCAATGTTGAAGTAACGGTGATGCTCACAGCGCTCGATGTGCTGGTCGCGAAGGTCGTCGATCCGCCATAGACAGCAGTGATCGAGTGCGTCCCTGCCGTCGAGAATGAGGTCGCGAGAGTCGCCTTGCCGGAGCTCAGCGTCCCTGTTCCGAGCGAAGTTGTCCCATCGAGGAAGGTCACCGTGCCGGTTGCCGTCGAAGGCGAAACCGTCGCCGTCAGCGTTACGCTGGTGCCTGTTGCTACAGAAGTAGCCGAGGAGGTCAGCGTAGTGGTCGTCGGCGTCAGACTCGAGGTGAGCGTGATAAGCACCGCGTTCGATATGCTGGTTGCGAAGGTCGTCGAGCCGCCATAAGCAGCGGTGATCGAATGAGTCCCCGCGGTTGAGAACGAGGTTGTAAGCGTCGCCTTGCCGGAGCTCAGCGTGCCCGTTCCGAGCGAAGTTGTCCCATCGAGGAAGGTCACCGTGCCGGTCGCCGTCGAGGGCGAAACCGTCGCCGTCAGTGTGACGCTGGTGCCTGTCGCTACAGAAGTAGCCGAGGAGGTCAGCGTGGTGGTCGTCGGCGTCAGATTCGAGGTGACTGTGATCGCTACAGTACTCGATGTGCTGGTCGCGAAGGTCGTCGATCCGCCATAAACCGCAGTGATCGAGTGCGTCCCTGCCGTCGAGAACGAAGTTGCCAGCGTCGCCTTGCCGGAGCTCAGCGTTCCGGTCCCGAGCGAAGTTGTCCCATCGAGGAAGGTCACCGTGCCGGTTGCCGTCGAGGGCGAAACCGTCGCCGTCAGCGTGACGCTGGTGCCTGTGGCCACTGATGTAGAGGAGGACGTGAGTGCGGTGGTCGTTGGAGTCAATGAAGAACTGCAAGACGTTCCATTGACCGAGAAGTTTGTGGGTATCGCGTTCGTTACGTTGTTCCAGGCTCCGTTAAATCCCATGCCCGATACAGTTGCTCCGGCAGCGACGGCGCCGTTATAGCTCATGTTTGTTACCGTCACGTTGGCGCCACTCTGGGTTTCGTTGCCATTCCAGAACTGCGAGATCGTCTGTCCGTTGGCAAAAGACCAGGTCAGCGTCCAGTTGGTCCATGCCGCCGTTCCTGTGTTCTGGATGGAGATGGCGGCTCCAAAGCCGCCGCTCCACTGGCTGGAAATCGTGTAAGCAACCTTGTATTGGCATTGCGCGTCGGCGCTTCGTGCGCCAAAGGTTATAAGCAGAGCCGCGAGTACTGTAAAAAAGTACCCGCTCAGTCGACGAGTGCGTGCTCGTCTCATGGAGGGGGTGAACTGCTGAGACATGGTTTCTCCTTTACACCACATAGCCCATTAACTGCACTCAGAAGCCGAGCGCCTTTCGCAACATGATGCCGGTATC
>Ga0181535_10001725_pt1 | contig 27974 bp, 16 predicted proteins | sample PEATcosm2014_Bin_44_FD_119774 | JGI IMG/M metagenome (GOLD analysis project Ga0181535, IMG submission 119774) | Peatland microbial communities from MTU Mesocosm Facility, Houghton, MI, USA - PEATcosm2014_Bin17_30_metaG | ecosystem: Environmental > Terrestrial > Soil > Wetlands > Peat | place... | reverse complement strand
TTGGCGCCGCACTTTCTGGCCGTGTTGAACACACAGGCGGATGAGGAAGGCGCGGCGATCATCCGGCACGGCAATGCGCGCGTACTGCGGGCGCGGTTCAAGGATGCGCGATTCTTCTGGGACGTGGACCAGAAGATACCGCTAGCCGAACGAGTAGAGAGTTTGAAACAGGTCACGTTCAAGAAGGAATTGGGCAGCTACCATTGGAAAACCTTGGCGAATCTCGCCGTGGTCAAGGAGCTCGCGCTGACGGTAAAGCAAGCTGGCGTCTCATTTGACGAGGCCTCTTTATACAAGGCAGTCGAGTTGGCAAAAACCGATCTGACGACGGAGCTCGTGAAGGAATTCCCCGAGCTGCAAGGCAAAATTGGCGGATTGTATGCGCGAGCCCAAGGGCTGGGCGAGGCTGTAGCGTTGCCTATTTACTACCAGTTCAGCCCGTCGTGGGCCCAGGATGCTATTCCACCGACGGCCGAGGGTCAATTGCTAGGCCTGGCGGATCGCATCCAGACGATCACCGCAATGTTTGACAAGGGGTTCGAGCCAACAGGGTCAAAAGACCCGTTTGCGTTGCGCCGCGCGGCGAGTGCCATCGTGAAAATCCTGGCTGAGTCAAATCTTCCGCTGGCTTTGAACGACGTGTTGCACGCACCCGGCACAGAGTCCGGCCAAGGCGTCGGAGACGATGGGAAGCTCCAGCCCGACAGCCCAGTGCGAGCATTTCTCAAAGAACGGCTGCAGTTCTATTTGAAAGATGTGCGTGGGTTTGCCTACGACGTGGTCAACGCGGCGCTGGCAGTGGGCGCCGACGATGTGCGCGACGCCATCGCGCGCGCCGACGCGCTCACTTCGGTGCGCGGCTCTGAAGATTTCGCCGCCGTTTCCGCCGCTTGCAAGCGTATCAAGAACATCCTGAAGCAAGCCGAGGAAAAGGGATTTCACCCCGATGAGCAGAAGATCGGCAAGCTGGCGGGCAAGCTTCCTCTTGAAGGAATTGATCTGTGGGACCGGTCGAAAGAGATTGCACCGCAGATCGCCCGGCTCCGCGAGCAGCGCAACTACCGCGAGGCGCTTGTTCTAATTGCAACCCTGCGGCCGACGATCGACCAGTTCTTCGATAAGGTGATGGTTCTCGACCCAGACGAAGCGGTCTGCGGCGCCAACCTCGGCCTGATCGCCGAAGTTCTGCGCAATTTTTCGACAATTGCCGATTTTAGCGACATCGTGACAGGATAGGGTCGGCCAGGATCGTTCTCTCGATTTTGCATCGCCAGCGGAACTCCTTCCTTATGCCTTGCCGGGAAGGCGCTCTTAGCGCGTCTAAAATCGATAGAGATGGCAGACACGCTTTATTTGAGCCTGTGGTACCCGAATCTGCGCCTTGAGGCGCTCCCCGACAAGCTGATTGCGGTGCTGGGCGCCTTTGCCGCGCACGGTGGCGAAACGAAGGTGTATTCGGCCACGGTGTGGCCGGTGAGCTGGAATGAGACTCCAGTGTTTGAAAGGATCTATGGGCGGATGGCAGGCCTGGTTCAGCCGGGCCAGGCACCCGGAGCGGATCCGCGGCTTGCCGTGGAAGAGGCGACAGAGCTGCTGCATGAGGATTACGCCTACGAATTCCAGATTGGGTGGAATTTGTGGGAGCTCGAGATGGGGGCCCGGGGAATTTCGCTGACCGAAAAAGAAAATGCGGGTCCTTCGAATCATTCGACCGAAGGAAGAAGTGCGGGCGAGGACGCCCGCACTACAGCCGGTCTGGAGACCGGCGGTACCGCGCGATGGGCGCTTGGTCCAAAGCTGGTGCGGGTGACTGGGTACGGGCCATTGTTCGATGAAGGCACTTATGAGCAGGATGGCCACATCCGGATCGATTTTGGCAGCGATGCGCCGTTCCTCGAAGAGGATGTCGACTTGAGTGAAGTCGGCGCGAAGCACATTGCAGAGAATGTGCGCCAACTGGTGGAGCTGACAGCGGGGGTTGAGAAGGCTTCCGGCGCAACGGCGCGCCTGCTATGGAGCGAGTTGGGCGAGAGCCTGGCAAAAAGGCTCGCCGCGCGCCTTCAGCGGTTCTCCAGTTAGCATGTGGCGATTCAGGTGTGGTGCTGTGTGGCTTTTTCTTGGGGAAAAAGCCACTTTACGGCTCAGGCTTCGACTTAAATGAACTGGAGAACCGCGGTAGGAATGGAAAACTAAGCGTGCGCTTCACGATCGAGCGAATCCGGACGCTGGTGCTGGTGGCGGGAGTGCTGTTGCTCGCCATGCTGGGCGTGTTCCTGGTGAGAGCGAGGTTGAAGAATGTCCTGAACCGGCACGATCTGCCGCGGAAGCTGGCCAAGGGCATTGTGCAGGAGGCCAATGGGTACACCGTCGTACACGCATTTGGCGCCCATTTACAGTACAGGATTCACGCATCGCGCGAGGTAGAGCTCAAGAGCGACTTCGTTGAGCTGCACGACGTGCAGATCGATCTTTTCGGCGCAGACGGAAGCGAAATTGATCGGATCTCCGGCGACACTTTCCAGTACGACCAGAAGTCAGGCAAGGCCATGGCGCAAGGGCCGGTGGAGATGCTGCTGACGCGGCCGTCGCCGAGCACCGAAGCGGCTATGGAGACGGCGGGCAAAACGAAGGGTCGTGTCATCGCCGAGGTTGGCGCATCAACCGGTCCGGCCGGACAGATTGACGTCAAGACAAGTGGGGTGACCTTCGACCGGAACTCGGGGCTCGTGACCACAACGCAGCGAGTGGATTTCTCGACGCAGCAAGGAAATGGGAGCGCGACGGGTGCGAGCTATGACTCGCAGAGCGGATATCTCACTCTGGACCAGACCGTTGAGCTGACCGTGCATCGCGGTGCGGATAACGTCCAGATTAACGCGCAGCACGCGGAGCTCGATCGCGGTGCGCAGACCTGCACGCTCATGAACGCCGATACGAAATACCGCCGTGGCCAGGTGGATGCGGCTGAGGCTAAGATCCTTTTTCGCGCAGATGGGTCGGCAGAGCGCCTGGACGCGAAAGGAGGAATTACAGTCGCAACCGCAAACGGCGGGCACCTCGCGGCGCCCGTGGCGTGGATGGATTTTGACGAGGACAGCGAGCCGCGCCATGGACATATGGAGGGTGGCGTGACAATGGACTCTGCGAATGGGGGACGCACGATTCATGGAACATCGCCGACGGCAGAGCTGAACTTCGGAGCAAAAGGCGAACTCAAGAGCGCACACCTGGAGCGCGGCGTAGAGATGAGGAGCGACGAGACCGATGAAGAGAGCGCGGGGCCGGGTGCGGGAAGTGGCCCGCTGCGCTTGAGCCGGGTGTGGCGCTCGCCTCTTGCCGACATTTACTTTCGAGTCGCAACGGGTGCGGGACGGGGAGAGGCAGAAAAGGGACAGTTGGAAGTGGAGTCGATGCGCGGCTCGGGTGGCGTGACCATCACGACCGAAAGCCGGCACGGCAATGCAGCATCAACGCCGACCACGATGACGGCCGATGAGGTGACGGGGCTCTTCGGAGCGGGTTCGGTGCTGCGCGCTGTAAACGGCGTGGGACATGCGAGGATCGACGAAACGACGGCGGCCGGGGCGCGGCAGACTGCGACAGGCGACCGTCTGGAAGCTGAATTTGCGGAAGACAGAGACCACGAGCCTCAGGGACCAAGGGAGCGAGGCGTCCCAGTCGGCAGCAAAGGAGCGAGGCAGCAAGGGAGCGAGGGCGCCGTAACCGGGAACGGGTCGGGGGCGACCGGGTTGCAGTCAGCGGAGCTGGATGGGAATGTAGTGTTGTTTGAGCAGCCCGCCGCCAAACCTGGAGCGCAGCCGCCGCCACCGCTGCGCGCGACGGCCGGAAAAGCAGTCTATGAGGGAAAGGGGGAGTGGCTGCATTTGACGATGAGTCCGCGCGTGAACGATGGCGCCCTGGAATTGACGTCGGATCGAGTTGAAATGTCGCGGCAGTCAGGAGATGCATGGGCGCGCGGCAACGTGAAGGCGACTTGGGCCAATGCGGGTGCGCAAAGCGGAATGAAAGCCGGCGATGCTGTGCAGGGCGGCATAGCGCTGGGCGGCAAGGGGCCGGCTCATGTCGTCGCAGCAGAGGCGCAACTGAACCAGCCGACAGGTGAGGCGACCTTTCGAGGACATGCGCGCCTGTGGCAGGAGACGAATTTCGTAAGCGGGCCCGTGATCGTGCTGGATCAGCACCTGCAGACACTGACGGCGCGAAGCAGCGATCCCGCGGAGCCGGTGCAGGTGGTGATGCTGAGCGCGAGCGCGCCAGGCGTGGACAAGGGTGCCGCGCGAAATCCGGGTGCGGGTAGAGATTCGAGCCGCTCATCTCCCGCCGCTTCTGTGATTCGTGTGCGCGGCGGAGATCTGCGCTATTCCGACGCGGAGCGCAGGGCAGTGATGCGCGGAGGGGCGCTAAGTGCGGTGATTGCTGAGACCGGCACGGCGACATCTTCATCCGATGCGGTGGAGCTGCTCTTGATGCCCGCGGCAAATCGAGATGGAAGCAGCGGCGCGCAGGCGCAAAGCGGCGGCGCCATGGCCCAGGTCGATCGCATGAAGGCGACGGGGCATGTAGTGCTGACGATCGAGGGCCGGCGCGGGACAGGAGAGCAACTCGTGTATACGGGCGCGACCGGTGAATATGTGCTGACAGGCAGCGCCGGCGCTCCGCCGAAGATGAGCGACCCCGAGCGCGGAACCGTGACGGGCGAGGCTTTGATTTTCGATAGCCGCGATGATAGGGTCAGAATCGAAGGCGGCGGCCGCGAGACGGAAACGGAGACGACCGCTCCGGAAGCGCACGGAAAATCGGCGCAACTACACTAGCGAGACGCATGCAGACATTGATTGCCGAGGGAATCGGTAAGAGCTACAAGCGGAGGCAGGTTGTGCGCGACGTCAACCTGCGGATCTCGCGCGGCGAAGTGGTGGGTTTGCTGGGGCCGAATGGGGCCGGCAAAACAACCAGCTTTTACATGATCGTTGGACTGGTTCAGCCCGAAACCGGGCGCGTGCTGGTAGACGAGACCGATATCACGCGGGTGCCGATGTACCTGCGAGCTCGCAACTTCGGCATCAGCTATCTTCCCCAGGAGCCCTCGGTTTTTCGCAAGCTGACCGCGGAGGAAAACATCCTGGCCGTGCTTGAAGCGCAGCCGCTGGGCAATCGGGAACGGCGCACGCGCGCGGAGAAGCTGATCAACCAGTTGAATCTGGGACACATCCGCAGCACGCGTGGGTATGCGCTTTCTGGCGGCGAGCGGCGCAGGGTTGAGATTGCGCGGGCGCTGTGCATTCAGCCGAGTTTCATTCTGCTCGACGAGCCGTTCAGCGGAATCGATCCCATTGCGGTGCTGGAGTTGCAAAAGATCATCTTCGACCTGAAGGCCAGCGGGATCGGCGTGCTGGTGACGGACCATAACGTCCGCGAAACACTGACCGTGACCGACCGTGCATACATTATTGCCGAGGGGCGGATCTTCCGCACCGGAACTCCGCACGAATTGGGCAACGACGTTGACGTGCGGCGGATCTACCTTGGCGAGGGGTTCACGCTGAACTAGAGTGCTGGACGCTCGACCTAACTGAGGCATATTCTGAGGGTTCCACGGCAGATAGAGGATGCCGTGGCATTGTTTTCTTCTAAGGATCCCGATATGGGCCACAATCCAATTCGGGACGATGACGCGAATTGGTGATTCGAACTCAGACAGTTTCTGGATTAAGCTTTATCACGCACGATTACACTCGCATTGAGCCAAAACGGGAAGAGACGTATTGATGCCGCTACTGCAGCCAAAACTGAGTTTGAAGGTCGCGCAACGTCAGGTGCTGACGCCGGGCCTGATGCAGATGGTGAGCGTTCTTGCGCTGAACAAGCTCGAGCTCAAGGAGATGATCGATGCGGAAATGGTGGAGAATCCGGTCCTGGAGGAAATTGACGAAACAGTTCCGATGCTGGATGAGGTTGCAGGGCGGGAGGAACGGCTGGAACGACCCGCGGAGGAAGCGGCCGCGCCACCCAAGAAAGACGTATTCGACGAGATCGACTTTGGCTCCTACTTCCAGGATTATCTTGACCCTGGCTATCGCACACAGCCGGAGTACGAAGACAGCGAGAAGCCCTCGTTTGAGAACTTTCTCTCCCAGCCTACGACTTTGTCCGATCACCTGGCGTGGCAGCTGGGAGCTCTGAGTGTCGAGCCAAAACTGCTTGAGGCTGCGGAGTTCGTGGTTGGCAACCTGGACGAAGATGGATACCTGGCGGCGAGCGTAGAGGAGCTCGCCGCTGCTTTTTGCGGGGTTCCGGCAGACGTGGCGGTAAGCAACGGCCACGCCGCGGAGCTGGCTGCTGCGCTCGATTTGATCCGGCACGGGCTCAGCCTGGTGCAGGATCTCGATCCGGCCGGAGTGGGAGCGCGCGACCTGCGCCAGTGCCTCGCGCTGCAGGTTGCGGCCCAGCAGCAGGAGTTTGACCATTTGTACGGAAACGGAACAGGGGAGATCGTCGAGGAGCAGGCTAACGACCCGCATGGAAGCTTCCGCGCCGAAGCCGAGGCCAAAATCGATGAGCGGCGGCGTGCCATGGAAGTGGCGGAGTTGATTGTGGAACGCCACTTGCCTTTGTTGCAGAAGCGCGACGTAAAAGACCTGGCGCGAGCGGCGCAGGTGACAGTGGAAGAAGCGCACGCGGCGGTGGAATTCATCCGCACCCTCGATCCGCGGCCCGGTCGAATGTACAACCGCGAGCAGACGCGGCTGATCGAGCCCGATGTGTACTTTGTAAAGCGCGGCGGCGAGTGGGTGGTGAGCATGAACGAGGAGGACCTGCCCAGCCTGCGTTTAAGCCAGCGCTACCGGCGCATGCTGGTTTCATCAGAGACCGACAAGGAAGTGAAGGAGTACGTGAAGGAGCGGTTCCGCTCGGCGCTGCAACTGATGCGCAACATCGCGCAGCGCAAAAGCACCATCTTGCGGACCTGCGAAGTGATCGTGCGGCGCCAGCAGGAGTTTTTCGATAGGGGCGTTGAGGGGCTTCGTCCCATGATGATCAAGGAAGTGGCCGAGGAGATCGGCGTTCACCCCTCCACGGTGAGCCGCGCGGTGGCCAACAAATATGCGCACACGCCTCAGGGAGTGCTGGAGCTGCGGTTCTTCTTCTCAGAAGGCGCGAACGGGCCCGAGGGCGCGGATACGCCGCTCTTGGTTTTGAAGCGCAAAGTGCGCAAGTTCATTGAGGACGAAGATGCGCGGCACCCGCTCACCGACGATCAGCTCGCGGCCATGTTGCAGTCGCAGGGGATCCAACTCACGCGCCGCACCGTGGCAAAATACCGCGAAGACATGAACATCCCGTCGACCCATCAGCGGCGCAAGAGGGTGTAGCCCGCAGCTCCCGGCAGCAACATTTTTCCTTCACAACGTCACGCTGTTGTTCATCAGCGTGATCTCCGGAACATTCCCGCCACATTCAACGGTGACGGTCGCGCCTTTCAGGTCCGCGCCGGAAGGAACGGCGAGGTTGACCTGCGCCGTTTTCGGCATCATGTCGAGAGGAGCCCTCAGCGCCGGCACTTCGGCTGTCGAGAGGGTCTTGCCCGTTTTGTCGCGCAGGACGACCTTGGAGTCTGGGGCGTCGACCGCGCCGACGCTGTGCACGGTTACGGTCATCTTCGATCCGTCGACCTTCACATCTTCAGGATCGATGCCGAGATCGGGACGCGACCAATACGGCGTGCCCTTGGCTTTAAGCGTGAGCTCGATGACCGTTGTCGTCCGAGGCGCGAAGGTGATAGCGATGGACTTGCTACGCTCAAATCCGACGGCGCTCCGCGCTTCCAGGTTTTGGATGGGAGCATCAGGAGCGGGGGGCTGATTGCCGATTCCGGCTTGTGTGTCCTGTGTGATCGTCCAGTCGCCGGGATCGACTTCCCAGCCCGTCATCTGCGCGGTGACTGGAACGCGATCGAGGTTGTAGGCGATGATCTTGATGTGATCGGGCGTGGCCTCGGGAACGAGAATGGCCACACTTTGATCTTCGGCCGGCGCGTCAAATCGCCAACTAACAGCATTGCCTGGATAGCAATAGTTGCGCATGAGCGCGACGCCGCCGAGGCGAGAGCGCTGCAGCTCGCCGTTGTTGAAGTAGATGCGATCGATCCAGAGACTTCCCTCTGTGTTGATGAACTCGCGCTCTTTAGCCGTTTGAATCTGCGAGGCGTAGACCTTTTCGAGATACGTGGTGTCGCCGGTGGCCTGCCAGGCGAGCTGCCACAGAGTTTCGGTGGGTTGAGCAATCCCCGACGGCCCGCTCACTTTGGCGGCTGCGGCGATGATGGGATTGGTCTGAGACTTGCGCAGATCGAGCATGTCAAGGGCGTCGGCGTTCACCAGTTGCATCGATTCCATGGGCGAGTCGACGAAGGGCTGCACGTATTTGGGATCGCCGGTCCAGCGATAAGCGGCCCAGAGGATGAACCACGCGCGCATGCCGGTCGGCTTGTCTTCGTCGGTCTTGAAGTTGACTTCAAGGTGAAGCGCAGGCTTGCCATCGGGGCCTGGCTTGTAATGAGCGAGGATTCCGTCGGCGAGCTCAATCATCATCTTGCGCGTCTCTGGCATGCCATTGAAGAGCACGAGCGAAAGCGCGGGTTGAAAATCCATATACGAATTTTCTTTTGACCATCCCCAAACGCCGCCAGTGGCCATTTTTGCGCCGTTGAAGTAGTTGGAGCGCACATGGCGATGGCCGGCATCGTTGACGCCGGTGAGCCACTCAAGCCGCTTGGCGGTGACCATGGCGCGCTCGATCTGCTTCGGACTGCCGAAATCGACGAGCATGTTTTCGCCCAGAACATTGAGGCCGTCTTCGTAGCTGTGCAGCTCGTCGGTCTGGATGGTGGCGAGCCCGTCCGTGAACATGTGCTGCGCGTACATGGCGTTCAGCTCGCGCCCGAGAGAGGCCTTGATCTTGTCGGGCGTGGAGCCCATGAGGGCGAGGCCGGGGAACCACTCGCTGAAGTCCGAATCGTCGGAGAGGCCGCCGCCGAACTCGCCATTCGAAATCTGGCGATTGTCGATGTACCAGTTGATGAGCCGCTTGAGGTAGCCGAGATCTTCAACCTGCAGGAACGCCCATTGCGGGACGCCGGGCGGCGCCTGCGGCACGATGAAAGGCGGGTGCGGCTGCTCGTGGTTCATCTCGTGCCAGTAGTCGCGAGCCAGTTCGTTCTCGGGATCCACTCGCAGAAGGTCGCTGATGTCACCATCGAAGCGATTGAAGAGATTGAGGCGGCGCGAGCTAACAGATTCTTCTACCAGGTTCGAGAACTCGTCGCGCACTTGAGTAAGGCGGTCGGCGATGTGCTCGGGGAGCGCGTCCTTGTAGGGCTTGAAGATGAGGCGGATTTCGGCGCCTTCGAGGGTGTTCGTAGAAAAATCGGAACTTTGCGCGGCGATGGTGAGGTAGAGACTGCGGCCGTCGGGCAGGATGCGGTCGCGCGTGTCGAGCCAAAGGGTATGCGGCGTATCGGGCTTGACGGCGAACGTGAAGGTGAGCATGTCGCGCATGGGCCACAGCGGATCTTTGATCTGGATGTTGAGAGGAATGACGCCGTCCGTGTTGGGCTGGAGGCTCAACGGAGGCATATCGACTGCGATTCCGTCGAGTCCGGCGTCGATGTTCTCCCATCCATAGGAGTAGCCGTGACTGTCGGCGACGAACTGCGAGCGGAAATCGGCCGGAACGAGGATATGGACGATGGGCAAGCCCCCTTGAACGTCTTTCCGGTGCGTGCCGGGAGCGCCGGCGGGCAACGCCATCATCGTCATGCGCTCATCAGACGGGAAGCGGCCAGCGATGTAATCGACGAGCGGTTTGGTTGAGGGATTGTCGGCGGGATCGATCGTGCTTGTGAGCTTGTACCGGAGCATGGCCACGCCGGTGGGCTCCGCGCCGGGATGCACATAGTAGGCGGAGACTTCGCCGATGGGCTGCTCCTGTTCAACGTTAACGAATCGGATTTTCTGGCCGGTGATTGGCGAATCGAATTGATGGTAAGTAATTTCCTGGCCTTTGGGACGAACAAAGAGAGTGGATTCCGAGTCGGAGGCTTTTTCTTTGTCGTGTGCGAGAAGACTCCAGGTGCCCCAGGCGCCACCCGCGATCTCAAGATGATTCCACGGCTCGTCAGGCATATCGAAGGTGATGGTCTTTCCAGAAAGCGAGTAGCAATCCCAATCGGGCAATTCGAAATAATCGTCGCGCCCGATGAGGCGCGAACGGTTGAAGACTCCCGGCCAGGTAGTTTCGCGAATCCCGTCGGTGGCGCGCCACCACCAGCGATTCAGATCGAAGACATCGTGAATCTCAACCTTGCGAACGGTGGTGTATTCCTCGTTCAGCAGCACGGGATCGTCGCCGGGACGATTCCAGCCGTACTTCAGATCCCACTCCTGCTGCCAGTTCGTGGCGTGACCCGAGCCGGAATCGAAACGGCCCTCGGCTGGAAGGATGGGCGCCGCAACCTCGCCGGGCGAAGCACCGACAGCAACGGTGCGAACAAGAGGCGGAATGTCTTGCGGAATTTGGTTTTTGGTGAGGCCGGCGACGTTGTCATCGGAGAGCATGCGGTCGTAAATACGGAGCTCGTCGAGGTCGCCGCCGCGATCGTAGCTATAAGAGCTTTCAACGCCGGTGGGACCGATGACGCGCGAGTGAGGGCCGAACTGGTCGAGAGCCGTGTCAAAGAGGCCTGTGGCCTCCTGCGTGGCCATGAGTTTGCCATCGATGTAAAAGCGGATCCCGGCGGTTTCATCCCACGCGAGGGCAAGGTGAAGCCACTGGTCGGGTTTGGGGATTTCCGGGAGCTTGACTGAGACGCGCGTCCGGCCGAGATTCACGTCGGTTACGAAAGCATCAAATCCGTGGCCGTTCCAATCGATGCGCAGCCAGACGATATCCCAGCTGGAGTGATCGGCGAAACCGACGCGGAAGACGGGAAACTCGGTCTCGTCGAGTGGATCGTGCGAACGCCAAAAGAATGAGAGCGTGCCGCGTTGCGCGTTGATGTTGCCAGGCGCCCAGTAAGAGAGCAATTGATTGTTGCCGCACTGGATGTAGGAGCCGCTGACACCGTCGGGAAGAATCTTGACGTCGCGCTGGTAGTTGGGAATGGGGTTGCCGCCGGCAGCATAATCGGCGTTCAAGCCATGATCACCTGAGAGATAAAAAAGCAGCCCTGGCTCGGACGCATGAGGATTCTGAGGGAGGATCGAAGTGTTGGTAGGCGGCGCGTATTCGAGCGGAACCTGAGAGTCTGCGGAAGCGGCCAGGGCGAGCGAGGCAAGGACGCAAAACGACAGGGCGTAGCGACTCATCGACAGACCTCCGGCTGAGGGCAGCGGCCTGAACTTTATTGGCGGTGCAAACTGGTCAGACCACTCACACGGAATTGTGAGGGCTGGGGCGGTGATTTGGCAACTGGGATACCGGAAATGGTTTCAGGAACAAAGGCTCAACGCTGAGGGCTGAAAGCTGCCCCTACATCGCTTCCGGGCTTTCGATGCCGAGCAGGGCGAGCGAGTCGACGAGCCCGCGGAGTGTGATGGCGGCCGTGGCGAGCAGAAACGTCTTCCGCGCGGGGTCCTCTTCCGTGAGGATGTGATGGCGATGGTAAAAGTTGGCAAACTCCTGCCCGAGCTGAAACGCATGCTTGGCAAGGTAGGCGGGCTCCGACGTAGCGATACATTGCTCCAAAACTTGTGAAAAACGCCCGGCGCGCAGCCACAGGGCCCAGATGTCTTCGTTCTCGTCACCGGAGAGGAAGCGGCCTAACTCCGCCAGCTCCGCAAACTCCGATAACACCGCTTCCGGCTTGTTGTTTCCCTTGCGGAAGATATTGCGGATCCGGACGACGGCGTACTGGATGTAGGGCCCGGTCTCGCCTTCAAAGCTGAGCGCATCTTTGAAGTCGAAAGCGATCACAGAATTCCGCGTGACCTTCAGCATGAAGTAGCGCAGAGCGCCGATGGCGATCTGCTCGGCGATCTTCTGGCGCACGGCTCCATCGGGAGATGTCTGGCGCGCGTCGACCTCAGCACGCGTCGCGGCGATGAGCTTGTCGATCAGGTCGTCGGCCTTGACCCCAAATCCCTTGCGGCCGCTGACTTCGATATAGGACCTTTTCTGATCTTCTTCCGAAATGTCGTAGCCGAGCTCGACCGCGCATCGCGGCGTGAGTGCGACCATCTCGTAGCTGAAGTGGGTGTAGTGATCGGCCTGATCGGTGTAGCCCATGCCACGAAGGGCCTGGATCACATTTGCCTGCGGGTCTGATTGCCGGGCGTCGATCACGTTGTAGATTGCGGTTGCGCCCCCAAAGTGGGGATGGTTCTGCTCGCCCGATTCAGCGGAGATCCAGCACTCGTGGTCGGGATAGGTGAAGAAGCGCTTGTAGCCGAAGTCCTTGCCGAGCAAGCCAAACTTCCAAAGGTGATAGGCAATGTCCTTGCCGACGTACGTGACGGTTCCGTTAGAGCGGACGATGACTTTCGCGTCCTCCTCCGGAGGGGCTTGGTTTTGGAGTGATTCCACGGGTGAACTGCCGCGGCTCATCACCCAGCAGCCCTTGTTCTTGCCCTCGTTTTCGAAGTAAAGCACTCCGGACTTCTTGAGCTTCTCGAAGGCCGCTTCCCAGAATTTCAGATGAAGAATCTCGCTCTCGCGCGGAAGGAAGTCGTACTCGATGCCAAGACGCAGCATGGTTTCAAGATGGCGGCGCAGGACGGCGGTGGAGATGAGGTCGGCGATTTCGGCGGTGGCGTTGCCCCCTTGCTCAATGAGGTGCAGTGTGTCGAGCCGCAATTGCTTGCGCGCGGCCTTTTCCTCGTCGCTTCCTTCCCCGTACCAAAGCGATGTTCTGGCGTAGAGGTCCCAGCAGTAGTAGTCAATGAGCTGGCCGTTGCTCGCAAGCTCGGCGAGAAGCGCGCGAACTTCTGCAGGCGATTTCTTTTCGAGATGCAGAAAGCCAACTACGACGTCGGCAACCTGCACGCCTGTGTTGTCAATGTAGTTTTGCACGTCGACTTTGTAGCCGGCGGCGCGCAGCAGGCGGACGAACGTGTCGCCTAGGATCGCGTTGCGCAGGTGGCCAATGTGCGCGGCTTTGTTGGGATTGATCGAGGTGTGCTCGACGAGCACGTGGCCAAGCGGGGCGGCCCGCAGTTTCTCCAGGAAAGCTGTAAGCTCTCCTGCAATATCCCGCGCAACGGCGGCACGATCTAAATGCGCGTTGATGTAGGGGCCTTCGGCTTCGATGCTAGCGAAGCCCGGGACCGGCCCGAGGGCGACGACGATCTCCTGTGCGATGATCTTCGGCGCCTTGCGCAGTTTGCGCGCCAGCTCGAACGCAATGGGCGTGGCAATCTCGCCGAGGCGCAGATCCGGTGGCGTCTCGAGCGGGATCGAGCCGATTTCCAAATCGTATTTTTCCTTGAGGACGGCACGAAGACGATCGCCGAGCCGCTTTTCGAGTTCGAGAACCACGCGAGGCCTCAAAAAATCATTGTTTTTCCTTGTCATTCTAGCAAAGCGCGCATCGGCGGCATCCACGCCAGCGCTCGGCATTACCAAAGAGATTCTTTGTCGACGTCGCGTTCTGAAAAAGGATCGTTTCCAGCCGATGAAGTTTCCTTGATCACGCAAGTAACGTGGGTGGCGCCATCGGAAGGAACGCCAACGCGATTGCTCGCGCGGAAGCACTTCGCAAGGAGGGATCAATGCGACAACTGATTTGTTGGATGGCGCTGGCGTGCATACTGGGCGCCTTGAGCGGTTGCAATGGTGCGAGCAGGGACGATCCGGGATTGACGAATCCGGGAACCGCGCCGCCGGCCAATACGGCTTCAGGCACGGTGACGTTTAAAGGCGTGCCGCTTTCAGGAGCGACCGTGACACTGTGGCTCACCAACGACAACACTGTGGTGTCGACAGCGACGACCGACGCAAATGGCAATTACAGTTTCTCGGGGCTGTCTGCTTCGGGAGATGCTCCGGCAGATTATCAGATCTATGTGAATGAAAAAGGCTATGGCTTTTACCCCTCCTTGTCTGAATCGAATGCGAACGCGAAGGTGGAGCGGTTCGATCATACTGGGCAGTTTATGGAATCGAGCACGCTTGGCGTTGCCATGTATTTCACGGTCATCAATTTCATCTCGTTGCCGAATGCGTCCCTCTCAGGCGCTAACTTCGCTGCCTACGACGGAACGAATCCGCCCGTAAGCCTTGCCGCAACGGGGCAGACGACGAGCTACGCCGCCGGCGACGATGGCGCGCTCGGAAAAGGAATCGCGTGGCCGGTCACTCGCTTCGTTGACAACGGAAACGGCACGGTCACCGATAACCTGACCGGTCTGACCTGGCTTAAAAATGCCGGCTGCTTTGCACCAGACGTTTGGACCGCAGCACTCAGCGATGCGAATCAACTGGCAAATGGGGCATGCGGATTGACCGATGGATCAGCGGCGGGCCAGTGGCGCCTGCCCAACCTCGTCGAGCTCGAAAGCCTGATCGATGTTTCTTCGAGTAACCCGGCAATCACGCCGGGAAGCCCATTCGCCAATGTAGAACCGATTCTCTACTGGACGTCGACAGGGTATTTCGGCGGGGACGAAGGATCGCCGCAGGCGTGGGCCATCCGCATCACGGATGGAAGCTACATCAACGACGGTGTTCAAAACCTAAAGCTTCTCTCGAAGAATGGTGTGTGGGCAGTTCGAGGGCAGGGCAGCGGCGCGGCCAGGCTGCAAGCCACCGGAATATTTCAGCCGCCTTTTACCGCAGGCGACGATGCGACGCTCCAGATGGGCGTGCCCCTGGTTTCGCCGCGTTTCCTCGACAACGCGGATGGGACGGTGACCGACGCGATGACGGGGCTGGTATGGCTCAAGTTGGCGAATTGCATTCAGGGCGATTGGGCGACGGCAGTGGCAGACGTGAATCAACTTGAAAGCGGGAAATGCGGGCTGAACGACGGTTCCGCGGCCGGCGACTGGCGCATGCCGAATCGCAACGAGATGCAAAGCCTCGCGGATCGCAACCAGAACAACGAGTCAGAGTATCTGAATTTCACGTATCTGAATCTCGATGGCTCACTATTTCAGGCTCCAATCCTGACGAACTTTATTGGATACCAGTTCTACTGGACGTCGACGACCGACGCGGCAGACACAAACGAGGCGTGGACAGTCTTCAGTTGCGATTATGGAGTATACGACATGCCGAAATCGGGGACACTCTACACGCTGGCGGTCAGGGACCCGGCAAAGTAGCCGGGGATGAGTCGCTGACGATTGATTCAGTTCGGCGCCGAGCGAACAAACATCGGCGCCAGTGCCGGAATCGAGCGGCGCGGATGCCCTAAGATGGAAGAGTGCTGCTGGAGGCTTGAGACCCATGCAGGAGGTTTCAAGCCTGAGACAGCCCCTCATTCCATGCCCGACACAGCTTCGAATCCAGACCGCTTTTACCTGACCACGCCGATTTATTACGTGAACGCGCGGCCGCACCTGGGCCATGCGTACTCGACGATCGTGTGCGATGCGATTGCTCGTCGCAAGCGCGCGCTGGGGATCGAAACGTGGTTTTTAACGGGCACTGATGAGCATGGGCAAAAGATTGAGCGCTCTGCGGAGGCGGCCGGTTGCACGCCGCAAGAATTCGCGACAAAGGTTTCTGGGGAGTTTCGCGGGTTGTGGGACCGGCTGGGGCTGACCTACGACGATTTCATCCGGACGACGGAGCCCCGTCATATCCGCGGCGTGCAAAAGTTGTTCACGGCAATGCGCGATAACGGGTACATCTACAAAGGCTCGTACACCGGGCAGTATTGCGTCTCTGACGAGGCGTATGTGGATGGGCCGCCGGGAACGCTTTGCCCCGATTGCGGGCGGCCCACGGAAACGGTGAGCGAGGAGAATTACTTCTTCAAGCTGTCGGCATTCGAGAAGAAGCTTCTCGAGTTCTACGAAGCGAATCCCGGGTTCATGGGGCCGGAGTCGACGCGGCGCGAGGTCATCAGCTTCGTGCGCGGCGGGTTGAAAGACCTTTCGGTGAGCCGGACAAGTGTTTCGTGGGGCGTTCCAGTTCCCGGCGATGAAAAACATGTTATTTACGTGTGGTTTGATGCGCTGGCGAATTACATTACCGCGCTTGGTTATGGCTCGGACGACGACGAAAAATTCAAGAAGTTCTGGCCCGCGGATCTTCATCTGATAGGGAAAGAGATCAGCAGGTTCCACTGCGTCTACTGGCCCGCGTTTCTGATGGCGGCGGGAATTCCGAATCCGCACTCGGTGCGCGCAAATGGCTGGCTGCTCTTCGACCAGGGAAAGATGTCGAAGTCGCGCGGCAACATCGTGCGCGCGGAGACCGTTGAGAGAGTGTTGGGCGCGGATGCGCTCAGGTACTTTCTTCTGCGCGAAATTCCATTTGGTCAAGACGGAAATTTTTCTTTCGATGCCCTCGTGCAGCGTTACAACGGCGACCTGGCCAACGGCTACGGCAACCTCGTGAGCCGCGTAGTGAACATGGTGCACAAGTACTTCGGCGGCGTGCTGCCGGAGGCTGGCGCCCCGACGCCGGCTGAAACGGCGCTGCGCGCAAGTGCTGAAGCGGCGATTACAGCGTTCGGGCCCGCATTTGACGAATTGAGTTTCTCTGAAGCGCTCAAAAGCCTTTGGCTCCTGGTTGCTGAGACGGACGGATATTTGACGGCCAATGCGCCCTGGAAGAAGCCGCCAGAGCGCTCGGACGCGGAGCACGCTGAACATCAGGCGCGCGTGCTGGCGACGGCGGCAAAGGCCATTCGCATCATTACGGCGCTGGTGTATCCGATTGTGCCGGACGCGGCATCGAAAGTATGGGAGCAGCTCGGACTGGGCAAGTTGGCGGACGCGGCGAAGAACGGATTCCTGGTTGAGCTCGCGTGGGGCAAATTGAAGGCGGGAACGAAATTTGGCGAGCCTTCGCCACTGTTTCCGCGCGCAGAGAAGGAAGCGATTGAACGTATGCAGAATCTTGAAGAACAAAATAGCCGTAATGCGGTAGAGTCGGCGAGCGAGCGGGAGATTGTGACGCCCGCGCCGAAGGCGGAGATTGTCGCACCCGCGACCGCGCTGGCAGCAACGTCTGTCAGTCCCGTTGCGGCGACGGAAAGCGAAAAGAAACCTGGCGCCGGAAGCACGACGGCGACGACCGCGGCACCGGGCAATCCTGCAATGGCGGTGGCAACGGCGAAGGTTCACCAGGCTCCAGCGCCGCTGGCCAGCAGCCGCCTGAGCTCCACGCCAGCTCCGGCGGCCGGCGAGGCCGCGCTCGTTCCGGGTTCGCATCAAACGCAAACGCCCGCCGCGGCAGAAACCGCCGCGCCAAAGCAAGGCGCGCAGCACATCACCATCGACGACTTTGCCAAGGTGGAGTTGCGCGTGGCGCAGATTCTGGTCGCCGAGCGCGTGCCCAAGGCCGACAAGCTGTTGCGCCTCGAGGTCGATCTTGGCACCGAGAAGCGGCAGATTCTGGCCGGAATCGCGGAATACTACGAGCCAGAAAAACTGATTGGGCGCAAGATCGTGATCGTTGCAAATCTGGCGCCGAGGAAGATGCGCGGCCTGGAGTCGAACGGAATGCTGCTCGCCGCCTCGCTCGAAGGCGGAGCGCCGGTGCTGGCTGGATTCCTTGAGGACGTGCCTCTGGGCGCACGGCTGAAGTAGTGCGCTCCGCGACCCCAATTCATTCTGTTGAGAAAGTTCTGTCGCCCCTACGGGGCTCGGCGTATTTTATTCCGGCTGTTCCCAGGACTGCGCTCCGCTTGTCCTGGGCTAACGTCTGCGCTCCCTCCGGGAGCGAGGCATCCGGCGGAATGGGCAGGTCCAACCGCGATCTGGATGGATCGACGGCGTTCACGCATCGAGGATAAGAACTGGTGCGGAAGGCGGGACTTGAACCCGCAAGCCTTTTGGGCGCCAGCTCCTAAGGCTGGTGTGTTTGCCATTTCACCACTTCCGCGCGCCGCGGCCGAGGCTTGGCTTCGGCCTTCTCAAGTCTAGAGTGAAATCGATGCGGGTGGCAATGCGCCGGTCGTGGTATGCGGGCAGAGCGCACCTCATTTCGTATGTCTTGAAAAATCTCCGCTCTTGCCGCCGGTCTTCGATTCGAGGCGCAGATCGCGAATGACGATGGCCTTGTCCAGGGCTTTTGTCATGTCGTAGATGGTAAGCGCGGCAATGGCAGCCGCGGTGAGAGCTTCCATTTCTACGCCGGTGGGGCCGGTCGTGCTCACCGACGAACGGATGCGTACCCCGCCATGCACGATCGCGGTTTCAACGTCGACATGCGTCAGCGCGAGCGGATGGCACATTGGGATGAGATCGGCGGTGCGCTTGGCGGCTTGAATGCCGGCTATGCGCGCGACTTCAAGCGGATTGCCCTTCGGATTCGAAGGCAGCGCAGCGAGTACGGATGCGGAAAGCTGGACGAACGCCGATGCTGTTGCTATGCGGCGTGTGGCCGGTTTGGAGCTGACATCGACCATCGACGCTTGACCGGATGGGGCGAAATGCGAGAGGCGCGGCTTGCTGCGCGTAGGTTTTGGCATGGCTCTCCTCAGGGAAGCAGAATGCGGACGGTCGAGCCGGCGTGAAGGCGATCAATGTCATCGGGCACGACCAGGAAACAGTTGGCGCGGGCCATGGCAGCAAGATCGCCGGAGCCTTGCCAGGGAACGAGCGCGACTTCGGGTGTTGCGCCGGCAAACGTGCAGGCAGCAGGAAGAAAGCGTGTGAGACCGGTCTTTGTCTTGACGTCTTCGGCAAGACGCGCGAGCGCGAAGCGCGGTCCGAATTCTAGTCGTCCCGCAAGGGCAGCCACAACCGGCGCGGCGAAGAGCAGGAAAGTGACGGCGGATGAGACAGGATTGCCGGGAAGGCCAAACACGGCGCACTTCGTGCCGTTTCTGTATTGGACAGAATTTGTGGAACGGCGTTTCGGCAATTCCGCAAACACCAGCGGCTTGCCGGGTTGAATGCGGACGCTTGTGAAGAAAAAGCGGGCTCCGGCGCGGATGAGAGCGGGTTCGACCAGATCGAACTTCCCCGCGGAGACGCCGCCTGTGATGAGCAGAAGATCGGCGGATGCTGCGCGAGCGAGGGCTGCGTCAAGGGATTTCGCGTTGTCGCGAGCGATGGGCAGGACCCACGGATCTCCACCAGCAGCGGAGACCATCGCGGCCAGCATCGCGCTGCTCGAGTTGCGAATCTGGCTGGGTCCAGGCGAGGCGCCGATGGAAACCAGCTCGTCCCCGGTGGAGAGGATGGCTACGCGCGGCTTCAGGTAGACATCGAGCTTGGTCGAGCCGCACGACGCGGCAAGCGCAATCTGAGCAGCGGTGATCAAGGTGCCGGCAGGAAGAAGTCGATCTCCCTTGCGTGCCTGTGCGCCGCGCGCGACGATGTTTTCGCCGCGCCGAATAGTTCGGGACTTCAGAAGGTGAATAGCGCGCGCGGATGATCCTCCGACTTCCTCGACGTGCTCGAGCATGACAACGGCATCAGCGCCGGCGGGAACAGGTGCGCCGGTCATGATCTCCCAAACCGATCCGCGCGGAAGTGAGCCGGATGGAGATTGCCCGGCCCGGGTTGAGCCAACGACGGCGAGGGGGCTATGCGCTGAAATCTCAGCGGCCCGGCAGGCGAAACCGTCGCGTGTGGAACGCGCAAACGCAGGCTGATCAGCGTCGGCCCTGAGCGCCTCAGCCAGGACACGGCCGAGAGCTCGATTGAGACGCACGCGCTCAACATTGGGTCGAATGCGCGCCATTCTGGCCGCGTAAGCAGTAACAAGCGCCGAGGCCTCGTCAAAACTGGGCAATGCTGAACTGCGCTTTTTTGAACCGCGGAGCGCCGGACTCATGGATGGATTGTAGTGGGTCCGAGATGTGGTGCGTTACTTCTGCGGAGGTGGATCGGCCGTGGGACCGGCTGGGGGTGGGCTTGGAGGTCCTGTGGCTTCGCCTGCCCTCTCGAGAACTCTGGCCACTTCGCCGGCATGAGAGCCATTGGGAGCAAGTTGAAGGTATTTGCGCAATGCATCGGCGCAGCCCGGCGGCAATACGAGCTTATTGGTGCCGGGATCGACACGGGCGTCTTCGGCAAGCCCTGCGGCCTTGATGTAGTAGAGAATTGCCTGGTTCGGATCGGCCTGGATGGCCTTGTCGGCGGCGGCGATTTGCGCGAAATAGTTTCGCGCGTCATAGAAGATCACGGCTTCATTGCGGAGGTACTTGGAGGCGTTCGGCGGATCGGCCTTTGCCGCTCGGTCAAAGGCCTCGTCCGCCTCGTCGACCATCAGAGTACGGGCATAGACCTCGCCCAGACCGGCTTCCGCGGCGCCCACAACTTCTGGCCGCGGTGGGTCAGCTTTGACCGCGAGATCGAGAGCCTTTTTGAAGTTGGCTTCCGCATCGAGATAATCCTTAAGACCGGTTTGGGCCCGCGCGAGATTGATCCACAGGACGGGCTCCGTGGGATCGGCAGATGCGTCCTTGGTCATCAGGGATTCGATTTCGGCCAACTTGGCATTCTCGATTTCAGCCGTCATTTCATCCACGCCGCCCGCGTCGGCCGGCGCCGCAGCCAGGTTTTGGATCGCGATGACGCGCGCATTTTCCGCTGCCTGGAAATCGAGATTCACGATTTTGAGGTCTGCGTCAATCGAGGAGGCGTCGCGTCTTGCGTCCGACGCTGAGGCGGCGTTTGCTTCTCTCAGCGCCTGCAGTGCGCTTTGCTGATCGGGCGAGAGCCTGGAGAAGAATTCCCCGCGCGTCATATCGATGTCCTGGGCCGTCTCTTGCCCCGCAGTGATCTGGACCCCGCTGATGTAGTCGACGATTTTGCCTTCGGGCGTGTCGGGTGCGCGGTAGACGACTGTGTATTCTCCCGGGGGTGCTTCGCCGGAGTAGTCGCCCGATGAAGAGACGGGGAAGTTGTAGCTCAAGCTGATACCCCCGTCGACGGAGAGGCTTACCGTGCCGTCCTTCTGGGGCGCACCGGCGGGATTGATAACACGGCCGTGAATCTTGCCCATCTCAGGGGCGGGCTGCTGTGCGGGCGTGACCGCAGCGCAAACGAAAAGCGCACAAGCGATGGGCCAGAGGCCCCAGACAGGATTGCGCAAACGGTGCGCAGGATGCATGCAATGGATTGTAGTGCGCGCCGGGCAGACACAAAAGGCGCCCGCTGTGCGGACGCCTCTCGTGGCATATGTGATCGAGCAATCTTCGTGCTACTTGGGCGCCTTGTAGGAGGAGCTGACCTTTTCTCCTGCCTGTTGCAAGATGCCTGCTACTTCAGCGGCATAGGGGCCTGTGGGCGCCAGCTCAAGGTACTTTTGATAAGCCGCAACGCAATCGGGAGGCAGAACGATGCGGTTGGTCTTGGGATCGACTGTGGCGTTCGCGATCAAACCCTGGCCCTTGATGTAATACAGAATCGGCTGGGTGGGATCAATCTTGATGGCCTCATCGGCCGCAGCCGCCTCGGCCGCATTGTTGTTTTCCTGGTAAAAGATGACTGCCTCGTTCCTCAGGTAGAGCGGAGCGCTGGCGGGATCAGCCTTCGCCGCAGCATCAAACGCGGCGTTGGCTTCTGGAACCTTGCCCGTCCGCGCGTAGATTTCGCCGAGACCCTCGTTGGCCACGCCGATGACAGGCAAGCGCGGCTTCTTCGAAGCGGTTTCGAGGTCGATAGCCTTCTTGTATGTTGTTATGGCATCGTCATAGTCTTTGAGCCCCGCCTGCGCATAGGCCAGGTTGTTCCACAGCAACGCCTCATCCGGCTTGGCTGTGGTGTCTTTCGTCATCAAGCTCTGGATATCGGTGTATTTGGCCGTCTTGATTTCATCGGCCTTCGCGGCGATATCGGCTTTGGCAGCGCCGGCGCCAAGAGTCTGCGTCGCGGTTGCTACAGCGGAATCGATATCCTTCTTGTCCTGACTCACGATTTTAAGGTCGGCATTGAGGTTGGCGATCAGCGCGTTCGCCTTCAGGGCCTCGGCATTCACTTTCTTCAGCTCCTCGAGCTGCTTCTTTTGATCTTCCGGCATCTTGTCGATGTATTCTTGCCGCGACATATCGTCGTCCTGCTCGAGGTCCTGTCCAGCGATAATCTTGACGCCGCGGATTTGATCGACCATCTGCCCGGGGGGAGTATCGGGAGCGCGATACACCAACGAATAGGTTCCGGGCTTGGCTTCGCCCGCGAAGTTGCCCGTGGCATCGACCGGGAAAGTGAAATCCAGCGTATGGCCGCCATCGAAGGAGAGACTCTCGGTGCCGCCTCCCTGGGGCTGTCCGGTGGGATTGATGACGCGACCGTGAATTTTGCCCATGTTTGCGGCGGGCGGGGTCTGCGACAGAGCGGACGGAATGGCCAATGCGAGAAGGCCCGATGCAGCGGTTAGGCCCAGCCAAAGTGAAAAAGTATGTTTCATGTTATCTCCTTGAGAGTAGCGGAGCGAATGGTGCCCGCTGTCTCTAAAAATTTCGAATTCCAGGTACCCAGCTGCGAATAAACCTGCGCGGCTGCGGCGATTTTTCATCTGAGCTTCGCAGCTCCTGCATTTCTTTAAAGCGGCATGAAGCTCAAGTACTACTTCAGGCGCCTAATTTCCTGCCGAAATACGAGCGCAACGGTATAGGCCAATGCCGGCAGGGCACGCTTCCAGCAAAACCAACGTTAAATCCAACCCAGCGCCTCGCACAAGGGGATTAGGCCCAATCGTCCCACTACGGCCAAAGGCAACGCCGCCGAAGCGTTCTCTGGCCGCGGTTAAGGCCGCAGGTCGCCTGTTCCCGAGAGATGCGGTTCGGCTCCTTCTGGATCAACAACTGCAATGGTAGTGCGACCGGCGCGGAGCCGCGTGTGGCGTGTATCACACACTAGAATCTGGGTATGAGCACTTCGATTCGCAAGGCCACCGCCGCGGATGCAGCGCAGATTCTCAGCTTCATTCGGGCATTGGCGGCCTTTGAGCGGGCGCCGGATGCGGTCGTGGCGACCGAGGAGGGCCTGATCCGCGACGGCTTTGGTCCGCGACCCTTCTTTGAGTGCCTGATTGCCGACTACAACGGCGAGCCGGCCGGATTCGCCCTTTATTTTTTCAATTATTCGACGTGGGTAGGCCGGCCCGGCATCTACATCGAAGACCTGTTTGTCCTGCCGGAGTTCCGGCGGCGGGGCATTGGAAGGGACCTGTTGAAACGGGTTGCCGCGATTGCGCTGGAAAATGGCTGCCAGCGCTTGCAATGGCAGGTTCTGGATTGGAATACGCCCGCGATCGACTTTTATCGCACCCTGGGCGGTGAGTTCATGGATGAATGGCGCACGGTGCGCCTCAATGGCGAGGCGCTCGAACGGCTGGCCACCTGCGGTGGGGCAGGCGGCGCTTGAGCGTCATGAACCCCGAGGGTTGCCGATTTGCGCGCTGCGTCGTGGCGATAAGACAGCGGCCGAGGACGAAATGACGAAGATTTGCGTGATCGGCGGCGGACTGGCCGGACCAGAAGCGGCGCTGACGGCGGCTCGACTGGGTTGCGAGGTAGATCTCTACGAGATGCGCGCCATGGTCAACGGAAAGCCTCGTTTGACGCCTGCGCACCAGACCACGGATTTTGGAGAGCTGGTCTGCTCCAATTCCTTGAAGAGTGAATCGGTCAACACGGCGCCGTGGTTGCTCAAGCAGGAGATGCGGCGCGCAGGCTCGGCTCTGCTGAAGATCGCAGATGAAACGGCGGTTCCGGCCGGTCACGCGCTGGCCGTCGATCGCGTCGAGTTTTCGCGGCGGATCTCTGAGGCCATCGGGGAAGAGCCGAAGATCCGCGTGATTCGCGAAGAAGTGACAAGTCTCAGCACGCCACCAGTCCAAAACCAGAACGGCGCGAAGTGCTGCACGATCGTTGCCACCGGGCCCTTGACTTCCGATCCGTTGAGCCGGGAGATTGAGCGGCTTACCGGCGCGGGACATCTGGCGTTCTACGATTCGATCTCACCGATTGTCGACGCAGAATCGATCGACATGAGCCGAATTTATTTTGCGGCGCGATGGGACAAGGGAACAGCCGATTACATCAACTGCCCGATGGATCGTGCGGAATATGACCGGTTCCTCGATGCGCTGCTCGCGGCTGAGCCCGCTGAAGAAAGGGAGTGGGAGAAGCTCGATTACTTTGAGAGTTGCCTGCCCATTGAAGTGCTGGCGCGGCGCGGGCGCGACACGCTGCGCTTTGGTCCGATGAAGCCCGTGGGCCTGCGCGATCCGCGGACGGGAAAGACGCCATGGGCAGTGGTGCAACTCCGCAAAGAGAATCTGCGCGCCGATAGTTACAACCTGGTCGGCTTCCAGAACCATTTGAAGTTCGGCGAACAGGCGCGCGTGCTGCGCCTCATTCCAGGCCTCGAGAATGCGCGCTTCCTGCGTTACGGCCAGATTCACCGCAACACCTACATTTGCGCGCCTGCCCTGATCGACGAATGTCTGCGCCTGAAGAGCGCGCCGGAAATTCTGTTCGCCGGGCAGATTTGCGGCGTGGAAGGGTACACCGAGTCGATTGCTTCAGGCATGCTCGCGGGGATTTATTCGGCGGCGTTGGCGAGAGGCGAAGAACCCAGGCCCGTACCGCGCGCCACGGCTTTGGGATCGCTCATTCACTACATTACGCATGCCGATGCGAAGAACTTTCAGCCCGCCAACATCACTTTCGACCTTCTGGAGCCTCTCGACGAAGAGACGAGACGGAGCGTCCGGGACAAGAAGGAGCGGCACCGGATGCAGTGCGAGCGGGCGCTGGCGGCGTTCGAGGCCTGGCAGCTGGCTGCGGAACATTGCGAATAGAATTCACGTATCTCTCAAGTACGCCCGGCCCTCCCCCGAAAGGACGCCAATGCAGCCCATCTCCGCGGTCGATTCTGTTGCACCTGCCGTTGAACGCACCAAGTTGTTTCTCTTTCGGCCGTTCCAATGGAGCACCTATCTCAAGCTTGGCCTGGTGGCGATCATCACGGAAGGGCTGGGGAGTAATTTCCATTCCTCGTCGCCGCACGTGGATCATGGCGGCGGGAATGGCGGATGGCACGGACAGCCAGGCTTTCCGCCGTTCTTTCACCCCACAGCCCCAATGATCGCGATATTTGCGGCGATTGCGCTCGCGGCGTTTATCTTGTCGATCGTGTTTTTCTACCTCATCACGCGGCTGCGGTTTGCGTTCTTCCACTCCCTCACCCGCAACGTAAAGCAGATCGCGCCGGGCTGGCGGCTCTATCGGGACCAGGCCACGCGGTTTTTCTGGCTCAACATTCTTGTCGGAATCTGCTTCATGGTGGTCCTCGTGCTGGTGGCGATTCCGTTCGCAACCGGATTCTGGCGGCTATTCCAGGCTCATCAGCAAGGCGGACCCTTCGATATAGGTCTGTTCCTCGCTCTCATTCTGCCGCTCATTCCCATCATCCTTTTGCTGGTCATTGCCGGGGTTCTCAGTGATCTGATTTTGCGCGACTGGATGCTTCCGCATATTGCGCTCGATAATGCGACGGCTGGCGAAGCGTGGCGTCAGGTGCGTGCGCGCATCAATGCCGAAAAGAGGCAGTTTCTCGTGTACGCGATCTTGCGTGTGATTCTGCCCACGATCGCGTCAATCGCCGTGATGCTCGTGCTCGCAATTCCGGGCCTGTTATTGGCGGGAACGATTGCTGCCATGGAGTGGGGAATCCATTCGGGGTTTTCAGGTTCGACAGGAACGTCGTGGCTCGTGGGCATCGCTCTCGAGGTCTTCTTTGGTCTGGTTGCGTTCGGCTTCGCGCTGCTGGCGAGCATCTGCATCGGAGGCCCTTTGAGCACGGGCGTCAGGGAGTATGCGTTGATCTTTTACGGCGGCCGGTACAAAGCCCTGGGAGACATTCTGTATCCTTCGCAGGAAATCGCGAGCGGAGTTACCCGACCCGCCTGATCGAAGTCCGCCTGCCAGTGTCGCCGCCAGGCGGGTCTTGCGCCCACTTCGGTTTCTTCACTGTCAAGAGGCCTCAGGCTATCCAAATGCCCTAACTCGCCGAAAATACTGCGGAAATTCTATACACCAAGTTTGCCGATCATTTCGCCCATTTGGCGCATAATCTGAGCATAGTTCCAGATTCAAACTACAAATGCGCGCCCGGTTCTACTCGGAACCGGCAGCGGAACCTCGCCAGAACAGGCAACTGCAATGAAATGACGTCTTTGCAACAAGTGCTTCTTTAGAATCAAAAACTTACAGCAACGGCCGGCTTGCAACTGCTTTTTTTTGACGTACTTGGATTAAAAGATGGAGGGGAGCCGGGGCGCCACCCCTTCGTTTCAACGGCGCGCCGTCTGCAATCAGCGCCCCGGCCGACCCCGTCGGGACACAGCAAAGCGATCGGGAACATTTTCGCGTTTCCCAGTGTCGAACTGAAGAGGTCGCGCGTCGGCCAGCGTTCAGCGCGTTAGCGTGTACCCTGAAGGTTGAGCGGGCATTCAAAAAAATGCGGCGCGGCGGGGAACGGGGATTCGGATTGGTGCATAAGGCAGTGATTCTGGCAGGATGGGCGGCGCTCGGCTGCAGCGCGGTTTTTGCGGTGGCGCAGGGCGAGCAGCCGACCGCGGCAGAGAAGAAATCCGCGACCACGATCGTTCTGCCTCCCTCGACGAAGACGCTGCTTCCCGACGATTTTGATGGGTGGGAAACGACAGGTCCATCGAAGGTGGTCACCGACGCGGCGCAACTCGACGCGCCAAACGCCGCGGCCTTGAAGGAATACGGATTCGATGCTGCGGTTCTGGCGAACTACAAGCGCGAGGGCGATACGCTCAGCATGCGCGCGCTTCGCTTTGAAGACGCAAGCGGCGCCTATGGCGCATATACCTTTTACCGGCAAAACGGCTGGCCCAAAGAGGACATTGGCACGGGAGCGGCATCCGACAACAAACGCGTGATCTTCTGGCAAGGAACAACGGTGGTGGATGCGACGTTTTCGCGCATCGGGCCCATGACCGCCGGTGAATTGCGCGAGATTGCGCACCGGTTGCCGGTGCCAACGGGAAATCGCGGGATGATTCCGCCGATTTTGGCAGATCTGCCGCAGACGAAGCTCGATGGACAGACCACGCATTACGCAGAAGGACCCGCCGGCTACACCGGGTCCGGTGGCGCGCTCCCGGCGTCCGTTGTCGACTTCGACAAGGGCGCCGAAGCTGTGACCGCAAACTACTCGCTCGTCTCTGGCCCGGCAACGCTCACCATCATCGACTACCCCACGCCGCAAATTGCCGAGGCACAGGAAGCCGCCATCCGCGCCTATCTCAAAGCCGGCAGCCAGGCGCAGCCGCCGTGGCCGAAGCCATTGACCGATTCCGACCAGGCGTCGCTCGAAGTGCGCCACAGCGGGCCGCTGGTGGTCCTTGTGAGCGGCGACGCGGTACCTGACGACAGCCACAGGCTGCTCGAGTCCGTGCACTACGATGCCAGCCTCACTGCCGTCCCTGAGCCCGTGGAATCGGATGTCGAGAAGACCAGTAAGCTGCTCCTGGGGATTGCTGTGCTGACGATCATCGGGGCGGCCGCGGCAATCGTGCTGGGCGGGTTCCTGGGCGGCGGCAGGGCGCTCTACCGCATAGCACGCGGCAGACCGATCTCGTCGGTCTACGACGAGGAGTTCATTCATCTCGATTTGGCTGAAAAATGGGACGAAAGAATCGAAGTGATCGAGGTGATAGAGAGGCGGCATCCGAAGCGTTAACGTCGCTCGTGCGTTGTGGAAAAATGGACCGAAACCCGAAGAAACACTGCGAAATCACGGGAAATGCCGAAGGATCTTAGGCGAAGATGCGGCGAATAAATAAGG
>Ga0181535_10001724_pt1 | contig 27975 bp, 24 predicted proteins | sample PEATcosm2014_Bin_44_FD_119774 | JGI IMG/M metagenome (GOLD analysis project Ga0181535, IMG submission 119774) | Peatland microbial communities from MTU Mesocosm Facility, Houghton, MI, USA - PEATcosm2014_Bin17_30_metaG | ecosystem: Environmental > Terrestrial > Soil > Wetlands > Peat | place... | reverse complement strand
AGGTTCTCGGCGGAGGCGTCGACGTAGTTGTGCAGAGCTCGTTCGAGCACCGCAACGACGGCCGGGTTGGTGACGGCCGGCAGATCAGCACCGTCAAGCTCCCCGGCGCGCGCCGGGGTGGGAGCACCGACGAGTGCCGGATAGCGGGCGAGCATCTCGTCGCCGTCCGCTCCGCGGGCAACGGCGACGGCGAGGTAGCGGATCGCTCCGCGGCCCGTGGCGGCCGCGACCGTGTAGTCGTGCTCGCCCTCTGGGCCGTCGCGCTCGCCGGCGATCGCGAGCCAGCTCACCTGTTCCGTGCTGCCGGGCGCGGACGTCAGTCCGCCGTCCGGGTCATCAGTCGAGGCGAGGAACGGGCTGAGCGCGTCCTGATGCAGTGAGGGATCGGCCGACCACGTGAGATAAGCGCGCGTGAAGGTCAGCGCGAACCACTGGGCGCTGACGTCGGGAGCGCTCACAGCGCTCATCACGACGACGCGCTCGCGCACCGGAGCGACAAGACTGCGCGTCGTCGTAATCACGCCGACGACGGCGAGAGCGTAGATGAGCCAGCGCCCGGCGCTCAGTGAGACGCGAAGCGACCAGAGCCGGCGCGGCTGCAACGTGACGCGCGCGCGGCGCGCTCTCGCACTCATCGCTCGAACCCGAACTCCTGGTCGGGGACGGGCTGGGCGTCGGCCGCTTGGCCTGGTGCTCCCGTCGGTCGGCTCGCTGGCGCACTCGAAGCGGGACGCCGGACCGTCACGGCGGATTTCGCGAGCCGCTTTGGCGGGCGAGTGCGCCGGCCGGTCCTCCGGCGTCCGGGCCGGGTCGCGGGACGTGTGGCCTGTGCGCGTCCCGAAGCCACGGCGGTATCGGGCCTCCGGATGCCCCGGGTGGGGCGCTTTGATGGAATCCGTGGCGAGGCGTCTGAGGCGGCGGCGGGCGCGCGGGCGTGAGCTGAGATGCCGAGCAACAGCACCGCGACGCCGCCAAGCGCGACAACCGCCACGGCGGTTGAAGCCCAGCCTCTCCAGCTCCCCGACCGCTCGCGCCAAGCCGCCGGGCGCACCGGCAGGCCGTCGGCGGGGAGCGGCTGCAGGGGATCGCCAGCGGTGCCGGACAAGCCGATGCCCTCACCGCCCAGCAGCTCCTCCTCGTCGATGACCCTGTAAACGGCGATCGGGCGACGGCGCATGATCAGCACCGGTGACGCGCGAGGCCGCCGGCGCGGCCCGCACCGCTCAGCGCCCGGGGGGCGACGCCGAGCGGCGGGCGGGTTCCGCGCCGGCGCGCGCCCGGCGCCGGGTAGGCGGCGCGGACGACGGCAAGGGTGTGCTCGGCTGGATCGACGGTTTCCACGATGGCTCCTCGCGTTCTGTTCCGACCGCGCGGAGCGCCTGGGGACAGGCGCCCGGTCCGCAACAGAACGGGAGCCGCCCGAACGATCTGCTACCTTCGTGTACATGACAACGGTCGGCGTCGCAGAGCTCCGCCAGAACCTGAGCAAGTACCTGCGCAGAGTGGAACGCGGCGAAAGGCTCGTCGTGACGGATCGGAACCGCCCCGTCGCCGAGCTGGGGCCGCCACCGGCGACGGGCGAGGGGCTCGACCGCCTGATTGCAGCCGGACGGGTGTCGCGCCCGCTTCGCCGAGGCCTTCCGGAGCCACTCGAGCTGGACGGAGATCCGTACGCGCTCACGATCGCGCTCGACGAGGTCCGCGGCGAGCGCTGACCGTGCTCTCCGCGGCGAGCGCTGACCGTGCTCTTCTACCTCGACGCCTCGGCGCTGGCGAAGCTCGTGCGCTCTGAACCGGAGAGCGCGGCGCTGCGAACCTTTTTGGACGGCGCCGAGATCGTCAGCTCAGAACTGGTGCTGGCCGAGATACCCCGTGCGATCCGGCGCGCCGCGGCAGACCGGGCGATGCCGGTCGACCGCCTCCTGAAACGGGCGGGCGAGGTGCTCGACGCGATCGGGCTGCTTCCGCTCGAGCGAGACACGCTGATCGCCGCCGGAATGCTGCCCGAGCCCGCCCTGCGGTCGCTCGACGCGATTCACGTCGCCACTGCGGTCAGCGCTGCCCCGCTGGCAGGCTTCGTCACCTACGACGAACGCCAGGGCGCAGCGGCCCGCCTCTGCGGACTGCGCACGGTCGCCCCGGCAGGCTGAAACGAGCGCCGCGGACGATCGCGGCCCGCGGCGCCCACTCGAGCGTGGCCGGCTACTTCTCGAAGCCGAATTCCGCCTGCGTCTGACTCACCTGAGCCTGCGTCGCCGGCAGGGTCGATGTTTCACCAACCGCGGCGGCGCTCACCGGTACGCCGCTGCGCGCGTCCGGATTCGAGGCCGAGTGGGCCTGCGGAACGCCGAACTCACGGCGGATCTGCGTGATCGCGCTGACGTGGGCGGGACGGCTCGCGCGCACCGGCGAAACCGGCAGCTCAGCCGGTGCCACGACCGTCGCGCGGACCAGCGTGGTTCCGGGTGTCGAGGCCCGGTGGCTGCGCCGCAGCGCGGCTCGCGGGCGCGGGTGCTCGACCTGCGCCGGGGGACGCAGCACGCCCACGCCCGGCAGCACTCCGAGCCGCGCGCAGACGCCGTAGGTGCCGACGGCGCCGGCCACGCAAACCGCCGCGAGCCCGATCTTCAGCGCGCCGACGCTTGCCATGCCCCCACCGGCGACCGCACCGCCTCCTGCTCCGGTCTCGGCCAACGGATGGCGCGCCAGCGCGGCCGCGCGGCGCAGGCCGGTCCAGACCGCGACGAACTTGACGGCCAGGCCGCCGCCGAGCACGATCGCTCCCGGTGGTGGCAGCAGCGCCGCCGCCGAGCGCGCCGCGCGGTCGAGATCGCCAACCAGCCGCGCGCAGGCCATGCAGTTCGCGACGTGAGCGCGCGCCCGCGCGAGGCTCTCACCCTCGGCGACGCCGGCGGACATCGCCAGGAGATCCGGCTCGAGGCGCAGGCAGCGCTCGCCGCGGTCGTACTCCTCAACCAACACGCGCAGCTTGCCCCGGGCACGCTGCGCGACCTTGCGGTACTTCTCCACCGACCAGCCGAAGCGGGCGCAGAACTCGCCGACGCCCATGTCGACGCAGACCTGACTGGCGAGCACCAACTGCTGATCGCGACTCAGATCGGAGATCACCTCGCGCAGGCGACGCAGGTCGGTGCGGGCGAAGACGTGGTTCTCGACGGCTGCGCGGCGGTCCTCCAACTCGCCGGCGCCGTGCTCCGGAACGTCGACCGGTACGGAGCGAGCGATCGCCGTCTCGATCGCGCTGCGCCCGCCGATCGCGCGCCGCCGGTCTTCAATCCTGCTCAGGAATTTCTGCTCGAGAGCGTTTTGGATGTGGTCCTTGGAGACGAACGGCGCGCGGCGTGAGCGGGCAACCAGTTCCAGCGTCGCCTGGCTGTAGCAGTCCTCGAGATCCTCCCAGCGCAGGCGGCGGCGGTGGATGCGCAGGAGGCGACCGCGCGTCGCGGCGGCGATCGTCGCCACCAGCTCGGCCGGATCCGCACTCACGTCGCGAGTCGCCAACGCCATCGTGGGCTTTTCCGACAACCCGATCGCCACCGGGACAGCGGGAACGCAGCTTTCCATAATCGGTCGGGCGCGAGTCTAGGCGTTTGGCGGCGCGCCGATGCGGAATAACCTCCCCACGCGATGTCCCCCATCAGCACCCTTCGGAGCGCGATCGGCTCGAGCCTGCGGGCGATCGACCGCGCGCAGCAGCGCCACCCCGCGACCGCGCTGCCGTGCGCGGTGTACAAGAAGTTCAGCGAGGACAACGGCGGCCAGCTCGCGGGGCTGATCGCCTACTACGCGTTCTTCTCGCTCTTCCCGCTGCTGCTCGTGCTGGTGACGGTGCTGGGGCTCGTGCTGCACGGCGACACGACGCTGCAGCATCAGATCGAGGGGTCCTCGCTCGCGTCGTTCCCGATCATCGGCAACGACATCAAGCAGCACCTGCATTCGCTGAGCGTCGGCGGGCTGCCGCTGGCGATCGGGCTGGTGACCGCGCTGCTCGCGGGTCTCGGCGTCACGCACGCGACGCAGATCGCGCAGGACCGCATGTGGGACATCCCGCCGGAGCACCGCAATTCCTGGTGGCGCTGGCGCGTGCGCGGGCTCGCGCTGCTGGCGATCCTCGGCGCGATCAACATCGCCGCGACGGTGATCGACGGCTGGGTGGACGCCGGCTCCGCCCACGGCGTGCTCGCCACGCTCGCGGCGCTGGTCGTGTCGCTGGCGCTCGACCTCGGCCTCTTCATCGCGGTCTTCGTGCTGCTGACCTCCTACCCGGCGAAGGTGCGCGAGATCCTGCCGGGCGCGATCGTCGCGACGATCGTGTGGCAGATCCTGCAGTTCGCCGGCGGCTACCTCGTGCAGCACGAGGTGAAGAAGGCGAGTGACACATACGGTCTGTTCGCGCTCGTGATCGGCACGCTCGTCTGGCTGCACATCGGCGCGGAGGCGACGCTCTACGCCGTGCAGCTGAACGTCGTGCGCGCGAAGGGGCTGTGGCCGCGCGCGCTGTTCGGCGTGGACGCGATCGCCGCGTCCAAGGCGGACGCGCCGCAGTAGCGCTGCGGGCTGCCGAGCGTCCACAAACCCGACAGGCGCAGCCGGCCCTGCCGGCGGAGCCTCCTAACCCTCGACGCTCTCGCGGCTCTCGTCGAGCTGCCCGTCCGCGAGCGCGGCGCGCAGGCGGCGCTTGTCGAACTTGCCGACGCTCGTCTTCGGCACCTCGCTGACGAAGGCGAACTGCGCCGGCAGCCACCATTTGGCGACGCGGGGGCGCAGATGCTCGACCAGCTCGGCCGCGGTCACCTGCGCGCCCTCCTCGAGCACCACGCAGGCCAGCGGGCGCTCGCTCCAGCGCTCGTCGGGGACGGCGATCACCGCGGCCTCGCGGACCGCCGGGTGAGACATCAGCTCGTTCTCGAGCGCGACCGAGGAGATCCACTCGCCGCCGGACTTGATCACGTCCTTCGAGCGGTCGGTGATCGTCACCCACCCCGCCGGGTCGACGTGCGCGATGTCGCCGGTGCGAAGCCAGCCGTCGTCGAACTTCTCGGGGGCGTCCTCGCGATAGTAGGCGCTCGCGATCCAGGGACCGCGCACCTCGATCTCCCCCGTCGAGCTGCCGTCCCAGGGAACCTCCGCGCCGGCGTCATCGGTCAGGCGCAGCTCGACGAACGGCACGGCGCGGCCCTGCGTGGCGCGGATCGCCCACTCTTCTGCGCCGGAGGTGCCCGCGGGGGCGCGCGCGACCGTGCACAGCGGGCTGGTCTCCGTCATCCCCCAGGCCTGCATCAGCGAGACGCCGTGGCGCTCCTCGAAGGCCTGGGCGAGGGCGAGCGGCATCGGCGCGCCGCCGGAGACCGCGCACTTGAGTGTCGTCAGGTCGGGCTTGTGGGCGTCGGCGTAGCGGAGCAGGTCGGCGTAGAGCGTGGGGACGCAGGCCATCATCGTGGCGCGCTCCCCCTCGATCAGCTTCGCCAGCGACTCGGCGCCGAAGTTGCGTCCGGGCATGATCAGGCTCGCGCCGTTCATCGCCGCGGCGTACGGGAGGCCCCAGGCGTTGACGTGGAACATCGGCACGACCAGCAGGACACGGTCGTCGCCGGTAATCCCGAGCGACCCCGCCATCAGCACCCCGGCCGAGTGCAGCGTCATCGAGCGGTGCGAGTAGAGCACGCCCCTGGGGTTGCCGGTGGTGCCCGAGGTGTAGCAGAGCGCCGCCGCCTCGCGCTCGTCCAGCTGCGGGTAGTCGGCCTCCCCCGGTCCGGCCGCCTCGAGCAGCTCCTCGTAGCGGAGCACGCGGGGCAGGTCGCCGGTCGGCCCGTCCCCCATCACGACGAAGTGCTCGACGTGCGGGAGCGCGGCGGCGAGGGGCGCGAGCGCCGGCGCAAGCGAGTCGTCGATGAAGACGATGCGATCCTCGGCGTGGTTGATGATGTAGGCGATCTGCTCGGGGAAGAGGCGCAGGTTGATCGTGTGCAGCACCGCGCCGACGCACGGGATCGCGAAGTAGCACTCGAAGTGGCGCTGCGAGTTCCAGGCGAAGGTGCCGACACGCTCGCCGCGCTGGACGCCGAGCGTTCGCAGGGCGCGGGCGAGGCGGTCGATCCGCTCGACGATCTCGCCATGGCGGGCGCGCGTGACGCCGGCGTCGGTCGCCGTCGCGACCTCGCCGGCGTCGGGGAAGCTGCGCATCCGCCGCAGCACGTGCTGGAGAGTGAGCTGGAAGTCGTCCTGCATCAGTCCGGGCAGCATCGGGTCCCTTGTCCGCGGTGAGATGTCGTGCTTGGTGCTGTGTCGTGCGCCCGCCGGCCGGCGGTGGCGAAAGCATCGCAAAGGCGGGGCGGCGTGCGGGGCGTGGCGTGTGCGGTGGGGCGTGTGCGGCGCGCGCGGTGGGGCGCGCGATCGCGCGGCGGGCATACGCGCGGTGGGGCGCGATCGCGCGGCGGGCGGGCGTGGTCTGGGAACCTTCCGCGGCGATGGCCCTGCGACGACCACGGGACGCATGGATCTGGGGGCTCGCGGCGCTCGGCGCGGCCGGCGCGGCGCTGCGCTTCTCGACGCTGAGCGTGCAGAGCTTCTGGCTCGACGAGGCGGTCACGCACCAGCTCGTCACGCGGACCTTCGGCTCGATGCTCTCGGCGATCCCGCACTCGGAGTCGACGCCGCCGCTCTACTACGTGCTGGCATGGGCGTGGGTGCGCGTGTTCGGCGCGGGTGAGGCCGGCCTGCGCTCGCTATCGGCGCTGTTCGGCACCGTCACGATCGTGCTGCTCGCGCTGATCGCGCGACGCCTGGCCGGCGACCGCGCCGGCCTCGCGGCCGCGGCGCTGTGCGCCACAAGTCCGCTGCTGATCTGGTACAGCCAGGAGGCGCGTGCGTACGCGCTGCTGGTCGCGCTCTGCGCCCTCACGCTGTGGTGTCTGCTGCGCGAGGACTGGCGCGTCTGGGCGATCGCGGCGGCGCTGGCGCTCGCCACCCACTACTTCGCAGTGTTCGTCGTCGTGCCGGAGCTGGCGTGGCTCTTGTGGCGTCACGCTCGCAGCTCGCGGACCGCCGCCTGGTCGGCGGGCTTCGTCGTCGCCGTCGCCGCCGCGCTCTCGCCGCTGGCGATCGTGCAGGCGGGCGGCAACCGTGCCGCCTTCATCCACTCGACCGCGCTCGGCGGTCGCGTCGCAGCCGTCCCCAAGCAGTTCCTGATCGGCTATGCGACCCCGCACGCCGTGGTGCTGACGATCCTCGCGGCCGCGTTCGCGCTGGCGCTCGTGCCGGCGCTGCGCCGCTCGGACCGAGCGCTGGTGGTGCTCGCCGCATTCGCGGTCGCCGTGCCGGTGGCGATGGCGCTGCTCGGAGCCGACTACCTGATCACCCGCAACCTGATCGCGGCGATGGTGCCGCTGGTGGTGCTCGCCGGCGTCGCCGCGAGCCGCACCCGCTACGGCGTGGCGCTGATCGCCGGACTCTGCGCGGTCGGCGTGATCGCCTTCGCCGGCGTCGAGGGCAACGCGTTCTACCAGCGCGACGACTGGCGGGCCGTGGCGGCGGCGCTCGGCCCCGCGACACACGGCCCGCGCGTGGTCGATGTGAATCCGTCGGACGGCGTTCCGGCGCTCGAGATCTACGCACCGCTGCACCTGCTGGCCCAGGGACAGCCGGTGAGCACGCGCGAGGTGGACGTGATCGACCTCCAGCACAACCCGCCTGCGGTGACCGCGCCCGTCGAGCTCGCCGGCTTCACCCTCTGCGCGCCGCCGACGCACACCGCGGAGTTCGACCTCGTGCGCTACTGCGCGCCCGCGGCGATGAGCCTGCCGTTCGGCGAGGTGCTCAAGGTGCGCCTCGCGGCGCTCTACCCGTCGGTGCTGGGCGGGGGCTGAGCGCCGGTCGGGGCTTTGCGGGGCGGGGGGCGGCGCGGTGGCGCGCGCGTGCGGGCGGGGCGGGGGGAGGCGCGGTGGCGCGCGCGTGCGGCGGCGCGGGGGGCGTGGCGCGGCCGCGTGGCGCGGCAGTGCGCGGCCCTGCTCAGCCGCTTGCGAACGGACCCGCGTCGGACGGGACGTCCACGGCGTGCTCGGCGAGCGCCTCGAGGGGAACGATCTCGAGCGCGCGCTCGTGCGTCGAGGCCATCACGACATAGGCGGCGGCGCCGTCCTCGTGGGCCCGCAGCCAGTTCGCCGCCGTCACACACCAGCGGTCGCCCGGCACGAGGCCCGGGAAGCCGTAGTGCGGCGCCGGGGTCGACAGGTCGTTGCCGATCGCCCGCTGGTGTTCGAGAAACTCCGCCGTCACGACCGCGCAGATCGTGTGACTGCCACGGTCCTCGGGACCGGTGTTACAACAACCGTCACGGTAGAAGCCTGTGAGCGGGTCGCTGCCGCACGCTTCGAGCTCGCCACCGAGAACGTTTCGATCACCCATGAGGGCAGTATCGCGGAGCGTGACTCACCGGGGAACAATTCCCCCACGCGCTGACGTTTGGTGCTCGCTATACACTGCACATAAGTGCGCACAAATGCGTGCACGCTGCGTGTTTCCCCAGCGGTGGGGTGAGAAGGGGGCAGGACAGATGAGACGCACAATGCAGGCCTTCGTGGCCGCGGGCGTCGTTGCCGGATTCCTGGCTTTCGCGGGCCCGGCGCTGGCTGCACAGCGGACGGTATGCCACGCGGGCTGCCAATACACGAGCATCCAGGCGGCGGTCAACGCCGCGAAGCCGGGCGACACGATCCAGATCGGACCCGGCAACTACTACGAGAACGTGGACGTCAACAAGCCGCTGACACTGACCGGCTGGGGCCTGCTCACCACGATTTACCCCGCCGTGGCGAATCCGACGTGCGCCAACAACGGGTCGGGGTCGCTCTGCGGCGGAACGGCCAGCAACATCATCCTCGTCGACGCTGACAACGTGACGATCGAAAACCTGCGGCTCGAGGGCGCCAACCCATACCTCAGCCGGTCCGTGGGCGCCGAGGTGGGTGGTGTCTACGTCGATGCCACCAACGGCATCATCACCGACTACGACGACACATCTGGCATCCAGAACAACCTCACCGTCACTGGCGTCAACGTCTCCGACATCTACCTGCGCGGGATCTACGCCGCCTCCGGTGGGACGTTCAACTTCAATCACGACGCCGTCGAGAACGTGCAGGGCGGTGGGGAATCGATCGCGATGTTCAATTTCGGCGGGTCGGGCGTGATGGCTGACAACCTGGTGATCAACGCCAACGACGCGATCTCCGCCAACTGGTCGATGGGAACGCAGTTCCTCGGGAACACGATCCTCGACTCCGGGAGCGGGATCCACACCGACAACAACGGTGGCTTCGGCGGCGTGGCGGACCTGATCAAGGACAACTACGTTCAGGGCTGCACCGTCAACGGCTACGGGATCTACACCTTCGCCCCGTACGTTTCGGCGACGATCGACTCGAACACGGTCGTCGGCTGCTACATCGGCCTCGGAGCCTTTGGTAGCAACGTGTCCGGGCAGGGACCGACTTTCTCGAACAACACCGTGAGCGGGTTCGGCGCCAAGACGACCGACCCGAACGGCACATACGGTGCCTACCTGACAACCGACATGCTGGGCTTCGCGTTCGGCGATCTGACGGCCACGCTGACCGGCAACCTGCTCACGCTGACCGGCACCGGCATGTTCGTGACGCAGACCACGCCGACCCCTGGCCAACCCGCCGGTGGCCAGGCGACCGTTACCGCATCCGGGAACTCGTTCGTCGCCGATAAGACGGGCGCGAACGGAGGTGTCGGAACCGTGGTCAACGCGGCGAACAACTGGTGGGGCTGTCGCACCGGCCCGAACACGCCGGGCTGCACCACCGCGATCGGCACGGTGACGTACACGCCGTGGCTGACCAGGCCGTAGCGGCGAGACACACCGCCGACTGAGGCGGACGCGGATCCGGCGGCAGAGCCAGTCAGGAGGGCTCTGCTGCCGGATCCGCCCGCCGGAGTGCTCGCCGGCGCCGCGCGCCATCGTGGTTGGCGCACCGGCGAAGCCGCCGCGGGCGGCGGCGCGCAAGGGGCTCAGCTCGCCCGCCACCGCGAAGAAGCCGACCGACGCGCGCCGGCGGATCGGCAGGGTCCCGGCCTCACCGGGCCGGGTAGTGTTGCGGTCACCGTGATCCTCTACACCTGTCCGGGCGGCAAAGCGGCTGCGTCGTGGCATCCCTGCGGCATCGCCGCGAAGGCGCTCGACGACGCCGGACACACCTACGAGCACAGGCGGGTCAGGGGCGGCAGGCTGATGTTCTGGACGTGGTCCTCGCGCGCCCGCGACCGCGCCGAGATCAAACGGCTGAGCGGCCGGCGAACGGTGCCGATCCTCGTACTCGACGACGGCGATGTGGTCGCCGGCTCGGGTTCGATTGCCCGCTGGGCTCGGGCGAACGCGCCGCGGTCAGGCGAGCGCGCGGACTAGCAACTAGCTAGCCGACGTCCAGGCGGAAGGCGGCCTTCGGGATCTCGCTCACGAGCGCCTTGGCGATCGCGTGCGCGTCCTCCTCGGAGAGCTGATGGTCGATGACCAGCTCGGCCAGATAGCTCGCGTCGAGTCGCCGGCTCATATCGTGCCGTGAGGGGATCGAGCAGAGCGCCCGGGTGTCGTCGATGAAGCCGGAGGTCTTGAAGAACCCGGCCGTCTCGGTCACCGCACCCCGGTAGCGGCGCACGGCGGCGGGGGCGTCGAGAAACCACCAGGGCGCGCCCGCGTAGACGCTGGGGTAGAAGCCGGCGAGCGGCGCGATGTCGCGGGAGAACGCGGTTTCATCGACGGTGAACAGCACGATCCGGAAGCTCGGGCTCGCGCCGACGTGGTTGAGCAGTTGCCGCAGCGGCTCGGTGAAGGCCGTCATGGCCGGCAGGTCCGCCCCCGTGTCCGGCCCGAAGCGCGCGAAGGTCGCCGCGTGGTGGTTGCGGATCACCCCCGGGTGCAGCTGCATGACGAGTCCGTCGTCCGCCGCCATGACGCCGAACTGGAAGAGCAGGTTGCGCCGGTATGCCTGCGCGCCCTCCGCGCTGATCGAGCCGTCGAGCCCCTGGCGGTGGAGCGTCTCGGCCTGGGTGTCGCTGAGCGGGGTGGCCCAGGCGTCCGCGACGCCACAGTCGGTCGCGGTCGCACCGTGTCGCTTGAAGAACGCGCGCCTGATCCGGATCGCCTCGAGCAGCCCAAGGTAGCTGCCGCAATCCTCGCCGCTGGCTGCGGCCAGGGCGTCCAACCCCGGCCGCCACGCCGGCGCGTCCGGTGTCATGTAGGCGTCGGCGCGGAGCGTCGGGATGACGCGCGTGGGAAAGTCCGCAGCCGATGCGAGGTGGCGGTGGTGCTCGAGTGAGTCGGCGGGATCGTCGGTCGTCGCCAGCACCTCCACGCCAAAGCGTGTGAGCAGCTCGCGCGGACGGCACGCCGGCTCCGAAAGCTGTTCCGCGAGCCGGTCGTACAGCGCGTCCGCGGTATCCGCTGCCGGCGTCAGCGAGAGGCCGAAGACGCGGAACAGCGAGTCCGCGAGCCAGTAGCGCACGGGTGTCCCGGCGAAGAGGCGCCAGTTGGCGCAGAGCGTCCTCCAGATCTCCCGGGGCGCCGTTGTCGATTCGCCCAACCCCAGGCTGTCGAGCTCGACACCCGCGCTGTGCAGCAGTCTCGTGACGTAGTGATCGGGGGTGACGAACAGCTCGGCCGGGTCTGCGAACGACCGGTTGGTCGCGAGCATCTCTGCGCTGATATGACCGTGCGGCGAGATGATCGGCGCTTCGGCGACCGCGTCGTAGAGCTCGCGCGCAACGATGCGAGCCGCCGGATCGAGCCCGAGCAGCCGGTCGGGGTGTGGCGGCGGCGCGGTCATCCCACGATTATGTTGCACGACGGTCTAACGTTCTGGCCCGTGAGCAGGAGGAGCTGCCGATGACGATGGAGCTCACCGACGCGGTCTTCCTGCTGCATCCAGACGACCCGGTGGCGATCGCGCGCCAGGAGCTCGAACCCGGGACGCAGCTGCGCAGCGGCGCGCGTGAGATCGTCGTGCGCGACATCGTCCCGTGCGGCCACAAGCTGGCGCTGACCGACGTCGCCGAGGGCGCGGAGGTCCACAAGTACGGGCTGGCGATCGGCGTCGCCACCGCGACGATCGCTGCCGGCGAACACGTCCACGAGCACAACCTGCGGTCGCTGTCGCGGAGCGGCCTGGCGGTCGCCACGGGGACGCTCGCCGCTTCCCCGGCCGCCGTCGCGGCGCTGGCGCCGCCGTCGCCGGTCCCCACCTTCGACGGCATCATCCGCCCCGATGGCCGGGTCGGCACACGCAACTACATCGCGGTGCTCAGCACGGTCAACTGCTCCGCCACGGTCGTCAAGCGCATCGTTGCCGCGTTCTCGGCCCCCGGCGCGCTCGACGAGCACCCGGGCGTCGACGGCGTGATCGCCATCACGCACGCCACCGGCTGCGGCATGGCCGCCGACGGCGAGGGCCTGGCCGTCCTGCGGCGCACGCTCGCCGGCTACGCCCGCCACCCCAACATCGCCGGCGTGCTCGTGATCGGCCTCGGCTGCGAGGTCAACCAGATCGCGGGCCTGGCCGCCGAGCTCGACCTCGCCGGCGGCGTTCCCGCGGACCGGATGACGATCCAGGAGGTGGGTGGGTCGGTGGCCACCGTCCGCATGGGAATCGAGCGCATCCGCGAGCTGCTGCCGATGGCCGCAACCCCGCGCCGTCCCGTCCCGGCCGGAGCGCTGATACTCGGTCTCAACTGCGGCGGCTCGGACGGCTGGTCGGGCGTGACCGCCAACCCGGTGCTCGGCGCCGCCGTTGACCGGCTGGTCGCGTGCGGCGGCACCGCGATCCTGGGCGAGACGCCGGAGATCCACGGCGCCGAGAGTCTGCTGACCAGCCGCGCCAGCCCGGAGGTGGCTGCACAGCTGCTCGAGCGGATCCAGTGGTGGGAGCGCTACGCCGCCGGCGATGGCGGCAACCTCGACAACAACCCGTCGCCCGGCAACCGCGCCGGGGGCGTGACGACGATCGAGGAGAAGGCGCTGGGCGCGGTGGCCAAGGGCGGGTCCACGCGGCTGTGCGCGGTCTATCGCTACGCCGAGCCGGTCAGTGGTCCGGGCCTCGTGTTCATGGACACGCCCGGGTACGACCCGGTCTCGGTCACCGGCATCGTCGCCGGCGGCGCCACCGTCGTCTGCTTCACCACCGGACGCGGCTCCGTGTTCGGCTCGAAGCCCGCACCCAGCCTCAAGCTCGCGACGACCACCCAGCTCTATGACCGCATGCCCGACGACATGGACTTCAACGCCGGGGCTGTGCTCGACGGCGACACCACCGTGTCCGAGCTGGGCCAGCGCCTGTTCGACGACATCCTGGCCGTCGCCTCGGGCCGGCGCACCAAGAGCGAGGAGTTCGGCTTCGGCGACGAGGAGTTCGCGCCGTGGCAGCTTGGCGCGGTGATGTGAGCGCCACCCCCTCCCAGCCGCTCGCCGCAGCCGCACAGGCCGCGCGCGCGACGGCGGCCGCGGCGCCGCGGCTCAGCCTGGCCACGCTCCCGTCGCTGTCCCGATCCGTCCAACCATCGATCGATCCGCGCGGATTCGGCATCGGGATCGTCCACCTCGGCGTCGGGGCCTTCCACCGCGCCCATCAGGCGGTCTACACCGAGGACGCGATGGCCGCCGACGGCGGCGACTGGGGCATCTGCGGGGTCAGCGAGCGCAGCGCCGCCGTGGTCGAGCAGCTCGGCCCCCAGGACGGGCTCTACACGCTGGCGCAGCGCGGCAGCCGCGGCGAGCGGCTGCGGGTCATCGCCGCGATCCGCGAGCTGCGCTGGGTCGCCGGCGACCCCCACGCTCTGCTTGCGCGCATCGCAGCTCCCGCGACGCGCGTAATCACCCTGACGGTCAGCGAGAAGGGGTACCGCTACGACCCCGCCACCAACCATCTGCGCCTCGGCGATCCCGAGCTCGCCGCCGATCTGGCCGACGGCGGCGTGCGCACCGTGGTGGCCCAGCTGGCTCGCGGGCTGGACCGCCGCCGACGCGAAGGCGGCGCGCCGATCACCGTCGTCTGCTGCGACAACGTGCCCGAAAACGGCCGCGTGCTCCGCACCCTGGTCCGCGACTTCGCCGCTCGGCTCCCCGATCCCGAGCCGCTGCTGCGGTGGCTCGAGGAGAGTGTCCGCTTCCCGTCGACGATGGTCGATCGAATCACGCCGGCCACGACCGACGGCGACCGCGCCGCCGTCGCGGCGGCCCTCGGCGTCGCTGACCACGGCGTGGTCGTGACCGAGCCGTTCAGCCAGTGGGTGATCGAGGACGACTTCGCCGCGGCGCGCCCGGCGTGGGAGCGAGCCGGGGCGACGCTCACCGCGGACGTGCGCCCGTATGAGCGGATCAAGCTGAGGGTGCTGAACGGCAGCCACTCGACGCTCGCCTACCTCGGCGTCCTGGCCGGTTACGGGCTGGTCTCCGACGCCGTCGACGAGGCGGCCCCGTTCGCCGCGGTCCTGCGCCTGCTGATGGCCGAGGACGTCGAGCCCACTCTTACCGTCCCGGACAACTTCGATCTGCCGGCCTATCAGGGTCAGGTGCTCGAGCGTTTCGCCAACCCGCACCTGCACCACCGCACGCTCCAGATCGCGATGGACGGCAGCCAGAAGCTCCCGCAGCGGCTGCTGGACACGATCCGCGACCGCCGCCGGGCCGGCGCCGAGCCGCGGGCCGCGGCGCTGGGCGTCGCCGCCTGGATGCGCTTCGTCAGCGCCCGGCGCACCGACGCCGGCCGGCCGCTGAGCGTCGATGATCCGCTGGCGGGCGCGATCGCGGCCCGGCTCGGCGGCCGTGAGGACCCCGGGGGCGTCGTCGACGCGCTGCTGTCGATGACCGAGATCTTCGGTGACGATCTCGCCGGCGATCGGCTGTTGCGCGAGCTGCTCGTCGAACACCTCGGCGCGCTGGCCCGCGACGGCGCCGAGACGACGGCTCGGCGGCTCGCCGGCTGAGCACCGCCGCTCGCGGAAGCAGGCGAGCGAGCGGCCCGAGTCCCAGACGCCGACCACGCGGTGCTCGGGCCCCCGGCCGTGCCGCCGCGCCAGCGCGATTGCAGCGCGACCGGCGAACCGGCCATCACAGCGCCGTCTGGCCGACCGGCGCCGGGCCTCCGTTCCGCTGCAGCCGCTGCAGCTCCTCCACCGGGATGTGGCAGCGCAGCAGGTGGCCGTCGTCCGCCTGCGACAGCTCCGGCTCCTGCTCCTCACAGATCGCGCCGAGGCTGCGGTGGCAGCGTGTGTGGAAGACGCAGCCCGTCGGCGGCGTGGCGGCGCTCGGGATCTCGCCCCCCAGGCTGATTCGATCGCGCCCGCCGCCGTCGATCGTGGTCACCGCTGAGAGCAGCGCCTCGGTGTAGGGGTGGTGCGGCCCGTCGAAGACGCGGTCGGCGTGGCCGACCTCCATCAGGCGGCCGAGGTAGAGGACCGCGATGCGGTCGGCGATGTAGCGCACGACGCCGAGGTCATGGGAGATGAAGAGGTAGGCGACCTGCTCCTTCGCCTGAAGCTCCACGAGAAGGTTGAGGATCGCGGCCTGGACCGACACATCCAGCGCCGAGGTCGGCTCGTCGCAGACGACGAGCCGCGGACTCCCGGCAAAGGCTCGAGCGATCGCGACGCGCTGCTTGAGACCCCCCGAGAGCTGGTTGGGACGCACCGCCAGGTAGCGCTCGGCGAGACGCACCTGAGCAGCCAGAGCGAGCAGCCGCTCCTCCGCGAGAGCTCCAACGAGGTCGCCCAGCTTGCGCAGCGCCCGCAGCAGGATGCGGCGCACGCTGTGGCGGCGGTTCAGCGCGGACTCGGGGTTCTGGAAGACGATCTGCAGCCGGCGCACGTCCTCGTGCGAGCGGTGCGCGAGCGCCGGGAGCGCGCGCCCGTCGAGCTCGATGCTGCCCCGCGTCGGCTCCACGAGCCCGAGCAGCGTGCGCGCGAGCGTGGTCTTGCCGCTGCCGGACTCGCCAACGAGTCCGAGCGTCTCACCCGGCCAGATCGCGGCGGATACGCCCGCGAGCGCGTGGACCGGCTGGCCACGCTCGTGGAACACCGCGGCGACGTCCTCGACGCGCACGAGTGGATCGCCCGTGCGCGACACCTCGAGCGAGCGCTCCCGCGCGGGCGCCGTCGTGCGGGGAAGCTCGCCCGCGCGCTGATGGAAGTGGCAGCGGCTCGCATGGCGGTCCCCCACGCGGTGAAATGCAGGCTCCTGGCTGGTGCAGATCGGCTCCGCGAGCGCGCAGCGGTCCGCGAACACGCAGGCCGGCAGATCCTCGCCGATCGCGGGAAGAAATCCTGGGATGCTCTCGAGGCGGCCCTGGTCCTTGCGCGCGCCGCCGCGCGGGATGCAGCGGATCAAGCCGACGGTGTAGGGGTGGCTGGGATCGCTCAGCACCGCTTCGACGGGACCCTCCTCGACGAGCCTGCCCGCGTAGAGCACACCGACCCGCTCGCACATCCGCTGGATCACGGCGAGGTTGTGGCTGATGAACAGCACGGCGGTGTTGAGGTCGGCCTTGAGCCCGGCGATCAGCTCGAGCACCTCCGCCTCGACGGTGGCGTCGAGCCCCGTCGTCGGCTCGTCGAGGATCAGCAGCGCCGGATCCTTGGCCAGCGCCATCGCGATCACGACCCGCTGCGCCATCCCGCCGGAGAGCTGATGCGGGTAGCGCGACAGCACCAGGCCGGCGTCGGCGATCTGCACGCGCGCGAGCGCGTCGTGGGCGCGCTCCAGCGCTTCCCGCCGCCGCACGCCGCGGACGCGGAAGACCTCGGCGACCTGCTGCCCGACGCGCAGCCCCGGGTTGAGCGCTTCAACCGGGTTCTGGTAGACCATCGACACCGTGTCGGCCCGCAGGCGGCGCAGCTGCTCGCGCGACGCCGAGAGCACGTCCTGACCCGCGACGCGGATCGAGCCGGAGCGGACACGGCCGTTGCGCGGCAGATAACGCACGCTCGCGAGCGCTGCGGTTGATTTTCCGCAGCCCGATTCGCCGACCAGGCCATAGGCCTCGCCGGCGCCAACCGTGAGCGTCACGCCCCGCAGCACCTCGCGGTCGAGGCCGCGCACGCGGTACACGACGTCGAGGTCGGCGATCTCCAGCGCCGTCGCGGGCGGCGAGCTCATCGCTCGATCACCTGCGAGATGCCATCGGCGATGAGGTTCAGGCCGATCACCAGCGAGGCGATCGCAAGCGCCGGGAACAGGACCGTCCACCAATACGTGCCGGCGGCGAGCAGCGTGTAGTTGTCGTAGATCTGCAGCGCCCAGTCCGGCGAGGGCTCCTGGACGCCGAAACCGAGGAACGTGAGGCTGGCGACCGTGAAGATCGCGTAGCCGAGGCGCACGGTGGCCTCGACGATGATCGGCGCGGCCACGTTGGGGAGGATCTCGACGAACATGATGTAGGGCGCGCGCTCGCCACGCAGCTGTGAGGCCGGCACGTAGTCGCGCTCGCGCTCAACGAGCACCGCCGCGCGGACCGTGCGCGCGATCAGGGGTGTGAAGAGGACGCCGACGACGACGACCAACGTGGCGGTCGAGTTACCCAGCGCGACGATCACGGTGAAGGCGAGCACGATCAGCGGCAGCGACAGGATCGCTTCGGTCAGGCGGCTGACGATGTCGTCGACGGCGCCCCGCTTGTAGCCCGTGACGAGACCGAGCGTCGTGCCCGCCACGACCGCGAGCAGGGTTGCGGCCGGGGCGATGGTGAGGATGCTCTGGGCGCCGGCGAGCACGCGCGAGAAGACGTCGCGCCCGAGCTGGTCGGTCCCGAACAGGTGATGGCTGCTCGGTGACGCGAGCACGTTCGCCGACTGAGCGAGTGGATCCTGGGGTGCGATCGCGGACCCGAAGATCGCGCAGAAGACCCACCAGCCGACGATGAGCATGCCGACCACGAAGGTCTTCGAGCGCAGCAGCGCGCGCAGGGTCTCGCGACGCGCGACGGCCGCCGGGGACGGGCCGACCGCTACCGCGACCGTGCTCACGCCGCTCCGGCGGTTCGAATGCGCGGGTTCAGCAGCGAGTAGAGGATGTCGGCGATCAGCATCGCGCTGAGGTAGACGATCGCGATCACGAGCACGCCGCTCTGCAGCATCGTGAAGTCCTTGTTCTGGGCCGCGGTGTAGATGCGCTGCCCGATGCCGTTGTAGTTGAACAGCTTCTCGATCACCACCAGACCGCCGATCAGGTAGCCGGTCTGGGTTGCGATGACCGCGATCGTCGGCAGCAGCGAGTTGCGCAGCACATGCCGGCGGATCACGGTGCGCGTGCGGATGCCCTTGAGGTAGGCGGTCCGCGTGTAGTCGGCGTCGAGCGCCTCGATCGTGCCGGCCCGCGCCATCCGCGCGATGTAGCCGAACAGAACCATCGCGAGCGCCATGCTCGGCAGCAGCAGGTACCTGAGCTGCGTGAGGAAGCCGGCGCCGGGCGGCGCCGTGGCGTCGACCGGAAGCACCCTCAACCACAGGCCGAACACGAGGATCAGGACGATCGCGGAGACGAACTCGGGGATCGCCGTGAGCGAGAGCCCGGAAAGGGTGATCACGCGGTCGGCCAGGCGCCCGCGCCGCAGTGCGGCGATCACGCCGCCGACGATTCCGAGCGGCACGACGAGCAGGAAGGCGACGGCCGCCAGCTTGAGCGAGTTGAGCAGCGCCGGGCCGAGCAACGACCAGACCGGGACGCGATACTCGAGCGAGGTGCCGAGGTTGCCCTGGACGAACTTCGAGATCCAGCTGGCGTACTGAACGTAGACCGGCCGGTCGACGCCGAGCTGGTGGTTGAGCTGGTTGACGGACTGCTGCGTCGCAAAGCCGCCGAGCACGTTTCGCCCGACGTTGCCGGGCAGTACCTGCGCGACGGCGAACACGATCACGCTCAGGATCAGCAGCGTCACCACGGCGAGGATGAAGCGCTTGAACAGGAAGCGGGCCATCGCGCGTCAGCCGGCCGTTACCTGGTACGACCCGCTTCCACGGTCGCGCCGTCTGTGGTGGCGCGACCGCGGAAGCGTCCCTGCAGGGAGATCACGCGAGCGACGTCTTGCTCAGGTAGATCAGGGCGCTCGCGTCGGCCGAGTAGCCCTTCACGCTCGGAGAGCCGGCGGCGAGGTAGTAGTAGAAGTAGGGGAAGATCACCGGGGTGTCGTGCAGCAGGATGTTCTGCAGGATAACCGCGTATTTGTTCTGATCCTTGAAGCTCGGCGCGGCGAGGAAGGACTTGACGGCGGCGTCGAACTGCTTGTTCGAGTAGTGCGCGGCGTTCCAGACTCCCTTCGTCTCCAGCGCGGCGGTGAGGAAGACGTTCGGCACGGCCCGGCTGCCCCAGTCGGTGATGTCGACCGGCGCGTTCAGCCACGGCGTGTCGCCCCACCCCTTCGGCGGTCCCGTCTGCGTCCCGGCGTAGTAGGCGTCGACGGTCAGGATCGACAGGCTGAGGTCGATGTTGATCGCCTTCACGGAGCTCTGGATGATCTGCGCGAGATCCGGGATCTCGCCGAGCTGCTCGGTGGTGAGTGTGAGCGCGAAGCCCTTGGCGTGCCCGGCGGCATCGATCAGCTGCTTGGCCTTGCTGATGTTCTGCTTGCGCTGCGGCACGCTTCTCGCGAGACCGTAGACCGGCGCGAAGGGCGAGTCGTTGCCGATGTCAGCGAGATCGTCGAACAGCGTCTTGATGATCGCCGGGCGGTCGAGCGTGAGCGCGATGGCCTGCCGCACCCGGTAGTCCGCGAGCGGGTTGCCGTCGTCGACCCGCAGCGGCACCTCGCGATGCGTGGCGCCGTGGGCCTTAAAGATCTGCACGCTCGAGTTGTTGAACAGCGATCGGTCGGTCGCGAGCTGGACCTGACCCACGAGGTCGATCTGACCGCCCAGCAGCGCGGCGTCGGCGGCCGCGGCCGCGCCGTAGTAGGTGACGTCGACGCCGGCGAGCGGCGCGGCGCCATTCCACCAGCCGCCGAAACGGTTGTACGTCGCACCCACGCCCGGCGTGTATGCGACGAGCTCGAACGCGCCGGTCGTCTGCGGCTTGCTCGTGAACGTGCCGAGCTCGTAGTCGGCGGGCAGGATGATCCCCTGGTAGGTGGTCGAGCTCACGAGGTAGGGGAAGTTGGAAACCGATTGATTGAGGTGGAAGGCGACCGTGAGATCGTCGACCTTCTGCACGCCACCCGCGCCGAGGTAGCTGCCGACCGCAGAGAGCGCCTGCGAGCCCGGCGAGGCGAGCCGCTTCCAGGTCGCCACGACGTCGTCGGCCGTCAGTGGCTGGCCGGTCTGGAAGACCACGTTCGGCCGCAGCTTGAACGTCCAGATCGACACCTCGGGGTTCGAGCTCCAGCTGAGCGCAAGTTCGGGCACCAGGACCTTGCTCTGCGTCGCGCGGACCAGATACTCACCCGCGATCCCGGCGGTCTGCAGTCCGCCGATGTCGGAGACGGTCGAGGGCTCGATCGCTCCGGAGGGCGGCGGGATGATCCCGACGCGGATCCGGCTGGCGCTCGCGGCGACGGCGCGCGCCGCGGCGGACGCCGGCGCCGGCTCGCCCAGGGCGCGCGCGACGAGGCCGACCACCGGGATCGACACCCCGAGGATGCTCGCCCGGCGCAGCAGCTCGCGGCGGTCGAACTCGCCCGCGATGAAGTCGTCAATGAGCGCGTTTTCGGATGGCCCAGCCTCGTTGCGCCGGTACTGCTCGAGCTGTCGACGTGCTTCGCGATCCATGGTTTCCTCACTTTGACGCTGTGGGTAGGCGACCTGGTGAGGCGCCGGTGCGCAGACGCGACCACGCCCCCCTCAATTACCCTCTAAGGTGGTCGGAATTATAGGCTTTTCGCTTTTCGCGTCAAACGCGACGTCCCGAGCGGCCCACGTCGGGCGATTCTGCCCGCGCGGACTACGGGGGACCCAGGAGTCGAACCTGACGCTGCGGTTTTGGAGACCACCGTGTATGGCCTTATTCAGCCAGTAGATTCAGCGTTCTCAACAGGCTTCGCTGCAGTCTCCGCTGCAGTGCCGCCGTCAAGATAGCGCTGGAGACGGTTCGCTGAGGCCGTTTCGGCGGCCGGCATCAGGTGCCCGTACCGGTCGTAGGTCGTCGTGATCGAGCTGTGGCCGAGGTACGTCTGCAGCGCCTTTGGGCTCTCCTCTGCTGCGATCATCAGCGACGCGTATGTGTGTCGGCATTCGTGCAAGGTGATGGCCTGGAGGCCCTGCCGCTCCCAGCTCTTGCGCGCTCGCTGGCTGAGGCCGCTGTCGCTGAAGGGGCCGTCGGGTCCGCGGCGCCGTCCGTCGAGGGTGGAGCGGGCGAAGACGAGTGGCTGGCCCGGGCGGGCGCGCATGCTGTGCTCGATGAGGTAGTCGCGCAGCACGGGAGGGATCGGCACTCGGCGGGTGCCTGCGCGACTCTTCGGCTCGCCGGTGCTGCCGACCTCGGGGTTGTGGCTTCGGTTGATGTGGATGACGCCGGCGCCGAGGTCGACTTCCGACCAGCGCAGCGCCATCAGCTCGCCGCGACGCAGCCCGGCGTATGCCGCAGTCGCCCACAGCGGTCGGTCGCGGACGGGCAGCGCGGTGAGCAGCACGCCGAGCTCCGCGGCGGTCGCGAAGCGCTCGCGCCGACCACGGTCCTGGGGCAGTGCGAGACCGGCGGTCGGGTTGACCGTGACCAGCTCGAGGTCGATCGCGTGGCGGAAGATCGCGCGCAGCGGCATCAGGATGTTGCGCACGGTGGACGCGCTGAGGCCTTCTGCTTGGAGCTTGCCGACGAGCTTGTTGAGCGCGCCGCGACGGATCTCACGTAGGCGTGTGGCACCGAGCGCCGGGTACAGACGATCCTCCAATGCGTGCTCGTAGCCGCGCAGAGTTGAGGGGCGGTAGTGCTGGCCGCTGCGATTACGCACCGCTCCGTCGTGCGCTGCGGCGAGCCACTCGGCGCCTGCTTGGCGGAGCGTCGGGCCGTTGCGTGCGCCGAGCACGCCGCGGGCGAGCGCAACTTCGGTATCGCGCTTCCAAGCCCGTGCGTCGGCGAGCCGGTCGAAGGATTTTGATGCCCGCCGGTTCTCACCCGCGAAGAAGACTTGTGCCTGGTATCGGCCGGAGGGCCGGCGCGTTATTCCGGGCGGGAGTTCGGACTTGGCGGACATGCGACCGAGGATAGGTCACTCATGGGATAGCGGCGTGGTCCGCGTGCTCGTCGAGCCATCGCTCGAGTTCGGCGATCGGTACGAGCCGGCGCCGGCCGACCCTGGCCATCCGCAAGTCAGGGACGATGTGCTCGTCGAAGAAGTCGATTGAGACGCCGAGCGCAGCTGCTGCCTCTTGCTTGCTCATCGCGATCCGCGGCACCGCTTTGGTGTCGACGCTGACGACGCGGAACACCTTCGCGCTGGACGACGCCGATCCGCGCCGCGCGGCTGCGCTGTCCGTCACGACTGAGGCGGCGCGTGGTGCGCCCATGAGAGGAGTACCTCCGGTCTGGTTCGCGAGGGCGTACTGTACACCAGATAGCCCGAGATAGCCATGGATACACCTGGTTAGATGTGATTGTGCGTGATTGTCCCGTTCTATACCTATGATGCCCTGGGGTGAGCGCCGAGAACGATCGCATCCAGGAGATGTTCGCGGCGGCGCGAGACCGTTGGCACCGAGCGATCCGTGCCCACCGGCTGGCGCCACCCGATGCCGGGTTCAGTGCTCGCCTCGCCGAGCTTGCCGAGGTGGCGAGTGAGGAGGCCGCGGTCTGTCGCAGGGCTGCAGCGGCCGGCTTCTCGTGGCCGCCGCACACTTCGGACGCGAAGCAGCCTTACGAGCTGCAGCCCGGTACCGGTCGCCGTGGACCCGAGGCGTTGTGGGCGCGTTTTGACGCGGCAGTGGCTGAGCTGAACCGGGCCGGCGGAGGAAGTGACTTGGTCAAGGTGGCGCTGGCGCACGAGCTGCTCGCTGAGGCTGCCGGCGCGCTCGCCGTCGAAGTTGAGCGCGAAGACCGCGCCAGCGGACTTCTCCGCGTCGGCGTTCGCGAACGCCGTAGCGCCTAACGCGCGGGGCGCGGTACTCAGCCGGATCGCGGCGGGACGAGCGAGGCGCCGGTCCGTGAGCCGGCCCACAACTCCGCCGGCTTGCTCGCGTTTCCCGGGGTCGGCGGCGCATCGCTCTCTCTGCGCGACCGATGCTCGACCGCGGCCTGCTCGAGCATCGCGTACACGTCGCGGCGCAAGATCATGTACGCCTTGCCGACCCGGCCGGCTCGCAGCTTGCCGCTGTCGATCCACGCGCGCACTGTTTGCGGCGTCACGTGGAGTTGGGCGGCGACCTGCGCAACCGTGAGGATGTCGTCGTCAGCCATACTGAAATAACTCGGAATAGGCCTGCTTGGACCTGGTTTGCGATACAGCACGATACGCAACCGCGCGGCGCAGAAACGCTTGACGCGCCCGAGACGACGCAAACACCGAACACTTCGAGCGCGTGCCTGCGCGACGTTCGTTGCCCGTTGCCTACGTAGCTACCATCTTGGTGTGGCGAGCCGCGAGCGGATATCGGTTGAGCTAGACACCGAGGTGGTGTCGCGACTGCGCGCGCAAGCCGTCGAGGCGAATGTGAGCGAGGGCGAGATCGTCGAGCGTGCATTGCAGGTCGCTGATCTGCGAGCGCTCGTGGGTCAGATTCGCAGTCGGAGCGACCTGGATGAGGAGGCGTCGATGAAGCTCGTGCGCGAGGAGCTCAAGGCCGCACGCGCTGACGCGCGCAATCGCGCCGCGTGATCCGAGTCCTCGCCGACGCGAACGTACTCGTATCAGCAGCGATCGCGAAGGATCCTGACTCCCCACCCGCGGTGATCCTCGACGCGGCGCTTGACGGCCGGATCGAACTCGTCACCTCCCCCGCACTGCTCGCAGAGATCGCGTCGGTGCTGGCTCGCCCTCGGATGCGCCGGTATCTCTCTCTCGACGAGGCTCAGCGGTTCGTCGGCGACCTCGCAAGCGTGACAGCCCTGATCGCCGACGCGCCGCTGCCGCACCCAGCTGTGTGTCGCGATCCTGCCGATGACTACCTTGTCGCGCTCGCTGGAACGGCGGGCGTCGAGGCGATCGTCAGCGGTGATCTCGATCTCCTCTCGCTCGAGCCGCACGCCGCGGCGGTCATCAAGCCACGCGCGTTGCTCGAGCGGATCGCGGCGCAACGCTGAGCGCGTGAGCGCCGAGCGTTGGCTTCACCGCTCCCAGCCGTGGCCGCGTTCGAGCGCTTGCGCGCGGTCGTGCTCGGGCATGAGGCCCATGACGCGCGCCATGCGCTCCTCGATCGGTCCGAGCCCCGGGTCCTCGATCGCGAGCTGTTCGCGCGCGTCGAGGACGTGCTTGCCTGCCCGTTCCCAGTCGATGTGCTGGAGCAACGGAGAGTCCCGGCGGATGGGTTCCGGTCCGAGCGCTGTCGCCTCAGATGGGTCGATCTCGTAGGTGATGCGGTAGGCCTCGATGGCGCGCGCGGCCCGGTCCCACGTGTCGCGCTCGACCGACCGGTCTTCGCTGGGTCGTTCGCCGAGGACGCGCACTAGGTGCTCGCCTGGTTGTTCGATCGCGCGGTCGGCTTGGCACTGCACGGCGTCGTTGAATGCCTGTTGGGCTTCGCGTAGCTGCTCGCGCGCGTGGGGGTGCTCGGCTTCCCACCGCCGCGGGCTGTCCGGTCCGTCGTGGATCTGCGCGAGCCTCGCTGCCGCGTTCCGCTCTGCCTCGCCCGCATCGTAAGCTCGGCGCTCGCTGCGGTCGATGTCGAAGCTGAGTTCGTTCGCGTGCTTGCCGCGTCTGGCGAGCGGGCCGAGTGCGGCTAGCTCGCTCCGGGCGCGTTGAGCCTCTCCGGTCCAGTTCTCGCTGTGGGCTCGGAGGCGCTCCACGTCTCGTTCGAGCGATTCGACCTGGCCGGCCGCGTCTCGCGGGTAGCTGTTGACGATCGCCTGGAGCTGGTCACGCTCCGCACGCAACACCGCAACGATGTCCTCCGTCTTGTCGTCGTCGAGCGGCAGTGTGAGCTGCTGGTGTTCGCGCTCGATGTGTTGTTCGTGGGCGAGCGGGATGCGGATCGATGGGAGTTCCGGCTCGGAGCGACCGAGTCGCTCCGCCAACACAGCGATTGCTTGCTCGCGAGATTCGGGGAGTTCGAGCTGGCTGCTTGAGGCGTACAGGCGGGTGTGCTCGCGCGCTCTGGTCAGCGCGACATAGGAGCCCTCGGCCGTGGAGAGCGGGCCTGCGATGACGTGTGTCGTGTCGGTCGTGCGACCCTGCGCGGGGAACGGATGCGACACATACGCGAGCCGGACCTGCCCGGCGTCGAGCGTCACACGATCGAACGAGGCTTCGCGACCGTCGCTCAACCGGAGCGTCACCGCTCCTGCTTCCGCGTCGACGGCGGCCACCTCGCCGCTCACGCCGTTGCGGATCGAGCCGAGATCGGGGTGCTGGACCGGTGCGCGGATGACAATGTCGTCGCCGGCCCGCAATCCGTAGGGCCGCCCGGTAAGCGGCACGCTCTCCGCGCCGACCTCGCCATCCTGGAGTCGGATTGCTTGGGCGCGGGCGTTGAGCGCGTCGAGCTGCTCGTTCGACGTCTCTGCCACAACGAGCGTTTCACGACCGCCGCGACGGTCGGCTTGTGCGGCGTCGAGCGCGAGATCCTCGAGCTGTCGCTGATCAGCCTCGATCACGACAAACCCACGCTCTGAGTAGTTGCTGAGCGCGTGGTCGTGCTGACCCGCCCGCCACAACGCCTGCTCGCGACGATCCGCCGGATCCTGCGCCCGAACGATCCGCGACAACTCAACGAACGCGTCCTGCTCGCGGGCGGTCTGCTCGATCTCGCCCCACAACCCGCCGGCACCAACCGCCTGGGACTGACGCGGGTCACCAATCGCGACCAGCCTGGCACCCGACTCGCTCACGGTCTTGAACAGCCACGCCTGCTCCCTAGTTGACGCGAGCGCCGCCTCGTCATGGATCACCGTCACCCCCGCGTCCATGACCACGAGTCCGCGCTCGACGTTCACTCGCAGCGCGGTCGTCGAATAACCGCGACCCTCAACACCAACCTCCGCCAACTCGGCGGCGAGGCGCTCAGCGGCCTGCGCACCGGTACTCGTCACAAGCACCGTCCGACCCGCGTGCTGGTGCGCGCGCGCGACACCCTGCAACGCCGTGCTCTTCCCCGTCCCCGCCTGACCAACAACGACCACAAGCCGCTGGTCAGCACAGGCGACGCGGACCGCTCGCTCCTGCTCACCAGCGAGCTCACCACCACGCTCCGCGACAGCGGCCGCAAGCAGCTCAACCTCGGCGCTCACGAGCGCCTCGTTGATCGCGTCGCCGCGAACGGTCGCGAGCTCGCCAACGCTGCGGACAGTCGCGCGCTCGAGCGCGCGATGCGCCGCGGTGGTCTGACGGCCGTCCGCGAGATCGAGAACCCGGCCCTGCTCACGCAGCCGCGCGAGCGAAGCCAACCCAGCTTCGGGTCCGAGCTCGGCCGCGGATTCGAGCGCGACCGCGCGCGCTTCGCGTGGCGCGAACGTCGCGTCAAACTCCGTCAGCCTCGCGAGGATCTCGCTGTCGAGATCCCGCCACTCGGGTTCGACCTCACCGCCACGCTCGCGGAGCTCCTCCACCGACCGGGCGTCGAAACCATGCTCGACCGCCGTCTCCCACCACGCCCGATCCAGATCACCAGCCGTCTCAAGCGACCCCTTTGCGGCGCGGCTTGAGATCGCGAACCGCCGCTCCTCCCCCGGCATCAACCGGCCGCTGCGCTCCAAGCCGTCAAGGCGAACCGCAGCATCCGCGGCGTCCGGACCGCCCTGCTCGATCACCACCGCAAGCGCCGCCTTCTTTTCCGCGAGGCGCTGCTCGATCGCGCCGGCGACCTGATGGTGACGCGAACTCCACCGCTCACGCAAACCATCCGGCACACCCACCAACTCGAAATAACGGTTGCCACGACCAGTGCCGTGCACGACCTCGAAGCCAAGGTCCCGAAGCTCGCGCGCGAGCTCCGAGCGATAGGTCGCCCCGATCTCGCGCTGATGCACAAGCCACGCCCGCGACTCCACAGCGACCACCTTCCCGTCTGACCGCAACGCGCCATGGATCAGGACGTGGGAGTGCAGCTGAGGATCGGGTGCCCGACCGGCGACGGCTCTGGCGGTTGTGTGCTGCCAACTCGACGCCAACACCTCCAGAGCGTTCTCTCGGACCACGGTGTCCTGATCGACGCGGCGGCGCACCATCGGCACGAACTCGAGCGCGTGCGCGAGCGCGCGATGCACCGCGCGCTCCTGCGCCGCCTCCAACGCCGACCGCACCTCGGGTGACCCGAGCGCCCAAACCGCCGACACCGACTTCGGCGCCGAAAACGTCGCATCGATCGCAACGACCGCCTCCCCGTTCGCACCAACCCGACGCAACTGCTCACCCGTCACCGGATGGCGGACCGCCATCACCGCCCGAAACGCATCACCCTCGACGGGCGCAGATGGGTCAACACCGAGCGCGGCAGCGCCACCCGGACCGAGCACCCAGCGCCCGGGAGCCTCAACCCGCTCACCGTCCTTCAGGTAGTAGTCACCCTCCTGCGGCGGCTGCGACCGGCCGTCCAAATACGACGCGTACGCGCCGCCGCCGCCGGCCGAAACCTTCGCGACCGTCAACACGAAAACCACCCCTCCCAGGCGCCTGGATCGAGGCCGAGGAATCCGTCGTGGCCCGGCCGGGCGTGCCGCCAGAACGCCGAACATGGGCTCACAAGGCCGCTCATGCCGTCGGACTCTAGCACCTAGTGCGTAAAGTGTATCGCTACATAGCCTTGTCGTTTGCGTCGTCTTGGTCGTTGGTCCTCGTCTTGGTCGTTGGTCCTCGTCTTGGTCGTTGGTCCTCGTCT
>Ga0181535_10001718_pt1 | contig 28017 bp, 24 predicted proteins | sample PEATcosm2014_Bin_44_FD_119774 | JGI IMG/M metagenome (GOLD analysis project Ga0181535, IMG submission 119774) | Peatland microbial communities from MTU Mesocosm Facility, Houghton, MI, USA - PEATcosm2014_Bin17_30_metaG | ecosystem: Environmental > Terrestrial > Soil > Wetlands > Peat | place... | reverse complement strand
TCGAACTGCTTACACTCTGTTTTCATACGGGGTCTTCCTTTCTTGTGTACATCTGCTTGTGGTAAAACAGATTATACAAGAAAAAAGGGAGCCCCGTTACTTATTGTGAGAAATCCGGGCTAGGCAGCGCGGCGTAGCCCTGTGCCTGTGCGGCGAGGGAGGCCGCGTCGACGGCGAGCTGGGCGCTGCGCAGCGTCGCGGAGCGCGAGAGGGTGAGGGCTCGAACCCTCTGAAGCGTAAGCGCCTCTCCCGCCCCGGCGAAGCCGGTCACGGCTATCGACGTAAAAAGGAGGGACATCGCCATCCTCGTTGCCGTTCTCATGTCGTTCTCCTCGTCATTCGTAGCGTAGGGCGTCGATCGGGTAGAGATTGGCGGCCTTCCTCGCGGGATAGAAGCCGAAGAAGATGCCGACCGCGGCCGCGAAGCCCGCGGAGGCGGCGATGATCGAGGGACGTACGAGCGTCGGCGTGCTCAAGAAGCGCTGGAGGCAGAAAGATACCGCGAGGGCGAGGACAATGCCGACGCAACCCCCGAGGAGGCTCAGGATGACGGACTCCGAGAGGAACTGCAGGAGGATGTCCCTTTTCCTGGCGCCCACCGACATGCGGATCCCTATCTCTCTCGTGCGCTCGGTGACCGACACGAGCATGATGTTCATGATGCCGATCCCGCCGACCACGAGGGATACGCCCGCTATCGCCGCGAGGAGGGCCGTCAGGGTCCGGGCCGTCTGGGACGCCGTCTGGATGATCTGCGATTGGTTCATCACGTCGAAGTCGTCCGTCGTCCCGGCGGCGAGCTTGTGCGACTCGCGCAGGATGCTCTCGACCTCCGACTGGGCCGCTGTCATGAGGTCCTCGCTCACCGCGCTCATCTCTATGGAATTGATGCGGCCGTCCATCATAAGGCGGTTGATCGCCGTGTCGAGCGGGACCATCACGACGTCGTCCTGGTCGGAGCCCATGGCGTTCGAGCCCTTGCTCGCGAGCACGCCGACGACGGTGAAGGGGGTCGTTCCTATGCGGATGTACTTGCCCAGGGGATCCTGGTCGGGGAAAAGCTTCGCCGCGACCGTCGTCCCGAGCACGGCGGACTTGGCGCGGCTCGTAAGATCCTTGTCGCTGAAGAACTCCCCTGATTTCACGGGCCATTCCTTGATCTTAACGTAATCGGGCTCGATGCCGAAGACCGAGGTCGACCAGTAGGTATTGCCTCCCACGACGTTCGTGCCGCTCAGGCGGACCTCGCCGGTGATGGCGGCGATATAGCTCGACTCGGCGCGCAGCCTCCGTATGTCCGCCATCGTGAGCCTGTTCGCCGTGCGGGGACCCCGCGGCGGCATGATCATGATGAGATTCGTGCCCATCGCCGCGATCTGCCTGCGTATCTGGGCCTGGGAGCCCGAGCCGACGGCCACCATGACGATGACCGAGCACACGCCGATTATTATTCCGAGGGAGGTGAGGAAGCTCCTCATCTTGTTCCTGAGGATGCTGCGCATCGAGGCGCCGGCCAGCTTCGACAGGGTCACGGCGAGCCCTCCTCGCCCGCGAGCAGGGCGTGGCTCTTCTTCCAGGCGGCGAGATCCTCGCCCGCCCTCCGACTTTCCCTCACGGGCGCATCGGATACGATCGAGCCGTCGCGCATCGCGATGACGCGCTTCGCGTACGAGGCGACCTCGGGCTCGTGCGTCACCATCACGACGGTCTTCCCTCGGTCGTTGAGCTCTTGGAAGAGGCTCATAATCTCCAGGGTCATCTCCGTGTCGAGGTTTCCGGTCGGCTCGTCGGCCAGGATGAAGGCCGGGTCCTTGACCATGGCCCTCGCGATCGCGACGCGCTGCTGCTGTCCGCCCGAGAGCTGGTTGGGCATGTGGTCGAGCCGGTTCCCGAGACCGACCTCCTCGAGGGCGGCCTTAGCGCGCTTCCTCGGGTTCGCCCGCGAGCCCGAGCGATCGTAGAAGAGCGGCAGCTCGACGTTCTCGAGGGCGCTCGTCCGCGAAAGGAGGTTGAAGCCCTGGAACACGAAGCCGATCCTGTCGTTGCGGATGTCCGCGAATTCGTCGGGCGTCGCCCTGGAAGTCTCGAGCCCGTCCAGGACGTAGCTCCCTTCCGTGGGCTTGTCGAGGCAGCCGAGAGTGTTCATCAGCGTCGACTTGCCCGATCCCGACGGGCCCATGACGGCCACGAACTCGCCGATCCCCACGTCGAGGTCGATGCCCCGCAGGGCCCTGATGGTTATCTCCCCGACCAGGTAGTGGCGCCTGATGCCGCGCAGCTCGATGATGGCCATGCTCACTCCGCCTTGATCTTGAGGATCACTTTCCTGCCCTCGAGCTCTTCGGCGCCCACGAGCTCCGTCGCGAGGCCGTCGCTCAGTCCGGGCTCGACGAGAATCACCGCGAGCTTTCCAGAATCGTCGAGATACCAGAGCGTCTTCTTGGCCGCGGGCGCCGCGCCGTTCCCCGCGGCCGCTGCGACCTGCGAGCCGCCGCCCGCGCGATTCGGCCCGAAGCCTCCGCCGAACCCGCCTGGCCCGGGCATCCGACCCCCGCCCATGAGGCCGGCGAGGCCCGAGGGTCCGTTCGCCGGAGCCTTGTCCGGGGCGAGGGACTTCTGCGACTCGTCATAGCGCGCGGATGCCGCCTGCCTCTGCGCGGCGTCGAGATCGCCGAGTCCCGCGAGGTAGATTTCCTTCTTGACCTCGGCCGCGCTCAGGCTGGTCGGGGTAAAGCGAAGCGCCGTGCTCGGGGCGACGAGGATGCCGTCCTTCTTCTGCTTGACGAAGCTTACGTTCGCCGTCATGCCCGGAAGGAGCCTTCCCGACGCGTTGTACGCGTCGATCATCACGTCGTAGTAGACGACGCTGTTGGTGGTGACGGGGACGAGGCGTATCTCCTTGACGGTTCCCGAGAAGGTCCCGCCCGGATAGGCTTCGACCGTGAAGTGCACGGCCTGCCCGACCGAGATGCCGCTGATGTCGAGCTCGTCGACCTGGGCGTCGATCTCCATCCTGGATAGGTCGTCGGTGAGCGTGAAGAGGGCGGTGGAAGTGGCGCTCGAGCCGCCGAGGACGCTCTGCCCCACGTCGATGTCCCGCTGGAGCACAATGCCGTTTATCGGCGAGGTGATGATCGCGTACTGGTCGATCTCGGTCGCTATCTGCTGGAACGATGCCTTGGCCGACGCCAAGTCGGCCTTCGCCGAGTCGAGAGTGGCGATGCTCGTCTTCAGGTCGTAGTCCGACAGGAGCCCTTTGTCCGCGAGGGCTTGCGCGTTCTGGGCGGCGAGCGCCTGCAGCGCGTAACTCGCCTGGGCCTTGTCGACGGCGGCCTGGGCCTGCATCTCGCCGAGCTTGAGCATGTCCGTATTTATGGTCGCGAGGACCTGCCCCTTCCTGACCCGATCGTTGTAGTCCACGTTCAAAGTCTCGATCCGGCCGCTCATCTGGGACAGCACGCTGACCGAGGTCAGTACGGCGAGTGTCCCGCTGCTCGATACGACGTTCTCGATCGAGCCGCGGCCGATCGTGGCGAACTCGTAACTCTGGCTCTTCGTCGGGCCCTTGGCGCACGAGCTTGCCGCTATCGCGCAGCCCGCTACGACCATCACGAGCGCGCCGAGATGTCTCCAAGCATTCATATTCTACCGTACTCCCTTTTGATATTTATTAGAAGCAAACATCATGCCAATCGAGGGGCCGGGGACGAGTACGAAAATGCCCGATAAAAGCGGACAATTTTCTCGAGGCATCCAATTATGAGACTTAATCTGCTGTGCATATTTTACGCTGTGCAATATCTGCGCACAAGCAGTGCGCTAAGAATGAGCCATCCAAGACAGAAAGGCCCGGCGGCCGATCTCGAGGATCAGCCGCCGGGTCGAGAAAATGGGGAGTGCTCGATCAGTTCGATCCGGAGAAATTAGGGTACTTCTTGCTCTCGTCCCAAGCCCCGTCCCGCGTCTCTCCGTTTATGCTCGGGATGGTGAGGACTTCGCCGGGAAGTATGATATCGGCGTTTTCGGGATGCTTGAGAGTGGTCTTGTTGGCCTGATAGATGGTCGTCCACCGTGCGCGGTCCCCGTAGATGAAGGGGTAGCCTGCGATCTTGGAGAGGCAGTCCCGGTCGGCCGGGATGAGTCGCACAGTATACGAAGCGGGGAGGGGCGCCAGCTCGGGGACCGCCGGGGCCTCCGCCGCTGTCGGGGCCGTCTTCTGAATCAGGGCGAGCTCGGCCTTGGCCTGCTTCGCGAGTTCCGTCGCGGTGTCGTAATCCCCGGACCCGTAGGCGGAGGCGGCCTGCCCTCGCAGTTCGATCGCTTTCGCGAGGTGGGGGTCCTGGGCCGGCGTCTGGGCCCAGGCGACGGGCGCGAGGGCGAACGCGGCTATAAAGCAGAGAACGGATCTCATTCGGATCATGGCTTCACCTCCTGCCTTCAGCGAGCTGCGCCCGCGGTCGCGATCGCCGCGTCGAGAGAGTCGAGCTCGCCCTTCGCCGTGTCCATTTTGACCTTCGCGTGCGCGTAGGCGGCGGCGAACGCGGTCGCGGCCTTATCGTAGAGCGACGAGGACGATTCGTAGTCCTTCGCCGCCTGGGCCGTCTCGGCCTGGTTGTAGAGCGCCAGCGCGGCGGCGAACTCGTCCTTGACCGCCACCTCCGACTTGATGCCGGTAGCCCTGTCCCTTTCGGTCTCCGAGCTCTTCTTCCTGTCCGACGCGTAGTACTCGAGCGCGGTGCGCGACGCTATGCCGTAGCGGAGGATAGCCTCGTCGACGGAGGATTCCGCTCCGCCCGAGTCCGTCCGGAGCAGGTTCTGGGCGGCCTTGAACTTGGTCTCCGCGAGGCTCCAGTTGGAGGGATCCCATTTCGCGAAGTCTCGAGCGGTTATGGCTTCCCTGGCCGAGTTCGCGTCGCACAGCTTGTACAGGACTTCGTAGTCCTTGGCCGCGGCGCGGAAGCCCGCGATGGCAGTCTCGAAATCGCCGGAGGCCTGGGCGTCGGAAGGCTTGGCGAATTCCGACTCGGCGAAGGCGAAGAGCTCGGGGAATATATCTCCGGCGCGCTTGGAGACGGCCGTGCCGCGAAGGTCCGTGGCGCGCTTCTTCTCGTTGGCCGCGAGGATGGGCAGCCCCTTGGCGATCAGGTCCTGGTATCGGGTTATCGCGTCCGTGAAGGAGGCCGCGGCGGCGGCGTTGTCCTTCCCATAGCCTGCGTTCCCGTCGGCGAAGGCCTTTTCGGCCAGAGCGTAGTCATCTGGCAGGACATCCTTGAGCCCGAAGTCGAATGCCTTCTTCCGCAGCTCGGCCGCCTTGGCGCGGAGATCGTCGGGAGCCGGCGCGGCCGCTTTCTCCTGCGGCGCTGGCGCTGGCTCGACCTTCGCGGGCGTAGGCGGCGGCGCGGGCGCGGGTGTCTCGGCGGGTTTTGGGGGAGTCGCGCAGGAAAGCGCGAGGGCCAGGGTCGCGATAGTCGTCATTACCACGAGGATTGATCGAAGCTTTATCATCCTTTTCGCTCCTTGGAGGCGCTTACGCCTCGAGCCGTACTTCAATGTATCCTTGCGGAAGCATGGAGTCCATATCATTTCGATTGACATCGCCGACGTAAATGTCTAATTTCTGTTCAACGCTTGGACCGCGGCGACGCGGCCGAGACGCGAGGTGGACATGCCTTTCATAGAACTCGATCACGTCTCCTTTTCTTACCCCGGCTCCAACCGTCTCGCGCTCGACGATATAACCCTTTCCATATATGAAGCCGAATACGTCGCTTTGGTAGGCGCCAACGGCTCCGGCAAAAGCAGCCTCCTGAGACTCCTCGATGGGCTCAGGGTTCCCCTGTCCGGAGAGGTCAGGATCGACGGCATGGCTACCGCGGGCGAAGAGGGCAGGAGCCGCGCCCGCAAGGCTGTCGGTCTCGTATTCCAGTCGCCGGCCGATCAGATCGTTTCCTCCTCGGTGGAGGAGGATGTGGCCTTCGGGCCCGAGAACCTCGGCCTTCCGCGGCGCGAGATTGCCGCCCGGATAGATGCGGCCCTGGCGGCCGTGGGTCTTTCGGGCGAAAGAAGGAGGGCCTCGCATTTCCTGTCCGCGGGTCAGCAGCAGCGGCTCGCGTTGGCAGGGGTCCTGGCTATGGACGTTCGCTGTGTCGCCTTCGACGAGGCAACGGCCATGCTCGATCCCGAGGCTCGCGAGACCGTGCTGGAGCTTCTGGACGGTCTCGTCTCGGCCGGAAAGACCGTCCTGCATGCGACCCACGACATGGCCGAGGCGTCTCGTGCCTCGCGAGTCCTGGTTCTCGACGCCGGAGCCGTCGTATTCGACGGCCCGCCCGAGAGGCTCTTCTCGGGCGGGCCGTCGATCGGCGCGGTCTCCGCCCTCGGGCTGCCCGATTGCGCGGCCCTCGCCCTCGGCCTCGGACTGAAGCCGCGCGTCTGCGAATCGGCGCGGGCCATCGCCGGCCGGATAGCTGCCGCCTTCGCGCCCGGCGGCCTCGGCCCGAGCGACGGCGATGGGACGAAGCCGGCGGCGGTCTCCGTCCGGTCGGCTTCCGGCGCGGCGGCTTTCGAGCTGCGAGGCGCGAGCCACTCCTACCTGCGGGGGACCGCCAACGAGACGGAGTCCCTGCGCGGCATCGATCTCGCCGTTCCTCCGGGCACCACCCTGGCCCTCGTCGGAAGGACCGGTTCCGGAAAATCGACCGCCCTACAGCTCCTGGACGGCCTTGTCGCGCCCCTATCCGGCAGCGTCCGCGCCTTCGGCAGCGACCTGGCCGATCCCCGAACCGACCTTCGCGCGGTGAGGATGCGCGCCCCCCTCGCGATCCAGAGGCCCGAGTCGGCCCTCTTCGAGCGCTATGCCGGCGACGACGTGGCCTTCGGTCCGCGCCGCCTCGGTCTGTCGGGAAGGACTCTCGTGGAGCGTGTCGCGGCATCCATGAAGGAGGCCGGTCTCGACTTCGCGGCATTCAGGGATAGGCAGACGAGGACTCTCTCCGGAGGCGAGAAGCGGCGGCTGGCCTTGGCGGGGATCCTCGCGATGGGAGGGGACGCCCTCCTCCTGGACGAGCCCACGAACGCCCTCGACCCGGCGACCAAGCGCTCCATACTCGCGCTCGCCTTGAACGCCGCGCGCAAAGGCGCGACGGTCGTCATGGCGACGCATTCGATGGACGAGGCGGCGGTGGCGGACCGCGTGGCCGTCTTCCGCGACGGCAGGATAGCCGCGTTAGGCGATCCGAAGACGGTGTTCAACGATCTTTTCGATCCGGCATGGGGCTTGCGGAGGCCCTTCGCCTGCCAAGTCGCCGTCGATCTGGGGGCCCTGGGCTTCGGTCTCGGGACGCGTCCCCTCACGGTCGCGGATCTCGCGGATGCGGTCCTTGCGAGCGCGGCCTCTTCGAAGGCGGCGTCGTGAGGGGCATCGAGTTCTTCCGTAACGTCTCGATAGGCCAGTATTGGCCGGGGACGTCCTATGTCCATAGGCTGACCCCGGCGACCAAGTACCTCTGGCTGCTCGCGCTCATGGTATCGGGCATCGCCTCGTCATCCTACGCGGGCGCCCTCGTTCCGCTGGCGGTCGCGATCGCGGTCGGCGCCTCGGCGAGAGTACCTCCCGGCTTCCTCCTCCGGGGCATAAAGCCCCTCGTCCCCCTCCTGGCATTCACCGCCGTCCTGCAGGCCGTCTTCCCATGGCCGGGCGATTCCTCGGCGCCGCTGTTCTCCCTCGGGCCTCTGGCCTTCACGGCCGGCAAGGCGCGCGCGGTCCTGATGATGTTCGTGCGCACCCTCTCCCTCATGACGCTCGTCGGCCTCTTCACGTCCGTGACGAGCGAGGGCGAGTCCGTGCACGGAATCGAGGACCTCCTTGCGCCCATCGAGCGCCTGGGCCGCTCGGCCGCGCGGTCCGCCCATCGTCTGGCTCTCGCCGTCGGCATAGCCCTCCGCTTCGTCCCCATCATCGTCGGAGAGCTCGAGTCCATAGCGAAGGCGCAGGCCTCCCGAGGCGCCGACTTCGGCTCGGGGAGGGGAGGGCCTATAGCCAAGGCCCGAGCCTATCTGCCGCTTTTTGTGCCGGTGACGGTCAGGGCCCTCGAGCGTGCCGAGCTCCTCGCCGAGGCCATGGAGGCCCGCGGCTATACCGGCGAGGGGCGGACGAGGCTCGCGTCCTATCCGAAGCAGAGAGGCGAAGGTTTGGCGAGGTGGGCGGCCCCAGCCGCCTGCGCCGCATCCTTCCTCCTCGACTACGTATCGCGTAATCGTTGAAAGGAGACGTTAATGGAAGCGAAATCGAATGTGCGCAAGATCGTGGTGACGGGGGTCCTCGGCGCCCTGTCGATCGCCCTTTTCCTCACGCCCATAGGCTATATACCATGGCTCGCGGGCGCGTCCCTGACGGTGATGCACGTGCCGGCGATCATCGGCGCCGTGCTGGAAGGTCCCGTAGTGGGAATCGTGGTAGGAGGAATCTTCGGCGTGACGGCCTTGATCAAGGCCGCCACCGCTCCGCAGGGACCGATAGACGTCTTCTTCGTCAACCCGCTCATCTCGGTCCTCCCGAGACTCCTCGTCGGCTTGGCCGCCTGGGCGGTCTACAGGGCTTTCAGAGGCATGCTGCCGGCAGTCGCCGCGGTCGCGGCCGGCATCGCGGGATCTCTGACCAACAGCGTCTTCGTCCTCGGCGCCCTCGTCGCCTTCGCGGCCATTCCCACCGCGGTCGCCGCCGCGGTCTTCGTCGCGAATGGCCTCATCGAGGCCGCCCTCGCCGCAGTCCTCACGTTCGGGGTCGTCGCGGCCTGGAAGGGAATAGAGAGCCGCACGGGCAAAGCCAAGCTCGCCGAGGAGAAATAGCCTTGCTCCTCGCAATCGACGCTCGAAGTCGCGCCATCTCGGTCGGTTTCTTCGAGCGGGATGCCGGCGCCTCGCCGGGGATGGGGCGCTGGCTGTCGCGTCGGCGCCTCGGGGCCGTCCCGGGGCGGAGCGCGGACGAGTATGCCCTCCTCCTGCGCAGCCTGTCCGGCGAAGCCGCGCTCCGCGTCGACGCCGCCTGGATGTCGTCCGTGGCGCCGTCCCTCGGGCGCGAGCTCGGCCGGGCGGTCGCCTCCGCCTTCGGCCTGCCGTGCTCCCTCGTCGGCCCCGGGGTGAGGACGGGCGTGAAAATACGCACGGACGTGCCTTCCGAGGTCGGCTCCGACCTCGTCTGCGCCGCCGCCGCCGCGAAGGATCTCGTCGGCGGACCATGCGTGATCGTCGATTTCGACGCCGCCATCGCCTTTTCGGCCGTCGGGCGCTCGGGCGACTTTCTCGGCGCGGCCATCGCTCCGGGCATCGGCACCGCGGCGGAGTCGCTTCGCGAAGCGGCCGCCCTCCTGCCGGAAGTTCTTCTGGAAGGTCCCGGCTCGGCGATCGGTAAGAACACCGCGCAGTCGATTCGGGCGGGAATAGGCATCGGCTACGCGGGCCTGGTCGAGCGGATAGTCAGGAACCAGCGGGAGGAGCTGGCGGCGATGGGAGAGGCGGATTCTCCGGACGCCGTAGCCGTAATAGGCACGGGCGGCGAGGATGGGCGGGAGCTCCTCGCCTCGCTCGGCCTGGGTCGCTTCGTGCCCGACCTGGTTCTCGAAGGATTGGCGATAATCGCCGCGCGGGCGACGCCGCCGCCGAGGACGATAGTCTGAATGAGTCGCGCCGGCGCCGCTATGCGGCGCGCGGCCGCAAAGTCCCCGATCTCCGCAGCGAGCCCCAGAGGAGGGCCAGCAGGACGGCGCCCCCCAGTTCCATGGCGAAGGCCAGCCAATAGATGTCGGCTATCCTCATGCCCGCGCCCTCGTAGAGCCAGGTTCCGAGCGCGGGACCCAGGAATCCTCGAAGTCCGACGAGGGTATTGTGAAAGCCCATGTAGAGGCCGAGGCGGGAATGGTCGGCGAAGAGGAGTATCGTGAAAAGCGGCAAGAGATCCCAGCCCGCGTTGGCCATTCCGTTGAGGAAGGAGCCGGGAAACAGGTGCGCCGGCACGCGCGCCAGGGCGAACCCGAGGAAGCGGGTGGAAGACAGGACCACCGTAGCCAGGAGGAGGAGAAAGGGATCGGTCTTGTCCGCGAGCCTTGAGCAGACGAGATAGCCGAGGATCGCGCCGGCGAGAGGCACGGTGCCGAGCAGCATCCCCGCGGCGCCGTAGCCCGCGCCCAGCTCGTCCACCAGGCGTATCGGCTCGAGCGGGATGAGGAGCTTGTCGGGGAATCCGATGACGAAGAAGATCGCCTGGTAGCCCAGGAAGGCCTTGTCCATGCCGATCGTGGCCAGCGAATCCCTGAATGACTCGGGCCGGACCGCGGGCGCGGCCTTCGCCGCCGGGGCCTTCCTCGGCCTCACCTTCGTGAACAGGATGCTGCTGCCGATCCCGCCCGCGGCGGCGATCGGGAATATGATCCGGTAGCCCTCGGGGAAGACTTGGAGGAAGGCGCCGGCGAAGGCCGCGCAGAGGGCCGAAACGGTCTGGAGCAGAATCCTGATGTGCCCCATGGCCCTGGCTCGGCCGGCGTCGGAGTAGTTGGAGCGCATCAGGCTCGAATAGGCCGGACCCCCGAAGTTGGAGGCTATGTAGTAAAAGCTAATCAGGACCAGAAAGGCGACTGGCGAGGCGACGAAGGCGACGAGGGCCACGCTGAAGCGCGCTACCACGCTGGGCCAAAAAACGTAGGCTACGAGGTTTCCCGAGCGCGAGAGATGGCCTAACCAGAGGTTGAGGATGAGGCCCACGAACTGGCTCATCATGAGGAGGGCGAGCATCGCCGGACTCATTCCCATCTTGCGGCCGATCACGCCGATGAGAGGGATGGCGAGACCGTTGAATACTCCCATGCAGGCCGCCGCCCTGCCGTCATAGACGATGGTGGCGCGATCCGAGAGCGAATAGGTCGCGAGGTAATTTTTAAGACTGTCTTTTAGGGAGCGCATAGACCCGCAAGGATACCGTTTTTCGCTCGCCTTGCCGAGGCGGCTCTGATATCATGCGTCCATGGAACGAAAAAAAGAGTTTCCCGGCATCAGCCCTTCGGCTTGGGAGCATCCCGCGGACGGAGCCGCCCTTGCGACCTTCTCGTCCATCCCCCTGGCCGGGGACCTCCTGCGCAGGGCCGTCGGCTCGACGACCGAGCGCTCCCTGCGGCTCGGAGCGCTGGCCAATTCCGCGCGGGTTTCCGACTCCCAGTTCGCGAATCTGTATGCCATCCTGAGGGAAGTCGCCGAGCGCCTCGACTTGAAGCCCCTGCCCGAGCTCTTCGTGCGCCTCGATCCGAAACCCGACGCCCGCACCTTGGGCGTGGACCGTCCTTTCATCCTCCTCTCGAGCGGAGCCATAGAGCTCTGGGACGAGGAGGAATTGACCTGCGTGCTGGCGCACGAGGTAGGCCATATCCTATCGGGGCACGCCGTCTACAAGACACTGCTCGGCATCCTGATAAAGGCCTCGTCCATAATAGCGGGCAGCATGCCACTGGGCGGAGCGGCGATAGCGGCCGCCGCGACCGCCCTCGGGGAATGGGACCGCAAGAGCGAGCTGTCCGCCGACCGAGCCTCCCTCCTGGTCGTCCAGGACACGCCCATCGTCTTCCGCGCCCTCATGAAGAGCGCCGCCGGGCCCAGGATAGCACAGATGGACGTCAACGAGTTCTTCCGCCAGGCCCGCGATTACGAGACCGGCGGCGGCGCCCTCGACTCGCTCTTCAAGCTGGTCGACGTCCTTGGCGAGAGTCATCCCTTCCCCATAACCAGGATGACCGCCATCCAGGAATGGGAGAAGAGCGGAGCCTACGAAGCCATACTCCGCGGCGATTATCCCCGCAGAGGGGCGGAAGGCGAGCGCGATCCCCGGCGCGAATTCGAGAAGGCTCGATCGTCGTATGCCGGAGAATTCGCCAGCTCCGAAGATCCCCTCGCGAAGGCCGCCGGCAAGGTCCTGGACGCCTTCGGCGGCCTGTTCGGCCAGGCGGCGGGAGGCCGACCTCCAGCCGACGAAGACTCCGACAGGCGCGAAGGCGCCGGGGGTCCTCGCTCCATCGAGGACGTGATCGACGAGATCTTCGGATCGAAGGGACGGGGTTCCTCTTGACGAAGAGGGTTCGACCTCTATATAAATCATGGGCTGATTCGTGGCGAGATAGCTCAGCTGGCAGAGCAAGCGGCTCATATCCGCTCGGTCGTGGGTTCGACCCCCTCTCTCGCTACCGTATTATGGGGCCTTCGCAAGAAGGCCTCTTCTTTTCCACAAACGACACAGCGGAATCGCCTTGCAGCCGGACCAGGACACCTTTTGACCTCCTTTTGCTTTATACCGTAGGCTATACGTAGATTGGCGGCGACAAATGGTCTACGACTCCATGCTCGCGAGTGCCGTGAACGGTGAGCGATTCGGAGCCGCTACCGTGGGTTCGCGTAGTCAGCGCTCGCCGAACTATTCCCGAACGAAGCCACGGCGACGGGATACAAGTCATGGTACCGCCTCTTCCGATAGGTAGTTCGAAACACCCTCCCATATGACGAAGGTTCCCAGCGAAGATCGGGATCCGGCATTCCTCAGCTGCAGATCGAGATCATCTTTGTATATCATCGCGTTCTCCATGCCGGTCAATCGATACGGCCTCGAATCGAAACCCGCACCGAGCAGGACAATCTGTTTCATCCCTTGCGAGAGGGCTTCGGGCGTGAGGTCGTCGATTGCGCGGGTACGAGCGACCCCTGACGTCCGGGCGCCCGGCCATCGGCGATCGATGATTCCGATAAGCCGGGAGTTCAGCGCCGGGAACCTTGACAGTTCTACCAATACTCGGAGCGAGGGTGTCAGAAAACGCTTTCGGAATAGAGCCATGAACTCCGCCGTCCGACCCGGTATCATGGTATAACTTGGCCGCCGCAATGGCCCAGTCGGATTTTCGATATCGACATAGCATGTCAGGGAGGACTCGTCGAATCCCGGGGAGCGAGCTGCGTTCGAACGAGAAACTTGCGCCACGGGAGATAGCCGAAGGTCGAGGCGAGAGCGCAGCCGACAAGGGTCGCGACCATCCGGTCGCCGACGACCGCCCATGACGGCGCACGCCCGAAATCCAAGAGCAGGAGTATCGCCGGGGTGTGGACCATCGCGTAGACCGTATAGCGTGCTTCGCGAAAGATGGGTCGCGCCGCGGCAAGTAGGATAAGTATCGCGATCATGGCCCACATGGGCGGCGTGAGGAGCGAGAGAGGACATATAAGCAGGACGCCGAGCGCCGTGCCCGCCGCTCTCTGAAGCGTGCGCTTCAGCGCGTCTCGAAGGTCGCGCCTCGCTACGATCATCACGGTGACCCCTACCCAGTAGCCGCGGCGGATGGGCCAAATGCATCCGAAGACTTGGGCGGCTATGAGGCACACGAGGATTCGTAGCGGATACTGCCAACCCGACAGGGCTGTGAGCGAGCTCAGCCATCGACGCAGCGCCCTTTTCGCGGCAGGGTCGGGCGGGGGGGCAACCTCGTCCGCGGCGCGACGGACAGGCTTAGGACGGACGGCTCGAATAATGGACGGTAATCCAAGCGATATTGCGGCCATCCATGTCGCCCCCGTAAAAAACAGGAGGGCCGCACCGAGCGGCTGAGCCCCGCCTGCGCCGAGGCCCGTCGCTATGATGGTATACAGACCGAATAGCGTAGCCGCTCGAGCCAAAGCTCTGCTGATGCCCCCTGCAAGCCCGACGACCGCGATGACGAAGGGAAGACCCAAGACGAGCCACAAGCCATGCCCCGCGAGCGACGAGCCGGTGACGATCGCCGCCGTTCCGGCCATGATGCAGCAGAAAGACGACGACACCCGATCGCGGATCGTGCGACCTTTAGCGCCCCCGGTAAGCGCGAAACTCCCGAGGGCCGCCGCCATCCATGTTTCCGCGTGCCCCATCAGGACTCCTGCCGCTATTGGTCCCCCGAGGCCCAGTATCGCGGCGCAAGCCTGCGACAGTAGTTCCGCGCCCATTGTTTTACCCCGGCGCGTCAAACGCGCCGGAGGATCCATCGATTGCCCCGGCGAGCTTGTCCATCAAGCCGGCCGATATCCTGAGCAGCTCCTGCTCCGCGGGAGTCAGCGCATCGATGATGGTCCGCGCGAGAACCTCGCGTTGGACTCCAATCGTCTCGATCAGCAAATGCGCGCCGGCTTCGGTGATTTCGAGAAGGCTCTGGCGACGATCTTCGATATTCAGTCGACGCGCGATCAGGGAACGCTTTGCCAGATCGTCCACCAGACGCGTCAGTGACTGAGGCTGAACGCGTAGATAAGCGGCCAGCTCCGTCGCAGTCGCCGTCCCGTTCCGATTCAAATACCCTAGAACGCCAAGCTTCGAGGCACTGAGCCCATCCGTCGAGCGCATCGTCCTTAGGACTCGGATCAATCGCGAGGCACTCTGATGCAGGCGGACTGAGGTGATTAGCGCCAAGTCATGGCTGGTTTCGGCTTTATTCATAATAGTAAGACTATCTTATTAAATTAATGCTGTCAATCGAAGCAAATATGAAAAAATTAAAGAAATATTAGTCATTTTATGAATGTGGCGGTTCGTTAGTCAATTATTAATACGCAAAGCTTCGTTATTTATGACCAGCCTACCTCGATGAACTTTGAAATTAAGCAATCTTTAACGTCCATCACTCGAAGCTTAATGCTCCGAGAATGCCGATCATGGATGACTAAGGATTATCCTGATATCAGGAGCATTCACCAAGGAGGGAAAATGCGGCGAGTCCTAGTGCTCGGCGACGAGCTTCGGAGCAGGAATTTCCTCAGGATCAGTCTCGAAAGGAACGGTTACGACGTCCACGCCGCATCGGCGAACTACGAAGGATTGAATTTCATACGCTCGATCGGGCCCGACATAATCCTTCTCGAGCTGAAGCTCCCCGATCAGGATGGTCCCAAGCTTCTTTCGGACATAAGGGCCCGGACCTCCATACCCGTCCTCGTTCTCTCCGTCGCCGGTTTCGCGAACGACGTCGCCGCCCTTCTGGACGCCGGAGCGGACGACTACGTGACGATACCCTTCAATTTGGAGGAGCTTCTCGCGCGTATGAACGTCGTGCTGCGCCGAGCCCTTCCCTCCTTCCACGAATCGTCGATAGCCTGCGGGGATCTCGAGATGGACCTCGACGCGCGCTCCGTGTCCGTGGATGGGCGAGAGGTCGTCCTGACTCCGACCGAATATGAGATCCTCGCATACCTGGCCCGGAACCGAGGGGAAGGAGTCAGCTTGGCAAAATTGCTCAAGGAGCTCTGGGACCCGCTCGCGGCGGAAGAGCGGGGAAGCTTGCGCGATCACATTATGTCGCTCAGGCGAAAAATAGAACGGGATTCTACCCGACCGGAATACCTCATCACGGAACCGGAACTGGGCTATGTTCTTTCATGTTCGCCGATGCGCGAATGGTCCCGATAGGCATCGGGACTGAAGCGGATAGGAGTCAATATGGTCGACAAAAGTCTTTTTGCGGATCCCTGTACCGGCCTTGCTCGCGGGATGGCGAAAGCGCGGGAAATCCTCAAGTACAGCGAGTCCGATGAAGAGCGCGCCTCCGCATTGGAGGACTTCAAATCCCTTTTAGAGGCGATTCTTGAAACACGGCTTTTCGCCGATGAATGCCGGGAGCCCGTAGAGGGGAGTCCAGCCCGATAAATTGCATCCACCGGGACCATTCCGGCTAGCGATGGCGATAAGCCGAGCCCACTATCTTGCCATTCCGTTCGCATTCGTTCTAACCTGACTTTCTCGAACGCAAAGGAGCGAGGGCTGGAGAAAGGAGACGGCGTGAAACGGATTCGCCCTATCGCCGCGATCGGCATCGTCCTCGCCTTGTCCGGCTGCACGAGCATGTGGAAGGCGATGGGGGTCGCCACGGTTTCCTCGGTGCGCGAGGAGACAGCTCGGCTGGATGCTCTCAAGGCGGAAGTGCTTCTCATCTCGGCCGAGATCGGCGAATCGGAGAATGAGCTGAACGCCCGCCTGTCGGAGATCGAGGCGGAAGTCGACGCCGCTTCGACCGTTGTGGCCGGGCATCAGGAGGCCATGGCCGATGTGGCCCTTCTCGAGGCCCGCGTCGCCGACCTGCGCCAAAGACTCGCGGGCCTGACCGGCAGAACTCTCGCTCGCCGGGACAGCCGATACTGGCCTCAAGGCTATTATCCCGGCGATCCGCTCCCGCCGAAAACCGTCTACCTGACCTTCGACGACGGCCCCAGCGATTTCACCGTCCAGATCCTGGACATCCTCAAGGAAGAGAAGGTCCACGCCACCTTTTTCATGAACTCCTACGACAAGGACGATCCCTTTCACGCCGACACGGGCAAGAATCTCATGTTCCGCTTCGCCGATGCGCTCAGGAGGATGGTGGACGAGGGGCACGCGATCGGCAATCATACGTATTCGCATCGGAACTTGGCGGACCTGAGTCCCAAGCAGATCGATTTCCAGCTGAGCACGCTGCAGCGTCAGCTGACCGAGGTTCTCGGGGACAAGACTCCCCGCATCTATCTCATCCGTCCGCCCTTCGGGTCGCCATGGTACGGAGACGCCAATACCGACGACCAGAGGAAGAAAGTGTGCTCGGCGCTCTCGAATCGCGGCATAGTCATGCTGTGGACCATCGGATGGGACTCGAGCGACGGCTTCGACTGGGCGACGGGCGAGTGGTACAAGGCCTCCGCGGCGCGCTACCACCCGGGGGACCCCTCGTACACCGAGAAGATGGATCGCGAAGTCAAGCGCGTCCTGAACAGCGCCGACGGCCTCTCGGGCGGCATCGTCCTCATGCACGATACGCACCCGACGACGCGCGATATCCTCAAATCCCTCATCGAGGAACTGAAGCGACGCGGCTACGGATTCGGCACGCTCGAGGAGTATTGCCGCTGGCGCTGGGGCCCGGGCGTCTTCGACCGATTCGAGCCTTCCCCCGCGTCGCCGCAGGGCTCCGCGTCGCCGCAGGCGGAGGCCCTCCCTCGAGCGTCGCCCCTCGACCCGAGGAAAATGTGAAAGCTCGATCCTGAATCAGCCCAATGCGCGGGTGGCGGTCAGGATATACAGCGCGGCGGACAGCGCCACGCAATAGATTCCGAAGAAGCTCCACCGGCCTTTCTCGAGCCAGGCGGAGAGCCAGCGAATCGCGGCCGACCCGGCGAGAAAGCTCAGCAGCATGCCGAGGAGACCGGTCAGGATCGGAGAATGCCCCAGCGCGCCGGCGGAAGGCGCGAGGTGCCGAAGCCGCAGGGCCTCGCGACCGACCACCGGGATCGTGAGCAGGAAAGCCAGGGCGAAGCTGAATACCTCGGCCTGCCATCTCCTCAAGCCGGCGAGGAGGCCGACCGAGATCGTCGAGCCCGACCGCGAGAATCCCCTAAAAGGCAGGGCCAGCCCCTGGATGACCCCGATGAGGATGGCCGCGCCGCCCTTGATATTTCCGCGCGCATCGTGTTCCCCCGACGCGGAGCCGGCCGACTTGGCTCGGACGAGGCCGGACGCGATGACGAGGACGCCGACGACCGCGAGACCCGTCGCGATGATCCACGTATTGCCGAACAGGTCCTCGACGGCGGCTCCTCTCGTTCCGCCCAAGGCGACCTTCTCGATGGCGTATTGGAGTCCCAGGCCGACGATGCCGGTCGCAAGCGTGGCGAGCAGGACCGCGCCCGCGAAATTCCATCGGCCGGGATTTTCCCCGGACAGCAGCCTGCCCCAGGTCGGCCAGAAATAGACGAGGACGGCGAGCATCGTCCCGGAGTGGAGCATCACGAGGAGGAATGTCATCTCCGGCGAAGTGGGATCGAGGCCGAGCAGCTTCTCGGCGAGAATCACGTGGGCGGAACTCGAGACGGGGAGGAGCTCGGCCGCGCCTTGAACGACCGCGAGAATGAATACGATGACGAGGTGCATCGGCGCACTATAGGAAAATCGCGGCCGGCTGTCAACGACGGCGGCCGCGGCCGCGGCCGTCAATCGGCGATCGAGAAAATCGGGTCGGTGAGCTCGAAGTATCCGGACACGCCGGGCGTCATATAGACTTTGCGCTTATCGTCGATCATGATCACACCCAATCCGAGCTTCCTCCCGAGCTCCAGTCCCTTCTCCTTGCCGAGAGTGAAGAGCATGGTCGTGCAGCCGTCCGCGTCGAAGGACTTGGCCGTGATGATCGTGACCGAAGTCAGCCCGTTTTCGACGGGGTAGCCGGTCCTCGTGTCGAAGATATGGTGATAGCGCTTCCCGTCCTTCATGAAGAAGCGCTCGTAGACGCCCGAGGTGACCATCGTCCTGTCGACGAGGCTCGCGACGCCCATATAGGCGCCACGGGCGGTCTCGGGATCCTGGAGCCCGATGCGCCAGGGCTTGTCATCGGGGTTCGATCCCAAGGCGAAGATATTCCCGCCGAGATCGATGATGGCGCTCGAGACCCCCCTCGCGGCGAGGAGCTTCACCAGCTCGTCCGTCGCGTAGCCCTTGGTGCCCGAGCCCAGGTCGAGGGCCATGCCGCGGCGCTTGAGGAAAATCGTGCGCGCCGACTCATCGACCTCGATGTCCTTCCAGTTCACAAGGCGGAGAGCCGCGCGTATCTCGGCTTTCGAGGGCAAGCGGGCGTGGTCCGTGCCGATGCCCCAGAGCTTCACGAGTGGGCCGACGCTCGGATCGAAGGCGCCGCCGGACATGGCGGCGTAGCCGAGGTCCTTCTTCACCATGGCCAACGCGTCGTCGCCGACCGCGACCGGATGCAAGCCCGACGCGTCGTTGACGGCCGCTATCTGGCTATCGGGCTTCTGCGCCGAGAGTTCGCCTTCGATCTGCCTCAGCCTGGCAAAGGCGGCGTCGAGAGCCGCTTCGTCTCCGCCCTTGACGAGGCGGACCGTGCAGACCGTGTCCATCACGAACTCGGTACGCGTCATCTCGGGAGCGGCCTTCCGGCCGCAGGAGAGTAAGAGCGCGAGCGCGACAAAGTAAAGGGCGAGGATCGCCCGTGAGTTCGGCATAGTGTGAATATGTCGGGAAACTCCGGATTATTCAAGGAAGGCCCGGAAGACAATCCAGTTCGGAGTATTACCTGCCGAATATCGAGATCGTACGCGGCCGAAGCGCGCGAAGCGCCGCGAGCTTGTAACACTTTTCGTTATCAGGTAGTTTGAGACCGATAAAGCGAGGCTTATGTTCCGTTTTTCGACGATCTCGGCGACGCTTATGCTGATGAGCGTCTCGCTCTTCTTGAAGGCCAACACTCCGATCCCGGCGCCGATCTCCCAGGCCCCGCAAGCCTCGCGCGCTCCGGCCATAGCCCCTTATCGAAGCCCCGGCGATCCCGCCGCCGCTCCGCTCCGCGACGTCCGGTACTGGCCGCGAGGCTATTATCCCGGAGATCCGATTCCTGAGCGTACGATCTACCTCACCTTCGACGACGGCCCCTGCGATTTCACCGCCCAGGTGCTGGACATCCTCAAAGAGGAAGATGTCCATGCGACTTTCTTCATGAATTCCTACGACAAGGACGATCCCTTTCACGCCGATACGGGCAAGAATCTCCTGTTCCGCTATGCGGACGTCCTCAAGCGCATGGTGGACGAGGGGCACGCGATCGGCAACCACACCTACTCGCACAGGGATCTGGCGAGGCTGAGTCCGAGGCAGATAGATTTCCAGCTCGACACGCTGCAGCGCCAGCTTACCGAGGTGCTCGGGGACAAGACTCCTCGCATCTATCTCGTCCGTCCGCCCTTCGGGTCGCCCTGGCTCGGGAACTGGAATACCGGGGAGCAGCGCGAAAAGGTCCGCGTCGCATTGGAGAATCGCGGCATTGTCATGCTGTGGACGCCGGGATGGGACTCGAGCGACAGCGCCGACTGGGCGAAGGGCGAATGGTACAACGCCTCGGCGAAGCGATACGATCCCGGAAGCCCCTCATACGAGCTGAAGATGCGGCGCGAGGTGAACCGAATCCTGCGTCGCGCCGACGGCACCGCGGGGGGAATAATCCTCATGCACGATACGCATCCCACTTCGCGCGACGTGCTGAAGCTCCTCATCGAGGAACTGAAGCGCCGCGGCTACGGCTTCGGCACGCTCGAGGATTATGCCCGTTGGCGCTGGGGCCCGGACGCGTTCGACCGATTCGCGCCCGAGCCCTCCGAGGCCCCGCCAGCGAAATGACCCTCAGATAGTCACGCTCATCGCAGCGACCGTCTCGTCCTTGCGCTCGTCGAGGACGACGCTGGAGGAGAAGAGCATCCCTTCCTTCGCGCAGGCTTCGGCGAGATTGGAATAATAGACGAGGCCGAGCTTCGCGCCCGCATCGTTCCCCGCGGCTATGGAGAGCAAGGCCGCGAGGTCCATGGTCCTCACCGCCTTGGCCTTGCCGTCCAGGACGTCGTAGCGCGAGCCGTATCCGATGAGGCCGCGCGTCCTCGTCGAGATGTCCATCCTCCTCCGGCCTCCGGCGCCAGGGAGCGAGGGGGGGAAATCGATCCTGAGCAGCATGGACTCGCCGCGGATCGCCGCGATCTCCATGAGTTTCTCGCGGAAGCTCGCGGTCGCCAGGAGGCGCTGAAGCTCTTGGGGATGGGTCCGGACGTACCGATCTCGCTCGGCCAGGTTGTGGAGATAGGACTTTTCCGCCAGCTGGATGAATTCCACGAGCATGAGCGAGAGGTACTCGGCTATGCCCAATCGCCCGGCGTAGGCGAGGACGAGTTCCGCTACGACGCCTACGGGGGCGGTTTCCGCGAGGGCGAGCAGCAGGAGCAGGTCCTCGTCAATCGAGGCGATCAATCGCGCGCAGCGCGCGCCCAGCTCCCCTTCCTCGTCCATCGTCCCGGGGGGACACCCCGCTCGGGCGCATTCGGACCCGATCGCCGATCGCAGCGCCGCGATCCAGGAGCCGTTCCGGAGCTTGGCGGCGGCCTTCCGCCCGAGCGGCTCGCCGTCCCGCAGCATGACAGCGAGGGAGGCGACGGAGGAATCGGAGGATACGCGCTTCCTGAGGTCGGCGCGGAAGCCGGAAACGAGGAGTCCCGTCAGCACGACGCCCGCGAGCTTGACGAGGGGTTCCCGCACGGTGACGAATTCGGGGCGCGTCGTCTCGACGGCGGAGAGGAATCCCTTGGACACCAGCCTCGACAGGGCCTCGACGCGGCAGCTTCGCCACTCGAAGCCGCTCGAGCGACCCATGTCGCGGCTGAGCAAGTCGCGGATGGGGATCCTATTCTTGAGGCAATAGGCCAATCCGTCGGCGTTGAGGAAGTATTTAGCCTCCAAGTCGATTGAATCGGCCTTCGGCTGCGCTTTGACCATGCTGGACTCCGACTCGATTATCCTCCCGCCGAGGCCAGGCGAAGGTTAGATCCCCTTTAGTACTTCGACAGGATTTCATGCCGGCGAGGAGTCGTCCAAAACGCCGACGAGTCGGTTCTCGAGGGCCTCCTTCATGATCGGCAGGATGCTCGTGCGCTCGAGCAGGCGCCGCGGGGCCCCGTTGAGGCCCTGGAACCGGATTTCGCCGCCTACGCGCTTCACGGCCTGAAGGATCGATATGATCGCTCCGACGCCGGTGCTGTCGAGGTAGCGGATTTCGGACATATCGATGAGGATGCGGCGGACCCCCTCGTCTATCCTCTTCAGCATCGAAGCCTTGAATTTCGGCGCGCTGTACAGATCGCAATCGCCCTGCAGACTGACGACAGCGCAATCATCCTGAACGGGATCCCGGATCACTCCTTCCATGGCTCTCCCTCCTCTAGAATTCTCGACTTACCTATATATGCGGAGGAGGGGTGTGCTTCTCGTGAACACAGGGATAAAAAACGATGAAATTCCGAATTCGGGAGACGGGACTCGACCGGACTGCGTGCCTATATCGACCTAGGCATCCTTGCCGTTCCGCTGCCTCTAGACCGGCATCCTTGTACTTTTCTGTACGTTTTTTCCCAGGAATTCAGCACTTCGCTCGAGGAATGCCTCTTTATCTCGCGCCAGGCGCCCAGGTGAAGCGACTTTTTGAGATCGTCGTTCTCCAGTATCGCCATGATCGCTCGCGAAAACGCTTCTTTGTCGTTGTTCGGGACGACCAAACCGTTTACTTCGTCTATTATTAAATCCGGTATCCCTTTCTCTGATAGCCCGACGCAGGGGATTCCGTTCGCCATCGCCTCCAGAATGGACATGGGCTGATTCTCGGTCTCGGATGCCGTGACGAAGATATCGGCAATGCCGAATATTCCCGATTTTACCAGTTCCGAGTGCTCTATGCGTCCGAGCATCAAAATGTTTCTTGATAGGTTTCGGTCTTGAATGAATTCCTTCACTTCCCCGAATTGCGGACCATCCCCGATCAATAGCAATTTTGAGCTTGGATACGACCTGAACACTGGCACCATCGAGTCTATAAGGTATTCGATGTTTTTTTCATGAGCCATTCTTCCGACAAAGAACAGGACGGGCCCGGTCAATCCGTACTTCGCGCCGAATTCTTCGGCCGCTGAATTGTCGAACATCGAAATGTCGATTCCGTTGGATATGATCGCTACATCCTTCTTTAACCCATGCTTGATCAATTCCGTTCTGGTGAAGTTCGAAGGAGTCGTGACCAGAGCGCATTTATTATAGTAGAAATTGCAATACTCCCACCCGAATTTTTGAAATCCCTTGCTCGTAGGAAACCCGTGCTTGAGGTAGTGGGGGTCGACGATGAATGTATGGAAAGTTCCCACTATAGGTTTCCTGAGCATTTTCGCGATGATGATGCCCGCGAGAGCGACTGTGAACGGCGCCTCGAAATGGAATATATCGACACCCTCTTTTCTCAATATGTTGAATATTCTCAGGTCGAAGGGTAGAGTTATCCTGTAATCATCGTAGAAAAGCGCGGGGATGGACGGCATTCTCAACACACGTACGTTCGGATACTCGAACTCTTCATATCTTCGGTAATATCTGGGCGCGACGATGAACACTTGATGTCCCGAATTGGAAAGACCCTTGGCAAGATCGAAAAGCGATGTAACAATTCCATTGACCTGCGGGACGAAGCAATCGGTGAAGAACGCGACTTTCATTGGTACCCCAATCTGGCCTGTGCGGGATATTCTCATCTCCTGCCCACGTTGTCAATCGTGTGTAGCCCCTGGGCATGGAGGTTGGCCCGATTGACATCGGCGTACCCCCACCCTTAAGATTCTTTTATACCTTCAAGTCGAATCGCTCTCCGAGGGATGCAAATGAGCATGAATGCTTACGGGATTTCCCTTGGCGCTTCCACCATCAGCGCCGTCGAGGTCAGTCGGGACGAAAGCCGGATAAACGTGAACCGCACCCTCGTGAGGGCCCACGAGGGCAATCCGCGCGCCGTGCTGGTGCAGGTACTCGACGAGCTTGATTGCGGCGACGCGCCGATCCTCGTCACCGGCCGTAAGTTCCGGCATTTCACGAGCCTCCCCAGCGTCACCGAGCCGGAAGCCACGGAGAGCGCCCTGCGCTTCATCTCCGACGGGTACCGGAAGTTGGACTCGGTGCTCTCGGTGGGCGGGGAAACCTTCATGGTCTACCTCCTGGACGCGCAGCGGAGAATCACCGGCATCTCCTCGGGGAATAAATGCGCCTCGGGCACGGGCGAGTTCTTTCTGCAGCAGATCAAGCGGATGAACCTCGGCGTCCGAGAAGCGGTAGCTCTCGCCGGCGACGGGGTCCCCTATACGCTGAGCGGGCGGTGCTCGGTCTTCTGCAAGTCCGATTGCACGCATGCGCTGAACAAGGGCGAACCGATCCCGAATGTGACTTCAGGTCTCTGTCGGATGATCGCCCGCAAGATGGACGAGCTCCTGGAGCCCGTACCGCACAATGACATACTCGTAGTGGGGGGGACCGCGCAGAACCGCGTCGTGATCGATTTCCTGAGGGAGAAGCTCGTCGAGCGAAACCCCCGCGGGACGATAATGGTGCCCCCGGAGGCCCCCTATTTCGAGGCTCTCGGCGCAGCATCCCTCGCGCTCGAGAAGGGAAGGCCGAGGCCGACGCATCTCTTTCGCCGCGACCATTCGAGCTTCACCTTCCTGCCCCGGCTCAGCGAGTTCGCCCACCTCGTGAGCTATCGCGAGTCCGCCCGTGGCAGGTTCCGACCCGATGACCGCTGCCTCGTGGGCCTCGACGTAGGATCGACGACCACGAAAGCCGTCCTATTGAGACTGTCGGACAACGCGATCCTCGCCTCGGAATACCTGCGAACCAACGGGAACCCCGTGGAAGCCTCCCGCAAGTGCTTCCGCAGCCTGCTCGACACCGTGGGCCAAGACGACCTCGAGGTCGAAGGAATCGGGGTCACCGGCTCCGGACGGAGGATTGCCGGATTGTATTGCCTCACCGAGGGCATCATCAACGAGATCATCGCCCACGCCGCGGCAGCGGCTTTCTGGGACCCTGAAGTGGACACCATTTTCGAAATCGGGGGCCAGGACGCCAAATACACGCATCTGACGAACGGGGTCGCCTCGGATTACGCGATGAACGAAGCCTGCTCCGCCGGCACCGGCTCGTTCCTCGAGGAGTCGGCTCACGAATCCCTCGGGGTCAGCATGGAGGACATAGCGTCTCTGGCCCTCCAGGCCGATAGGCCGCCGAACTTCAGCGACCAATGCGCCGCCTTTATTTCCTCGGACATCAAGAACGCCACGCACGAGGGGATCGAGAAGGAAGACGTCCTGGCCGGGCTGGTGTACTCGATCTGCTTCAACTATGCGAACAGGGTCAAAGGCAATCGCCCCGTGGGGAAAAAGCTCTTCATGCAGGGAGGCGTGTGCTACAACCGGGCCATACCGCTCGCGATGGCCTCCATCCTCCGCCGTCAGATCGTCGTTCCTCCCGAGCCCGGCCTCATGGGGGCCTTCGGAGTGGCGCTCGAGGCCGGGAAAAGGATGGAGCGGGGGATCCTCGCCCCGAAGAAGTTCAGCCTTGCCGCGATCGTCGGACGCGCCATGGACTACGAAAAACCCATCGTCTGCCAGGGCGGCCGGGAGAAATGCGATATCAGGTGCTCCATCAACCGGGTCCGCATCGAGGGCAGGCTCTACCCCTTCGGCGGCGCCTGCAACCGCTATTCGGACATCCGGGACGACGGCGAAGGAGCGGTGAGCGGCCGGGATTACGTGCAGGAGATACACCGGCTCGCCTTCGCGGAGCGCGCCTCCGCGTCCCCGCTTCCTCCGGACGCCCCTACGGTGGGCGTCAGCACGGCCTTCCTCACGGCGAGGATGTACCCTCTCTACCATGCGTTCTTCTCGCGGCTCGGGTTCCGCATCCTCCTGCCCGACAGGGTTCGCGAAGAGGCCTTTTATCGCCAGGCGACCTCGATGTGCTTTCCGGCCCAGATCGCGATGGGCCTTTACGAGGACCTCCTCGATAAGCGCCCGGACTTCCTGTTCATGCCGCACCTGCAGGAGGTCTACGTGCCCGGGGGAATCGACCGGAAGCAGTATTGCTCCACCTGCCTCCTTGTCCAGGGCGAGCCGTATTGGATGAGGCAGGCATTCGGGGACGAGGAGGGCTCGCCCCGGCTGCTCTGCCCTTCCTTGAGCTTCAACCGCGGATACGAGGCAGCCGAGCCTGCCTTCCTCGAGGTCGCGCGTGAGCTGGGCTCTTCGGCGGCCGATGCCAGGCGAGCCTTCGCGGACGGGGTGGAGGCGCAGAGATCCTACGACTCCTCGATAAAGGATCTGGGCCGCGAAGCGCTTGCGGATCTCCATGCGCACCCCGAGCGCAGCGCACTGGTAGTCTTCGGCCGCGTCTACAACGCCTACTCGCCCCTCGCGAACAAAGGCATCCCGAGAAAATTGACCAGCCGCGGCCAGACGATCATCCCCTTCGAGATGCTGCCCTTCGAGGACGTCGCGCTCGCCGAAGACTATCGGGAATCCATGCACTGGGAAGCGGGGCAGCGCATTCTCCGCGCCGCGGAGATCGTCAGGCGGGACAAGCAGCTCTTCGGCATCTTCATCACGAACTTCCTCTGCGCGCCCGATTCCTTCATCGTCTCCTATTTCCGCCGCGCGATGAAGGAAAAGCCTTCGCTCACGCTGGAGCTCGACGAGCATACCGCCGATGCGGGCATCAGCACGCGCATAGAGGCCTTCCTCGATATCGTGGGGAACTACCTGGAGATGCGGCAGGCGACGCAGGACGATCGTCGGGAGTTCCGGCCCGCGGAGATCGCCTACGAGAGAAGCCGCCCCGTGTATGTCGATTCCCGCGGGGAGCGGATCGACCTTCGCGATCCCCGGATCATCATGCTGCTTCCGTCGATGGGGAAGCTGGGCACCCAGGCTACGGCCGCGGTCAACGAGCATTTCGGCATCAGGACGATCGCGCTGCCGGAGGCGGACCAGGATGCGCTGCGACTGGGCAGAGCCCCTACGACGGGGAAGGAATGCCTGCCCATGCACGTCTGTCTGGGCTCGCTCCTCAAATGGGTGCGCGACCAGAAGAAGCCCGGCGACAAGGCGGTCTTCTTCCTTCCCAAGGCGGGCGGATATTGCCGCCTGGGCCAATACAATGTCGCGACGAAGCAGGTTATCGGCGAGAGGCGCCTCGAGGACATCGCCCTGCTCAGCCCCGGCATGGAGGAGGGCTTTCTCTCCCTGGGCCCGCAGTGGTCGATCCAGGCATTCCGGGCGCTCACGACGGCCGACGCGATGGGGGATATCGCGAACGCGCTCATGGCGCTCGCCGTGGAGCCCGAGGAGGCCGCGCGGATCTTCGACGGCGAGTGGGAGGCGATCCTCCAGGCCCTTCACATGGGCGGCGCCCGCAGGTTTTACCAGAGGCTTCGGGAGACGGCGAGGGTACTGTCTCGAATCCCTCTCGCGATCCCCTACGAGAGAGCGCCCCGGATGGAGTTGACGGGCGAAATCTTCGTCCGTTGGGACCCTTTTTCCAACCTTCGCATCGCGGAGCGGCTCGCGCGGAAGGGCTTCGTGGTGAAGATCGCCCCCATCACGGAATGGCTGTTCTATTGTAACTTCATGATCAAGAAGGGCTATGTCGAGTCGCGGTTCAGCCTCCTGGGTCGGATCGACTTTATCGTCTCGAACATAGCCATGCGGGTCATGGAGCGCAGGATTAAAAGCGTCATCGCCGCGACCGGCTTGTACGAGGCGGATCGGACGGACATCGAGGACCTTATGAAATACAAGCGCCATTTCGTGCCCGATTGCATCACGGGAGAGCACGACCTGGTGGCATCGATGACGCTTCGCGACGGGATCAGCAAGTACTGCGGGATCGTCAGCGCAGGGCCCTTCGGCTGCATGCAACTGAGATTCGCCGAGGCGCTGATCGCGCCGCAGACCAGCGTGCGCGCGAAGAAGAAGGCGATGGTCGCCGCCGGCGTGGCGCCTTCGGTGCCAGGCTTCGACGACGCCGATCGCATCCCCTTCCTGAACATCGAATCGGACGGCAATCCCTATCCGCAGCTCCTGGACGCCAGACTCGAAAGCTTCTGCCTGCAGGCCGCGCGGGTCGCGGAGCGCCAGGGAAAGATCGTCGAGCGCCTCGATTTGTCATGAAAGGCGATTCTCGCCGGATCCTCCTGAAATGAAAAAGGCCGGGGAGGATACTTCCTTCCCGGCCTCTCGATCCGACGGTTTCCGCAGGATTACTTCAAGATGTAGAACTCGACGCGCCTGTTCTTCCAGCGGTTCAGGTAGTCGCTGTCCGGAACCAGGGGATCGTTGGCGCCGACGCCGTCCGTGACCAGGCGTCCCGCTTCTACGCTCCGCTCCACGAGAGCCGCCTTGATGGCCTCGGCCCTCTCCCTTGAAAGCGGGATTAGCACCTTCTCCTGCTCGGCCGCGCCCTTGACCTTGTCGTCCCAGTTTATCATCACCGCGTGGCCCTCGAGCCTGATCTTGTAATCGGGGAACTTCGAGAGCTTCTTGGCGAGGAGATCGAGGGTGTTCATGTTGCGGGCGGCCCGGTCCGCGGGCACG
>Ga0181535_10001717_pt1 | contig 28026 bp, 19 predicted proteins | sample PEATcosm2014_Bin_44_FD_119774 | JGI IMG/M metagenome (GOLD analysis project Ga0181535, IMG submission 119774) | Peatland microbial communities from MTU Mesocosm Facility, Houghton, MI, USA - PEATcosm2014_Bin17_30_metaG | ecosystem: Environmental > Terrestrial > Soil > Wetlands > Peat | place... | reverse complement strand
GGCAATCGCATGAATGAAAAATCATACAACGCAACAATCTCGCACTGCCCCTACGGGGCAGTTTCATCTCTTAATTTCGCTTTCCCAGGACTGCGCTTCGCTTGTCCTGGGCTATTTTCCACTCGTCCCTCTGGGACGATGAGGCGATGCAGCTCGATGAAGCCGAGAAAACGAACCCGGTTCGCCAACAAAAACCTTCATGCGATTGCCCTGGTTGCGCGACTCGAAAAGGCCGCGCGAAGCAAAGGTCAAGTTAGATCGAACTTGAAGCAGGCAATAGAAAGAGTGAAAGCAGGTTAGCTTGCTTGTGCGGACGCAGGGACGGGGGCAAACTCCTGAAGCCTACGCCTCATCACGCCCTTGCTGGTGGGCATTTCGTGGAGCAGCAACTCCGCCGATTGAATCAAGGGATTGGCGTGGAACCAATTCTGCACTACATTGTCGCGCAGCAGGTTCACGATGGCGAGCAACGACATTCCCTGATGGTGGGCCATCCACTCGCGCGTCAAAGAGGGGCGTCGAAGCGAGGCCATGAAGTCCGCCGACTCGTAGAAGCCGTACGGGCCAACCCAGCCAGAAGCTTCCATGCGGCGAAGATTGTGGAGTGCCTCGATGCAATCGACGCCGAGCGCGAGGAACGTGGAATACGGTGAGATGACAGGCCCGGCCGTAGCCTCGAACCAGAGTGCAATTTGCGGTACGCCGTATGCGTGGTAGTGGTAGTGGCCGGCATCGTCCTTGCGGGCGGAACCGGATTCCGAGATGCCCCAGGGAATGCCCATGGAGCGGGTGAAGTCTCGCTGTACGCCGACGCAGGCAGTCTGGGTGCGAGACAGCAGCGTATTTGCGTGGCTGCGCATCCACAGGGACGGCATCAGATACTCGAACATGGTCCCAGTCCACGAGAGAAGTAAATAGTGACCGAAAGCGTGGGCAAAGTCGCGAGCCAGCTTGAACCAGCTTTCCTGGCGCAGGTCGCCACGCGCAACGGCGAGGAACGTGGCGATGCGCGCTTCTGAGGCGAGCATGTCGTAGCAGGCCTCGTGGGTTTTCTGCGTCGTCATGTCGAAGCCGATGGAGAGAATCTGGCGATTGGGATCGACGAGGAAGCCAAACTCTGTTTCATCCGCGAGACGCGCGGATTCCTGTGCGATGGCTTGCAGATTGCCGACGAGTGCGCGCAGATTCTTCACGGTCGCGGGCAATGTGGCGCGCAGTTCGCTGGCGACGGGAATCAGCGATTGCTCGTGAACGAGGGTGTTCTGGGCGTTGGCGAGGCGGCTGTCAAGGCTTTCAGCGAAGGCGACGCTATCGTGAATCGAAAGAGACGCGGAGCGGCTCATTCCCAGCTCAGGAAGTTTGCGCAGCTTTTCAAACTCGGGCAACATCCACGGCGAGTAATTGCGAATCAGCGATCGCACAACCCCGATGCGATGCACGGTTTCTGAATACCACCACGTATTTTTCAGTTGGGTTTTGAGAGTGGTTGTCGCCGCCGCCAGAGCCTCCTCCGCGGGTTGAAGCCACGCAATCCACTCGGCGAGAGGAGCGGCGGGACCAGGCACGGAAAATGACGCGAGCTTCGAAGGAAGCTTGCCCTGTTGCGATTGCATTAGGTTCCAATGTGTGCGGATCCCGGTGAAGAGTTGTGTACAACAGAGCGGTCTCTCGATCAGATCCAGGGAGCCGGCATGCAGGGTGTAGAGCGAGGCGACGAGATTTCCGCTGTCGACCGATGAGATGAACGATGTGCCGTCTAGGGGCTGGAGTGTCTGCGTGTCGTACCAGTTGTAGAGGTGCCCGCGAAACTTCTTCAGCCGGGCAAAAGTCGCGAGAGTGCTTTGAGTGAGCTTGACGAATTCCGGCGCTGTCAGGAATCCAAGTTCGCACGCACCCTGACGGGCATTGAGCAGCAGCCCCAGATTTGTAGGAGAGACGCGGGCCGCTTCAAAGAGACCCTCTTCCTCGACGTTGTCGGGGATGAGATAGTTGTGTCGCTCCGCACCGAATTGGTGGAAGTAGCGCCAGATACGGAGTGCGTGGCCCATCAGGTAAGCGCGGTCGTTGTTGCTCAGGCGCTGTTGCTGCTCCTGCGGCGGTCGGTTGAGCCAGGCTGTGACGATATTGGCGAGTGCCCACAGCAACAGAATTGGCGCAGCGACATAGATCGCGTCCTTGTCTCGCGCTGCGAAGTAAACCAGGAAGGCCAAGCCAATTGCGACCAGCGAAGAAAACGCGAGATAGCGATCGACGGGTGTGCGCTTGGAAGTCTTCGTTTCCGATTGGGCAGCCGTTTCCCATTCCAGCAGGCGCTCGCCGGTGACAAACACGCGCACCAGCGACCGGATAATGGCGTCCAACGTGAGCAGCATCTGGTGAGGAAGGAAGATGAGATTCAGCAAGGCGACAAGAGCGCCGTGCCCAACCCCGGCGAAGACCTCGCCGATGCTCTGTTTGTGCTCGCTTGTGAAGTTGCGGCCTACGGCAAATCCCAGCTGAATGAAAATCGGAAAGAACAGCAGAAAGAGCACTGCCAGTGTCCAATAGAGCGGCCCTCCTGGAAGACCAAGCCAACCTGCGACAAAGAGGATAAGGAGAGCCGGATCCAAAAGCGAGCGGCGCAGGTTATCGAAGATTTTCCAGCGTGAGACGTAGGAGATTGGATTCGGTCCCATTTTTCCCGATTCGTCTGGAACATGAGAAAACATCCACTGAGCGATCTGCCAATCGCCGCGCACCCAGCGATGTTTGCGGCGGCTGTAGGCGCTATAGTGCGACGGGTAGTCGTCGATCAGCTCGACATCGGTTACCTGTCCGGCGCGTGCATAGGCGCCCTCGATCAGGTCGTGGCTCAATAGTGCATTGCGCGGGAACCTGCGGTCGAGCACGGCATGGAGAGTTGCGACTTCGTAAATGCCTTTGCCTGTGAAGATGCCTTCGCCGAATAGATCCTGATAGGCGTCGGAAATGGCGCGGGTATAAATGTCGAATCCATTCTGACCGGAGAAGATTGAGGCCAACCGCGAGCGAGCGGCGGACTGCACGGCGATGCCGATGCGCGGCTGCAATATGCCATAGCCATCTGTAACGATGCGAAGCTTGGGATCGATGATCGCTTCGTTCAGCGGATGCGCCATCGCTCCGATGAGGCGCGGCGCTGCGCCGCGCGGAAGCTGCGTGTCGGTGTCGAGCGTGAGCACAAACCGCGCTTCGCGGAGAACCTCGACCTTGCCAGCTTTGATGGGGAAGGCATCGAATTCACCGGTAAGAAGTTTGTTCAGGTCGAGAAGCTTGCCTCGTTTCCGCTCCCAGCCCATCCACACGCCCTGGCGGCGGTTGAAAACGCGATGCCGATGCAGCAACAGAAAGGCGCCGTTCCTTGGAGATGCGTATTTCTCGTTGAGATCATCGATGAGACGAGTCGCGAGTTCGACCATGGGGTGGGAGTCTTTGTCGCGCGGCTCGCCGACGGAATCGGGCAAATCAGTCAGCAAGGCAAAATGCAGGTTGGGATCGCGATTGGCCAGGAAGCGCACTTCGAGGTCAGTGACGAGCTCGTGGACCTGGTCCTCATTCAACAGCATGGAGGGCACCGCTACCAACGTGGTGCAGTCGGCGGGAATCGCGTCACTGAAATCGAACTTGGGCAACGGCTGTGGGTCATAGAGCGTGCTGATACTGTTGTTCGCCAAGTCGACCGCGTCCTGCATGGCGGGCACGAGCAGCAAGATGAACGCGACGATCAATCCGACGAACCCGGAAGAATGGGGAAGGATGGGGAAAAGGATTGCGGCGATCAAAATGATCGACGCCACCTGAATCCCGGTGATGTAAAAGTCTTCGCCATGCTCGTGAATAAACCTGCGGGTGCGATCGAGCATCGGAGGATGGAATCCAATGCGATTGGAGAGCTGGGGAAATCCCTTGTCGATGAGGTAGAAGCCGATATGAGCGCGCCGGTGTTGCATGCGCGGATCTTCGCCGTCGCGACTGGTGGCCTCGCTCGCAAGGTTCAGAGCGATTTGCGCTACCTCGACTTCGCTGCAATCGGAATGCCGGGCCACGAAGGCGATGCGTTTGCGATACAGTTCGCGGGATTCAAAATCCATGCGGGTGTAGGCCTGCGCGGGATCCATGCGGAGCGTCGAGTCGAGGACGATGAGGGGCTCAATGAGATAGACCCAGTCAGTGTTGGTGACCGTGCGCAAGCTTTTGAGTCGGACGGACAGCTTCGACTCGGAAACGGATTCCGGGGAGCGAAGCAGAATCCGCGCCTCGTCGAGGAGCGATTCGAGCAGAGCAAATTTGAGAAATGGCGCAACGTACCAGAGCTCATCTACCGTCAGAGGTTCCCGCACCTGCACCTTCTGGATGAAAGCAGAAAGGGTTGACCCTGAGAATACGCCGTCGACGGCGCGCAGATAGGCTTCGGCAACGGCGGCGACTCGGGGTTCCTCCTTGTGCGCGATGATGACGCGCGGCAGACGAGCCACGAGGCTTGGCCTATCGGAGACGGCGCTGACTGCGGTCCGCAGCATGCGCGGGTTTGCGCGAAGATCGAGCAATTCGGAGTGAAAGGGGATTTTGGGCGACGCCTCGGAAGGCGAAATTGGCAACTGAGAAAGGTCCGCCTCCAACTGTTTCAGGGCGTTGCGGCGCGCCTCAACGCGGGCTGGGAATGTGCCCTTGCCGGCGGGGCGATGCACGATCTCCCACGCCTCTGCCTCGCGCGCCGCGATGCGCACGCCTTCGGGAGTATTGTCTACGGGCAACGGTTCTGGATCCAGAATCTGGGCAACGTCACTCATGCTGATTTCATCGATAACTGGCGGCTTGCATTTCAAACATGGCGGCGTAGCGGCCTCCCAACGCCATGAGTTTTGCATGACTTCCTTCTTCTACGAGCTGACCGGCTTCAAGGACAACAATCCGGTCGGCCATTCTGACGGTAGAGAAACGATGAGAGATAAGAAGTGCCATCTTGCCAAAAGTAAGTTCAGCAAAGCGCTCGAACACCTCGAGCTCGCTGCGCGCATCCAGGGCCGCAGTGGGTTCGTCCAGAATGAGCAACTGCGCGTCGCGAAGATAGGCGCGTGCCAGAGCCATCTTTTGCCATTCACCGCCGGATAGATCCACACCGCCTTCGAAGCGGCGGCCCAGCATCTGATCGTACTTACCTTCAAGAGTAGCTACCACGCCTGCTGCAAGACTCTTTTCGGCGGCGTACTCAATCTCTTCCTGGGCGTGCTCGACTTCGATGCGGCCGACCTGGATGTTTTCGCGAGCGGTCATTTCGTAGCGCATGAAGTCCTGAAAGATTACTCCCATTTCACCGTGCAGGTCATCCAGGTCGTATTCGCGAAGATCGACGCCGTCGAGCAGTATCCGTCCCTCGGTCGGATCGTAGAGGCGCGTAATGAGTTTGACAATGGTCGTCTTTCCCTGGCCGTTCTCGCCGATCAGAGCGACGCGTTGTCCGGGCTCAAGAGTGAAGTTGAAATTCTTTAAGACGCGCCGTGTAGTTCCAGGATAAGCAAACGAGACATTCTGGAATTCGAAGCCGTGCACAATGGGGCGCGGTGTGCGCAATCCGTTCACCTTCGATTCGACACGCGGCTTCATCTCAAAGAAGGCCAGCAAGTCGGTGAGGAAGAGCGCCTGGTCGGCAACACCCGACGCCGTGGAGAATGCCATTTGGATATTGGCCATGGCCTGCATGATGGCGGTAGTGATCAAGGTGAGATCGCCAATGCTGTACTGGCCCTTGATGGTGCGGTAGATGCTGTATCCGTAGGCGCCATAGTAGCCAAGCTGGCCGAGAATCGCGAGCAAGCCGCCCCAGAAAAGCCGGCGGCGATTGAGGGCAACATTCTCGACGTAAATCCCGTGCGAAAGGGCGGAGAAGCGGTCGGTGAGGTACTTGCTTAGGTTGAAGAGCTTTAGTTCCTTGGCTGCTTCTTTGCTGCCGCCGACCTGGCGCAGATAGTCCATTTGGCGGCGCACTGGCGTCTGGCGGAAATTCTTGGCGTAGGTAAGGAAAGCGAAATGACTTTCGCCGAGGAAGGCGGGAATAATTCCGGCGATGAGCAGGAAAAGCAGGAAAGGCGAGTAGTAGATGAGGACGGCGGAGAAGGAAATGGCTGTAACCGATTGCTGAATGAGCCGGCCCATCTGCTGGATCATGGCCAGGCGGTCGGTGGCTTGTACGCGGGCGCGCTCGAGGCGATCGTAAAAGACGGGGTCTTCGTAGACCGTGACATCAAGGGCCGCTGCTTTGCGCATCACCTCGACGCTGACGTGATGGGTGTAGCGATCGGCCAACAGATTGTCAAAGTAATCAACGGAGCGCGACAGGATACCGGTGATGACAGCGAGGGCCATTTCGCTCCCTACCAACCACCAGAAGTTCGCTGGGAGGGGCTGGTGCAGGCGGATACGATTCACGCCATCGATAATGTAGCGGCCAATGATGCCAATGCCCATCGGCAAAAACGCGACAACAATGCGGATCGTAATGTTCCAGAAGACGATGGAGGGACCGGACTCCCAGACGAAGTGGAGCACCGGGGGAACATTCTTGAGGGCGCGCAACCGATCGCCCCAGGCGTTCCCTAGGTCCTTCGGCGGGACTGACGATTTGGCACGAACCTCACCGCTCACTTGCGCATCGGTCATGATTGAGGACCTGGGCTTGAGGACATGGCTCCCTTCCGGGCCTGCGGGCACACCGAATTCCTTAACCAAGGTGCTTGCGACGCTCTGATCAGGGATGGCGTCCTAGTTCCTGTGCGCTGCTAGATGCGATGCAGGGTTGCCACGGTTCGTTGTTCGCAAAGCCCGCAAGTACCACGCGGCGCCAGCTCGATTAACAGGCCAAATGGGATCACCGTGGGACTCGCCGTGAAGGGGTATGATCGACAGCTTCAGCCCGTTAGGTCGCCTCAGGCTGATAAGGCTTGAACCCGGCATTCGCCATTCCACGCTGAGCTTCAGGGTTCTTCATAAAAGTATCCCATACAAATCCAGAACGCGCATTCTCGGCCATCAGCATAGTTATTCCTGTATCAATGCCGACGATGTCGGTGTCGTACCACTCGGTGAGGGGATTGAAGGCGTCCACAAATCCGTAGCGGGACCAGGCGTTGGGATAGTGTTCGTGAATGGTCCGCAAAACGCGCATGGTGGCGTCGGGCAGGAATGGGATGGAACCGCCTGGCGCTGCGGGAACAATGGTTCCGTCAATCGGCCCCATGGCCGGAGGTCCACCCCAGACGACGTACCCCTTTTCGGAATCCGACGCTGTGATGCCCCACAGCGCGTTGCTGTAGTCGGAAAACTGCGGGTTCAACTCGATGCAGAACCGCCGGTGCACATCGGTCGCAATGACTGAGTTCTTGAAGTAGTCGGCGTAGCGGTCGCGCTTGCCGCGGAAGTCAAACCAGGCTTGCGAGTACTGATGCACAAAAAGCGGGGCAAAGGAGCCGATGTAGCGCAAGCCATCGTACTCAAAGACAGATCGCTTCCAGGCAAACCACGCGTCGGGCTTAAGTGGGTGCGACGACGATCCGAGTCCGAGAAGATACATCATCATCAGCTCGCTGTATAAATCCCAGCGCGACGGAATAAAACCGAGTTCCGGCTTCCATCCATGGGACAGGAGAGTTGTATCTTCGGAAAGCCAGGTCCAATCGACGCGATCGAAGATGGCGTGCGCGAGATCGCCGATTTCCTTGTCTTGAAAGTGCTGGCGGCAAGTGAGGACTCCGCACAGCAGCATCGCGGTATCGACCGATGACGCTTCGGAATCCCAAATTCGTTCGCCGGTATTGATATTGGCGAAGTGATAGAAGAAGCCGCGGTGGGTGGGCAATTTGTGCCAGATAAACGACAGCGAATCCAGAACCCGACGGCGCGCGTCCGCGTGGCTCACAAAGCCCCGTTTCTCGCCGATGCAAATCGCCGTAAAGCCGAAACCAGTGGACGCGATGCTGGCTGCCACGGTGGTGTCGTTGGTGCGGACGTTGCAACGGTCTTTGGTCAGCCCTGTGGCGGGGTTCGCCTGTTCCCAGAAGAAAAGGAAATTCGCGTGTTCCAGGTCGTTCAGAAACTGGTCGTCCTGCGGTGAAAGGACGGTAGGCGCCGGCGAAGGCGCCGGGCTTGTGTGCTGTGCCGGCTTTTGTGGCTGGGGCTCTTGCTGTTCGATCGGGCTCTCACCGAAGAGTGGAAGCACCCCGGCTTGTGAGATCGGCAGGCCCAACGAGAGTCCCGCCATCCCGCGTAATAACCTTCGGCGTGACTCGGCGACGATGCGCGCCTCGACTTTTTCGCGAATGTGCATTCCCCTTTCCCTTGCAGATCGACACACTGGTCGGACTGTGCGGCCGCTGTCTGGAGAAGCCCGAAAACGACCCCGGCGGGTACCGATTATAGATGTAGGTGCATCCTATAGGTAAGCGAAAGCCTGCAGGCAACCGAATTACTCACGGTAAAATGGCATCCGGACGGATGAAGCCTTCATGCGTTGGAAATGGATAGCGGTCTCGGCAATCATTGGATCAATCGCGCTCATCACGGCTACCGTGCTGGTGGTGCGGGCGCGTCGTTGGAATTCAACCTTGATGACTCTCCAGGGCGCGGTCATTCGTCGCGATAGCGACACACAAAAGGAGGTGCCCATCGCCGACGCGCAGATTACCGCGACGCGCGGTGCAACGACGATCAGTACCCGTTCGGATGCGTCGGGGTATTTCAAGATCAAGTTTTCTGAGGTTATCTGGCCGGGGCAGACGGTTGCTCTCAGTTTTCGCCATGAGGACTACGAACCACTCGACATCTATTTGCATATTCAATTCCGGTCGATGATGCGACGGTTGTACTTAGCAGCGATGGAGCCAGAGCCCAGTGCCGTACGAACCAGCGCGTTGCCCGGCAAGTCCGTGTCTGTGGTCTCTAATCTTCGGGTGCGCTACACAGAGAATTTTCAGACAGACGAAGACGTCGGCAGCGCGGTCAGGACCTTTCAGGTCGTCAATCGCGCAAACACTCCATGCAGACGCCAAGCCCCTTGTTCGCCGGATGGAAGCTGGAAAGTTACGAAGGCTTCGGTGACCTTGGATGCTGGGATGGGAAACGAATTCCGCAATGTGCGAGCCTCGTGCATCGCCGGGCCTTGCCCATTTACGCGGATCGACTCGAGCGGCTTTCAGCAGCCCGGCCGTACGATCGAGGTTTCAGCGATCGATTGGTCAGAGACAGCAACTTTTCTGTTGGAGGCTGAAGTGGTTCACACCACGACTGCCTCCAACGTGCGACACTCGTATCCTGTCGTTTTCGATCGCACGTTCAACTTTACTGTTCCGCCCACCCAGGAGGGCGTGAGCCTCGAGGCCGAAATCAATGGCGCGCCTATGGTCTTTCCCATGGGTCCGGACCTCTACTTAAGCTGGGCCAGTTGCACCGCGACAATCAGCACCGATGGGGAAAAGTCCACGGCCTACCGCTGCGAGCTTAAGCCGGGCTATCGTTTCTGATATGCGTTGCCGCGCTGCCTGTTTGTCCCGATTCTCCCTGTAGCTTGGGATTTCCTGCGCGAGTGCCGATCATGGTTTCCGCCGCCGCAGCTTCAATTTCGCTGTTAATTTCCGCGCCCAGAAGCAGCATAAGTCCGGTGATATAGAACCATGTTAGAAGAATGACGACCGCGCCCAGGGACCCGTAAGCGACAGTATAGCTATTGAAATAGTGAAGATAGATCCGGAGTCCGAGGGAGATAAGGAGCCATCCGAAGATGCCGATGCCTGTGCCGGGGGTAAGCCAGTGCCAGCGGCGCTCTTTCCAATCGGGGGCCCAATAATAAATGACGGCGAACGATAATGCGAGAAGGGCTGTCGCGATAGCCCAGCCGATGACACGGGCCGTAAATGCCGCTGCCGTTGCAACGAAATGAATGTGCAAACGATGGTAAGCGAGCGTGGCAGCAAAATCGCCCCCGAACATTGCAGCAAGCGCCAGGCTGCCGATCACAGTGAGTAGGAGCGTAAGAGCAATCGCAAAGACTCTAGCAACAAAATAGGAGCGTGAGTCTCTGATTTTGTAAACCGCGTTGAGCGTATCCTGGATGGCCGAGATGCCGATTGACGCGGACCAGATTGCTGCAATTGTCCCAAAGGTCAGTTTTCCGGAACTCGCGGCTGCAGTTGTCTCGTTGAACGTATTGAGCACAGTGCCAAGAGCGGATGTGGGAAGGACGAGCGCGAGGTAATCCAGGAGCCGGTCGTAAATCTGGTCCGCCGACCGCGCGGCAAGGCCCAGAAGCGAACCGGCGCAAAAAAGTGTCGGGAACAGCGCAAACAGAAAATAAAATCCGAGTTCCGCCGCATGCCCGAAAAGCCGGTCGGCGATAACGGAATTCCACGTGCGCATGGCGATGTCTCGAATGCGGACACCACGCAGATCCCAAAGCGAACCGAGCGGCGAATGAGACACCAGGTCCCAAACTCGCCGCTCGTGGGCGTCCTTTTTCGGATATGCGCAACTACCCATACTCTAAATCGCAACCTCTCCTCGTACTTTTTCTGCTCGCGGCACTGTCATAGTAGATGCGTATATACACTGCCTCGGTATCGGCGCCAATCGAATCCTCACGTAGATGGAGCCCGATGCACCTTGGATACCAGGACATGCGGGAAATCCCGGGGCTCGCAGGGAATACGGAGAACGCTCTTCTTTGGTGGCCGGAGAAGCTTTCCGACCTGACCTTTATACAGGGTGGCCATAAGCGCCACGCGCGATCCTAACGGAGGATTCGCACTGGATACGTTGATCAAAGAGAACTGGTAGGATGCCGGAATCTTTATCGCGAGTAATTCACAGCTCGATTAAGTACACGATCGGATTCGGCGGCAAGGGGCTCGCTCGGGAGCGGTGGAAAAGTCAAGAATGCCCCAATCCTGTTGCGCCGATTCACAGGTCATTCATCGCGGATTCACAAACTGTTGAAGGAGGGACTCTACGCTCGCAGCATGACTAAGAATCAGATCATGCGTTGCGTTGTTGTCTTTTTAGGCCTGCTGATTGCAATCGGTGGCACCAAGGCAAGGGCACAATACGAGGATGGCAGCTTGATTGGCACCATTCACGATGCCAGCGGTGCGGTTGTGGCAAATGCGAGCGTCACTGTGACCAATGTGAATACCGGGATTGTAATCAAAGTCGCTTCGAATAATTCGGGAGACTATGAAGTCCCGGCGTTGCGTGTAGGTGTTTATACGATCGAAGCCGAGGCATCAGGGTTTGCGGCGGCTGAGGCGAAGAACATTACGATATCTGTAGCTGGCAGGCAACATATCGACCTGACATTGAATGTTGGCCAGGCCAATGCCACCACGGTTGAAGTAACAGATGTCGCGCTACAACTCGAGACTGAGACGAGCGAGCGCGGAGAGACAGTCTCTGGATATCAGACGGAGGCGCTTCCTCTGGTCAGCCGCAATTACTCTGACTTATTGGCGCTGGTGACTGGTTCGCGCCAGGCCCCCACTGCGGCGACGACGACAGCTGTCACAAGCCTGGTCCGTGCCGGCTCCTATAACGTGAACGGCGAGCGCAGCATGTTTAATAACTATCTGCTCGATGGTATGGACAACAATGCCTATGGCGAGAGCAACCAGGGTTTTGATAACCAGATCATTCAGCCGCCGCCCGACTCGATTTCGCAGTTTCAAGTGGTGACAAATAACGAGAGCGCGGAGTACGGACGGTCTTCCGGTGCAACGATCAATGTGGCTTCGCGCAGCGGAACGAATGAGCTCCACGCGACGCTGTACGAATTTATTCGCAACACCGATCTGAATGCCTTCGGCTACATTCACGCTGTCAGCGGCACACATACGTTTCCGAAGCCCGGGTTCAATCGCAACCAATTCGGAGCGGACTTCGGCGGACCGATCTTGAAGAACAAGCTATTTTGGTTCCTGGATTACGAGGGCTTCCGCCAGACGCTGACGCCGACCGTGGTATTGACCGTTCCCACGCAAAACGAAATCAACGGGATCCTGGCCGTCGATGTGCAGGATCCTTTCAAGCCGGGAACTTACTACAAAGCTGGCACGTCCATTCTCACCTCGCCCGATATCAGCCCGATTGCAAAACAGGAGTTGGGATTCTGGGGCGAGTTGCCTTCGCAGTGCCAAGTTGCGGCCGGCTCTTCTCTCATCAATACGAGTACAGGCGTTGCCACGAATGATTGCGCAACCAATGCGCCCTTCACCGACAATGCTGACAAGGGCGATTTGCGCCTCGACTATCAGCAGAGCCAAAGCAGCTCATGGTTCTTGCGCATCAGCGATCGCAAGGAGACGGGCATCAACTATCCAACGCTGCCCTTGCCGCTGGATGGCCAGACCAACGGCCGCATCAAGATTCTCGATCAGCAGGTCGCGCTTGGCTACACGCACGTGATGGGCACGAATAAAGTGCTCGAAGCGCGACTTGGTCTCTCTGGCACGCGTGCTGGAAAGTACACCCTTTCGATCGGCGACAACGCCATCGTCATCCCCGGACTACCGACTGACCCTACGGTTGCGGGAGGATTGCCTTCCGTAAGCGTCTCGGGCGGTTTTAGCGCGTTTGGCCGTCAGAGCACCAATCCTCAGTGGCAAAACCCATCGCTGCTCGATCCAAAGGTGAGCTTCGCGTGGGCGAAGGGCAGGCACTCTCTCAAGTTCGGTTATGAGTACGAACATATCTGGATGGAAGTGCAGGACTCGAATCCGCTGTTCGGTTCTTTTACCTACGGCAGAGGATACAGTGTGTGCCCGAAGACCGCCGGAACCGCTTGCGCCAGCACGAGTGCGGCGGCTGACACCTACTGGGCAGATTATCTGTTTGGAACCACCAGCGCCTACGCGCTGGCTACTTACTTCAAGGCGCATTTACTCCAGTCGATGGACAGTGTCTACGTCCAGGACGACTGGAAGGTTTCGCCTAAGTTAACTTTGAACCTCGGTGTTCGTTGGGAATATGGGGCGCCTTATTCGGAAGCCAACAACAATCTTTCCAACTTTGATCCCACCACGGGAACGATGTTGACGCTGACCAAGGGTTACACGGGAAATAGCTTCATTGCTCCCTATAGCGGGAGCGGCGTCTATGGCAAAACACTGGTGAATCCGTCATTGGGCGACTATGCGCCGCGCGTCGGCTTTGCCTATGCGTTGACGCCTTCCGTTGTGGTTCGCGGTGGGTATGGGACCAGCTTTGCGCATTACACGCGCGCCGGTTCAGGCGATATTCTCGCCATCAACGCTCCCAATGCCCTCTTTGTTTCGGTGACGCAGCCTACAACCGCCACCGCGAACGGTTATCGCACCGTCGACCAGGGCTTCCCTCCGAATCTCGCCACGACGTTTAGCTCCGGCACAGATAACATCACCTATATCCCCAAGGACACCAAAGACAGCTACGTCGAGAGCTATTTTCTTGAGGTGCAGAAGGAACTGGCGAAGAACACACTCGTAGACATCGCGTACATCGGAAATCACGGGGTGAAACTGCAAGGCTTCCTGAATGCGAACCAGGGTAATCCAGCATTGGGGATCGCGAATCCTACCAATCCAGCGCTCGGCGCCGGGTTCGTGCGGCCCTATCCGAATTGGGGCGGACTTGTGGGCACGACCTATGACTACGGCGACATCACCGAAGCGCTGAACGAATTCTGGTCGCACTTCAACGCGCTCCAGGTGCGCTATGAGCAGCGATTTGTCGCCGGCTTGACGTTGCTCAATTCCTTCACGTGGGAACACTCACTCGATAATGCATCCGCGTCGCTCGAGGGCAACACGCCTTCGCCGCAAAACGGCTATAACCTTGCAGGGGATTATGGGCAATCGGATTACAACCTACCACTGGCTAACGTAACCAGCCTCGTGTACGACTTGCCGGTCGGGCGCGGGCGCAACTATCTCTCCAGCGCGAATCCGGTCTTGGATGGCATTCTCGGCGGTTGGCAGATCAGCGCGATCAACACCGCGCAGGGCGGCACGCCTTTCAACCTGACCTATACGCCCAACGCACTTAATGTTGTGTCGCCGCAGATCTCGGCGACTTATCGCGGCGCGAACGAGTATCGCCCGAACACGGTGGCCGGCCAGTATTTCACGCTGTGCCACTCTGGCCACTCATGCCTGAAGGAAAGGCAATCAAACGGAACCATTCAATACGTCAACTGGTCCGCGTTCACATTACCGGCCTACCAAGATGCCAATGGCAACCCGTTGAACCCGTTTGGCGATTCGCCGCGGAATCCGAGCCGCACGCCAAATTATTTCGAAACGGACCTCGACCTGAACAAGCGCTTCGACACGCCGATGGATCGCCTGAAGATCGAGTTTCGCGCAGAACTCTACAACATCTTTAACCACAGCAATCTTTATTTGCCAGCCAGCGGGTTCTCGGGTACGCTGTCGACGGTCAGCACGCTCAACAGTCCGACCGGCGGCGGCGCCATCTCCGGCACCTTCGAGCCGCGGATCGTTCAATTCGGACTTAAGGTTCTCTACTAGCAGTTGCCCTTCTGCCTTTGCAACACCCCGCGCACCCCTCGCGCGGGTTGTTGCTTTTTGGGTCGAGAGCATGCGGGCACTTATCTCGTTCCCACCGAGTTCTAATATGAAGGCTAGAGGCTACAGACAATGTTCGCGCCACGACCTATCGGATATGTGAAGAGTCCGTACACCGAAACTTCCGCGATACCGAAGGGACTCAACGCGAAACATGATGCTGAAGGCGTTCTTGAGATCTTGCCGGAGTTTGCAGCGGGGTTAAAGGATGTTGAGGGGTTCTCGCATTTGTTTGTGTTGTGAGTTTTCGATCGGTCGGAAGGTTTCGATTTGGTCGGTGCGCCCCCGGTGGACAATCGGCCTCATGGCGTGTTTTCTACTCGCTCTCCACGCAGGCCGAATCCGATTGGACTCACGGTTGTCGAACTTCTGCGCCGCGAGCAAAGCTCGCTTTTGGTGCGCGGGGTGGACATGCTGGAGGGAACGCCGATTCTGGATATCAAGCCTTATATGTCGAGCATTCCCGCAGAAAAGCTGCGACGCGGCTGGCTGGCCGAGGCAGAGGCGGCGTTCGTGGACCCTACGCGGGGATTATCTTCGGAGTAGGAGCGGCGCCGGATGCCGGAGGGGTTCTGTGGGGTGCGCGCTCTGACGGTGAAGTCCCAAGTTCCCGAATTTGCCATCGCACTATCGCGAAGAGGGGATGAATCGTCGCATTTGCGGGAATCAGGCTGGTTGACAGGTCGCTTACTTGGGAGCAAGCTGGTTTGTTCAATCAACAATCGCTTTCCCAAGCCACGGTGCCGGTGCTCTGGCACCCATGTGACATCATCTGACAACCGCAACCCCGAGAGGGGGCATATCCGTGATTGAACCGTTGGTTCGGGTCAAGTTCTCAACGCACCAGCAAGAAATTCCTGCCGCCGAAACAGCCGCACGCGACCAACTCAAGGCCACAATCGAGCAGGCGATTGAAGGCTTCCAGACTCAGTTCCCGCAGTCGGATGTGATCGAGGTTGAGATGCATCCATGCAACTGTGACGAGTGCGCGGCGACATAGCAACTATTAGCAATGCAGAAAGCTGACGTCTAGTGTTTATAGGCCAAAGTCAACTATTTGACTGACTTCTGGCGGTGTGGGAAGTCACGAGCGAACCGCTCTCTCGCTGCATTTACCTGCTAACAGGGAATTTAACAGGGAAATTCTGAGGTTTTTGTGTCTCGCGCACGCGCGGCGCCGCCTGGCATACTGCACGATTCACGGTGCTTAACCTCTTTTGGGGAACCCTCAGGCCTCAAAAAGAACAGGGAATTTTCTCGAGACATCAGGGAATTGAAATTCCCTGTTACGGGGTTCGTTCAGCGAAGATTTGTTGATTTGTTTTGCGCCTTGTCGCGAAAAACGCCCCAAATTCCCACTACATAAGCAGAGCAATTTTTTAAGGCGGCCCCCACGAAAGCCCAAATGCTCGATTGGTGACCAGCATGGACCTTGTTTCAGCATCATCCGTGACCGTGCGGGCGCCGTCCCGCGCGGCGCAGTACGTCCGCATGTCGACCGAGCACCAACAGTATTCGCCGGAAAACCAGCTCGATATCATCCGCCAGTACGCGGCGGCCCACAACATGGAGATCGTCCAGGACTACTCCGACCATGGCCGTAGTGGGCTGAACATCGCCGGCCGGGAGGGTCTCAACCAGCTCATGGCTGATGTCGAGGCCAAGCGAACCAACTTCACCTCGCTTCTCGTTTATGACGTGAGCCGTTGGGGAAGGTTCCAGGACGTAGACGAGAGCGCCTACTACGAGTACGTCCTGAAGCGGTGTGGCATCCGAGTTCATTACTGCGCAGAGCAATTTGAGAACGACGGGAGCATGTCCTCATCGGTGCTCAAAACCTTGAAACGTTCGATGGCTGCGGAATACAGTCGCGAACTCTCGGTCAAAGTGTTCTCCGGTCAGTGTCGCCTCATTGAGCTGGGATTTCGGCAGGGCGGCGCCGCGGGCTATGGCCTGAGGCGCCAGCTAATTGATCGCAATCAGGCACCCAAAGGGTTGCTTGGCCGGGGAGAGCGAAAGAGCCTGCAGACGGACCGGGTCATCCTGGTCCCAGGTCCCCAAAAGGAGATCGAGGTCGTCCAGGAGATCTACACACGGTTTGTCACGGATAAGCAGACCGAACGCGAAATCGCCGAGCAGCTGAAAGGCGCCGGCGTTCTCGGAGAAGACGGTCGCCCGTGGACGCGGGCGACCGTCCATCAGGTGCTCACCAACCCCAAGTACATCGGCGCCAACATCTACAATCGACGCTCGTTCAAGCTGAAGCACAAGCGAATCAAGAATCCGGTCGACATGTGGATCTGGCGCGATGGGGCCTTTGTTCCGATCGTTGACGTCGCCGTCTTCGAGCAAGCACGGAGAATCATTGAGTCGCGCCATCAGCATCTGACCGATCAGGACCTTCTGGAGCGCTTGAAGGAATTGCTGCGCAAGCATGGCCGGCTGTCGGGTCTCCTGATCGATGAAACCGAGACCATGCCCTCGAGTTCCTGCTATTCGACCCGGTTCGGTAGCCTTGTCCGGGCCTACACACTAATCGGCTGGGAACCTGACAGGGATTTCTCCTATGTCGAGATCAATCGCAGCATCCGACGGCGTCATGCCGGCCTGATTTCCGCGATCTTTGACGAGCTGCTCGCGCTTGGGGCGACGGTCAGCGTTGACTCCCAGACTGACCTCCTGAAGATCAATTCGGAATATAGTGCCTCGCTCATTCTTGCCAGATGCCGGGAGACCTCGACTGGCAATCACCGCTGGCACCTTCGCTTCGATGAGAGCTTGAACCCGGACATTATCATCGCCGCGCGGCTGCAACCAGGAAATGAGGAAATCCTGGACTACTACTTGATGCCGCGAACCGACATCCTTCGCGAACGCCTCAACCTCAAGCCTCATAACGGCCTGATCTGGGATGTCTACCGTTTTCAGAATTTGAACTTCTTCATGGAGCTGGCCCGCCGCAGACGAATCGAGGAGGCCGCATGAGCGAGCAGCCGATCGAGCGAATCCGGATAGCAGAGATCAATGTCGGGAATCCTCGACCCCGGAATCGTGTGCGCTGGCAGATGATCGTCACCAACATACGGGAGGTTGGTCTCAAGAAGCCAATAACGTTGGTTCGCCGAACAACGCCAAGTTCTGACGGGAAAATATTCGATCTCGTCTGTGGCCAGGGACGAGTTGAGGCCTTTATTGCGCTGGGAGAGACCCATATCCCGGCGGTCATCGTTGAAGCTCGACGGGAAGATCAGTTCCTAATGAGTCTCATCGAGAACATTGCGAGACGGCCTCTATCGTACCGAGACATTCTCCGCGAACTGAAAAGTCTGCGGGAGCGTGGATACAGTGTCGGGGACATCGCCAAGAAGCTGGGCATGGAGAGGTCTTATATCGCCGGCATCGTTCATTTGGTTGATCACGAAGAGGCGGCACTCATTGAGGCAGTCGAAGGAGGAAAGCTCCCTATTAGTGTCGCCGTAGAGATTGCGAATGGTAAAGACCATGAGATTTCGGACGCCCTGGCGGAGGCCTACGAGTCCGGGCAGCTCCGAGGAACGAAGCTTGCCACGGCTAGGCGCCTCATAGCAAAGCGAATCGAGAAGAGACAAAAGGAGGGTAAGGCAATTGAGGCTCGGAGAAAGGTCACGAGCAACATGTTGGTGCAGGTCTACAAGCAGCGTGTTCGGGAGCAGCAGAACCTGATCGCCAAAGCTGAGCTGACCAAAGAGCGTTTGCTGTTGATCACATCGGCTATACGCCAGCTCTTGCAGGATGACAACTTCACGACTCTTCTTAGGGCGGAAGGAATAGTCGACATGCCAAAGCAGCTTATGGCTCGGCTTGAGTAGGAGACGCTCTCATGCCGAAGAGCGCAGTTCAGGCCGCTTTCGAGAAGCAGATCGTAGTCCTACCGTTAAACATAATCGTTCCCCAGAGGACGATCGTAAATGCCCAGCGAGAGCGCGATTTCTACCGGCAGATCACGGCCTCTCTGAAGCACATCGGCCTGATCGAACCGTTGGTCGTCTACCCTCGCGCACCCGGGGAATACCTACTACTCGATGGACATGTCCGGATGGAGATCTTGAAGTCGCTCAGTGTCACCGAAGCCAAGTGTCTACTTTCGACCGACGACGAAGCTTACACATACAACCGGCACGTCAACCGGATTCCCCCAATAGCGCAGCACTTCATGCTGCTCGGAGCGCTCAAAAACGGACTCACGGAAGAGCGCATCGCGACGGCGCTAGACGTCAGCATCGACTCCATTCGGTCAAAGCGGGACATGCTGAGTGGAATCTGTCCGGAAGTAGTCCAGATCCTCCTCGAAAAGGACGTCAGTATTCACGTCTTCGCGATTTTGAAGAAGATGAAGCCCATCCGTCAGATCGAAGCCGCCGAGCACATGGTTGCCGGCGGCACATACACGGTCCCATTCGCTAAGGCTCTTTTGGCGGTCACGAAGCCCGAGATGCTTGAAGAACCTCCCTCCACAAAGCTCCAGGCTACCTCGGAAGCCGCCCGCGCGATGCTGGAGGAGCAAAACGAGTTCCTCCTGAGAGATCTCAAATCGGTCGAGGAGTCTTATGGCACAGATGCGTTGACGCTCACGGTGTCGCGTGGATACCTCGAGCGGCTCCTGAGCAATCCGAAGATTGAGCGGTACATGGAGCGCTACCACCTCGACATTCTCCAAACCCTTCGGAAGCTTTTGTCAGATACAAAACCGATCTCATCGGAAGCCGAAAGAAGAACGCGCTGATTTGCGGGTCGCTAACGATCTGCTCGTTCCATCACATCCAATGACCAATTGACCTCTTCAAGTATCGGTAACAGCCCGATGAAGTTGCCTTGCCTTGTCGCGAAAACGGTCGCCTATGGCCACTACATAGTGAGCTGCTTTTGGCGGCCGGCGAGGGAAGTGTGGACGAAATTGAGGCGACCGAATTGGTGGCGGCGCTCTTTGATCGCTGCTACACACAGTTTGTGCGGTATGCGGTCCGGTCGGTCACTGAACACGATCTTGCGGAAGATTTGGTACAGGACGCGTTTATGCAACTGTATGGAGCTTTGAGATTCGGGAAATGCATCCATTACCCGAAAGCGTGGGTCATGTGCGTTCTTCGGAGGGCTATCAACAGGCACGTTCAGGAGCGATTCAATCACGAGCAACTCGAGGATTACGAACAAATCCGGACTTCCGATCACGAGTCGGCTTGCTTGTCCCTAATTGCAGACTATTTGTGCGTTCTGTCGCGGCGCGAAGAGGAGGTGTTGCTACTCAGGCTGGAGGCAATGAAGTACAGAGAGATTGCGGATCAGCTGGGAATCAGCGTGAACTCCGTCAACACATTCCTGGCGCGAGCTCTCCAAAAGCTTAAGAAGGTCGCTGCACAGCATGCAGTCAAAGAAAGCGTAGACCTCCATGAAAAGAAAATCATCCGTCGAGCATCTTGAAGACGCGGTCATCCTGGCATACCTCGACGGCGAGCTCTCTCGGACAGCCGCGCGAAAAGCAAAACACCATCTTCAGAGTTGCTGGAACTGCCGATCTGCTGCCGCAGAGCTCGAACTTTTAGCCCAGACTGCCTATGCTTTGCTGTCGGGTGGGGATGAGACTGATGCAGTGCAGACAGGCACCGCTAAGGCCGAGTTTCTCAGACGGAAAGCGAGGACTGACGAAATTTGGGATAAAAAGTTAAGGCGAGGCACATCTATGCTGTTCCAGCGGCCCGTCTCCTCGATTGGACGAGACAGTCTACGAACTACCAATTTATCTCTATCTATTTGAGCCGATGGGCGCGTCAATTCGCCATATGATCCACGGGGGTCTGTCTGCAGCGCAATGGCCACTATCACCAGACGGCAAGTCTGGCCTGCTGACAAGGAGTAAGAGACCAAGGCGTAGTTCTGACTGTATAACCGGCTTTCCCTGGAGATGGCTGCACAGTTGACCTTACACTGTCCGCAACGAATGAGAACAATCACCCTATTCGGACAACGGATTCCGATGCCGATTGCGCAGTCGCCGAATCTTCACGATGCCCTTCCTCTTCAAACGGCACGCTACACAGCGACACGAGAATTTCCATTTCATAAGTCTGCCAGCGGCTCGGTGCCGAGCCTCAGCAGGCAAGCTCGCGAGTCGTCTCCGCGTAGCGCGCTCCGCTTGGTACCTTTGTGATCGGTTGCTGGTCATTTGCTGACAACTCCGAATCGCAAGCAAGAACGCTTCTGTCAAAATGACTCCGGTGTTGGGAGTCATTGTGAGTTCCGAAGCTCTTCCAATTCGGTTATGCTCTCGCCCCACTCAATAAGCGAAGCATCTCGGAGTTCAATGGCTTCTGCTCTTCGCTCCGGCGGTGTCTCAGGGGAATCAATCTCGGCGTTGAATCCAACTCGCGCGATCTCGTACAAGACCAATTGCGCTTCGAGATGATTGGTCCGAAGTAATCGATAGAGTCTGTCGATCTCGGTCATTTGATTTGCTCGGCGTAGTACAAATGCGCTAGGCAGACCGCTTGCAGACTCCACAAGTGCCGCCTTCTTTGGCACAATGCTTGCAGTATTTACAGTTCTTGCACGCGTTACATGGGTCGGCACCAGTGCAGGTCGCAAACGATGTGCCAGAAGCGATACCTGTCAGTAATATCCAAACGAGCACGATGGGCCATGATTGTCTACGGTGAAGCATGTCTGACCTCCATGGGAATTAGCGAAAATCGTAGGCCAGCGGGCGGAAATTGGCAAGAAAATTCGGTGCGGAATCAGGTCCGATCGCTCGGCTCATTCTCTTCTGAATCGAGGACTACCATTTTGCTAACCGGGCATAACTGTTCTCCCGCCCGAGCCTGACCGAGAAGGGCACGAGCCTCGCCTTTGTACTGATTCCTTCGCCTACTCACTACGGAGAGAGTCGATCGGATTCACGTTTGCCGCGCGCAGTGACGGAATGAGACTGGCCGCCACGGACCAGCACGTGGATACGCGCGGCCGCGAGGACGACCTGGCGCCGGTGATGAAGAAGCATCCGGAACTTCTGGGGATCTGGCTGGACGAGAGCATGGCGATCACGGTGCATGGCGATACACTGATCTGCAATGGACCGGCGTCGAGCCGCGATCTGGGATGGTAAGGAACACGACGGCAAGGGGCACTACTATTTGCGCACCGGCGACTCACTGGACCTAGCAACACACGTTGCAACCTTCGTTCAGCATGCGCCCAACCGCTGGGGTAAGAGTGACAACAAGAACTAAATGCAGGCTCGGGAGAGTATTGGCCGAATGGGGAAGTAACCTGGAAGACTATGTTTCGGTGGTTACTTCTCAAATAGGCGGTTATTCGACCGCGATGTCCATTTCATACTGCGATGGCGGGCGCAATGGCCTCTGCCCACTCACCCCAGAAGACAAGTTCGATAAACCACTCCGAACGCTCCTCGAACTTATCTAAGAAGTACAGGCCAGAGGCGCCGTCCGTCGCCCCGAGGCTGACCGTGTCGCCGTCAAAATCGAGCAGCGAAGAGGCGGCTTGGAGCACAGGCCGCTTAAACAAGCCCCTTAAGTGTCCGCTTAAAAATAAGCGGACGCTTAGCGGAACTTTCTGCGACAGTCAATAGGGTGTCGGCGCACGCTTACCTGCAACTCGCCAAGGTGTACGGAGCTACTCCACGCTCCACTCAGGCGGCTATATCCAACTTTTAGTGACTGGGGGTTGTACTGCCGCTACCAAAGGTAGTTGGGATCCGAATGCTGATGCCAAAGGCAATCGCATTTGTCCAATACGTCTTGGTGGTTGGAGCAGGCGGAGCCGAACTGCACTGAGGCGGAAGGGTGCCGCTTGGTGGAGGGGAGGAGTAATATTCGCACCAGATTTCTCCAACATATTCGCCTTGGGTTAAATGCGTGGCGTGACCGAGATGGTATAGCGGACTAAGCACGAACGAACGCCAAGAGAAGCTTACGCCACCAGCGAACTCCGGCAGCGTGTCATAGGGATTGAGTGCGACGGCGAGGGAAGCATAGACGGCAGCACGGCGTTTGTCGATTGTGAATTCTGGAAGGAGTCTGTAGTTCGCGGCAACAAATGGCAAGACCTCAGGACGAGACGTCGTCTTTGTGATCTTGATGTTGACAGGAGCCGGAGTGCCAGCCGTGGTTTCAGTGACATTTGTATAGTTTGCGAAGGTTCGATTTGGCAATGATGAGAAGAACGCACCCGAGGCAACCTCGAACCGGGGATCGGCATAAAGAGCAGTTATTGTCACGAGCGCGGTTCTTTGAGTGGCGGTGGGAATGGACATTAACGGTGTGGCGATTTGGTTCTGAGCAAAGAGAGTGTAGGTTATCTGCCGCCCCAAGAACTTGGCGCTCGCCGACCGAGAATCGTCGGAGATCGGATCAACGATGAGACCGAGTGGTGGATACGTACTGTCTCCTGAAGCTAGTGTGATGTTCCCGAAGTATGTTTGCAAGTCAGCTACGATCTTACTCACGCCGCTGGAATAGGTAGTAAGAGCATTAAGAAGTCTTTGCTCGTGGGCAAAAATCGCGTTGTACCGCAACTCAAACGCATTTTTGTCTGGCCCGGGCGAAAGGTTCTGGATGTCTTTCTTCGCCTTCGCCAGTCTGCTCACAATATCCGTTAAGTCAAGCAACGCAATCGATGGGTCAGGAAGTGAAGGTGGATCCCCTGGTTTGGCCGTGGTGGCGAGAGTTGGCAGCTGTGATACAAGCTTTGCGGCGTCCTCGAAAAGACCTTTGAATGGCGGTGCATGCGGTGCGACGCAGATCTTGCATTCTTTCTCACCGCCATTTAGCTCGCACAGCAACTGAAGCCGCCAGTTGCCATAGTCCTTCCAAGGATCGAAAGTCCCATCTGGGACGTCGGGGCCTCGAGTTGGTCCTAACAAAGGATCACTTGCATTCACTGGACGCGGAACAGGTGATTCAATCTCTTTCAGCTGTCCGTAGACTTGAGTTGCTTCGTCATCAAAGTCTTCGATCCGACCTGTAACATGCGGAAGACTGTCCGCGACCAGCGCGTGAAGCTCGGCCTTAATATAGCTCAACTCAGCATCGACAGCCTCTTCGGGGCCCGGCGTGCTATTCAAGGCGTGCATGTTATCCAGGCTATCCGCGACCTCGGCACCGGTGAAACTCGCAGACACCACAAGACCTTTAAGGTTCGGAACTGCGCCAGTGACGAATGCAGCACCTTGATCACTGCCCTGTAGAGCCTGTGCCGTTTGAGGGTCAAGTGTTAGCGTCTCGAAAGGATAGGGTTTTAATACGTTTACGACTATATGGCTGCCTGGGTGCATGGAGAAAGTTGGCATGACGATTGGATGGGTGCGGTCAATGTTAACGACGCAATTGCCATTCACCTTCTCCGTTGAACATGTCGGAAGGTCGGCTGCGTAGGTAACAGAACCGGGTAGAGCTGCCGCCAAGAGAGCTAAAGTCGCGTATCGCTGTTTCATATCTAAATGCCTCGCTTTCCAATCGTTCTAGCGCTGGATCAGGTCGTGAGATCGGGAGCCGCTGTCATCGAGTGCCGCTGACTGATGCAAATGTCATTACGTAATGCCATACATCATCTGTAACGGAGTGCGCACACTCTTGAGTCGAAAAGGTCTGACTACCCCCTACCAAGGTCACTTGTACTCCAGCAAGAATGAGTCCTAATGCGAAAGGGCCCACCCTAAAACAAGGACGTACCGTCAAAGTCATTGAATCAGTAAGTCCAACTTGGTGGCCGCGGTTATTCCACCCCCTGTTGCCGTCACGGTTACGACGTATGCCCCCGTGGGTGTGCCTGATTTATGGTTGCATCCGAGACACGTTACGAAAATCCAAAGTAAAGCAATCCGTCCGCAACATCTCCTAAAGCGTCTCGAATCTTGCAGAGAAAAGGGCAGGAAGAAGAGAACGCAAAGGCTGACGAATATCGGCCCATTTCCCCTATAATGGCCCGATTCGAAAGGTGTGCCTATCGTGCGCGCACTGAGAGCAGTCGTGTTGATGGTCAACGGGAGTGTGGCGAACGGGCTTGTGGAGGTCAGCATTACTGCACTTCCACTTCCCAAAGAGCACGTCGGTAGGACGCCGCTCTGGAAAGCATCATCCGCAGTTACGGAACAACTGACGGTTAGCGTGCCGGCATACCCGTTAGTGGTAGATGCGGTCAGCGTCCCTGTTGCCGTCCCGCCCGGAGTTGAGATTGTCATCGACGTTGGGCTTATATTGAGTTCAAATGACGGAGCAGATGAATCTAGAGTGACGGGCGTCGAAGTGCTGCCTGCATACTTCGCGTCTCCAGAATAGACGGCAGTGAGCGTGTAGGTGCCTGGGGTCGCGAAACTGAGGCCCGGAAGTACAACCTGCCCAAAGTCAAGTGCAGGCACAAGCACTGGTGTATACGGCTTGCCGTTCGCCATAATTTGGACGGTGCCTGTTGGTGTTCCGACAGATCCGGAAACCTCGACCGTCACAGTAGTTGTTTGTGTGGTACTGATGCTGGTGCTGGATAAAGACAGCGTGGTCGAGCTTGCTGCTGGAGTAGGCTGAGTTGTAAGAGCGGCGACGAGATTAGCAACGTTAATTGAACCCCAACCGGTGACTTGATCATATCCGGTATTGACTGTGAAACCGGAAAGTACTGGAGGATTCGAGCCCGAAGCCAATGTGATGCTGTCATCGCACATACTGGGAGTGTCGACGCTACAGTCTGTTACGCCGCTCGAAGCAACCGTAACGTCGTTGAACACGCCGTTCGAAGGAGTGGCGGCCAGGGCATACAAAGTTGGATTGAAGTTTCCCTGCCGGTCACCCAGGGTTTGGTTAACCAGCGCCATGATGCCCGCCATGGATGGCGTGGCGCCCGACGTGCCGTAGAAGCCCGTGTTTGTGTCTTGAGTGCACTTTCCCGCATAGCAGAAGAAATATGCATCATGTACCGAGGCTGTAAAGGCAACATCAGGAATATTACGGAAGCCGCTGAGAGGGACCCCCGTTCCGGTTTGCCAAGAGGGTTGGGGTATCCATTGACTTGTGCCTCCTCCCCCGGCTATAAGGTTTGTCGTGGTTGATTCATTCCACGCTCCTTCGGGAATATAGCCTGTCGCCGAAAGCAAATCACCCAGGTTCGTTGCAGACCAAAATTGGCACGGGTCGACGGCCAAAGTCAGGCATGGATCGTTAGTATCATTGAATTCCGTTCCGCCAACGCAAGTTACATAGCTACTTGAGCACAGGTAGTTTGTGTCTAGCGTTCCACTGGATGGCATATTAGTGAGCGCGATCCCGTGAGTCAGGCAATCATCTGCTCCTGAATCGCCTGCTGAAACGAAGACAGAAATCCCCTCCGCCGCCGCTTGTTGAAAGAGTGAATCCGCGAACAGAACCTGGGGCATTCCCGCATCGCCTTCGCATTCGTGAAAGCTCATGGTGAGAATGGATGCGCGATTATTGTCGATGACGTCTGCAATGGGAATATTGAGAAGATCCGTGATGTCTGGGATGCTGGGATTACTAGACATGACAGAGGGCGCGTCAGTGACGTCCAGAAGCACGGTCGCTCCGGGAGCAACGCTGGTAGCGCGCTCGACATCAGCCGTGGCTTCTTTCAAATACTCGATATAGTCATCAGACGTTGATGCAAAGTTCGCTGGCCCAGGGTTGGTGGTGGGGGTTTGGACTTCCGGATCCTTGGAAGGTAAACCTGCAAGCTGTTCGAATTCTTCGATGTCAGAATTGCTTGGAATCGCAAAGCCGACGACGGCGATAGTCCGACCCGCGCCATTGGTTCCGGAAGCGGATACCGGATCGATGTTATATATCCTGGCAAAGTCGGCTGGGCTCACAAAGTGTTCGGAGCTTGAGGAAGTATATTCCGGCGTTGGTGTGACCGAGCCGCCGGCGGGCCACAGCCGAACCGTGGACAGACCCGCGATAAACCGAATGGCCGATTGAAACCTGGACGGTACAAGAGGTTCGGCGATCAGGGAGATGACTCTATCCCCGTTCAGGTCGAAATAGTGAAAGCTTGTCGAAAACGCTGCCGACAATAAGTCAATCTTACCGCTGAAATAGATAACCGTACGGTCGTTTGAAATTGATTCGACCTCAAGACCTTCAGATTTCAGCCAATCGGATAAGCTATCAAGAACTTCTTGCGAAGCTCCATACGTGTCTCCAAGTTCTTGAGGGGTTTGCCAGTGGTGATAGTCTGACGATGCTCGATCGTACAGGTCACGCAGCAGGCGCTCGAACGCGGCTTCTCGTTCGGGAGGCCTTGCAACTACCAAACATAGGTGCTTGAGAACCGTCGATCCTCCAACTGGCCCCAGATCCGGTAATGATTCGATCCACGGCGGAAGATGCTCCACGACAACCCGGGAAGAAGAGTCTGACACAGCTGGAAGCGCATGTGCCGTCATGTAGCACAATCCCAGTGCTATGAAAGCCAAAAAATTGCCTCGAAATGCCATACTCATCCGTGTCTTGCGTTCTGTTTTCCGCGGCCATATCTACAACTTCTACCGAAGGAACCGGGTTCATTTTCCCGCGCGGAACACGAAGAAGGAAGCTCCGGGTCCCAAGTTCCAGTGCTCGCAAAGAAGATATTCTCCTAAGCTGTTGTCCGGGTAACCTGCGAGATACGCAAAGAGAATAAGGCAGAATCTGAGCCGATGGGAATACCCTTGGGGCAGAAAAAAGTGGCTGCGTCGGGAAAACGCTTCAAATATCGCCATTGTTTATGTCTCTTGTCAAGCGGAAAAGAATTAGATAGCAATCACTACTGGACATTATCGTGTTCTTGCGACATAGCTGAATCGTTATTTAGTAAGCAGTAATTATTGTTTGTGGATCTTCTACGACTATTTGTAAAGTAATCAATAACGCTCTTGCAGCATCCCGACACATTCTGAAGGATTATTTACAAAGTAATAACTAGACGCTAGCCGACTTGTTGGGACCTAACCTGCGATCTGGCTAATATCGCCAGAAACCGCCGACTCGCACGGCGGCAGTAGCGCGATCTTTGCTATACAATTGACCGCACTTGGCGCGAAGTTGCCTTACGAACGGAGGGAATTGCGCCTGATGCCCACAATGAATCAGAGAGACCCTGTTAATTTACAAAGTAATAAATAGACGCTAGCCGACTTAAGGATTTAGATCTGGGTTCGATGAGTGCATTCGCGATGATGCATCTACCGAAGGCTATTTCTGATCAGCCGCCGGCGCCTTAAAGCAAAAGAAAAACGAGCGTTTTTACTGTAAGCGTGTGAATCTCCCCTCTTGACTGAGAGGGTGTCTCTTAGTTCGAAGTGTCCACCTATTTTTTAAGTGGACACTTAATTGAGTGTTTTTAAGCGGCCTGGGAGGAGTGGGTGTGGAGT
>Ga0181535_10001716_pt1 | contig 28030 bp, 21 predicted proteins | sample PEATcosm2014_Bin_44_FD_119774 | JGI IMG/M metagenome (GOLD analysis project Ga0181535, IMG submission 119774) | Peatland microbial communities from MTU Mesocosm Facility, Houghton, MI, USA - PEATcosm2014_Bin17_30_metaG | ecosystem: Environmental > Terrestrial > Soil > Wetlands > Peat | place... | reverse complement strand
CTTGGGCACGATGAACCACGGAATGAAGATTGGGCCGATGAGCACGCACACGGCGGAGGCAACGTAGCCGTATGCGATCACAGCAAAGGAGACAGCCTGCATCGCCGCCAGCAGCAAGGCGATGAGCAGAAACGTCAGGTCCTCAAGGATGTTAAAGCTGCCGGGAGGCGTGCCGAGTTGGCCCTCCGCCTTCACGACGACATTGGCGATCTGTTGCGTCTGGTCGGATTCGATCTGGCCGGAGAGATTCAGCGCCTCCTGGGTAATGAGGTCGCTGAAGCTGTATCCGACGCCGGGGATCGGCGTCGAATAATACGTCAACATCCCGAGTCCAAAGGCAATCATCAGGATCAGGTCGGCGAACTTGGCGAAGTGAAACCCGCCGCCGTGCCCCTGGGCGGCGGACAAGGCGGATTTTACGCCGAACCAGACAATCAGGATCACCGCCAGGCCACGGAAGATGTCGAGTCCCGTGGCCTGGAGTGCGGCGCTTTTGGAGGACAGCAACTGGCTGATGGCTGCCCCAAGAAAGGTAAACGGATTCTCCTGCATGGATTACCTCCCAATCACTTTCCGGTCGGGCTGAGCGAGATGGCGTGAATGGAATCGCTCACGCCCCCGGTCACGTTCTGCATGGTCGTGGAAAAGTTCTGCTGGAAGTCAATGGCCTGATTGATGAGCCGATTCCGCTCGTCCAGCTTTTCCTTGGCGTCGAGCGCCTGCTGCGCAGCAGCGGCAGCGAGGATCTGGTTGGTGTCCTGTTGCGAGTGAATCTGAAGCATTGTCGCCGCGTTGATCTTGGCGAGTACGCCAACCTCGGTCTGAAGACTGGAATCGGTTGAATAGGTGTCCGACTCAAGGTTTGCGAGCTTCTGCTGGAAGGTCTGCGAGTCCGAGCGGATGGTGCCCAGCGTAGAGAGCAGATTGGTCACGTTGGACTGACCGATTTCGGAGCTGGCGTATTGGTTCTGGATCGTGGCCTGGGTCGTCGAGTCCTGCGAAGACAGACTGCCGCTCTTCACCTGAATCACCGCGCCGCTATACGCGGATGCGGCACGAGTGGGGTTGCCAAGATCAAGGGCATTGAGCCATGCCGAGGTGATGCCGGAAGTATTCGACCCGGCGAGGCTGGGATTCGAGACAGTGGTCCACTTGGAGAAGTCGGATTTGTAACGTGCCTCAAGGTTATGCGGCATCCGTGACATCTGATAGGCAAGGTTGTAGGCCGCGATGACCTGGTTCATGGTCTGGTAGGCGGTCGTATAAATCTGCTCCTCTTTTTGTAGGTGCTGTTCCCAGTTCTGGAGTTCTGTCGCCCAATGCTGGAGTTCCTGCTCTCCCTGGCTGAGCTGCTGAATGGCGTGGGCGCTCTGCGTCGGGTCGTAAACGATGCCGGAGCCGAACTGTGCGTGCGCGGCCTGTGCGCCGAGCATGACAAGGAGAGCGAATACTGGGAAAAACAATTTGCGCGATTTCATGGGGTCTCCTATTCAGAAGCGCCGGGCTTCGACCGGCGCGGTTTGTGGGTAGTGGCAGGGTGATGGCTTCTTCGGCGGTCGCGAGGGGGAGGCGCAGCCAACCACGAGCGCGAATCCGAAGAGAGCAAGAAAGAAGACACGCATCACATCACCCCTGGCATGTCGTGGTTTTCGTATGCCGGGAGCAGCATGTCCTGGGTGATGTAGACCTTGATCCGATGGCCTTCACGAATGGTGATGGTCGGAGGAATGTTGATGAACTTATCGAGCACGTTTGCGCCGGAGGCGGCAAGGCTGGAGGCCATGCCCTGCCGGTACATATCGGAACCGCTTTCGGAATAACCGCCGTTGGTCGTGGCTTCCGCCGCACCGGAGATAATCCCCAACGCAATCGACGCACCGAAGATTTGCAGGTAATGGTTGTTGACCTTATCTTTCAGGCCGGTTTCTCCCACCTGATCGAGACCATGAAACTGGTCGAGATCGACGGAGTACCCATCCGGCATGAGCAGGCGATGGAAGGTGACGGCAAGGCGCTTCTGGCCGAAGCCAGAGACTTTCTGCGCATCGCCCAGAATGAAGGTGCCCTCCGGGATAAGCACATGCTGGCGATCCTGGCTGTAGACAGGATTGGTGACCATGACTTTGACTGGCCCGGCAAACTCGCCGTCGAGACGATTTACCAATGCCGTGTCAATAGTGGTGCCCTCGAACACCACAAAGGGCTGGCCGTGCGCGGAGTTGACGTTCACCTCCGGCGCACGCTTCTGCCCGTTCGCGGCAGTGGCCTGCGAAGCAGGAGCCTGCTGCGGCAGTGCCGTTGGATGTGCCGAGAGCGAGCCGGCATCCGCATTTGCGGAGTCCGTCTGGGGCGCGACTGGACGCGAAACCCCGTCACCAGCGGAGACGAGATTCGAAGCAAAGCGCGCTTTGAAGGCTATTGTTTTTTCGGCATCCACCACCGGATCGCGAGGCGGCTCGGTGGCGGGCGGCAACTGCGTAGCAGGAGCCGAGCCACCAGTCTGCGCGGCATTCGTTGCCGTCGCCGCAGTTGCAGGCGACGCAACTGCGCCGGTTCCTTGCGCCTGGGCCTGTTGCTGACTCTGCCGCTGGTCCGCGCTCAAGTCCTGCTCAAGCTCCTGGATTTTGCGCTGGTTGGCGTCCGTGGACATACCTGCCTGCGATGAAGCGGTTACTTTCGGAGCGGGCTTGGCGTGGTTCTTGGAGAACATCACGGCAAGCAGGATGAGCACGGCGAGCCCTGCGACGACGTAGCCCTGCGCCTGTTTCGGGACAACGCCTTCCGGCAGAATGCGCTTGTCGCGGACCTGCGCGGTTGGCGAGACTGGCTGTGTTTCTATTTCCGGAGTCTGTTTTTCCTCGGGCATCGACGGCACCTATTGTCCCTTCCGCTGGAACTCCAGCCGATGCTTGCCGATTTCGAGATACCCTTTGTCCACGATCTTGGGCAGGATGTACGTGCCGTCCTTCAACTGAAAGGTGATGAGGTCGGGCTTGCCGTCCTTTACCTCGTAGATGGAAAACTTCTCCGCGGCCGATGACTTGACGTAAGTGAAGCGGTCATCGTGATAAATGGCTGACACGTCAAATGGGTTTTCATTGTGGAAGGCGTAATCGAATTTCAGTGCCGCGGTAGGATACTCGGCGCGGAACTGCTCAACGGCGGCGGCGGCATGGCTCTGCGCGAGCTGTGCCTGGGCGCGCGCCGCATCGACTTCGCCAGCGGATACGAGTTTAGTGACGCCATTGGCGGCGGCAAGCGCCGACGGATCGGACGGCTCGATGACGACCTTCAGGTCGGGATCGGCGGATTCAACATCGTCCAGTGTGAATGTGTAGACGCTGCCCTTGTCGGTGATGAGGTTGAGATTGGAGTGGATACCTTCTTTGGCCGGATGCAGAAAGCAATAGTTGCCTATGGCGTCGATGATCCAGAAATCCTTGTCGCCCGTAGCAACCTCCAGAATCTTTTCCGTGGAGGGCAATTGAATCAGCGTGGTGTAACGCATCTTGGCGCGCACACTCACGATGTCGTTGGCGTGGTAGTGAACGATGCGGGCCTGTTGCTGACCGTGGGCAACGGTCGCAACCAGACCAAGTACGAGCGGAAGGATGGGAGAACGGTACATGGGGCTCCTTATCGGTTAAGCGGGTTGGGGTAGTCCTGGGCGAGCCGGAGCAAGCCTTGCTCCGGCCCGAAGCGGGAGAAATAATCCTGCTTGCGCAGGTTGTCACGGGCGTTGTTGGTGGCAATCCAATAGGTCAACGCATCGACTTCGAGCACGAGTTTCTTGGTGCCACGCGGCTGAATGAGCAGCAACTCGCGCTTGGGAACAAGCGATTCCAGCAACTCAAGATGGGTGTCGTTCAACTGGAAGATTTCGCTATACAGCTTGCGATCGATGTTGGGGTTGGCGAGAAAGATTTTGGTCGGACACGACTCGTTAACGATGTGCAGCATGTCCGAGGCAGTGAGTTCCACGACCGACTGCGTTGCCAACACCATCGCCGCGTTCTTTTTCCTCCAGGTTTTTTCGGCCCGGATGATCCAGTCTCGAATGGTCTTGTTCTTGAGAAAAATCCACGCTTCATCGATCACGAACACCTTGAATGTAGAGGTGTTTGCGGGCTTTTCGATCTCAGATGATGCCCGCTGCAATACATAAAACAGCAGCGGCTCCAGAATGTCCGGATAATCGCTCCAGCCATCGAAATTGAAGGTCTGAAACCGGGAGAACGTGAGTGTGTCCTGGGGATTGTCGAAGAGATGGCCGAACTGCCCGGCCTGGGTCCATTTATGCAACCGCTCTCCAATCGGGCCTAATATAGATGCGAAGTTGGTGAGCGTCCGTATCTCGGCAGGGAGTTTATATGCCCGCTCAATCGCGGCGAATAATGCTTTCTCATCATCTGGCGTCAACTCGTAGCGGCCACCCGATTCAATGAGGACTCGCATGAACAGGTAGAGAAAGTTCATGTTCTCGGGCGTCGGCTCCAATGAGAATGGGCTGATGGTGAAGCCAGGGTTCTTCAGTCCGACATTGAGATAGGTGCCGCCAAACACGCGCGTCAGCGATTCATAACTACCACCCAGGTCAAATATGAAGGTCAACGGGTCGTACTTTTGCGCCGATTGAAGGGTGGTCGATAGCGTGAAACTTTTGCCCGATCCGGTAGCGCCGAGCAGCAATGTATGGGCTACATCGCCGCTATGGATATTGAGGTAGTACGGCGTGCCGTGCGTCGATTCGAGGACGGCAAGATATTCCCGCTCCAGATGCGGGTTCCACGTGGAGCCGCTATCGACCGTGAACAGAAACGACAGGTCGGCATAATTCGAGTTCAACGCCCACTGCTTGCGGAGGTTGAATTGTTTGTTGCCGGGGACGGTGGCAAAGAAAGCATTGAGCAGGTTGTAGCGTTCCTCATATAAGAGGCCGTCGTGCTGAGTGAATAATTTCTGGAACTCGGCGACGGCATGTTCCACCTTCATGCGGTCCTCGTCGTAGATGACGACAGACAGCGTGAACTCCCCGAAGTTTTTCCCCTCCATGCCGAGCGCGGTCAACGCGCTGCCGAGTTCCGCAACCGCGGCCTCTTTGGAGTCGTCTACAAGTTCATCGCGCGGGCCGGTGTTCTGCCGGTCCTGGAGATTGGAGACAAAGCTGGTCTTCGAGTTGTGGTGATGCCGGCGGCGCGAAGCGATTTCCTTACGCGCTTTTGCGTTGTCTACCGGATGCCATTCCGTGACGACGTGGAAGTTCGCTGGAATGTCGAGCAGGCCATTGAGAATCAGTGGCCGTGTCTCACCGGGAAGCTCTTTTAGGGTAAGCACGCGAACATAATCGTCATCCACGCGCAGATAGCCGCGATGCGCCTCCAGTTCCGAATCGCAGACCTGCCAGTCGAGATGACGTGCGGTATATAGGTGCACGTCCTGAATTTTGAAGGGGCGGAAATTTACGAGACGCCGGACAAGCCGGAAGGTCTTCTCCGCCCCTAGCAGCTCGACCGTGGTGAGGTCGCTGAGCTGCCCACTCAAACTCTGTGCTTTCTGTTGCAAGCGCAAACGGTCACGCTCAATCTGCTCATAAATCAGCGTGCGTTCTTTATTACCGGAGAACAATGCGCGCAAGTCGCGCAGCGACGAGCGCGGTTGCTTTGGCAACTGCGCCAGTGCGTGCAGCAGACCGGTCTTGGCGTAGCTGCCATCGATCATGACCACCCAATAAATCTCGATGGAATAAAGCCGGTCAGACTTCGATTGGAGAAACGCCGCGCGCTGTTCAACAGCTGCGCGAACCAAAGGGTTGTCATACTCGGCGTGCGGGATCGCCGGGTGATTGCGCTTGAATAGGATTTGATAAAGCCGGGTCGTTTCGTCCAGTGACCGGAGGGCCGCTTCCAGCCGTTTCACCGCGTAATCCCGACCAGCATGGTCAAAGCTCTCGTAGTCCACACCACCGATACGCAGAGCAATTCCGAGGTCGCCTGATTTTGTGAGAAAACAATCCTCGTCCCAGAAGCCGTACAGATTGATCTGCGCGGCGAACGAGCCTGCTTCCTTCCAGTCTTTCGTGATGGTTTCAATTCTGTGCATTGGTGTTCCTGATCCTGATTTCCATTGGCTCCCACTTCAGCGGGTCATAGCGTCTGCGAAATTTCGAGGAATTCATGAGGACGCGCAGTATCTCCACGTCATGTTTTGTGGCAATGCGGGCAACAATGACGCCCACGATGAAGAATCCGATTCCGCCGAGTAGCGAGTGCATGAGCGAGAAGATCGCGCCGCCGGTAATGAGCGCAACGAAGAACAGCCTGCGCTCCGCACCGAGAATGGTCAGCGGGCGGTTCATCGCTTTATAGACTTTGTTTTGCCGTGAACCGCCCTCTGCCATACACATCTCCTCTCTGCCTATCGAGCGTGTTTTGTTGTTGTGGTTGCGGCCTGCCGCTATCGACTAGCCGGGGAAAAGCCAGGCCATGAAGTTGACAGCGCCAATCGCCATGCCGACGCCGAAGACGATCCCGGCGAGCATCCGTTTCGATTGGCCTTCGCCATAGGCGAACATGAGACCGCCCACGACAATGGCGACCAGGGAAAGCCCGGTCGCAATCGTGCCGGTGAAGGCGGTTTTGAGTACGTTGACTGCGTTGTCCCACGGATCGCTGCCGGACGATTGCGCATACAAAGGCAGTGCCGCCAGGAACATCAGGGATGGCAGTGTCAGTTTCCGGGCATACGGGCGCAGTCGCCGGAAGCCGGGCGGTTTCATTAGAAGGGGGTTCTGCATGGTTTCCTCACATTTCAGGTTTTCCGGCGAGTGAGTGCTCCCGGTTGAATGTCTGGTGTGAAGGTAGGGTGAAACCGGCGCTCCAGCGCGGACGATTTGTCCGATCCGCCGCCAAAATATCCGAGCAACTTTCCGGGTGCGGCGGCATAATGCGCGGCCCAGGCCGCGCCAGTCCGTCGGGGTGGGATAGAAACGACCTCCTGCGTAGCAGGAGAACTGATGAAGGGTGGGAATCGACGGGCGTTTGCGAAGCAAGAAAAAGGCGTCCAGCAAGCGCCAGACGCCAAAGAGAAACGCAGTGTTTATGCTGCCTTCGCTGCCTTCGTCGGTTTTGCGGGTGCTGCCTTCTTTTGCTTCGCTGTCGTCTTCGCTTGCCTCGCGGCAAACTCGGCAGTGACAGCTTGACGCACCTTGGCCACGTCCACCCGATGCCGCTTGGCGGCGACCGTGAGCGCATCCGTTTCATCAGGCACGGCTGACTCCACGCTGCCAAGTAAGACAATCTCCACAATCAGCTTGGACAGTCCGCTCTCGTCCAGTTGCCGCAAGAGCCGTGCAAGACCTTTCTGCACCTGCGGAAAAGTGACTTCGGTGGCTGTGCCATCCACCATCTTGTGACGTCGTGCCAGCGCCTCGCGGCGTAACGGCTCTACCTTGTCCAGCAGGGCTTCGGTAATGAATACAAGGTCCGCGCGGTCCAGCGGTGCTGAAACCTTCTTGAGTACCTCGGCCAACGTGCGGTGCCGCACAGTGATTTCGAGCTTCCGCTTTTCGAGTTCCTTGCGGCGCTGCTCCCGTTCCCGTGTCAGTTGTGCCGGGTCGGGCGTCTTGCTTGCACGGTCAGCGAAGTGGATCGGGCAGTTGGTATCGGCGCACACTTTGACCGTGTGGCCCTTCTCCGCACCGTCTACTACAATCGCTTCGGCCATGTGTTTGCACGGCTTCTGGTTTGCAGAGAGCGGCTGCTTGGCCTTCGCAGGTTTGGCAAGGTTGAGAGCCACATAGCGGTTGCGGCCCAATATCGGGCTATCGCCGCGTGTGCCGTAGGCGGTTGTGATCTGTACAAGTTTTGGTTTCTCGGCTATCTGCCGCTCCACATGTTTTGCGAGTTTGTTGTTGTAGCAAGCTCCATCCGTGCAAGCATCATGGACTGCCGTACCGAAGAGCAGCGTATTGAAGCCGGTCCGCTTGGGGCACTCGGCACAGCTTCCAGCTTCGGACACAAGCGTTGCATCGTTCTTGTCAAAGGGCACGGAATCGAGCGAGAGCAAAATATTTTGCTCGATCCACGCTGCCAGTTCCCGCACCGGGAGCAGAATCCGGCTGTCTTTGCCGCTGTTCCAAACCGTGCGGAACGCGGCATCGAAGGCTTTCTCTTGCTGGTCCGGAGGCAGCTTGGCGATTTCGAGCGCATGGCCCACGCCGATACGGTCGGCTAGAAATGCCTCGGCAATGGATGGGTGAAGGTCCGTCAAGCGCATTCTCTGCGTGAGATAAACCTGAGACTTGCCAAGCCGCGCGGACAAACTGGCAATGTCATACTGTGCGCCCTCAAGCTGCAAGATACCTTTGAGGGCGATTGCCTCCTCGTAAGGATGCACATCCTCCCTGAGCAGATTTTCCGTCAACTGGCTTTCGCGCACGGCTGCATCAGAGAGTTCGGCCACACGCACAGGAACTTCGCTCAGTTCGGCTAGTTTCGCGGCACGAAGTCTACGCGCTCCGGCCACGACTTCATATTGCTCCTCGCCCACGGCACGAACAAGCAAGGGTTGCAAAACGCCCTGGCTTTTGAAACTCGCTGCCAGTTCATTCAGACCGCGTTCGTCAAAACGGCGGCGCGGGTTGGTGGGTGACTCCTGCAACTGTGCAAGCGGCAGGTTGCGGTATTCGCTGGTAACTGCAACGGTCTTCGACATGACAATTCTCCATTTCGATTTGTAGTGCGTGGAGGCCATGCGGACAGGCACCGGGGTCCACGGCACGTCTGTGTTTTGGCGTGTTGGGGTGGAGACGCACCTCACCTGTCCGCGCAAAGTGGCGGTGGTGATGGGAGCGGTTGTTTATGCCGCTTCCATGGTGGCTGTTTGAGTACGGGAGCGCCGCGCCCGTTTGGGTTCGGGCGCTGCTTCCGCTGCTGGTTCGGACACTTCCTGCGATACGGATTCCTCTACCGTGATTGCGGCAAGGATGACGGCTGAGGTCTGCTGCACGGCTTCAAGGCTTTCCGTGAGCAGGGCAGCATTTCCGTGATAGAGGTTGATATAGTCCGCGCTGGCCGTGGATGTGGTCAGTCCGATTGCCTTACCCACCACGAAAGCAATTGCCTCGGCTTCCGTCTCGCGCACGGTCTTGGTTGTCGCCGTGCGCCGCTCCGTATGCTTGAGCATGATGTGGGCTAGCTCATGAACCAGCGTGGTGAAGATTTCCGCGTCGGTCTGCCCCGGCAACAGACGAATGGTGTTCCCGAAAGCCATGCCCAGAGCGGGCTTGATGCTCTCGTTGTATTCGAGCGTGATGCCCTGCGCGTTGACGTATTCGCGCAAGCGGTCGAGATATACGCCCGCCTCACCCGTCACCTTGTCTAGCTCTGGTAACGGTGCGCCGTCGGTCTGTGACTCGTCCCACACATACACGCGGCGGAAGCCGAGCAGTGAGGGCCTGTTATTGTCCTCGCTGTCGTCCTTCGCTTCGTCCTTGCGGGTCTTCGCCACCATCGGCGCAAGAATGGCAATGCCTTTCTCGCCACGCTTTACCCTGCGCCCAAGCTGGTTCCATGCCCACATGCCCGCCACATTCGTGGCCTGTGGTTTTTGTCTCGCTATCAGAAGGACATTACCGAAACTGTAATTTCTGAAATGCGCCATCGCGTCGAGAAACGCGGTTAAGGCTTCGCTGTGACCGGCCTCTAACTGCTCGATGAGGTATTGCACGTTTTCGCGCACAAGCTGCTGTGCGGTTGCAGGCTTCCGATTATTGCTGTCGGAAGCCGTATTGCTGGTGATGCCGTTGGTTGAGCCATTGCTGGCGGTGAAGGCTACGCTGTTGTTGCTGTTGTTGCTCTGATATTCCATTGTTTTTGCCTCTGTTCTGCCCTGGGGGGCGATTTTTTCTTTCACCCTGGAGCGAAGCGAAGGAAAAATCGTACCCACAGGCAGACAGAGCAGAACGACCAAGCGGCGGAAGGTAGGGACAAGCGGTGGGCGTGGCCCATGACAAACACGTTCTATCGTTTGGCGGGGGACGCGCTTGCCCGAAGGCCCGGCCCGTAGCGTAGCGGAGGGTGCCTTCCGCTGCGCGGAAGTGGACAAAGGTCGCGCGTAGCGCCCCTTGCGTTTGGTTTTGAAGTCATTCCGTATCAAGAGCCTGTAAAACAGCGGTTGAATGAAAATGACCAACGGTTTTATTGCGAGGGCAGTTTTGGGATTGGTTAGGATGCAACGATATTTAGGCCAACTGATGGTCCAGGCGAGGCTTGAGGTCATTGCGTACACGGGGAGATAATTCATTATGCGGACTTTGATTCTGGAGACTTATACGCGAGTGTTTGTCGATGCAGACGATCTTGACCGCACCAGCACTTTTTACCAGACACTGCTTGACGGAAAGGAAACCTTGCGCTTCGCCTATCCTTAGATGGGCCTCAAACTTGCCGCAGTGTCCTCACCGCATGTGTCGGTGCTGATTATTGCAGGGCCACCCGAGAAGCGCCGCCCATTTGAAGTGACCCGCCTCACAATCAAGGTAGAGGCATTGGAGCCAGTGTTTGAAATCCTGCGAGAGTCTGGCGCGGAGCAGTTGGAGCCGATTCAATCGACACCAGTAGGACGCAAGACCCGCTTCCGGCATGCCGACGGGATCATCGTGGAATATGTCGATCATGATGCTTCCCGGAAGGTGTAAGAGCCGGTCTCTGTTCTAGAGACGCGCATTCCGTTGCCCTTTGACCCCTTGAGTTCATAATTCATGGACCAATGGTGTCGGGAATCGCGTGAGCGGTTTACGCACTTCTGTCATGACGCTCCTGACGACAGCTGCAACGGAAGGGGGATCTATCATCTCGGTTAGTGTCGTGCGCGTCGGGGTGCTCGCTGGTCGGATTGCATGCCGCCGGAACTGTCCATCAAAACGGGACATCCGTGCTAGGCGGAATAACTGAAACAAGTTGCTCTGCCAGATTCGGCGTTTCCAAGAAATCCTTCGCAGAGCCGGAACGAACAATAACCTGGTCCTTTTGGTCCGCGTCGAGTTCCAGAGATGCGACGACCTCATCTCTTTTTGCTGCGCACTCCGTATCAGCACAGCGCTGAATGACGAGCAGACGACGTTCCGAGTCATTCCGGATGCTTTGTGTCAGCATCTTATTGATGTGCCCATCACCGAACCCGTATCCCAGAGTCACGATGAGTTTAGTCTCCAGTGAAAGGTCCCGAAATTTGTACGCGAAGAAGAGATAGGGGTCCGCTGCTTCAAGTTTGAACTCGCGCCCAAAGATGACTTCCATTTTGTCCGCGTCCACACTCTCTATCTGCTCAACGGAAAACAACTCTTTGGTGGCGGTATTCCGCTTCCAGTTGATGGAACCGTGTAACTTGTATAGCACCAGTTGAGGCGCGATGTTGTTGCTGGTTTCCATGTCCACGAAGCGCTCCCAATCCCAGGAATGATTGGGTCCGTAGTCGGCGAAACCAGTTTCAACGCGGAAATCGGCCTGATTTAGACGCTCGACACAGAGGTCGTAGTTCAGGGAGAAAACATGCAGCGGGTAATTGAGATCGCGCTGTAGCTTAACTAGCCCCCTGTAGTAGTTACCCATCGCGGCATCTTCCGGGCACATCCACTTTTTAAGAGCCTTTAGGATGCGTTGTCGGAACTTGCGCACTTCGCTGAAGTCCGCGCCAGCGAGTGCCACGAATCTGGAATTCCAGGAGGCGATGAAGGGATAGAGCGGATGTTCTTCGTTTCTTTCCAACTCGTACAGCGTATTAACCAGCGTTTCGATATTGAACGGGACAGCGTCGCCGAACCTTCCCTTGAGACCGGCAGAGAAATGAATCGCGCTCTTGACGTGGTTGTAAAGTTCTTGTTCCGCCTGCGCGCTGAGCGATTCCTCCACAAGATGAATCATTTGTCCGGAAACAGGGATGTCCGCCTCGGCGCTTGCGCCGGCGCCCAGCAGGAAAATTATGTCTCTAGATCGGCTCATCATAAGGGCTCACAGGAACCAAGGTTGAATGTCTTGCACCGCTGGCATCGGCAATCCGCGCTCATGAAAACTATGAACAAGATCGGCCACCAAATGGCAATAAAAGACGGAGACTGGAGAACTCTTGGCATTGAATCCCCTCCAATTCGCCCCCGACAGGTTGACGAGATCCTGCAGCAGCTCCCGCTCCTCAGCGGGTTCAGCCCTCTCGTCATCCACGCGGAGGAATTGAAGATGCGTGGGCCCCGGGAAGGCCTTTGTGACATTAGGCTTATCAGGATAGATACCTTCAAACCAGACCAGATATTCGTGAGGGCCAAGCCGCACCTTTGTAGCCTCATAGGGGACGAGGCTGTTCACGGAGCGGTTGATTCCGAAGAATCGACTCTTATGATTCACCTTAATCACTGAAAATCTGCATTTGGAGCGATCGGTTACGGCGGCCACATCTCGGGTGGTCTGCTGTATTGCTCTAATCTCCTCGTGCTTTAGTTTGAAGGACGTGTGGATAACGACGCGGTTAAAGATGCCCGCATTCTCTTCCAGTACACGTTTCAGATTCGCGCGGAGCGCGTCCACGTAGGTGGAGTGATCGGTCGAGTCTCCCAGAATCTGGATCTGCTGAAATAGACCACTGCTATCCGTTAGAACGGAGAACGCAAAATACTTGTCGATGTGTACCTGCTCATCGATTATCCGTGACTTATGGGACTGACTGATTCCGATAATCAGGGATCGTTCTGCCGTCGGCCTCACTTTCCACGGTCTTCCGCCGGCCTTGCAAAATATCTGGAGGGCCAGATTGGCTATGGCCCACTTCAGCGATTCCTCATCCTCAAGAATCCTCAAGGTACATACCTGCGTGGGCATTCCAGCATGTGAGAAATACGCCTTTTGCGCCAAGTATCCATTGTCGTCGCCATTCGGCAATACGATCACCGGCAAGAGCCTGGGCGAGGTTTCCCGTGCTGACTTCGCTCGCTCTAGGGCGACTTCCATCGATTCGGAACTGAGATCGGGCAGGACTATCGGATTTGCGTCTATCTCTAGCGGGGTTTTGAAAAGCTCGTTGAAACCGGGAAAATTGTACTGGCCACGATGCTTCTGCCCTCTCAGGGAGAGTGCGAGTCGTCGAGCAGCCTGTCTGTCCTGCTCCCGGAATGCGAACAGAAGCCGCGGAGGACTTTCGAGCGGCTGAAGCGGGCCGAAATCACGGAGGCCAGTGAATTGGCTCCGTGATTCCTTGCCGCTAGCGAAAACATATACCTTCGGCCGGAGCCGTTCGGCGGGCAGCGCCACGAAATCCCTTGATATCCTTAACGGCTCTGAGGCGCCGGGAAGCATCAGAGCGTCAAACACCGACCACCTACTCTCCAGGAATCGCCGGACCTTCGACGAACGGTCCACGTAGTAGTCAACGTTCCGTCTGAAATTCCTGTCGAGACTGAGACTGAGCTGCTGAATTCTGCGACTGAAGGGAACGTTGCGTCCTAGGTTGAAATGAAAATCAACAAGGAAACCGACTTGATGCGAAGCCTTAAGGAAGTAGGGCTGGACAACAAGCACCTCATCCCCCTCAGGATGTGTCGCCATAATTAGAGACACTTCCTGAATGAAACTGTTGGCAGGGAATTGATATTGCCGAGGCTGCAGCGAAGTTTCGACCGATCGCTTCAAACATCCAAACAGAAGCCGCCGAGAAAGGTCCGGGCTCCATGAAGTCTCGTAGTCAAATGGCTCAAATCCCTCCGCCGCTTTAGGGAGTACCCAATAGGATTGCCAGTTCTCTGTGCTCGCTTCCACTGCCGGGAGTTTCTGCGCGGTTGCTTCCGGCGTCGGACGTTCTTCCTGGTCAGAGGCGCACGGACGTCGGTAAATCAGGCAACGGGTCCCATCCATCTCCACAGGCAGAAAGTTGAGGTGGATCTGGTAGTCATCCTTACCGACACCCAGCGTTGTCTCCGGATTGGCAATTGCAGCGCTCTTCACGATCAGCTAGCCCCATTTATCGTTTCCAGCAATCACTCCACTCAGAAGTATTGAGCGAATTTCGTGGGTCGGACCCAAAAACGCTTGACGCGGATGTCCTCCTCGATGGCGGTGGCATGTACATGAGGAGGTGCGTTCCCATTCGTGCTGGGTTCGAGTTGTAACCGTCGCGGCGTTCTCCGTTGGGCGCGCCCAATGGCCCGTTGCTTCGTATCTTGCTGTGGCAAGTCAACTCTGACCTGAGTTGGGGGAATATAGTTTCCATTTAGCTATCCCCTTTTATGAGGCTCGTGCCGAATAGTGGCCATTGATCCGCCACGTATTTCTCGGCGGCCTCTCGCACAATCCATGCAAGCGATACTTTCTTCTGCTTAGCCAGTTCTTCCAGAGTCTTATATAGCTCCGGGGGGAACGTAATAGAAGCGCGGGGCTGTGCGGTTGTCACTTTGTGGCGATCCTTATTCTTCCTAAGCATATAGTGTACCTTTGCACCACGCTACACCACCACGGTGCAACAATCAAGTTGTACCATAGCAAATTTCGATATTTTTTTGCTAAAGCTCTGCCGTGCAGCGGCCATGGCTTGCCCCTAAAAACGACAGAAGTTTGAAAACTTGGGATATTTCGTATTGTCGGCCATCACGTGTTAGTAGGAATACGGAGGACTCATCAGCATGGCCACACGCAAATAGTACGGTTATGCTGAGCACATTGTTGAATGCGTACGATCATCCGAGATCCTGCATAGTACCTCTGTTACGGCTGCTGCAGTCACGCACGGCAGCAGCGCGCTAGCAGTAGTTGCGAAGGCGGATTCTGTCGAAAGCGAGTTAGGGCTGCACTGGGGTTGCCATCGTTATGACGACTCGTAGGATTCTATCCAACTGGGCTGCGGCGGTGCCGGTCAAAATCACACCGAGTTCCATGCGTGAACGCATGCTCGAGACTGTCATATTGGCACTCCCCATATAGGCTCGAGTACCCGAATCTGCAATCACAGCTTTGAAATGAAAGGTTTGAGTTTCATTTCCGGTACCCTCAAACCACGAGAGAATTGAGCACTGGCCCCCGTCCACAATTCGAAGTAGTTCCGATCGGACGCTGGCCGGCAGGTCCTTTGAAAAACGGCCCAAAATCCAAACCCGAACGCCCACTGTAAGTTTTTTGTTGAGAAGCGACACCATTTCATTCGTTGTTCCCGCATCCCAAAAGGGCGAAGCAAGGATGAGCGAGTGCTTCGCACTTGCTATAACGTCTAGAAGGCTGCTCCGAAGGTCAGTCGAACATTCCCGAATCACATGCTCCGCCGCGGCAGGTAGGGCCGGAGGTAGAGACACGCATAGGTGAGTCTCTTCCACGGTCGGCGAAGCATCTCTTAGGATCTCGATTGTTAAAGAAATACCTTTGCGCAGTTCCTCCGTGCTATCGAGCCGCGTTCGGTCTAGTTGATAATCCGATCCTTTTCTTGTCAACACGCCGAGATCACACAGGGCATTCACCGCTATCAGCATTTCGTCAGCACTGAGCGGGCGTCCGTTGGATAGACGCAGTCCCCGCATCAACCGGGAGGATGATTGAAAGGTTCCCTGGACCTGACCACGGAGCACGTCCTCAACCGGCCCTAGCAGCCAAGGGTACTTTTGGGCAGTGAGTACATACTCTTTCATTCTGCTGATCCATTTGATTCCCAGAAGCCGTTGATGCGGTTGTTGGCGGACACATCCACCCATGGCGCATGTCCCCCAATCAGGAACGCACGGGATAATCCATGATTGAAGACCCTGCAGGAGATTTCCGGCGAATGAATGCAGCCGTGACAAGCTCCTTTATGGTCCGCGCATTCAGGATCGTACAGGCACTCAATGGCTTCTTCTTCCATATTTTGCAGAAAGGCCGCGAGATGATCCCGCACCAGTGTGGCAATTCCACCTAATTTGAAGCTGCTCGAATTGTCATAGACAACGCACCCGAGCAGCGGAAGAAAGATGTACTCTGCTACTGACGTGCGATCTATGCCTGCATATCGGGTAATCGCTCGCATGGCAGCATGCGAGAGGCTATGGATGAGTCCGAATACCAGCCGCAGGACCGGCAGTTGCCATATTGAATCGTAGTATCGGTCGCCGTCCGCCGGTTCGAGTGCCGCCAGTATCCGTGCAATAGGCGGGAGCTGTAGGCTGGGAAGCTGAACACCATTGAGTGCCAGCCACGCAATCACGCGGTCCGGATTGAGTGACAGGAACAGCCCTTCGTGTTCGCCTTCGCGTGCCGGTATCGGAATGGTTCCAACCAGCTCGGCCTTGCTGAGTCGCTGCGCGGCGCCCTTCTGGAGCGGGGGAAATGCGCGAATCTGAACTGGTAATCGCTGCGCGCCGAGTTCCTCATAAGTCGGCTCGAAATGACGACGGGTGTAGCCGTAAGTTGCGCTGATGATGGGAAGATCCTCAACATAGAGAAGCTCATCAACGCCGAGAGAGGCCTGTCGTCTTTGTACATCCTGCGCAAGAGCTTCTGATGTTCCGCCTTCGCGCCTTGCCTTTTCCGCGGCAGGCATCGTGCTTACGGTTGCCCTGAAAGCGAGGCTTTCCTTGATGGCTTTTTCAAGGTCCGCGGATACAGATTGTAGAAGGCTTGGCTCAGTGAGGGAGGGCCCCGAGCTCTTGCCACTTGCTATTTCTGCGATCAGCTGAAGCAAACGAGACTGTTCCGCTGGATCGGACTGCGCGGCTTTGAGCCGGTCCGAAAGAACTCTTATGGTGTCGGCTGGTGAAACATTCGCATCGGGTCTGCGGGATTGTGGAAGTATTCGGTAAAGCGTAGTGGATATCCGATCGTCGGTGCTGTTGAGGCGGGGCCTGTCGAGCCGAAGGACCGACAAAGTCTGAGGGTAGTACGTATCGCTGGCGCTGTACCGTGCCAGGCGCATGGCAAGCTTTGAAACAACAGTGCCGGTACTCTCGTCAGCGAGCGCACCAGTGCCGTCCTTCTTGAATTGCTTGAGGCATCGATGGCAACGCGCGGTGAAGCGGTCCAAGACCTCTGCATTGCACTTGCGGCACAGGACCTTCATGTCCTTTACGCGATCAGATCTACCTGGAACGTAAAGATCCGTACTCTTCTTGCATTGTTCACAACGAATGGGATGATGTGTCGCATCCAGCGCTCCAGAGTCCGCATTTTTCTTAGTCGCGGGCATCCATTCCTGTACGGTGTAGAGCTCGCCACAGCCATGTACAAACACGAATGGGAACTGGTGAACACGCGGGCTTTGACAGTGCGGGCAACGTAGCGACTCGCCTTTCTGGAACTTCTTATCGAAAATCAACTGCCCGCAACGTTGGCAAATCAGAGCGGCTTGAAGGACAGTGGCGTCGATTGAATCGGGAGCTCCAACGGTATAACGCTCTGGTTCCCGAAGTGGCAGGGGAAATACTGTATCAACCGTACCGCCGCGGGCACGCCACCTGTCGAAATGCTGATCAATCTCTTTCAGCAAGGTCGTCTTGCGTTCTTCTTCCCAGACCGCCGAAAATCGAATATTGGCGAGTTGGACGATCGCGAGGCCATCCTCCCAGTCAACGGTGCGATAGGGCAAATAATTGAAAAGGAGCTGAGACACTCCCCGCTGCATTGACGGAAGGCGCTCTATCGTCTGACCGATTTCGCCGTCGATTTCATTGTTGGATTTGAAATTAGCCATCGATTAGCCTCTTTAGCGCCTTGGCTTCGTCGGAATTCGCGATGCTGATGTAGGCGGGCTCATCGACATCGCGGAGGCTGTTCATTGACTCCAGGTGAATATTCAGCGCATGCGGCTTGCCGCGTTGCGGAGGCATGTTGACGATGGAACTGAAGTGATTCTTGACGCCCAGTGTCAGCCGTTCCTGATATTTTGCCGACGGCGCGTATTCGCAGCCGTAAGCTTTGACCATCCATTCGACGATCGCATCCTGCGACAAGGCCTCCGCATTCCGATCTCCTTGTGCGTCGCGCACAGCTTCGACGGTGGCAAGCGGCCGTCCGATCGCGGAGGATGCGACTCCCATCAGATAGCCGCAAAGAAGTCCAGGTAATGTGCGACGCATGGCCGGCTCAGGCCAGCGCGTCACCGCTGCCGGATCTACGAGCCGATCTAGGTACTGATGAAACTTTGCAAATCGGTCAAAAATGCTCCGGTCACGCTCGCTTTGTGGCGTCGGAACAAAAATGGAAATTCCCGGGAACCTTCTGCCGACACGGGCGGAGGCCTGTATGTATTCCGCCACCAGGCGGGTGAAGCCAGCAAAAACAATGACATTAAACCTGTCTACATCCACACCGTGCCCGATAATGTTGGTGGTAACGACTCCGCGAACTCTTGTGCTGGGTTCGGTCTCGGTATTCATAGCTTTGAGACCGTCCATTGTTTCGATCATGTGGGAAACGTCCACACCGCCGTTAAACATCTCGATGAGCAAATCGCCATGTTGGGGCGAACTATCCTGGAGATCGCGGCGAACGCGCGATTCGATAGCTTCTGCGACTTGGTCGGAACCCTTTCGCGTGAGGACATAAGTGAGGGCAAGCTCGTAGAGAAACAGCAGCTCTTTAAGCTCCTGGCCCGTCAATCCTCCCGTGCCATAGGCTGCATCCGCCACGGCGCGATCGCTCTGGAGGAGCTCTCGGGCTTTCTGAATCTCGTAGTAAAAGATCGAGAGAGCTTTCGTTACGGCGGGTGTATGTTTCCTGCCCACGCCAAGGAGGCCAACAAAAATGCGTCCAGCTCTTTCTGGGCTCTGGTGATAATAGAACGAATCATCAGCATCAGGACCATGCGCCGGAAATTGACGCGAGCCTTTGAGGTAGAGTTCCCACGCCTGCCTTTGAAAGTCCTGGATCGTGGCCGTCGCTCCGATGATTTTCCAGGGTTTTGCATGATAGCTGTTGAAGAGAGCGATGGTTCCGGTCTCATAGTGGGCATCAAAGGTGCCGAGTTCCTCATTCATAAGGTGAAGCTCGTCTTGAACTAGAACTGCCGGCGCCGGGTCATGGAACGGCCCGTAGTGAACGGGCATTCCTGCGCAAGTCTGGGGGCGCTCCCCGCGGCTGAATGCAGCAGCCGCTTCACAGATGTCATTCGATTTGTTGAAACTGGCGCCATGCTTACTGCAAATGATGTCGATCCGCCCAAAGATGTTTGAGAATCGATGGTTTTGTCCGAGCAGTGCTAATTTATCAACCGTGGAGACGATAACGGTCGGGACGAACCGGTAAATGTCTTGATCGGTGATGTAGATGGGGAGCCGTTCTTTGGATGCACTGCACGCGCTGGTTTTGCAGTGGTGCTCAATCAGGCGGAGTGAGGGCTCGTAGGAGACGGATACTTCGCCTTCGCAGAAGGGACACTTAAAGATGCGCTGAAACTTGGGATCGACGCCGTGGCGGCTGAAGCGCTCATGCTGCTCCGGACTGATGCTGTTCGGAGTGACGCTGCCTCCGACCAGATACCCGATGCTGAATTTTGCTCCTTTGAGGCCGTGGGATTTTCGGACGGTTTCCGCCGCAGCCATGGCGCGGGCGAGCCGTTGCAACTGCTGGAATGTGAGTAGCCGAAGCGGAAACCGCACAAAGGATGTGTTGCCGAACCGCTTGCCGCGCAACCGGTCAAAAAAGGATTGCCAGAGAATGATGCCCATGAAGGCTTCGGTCTTGCCGCCGCCCGCAGCAAACCAGAGAAGTTCGACAAATCCGTCTTCCTTTGTAGCAAGCGCCGGATATTCCCTCGACGCAAGTTCCGGAAGAAGTGACACGATGAAGGCGATCTGAAAGAGGCGCCAACGCTGGTGCGTCTTATTCGCGATGAGCATCGCCCTGTTCATCAGAACGAAAGCTTCAAGAACGAGCGGAAATGCCGGGTCTTTCAGTAACTCGATACCTCGTTTGAAGCGGTTGACCTCTCTCGAAAAGTCAGTCCGAGAACGTTCCGCTTCCTCCCGCTCTAGGCCCTGAAGCGATGCGATCTTGGTAGCCCAGCTGGTCGAATCGTACTCGTCCATATGGCGCGCGATTCCCTCGAGGATGGCCGCCGGGTTGGAGGCGAGCCCTGAAAAAGTGGGATCGGCGTCCTCGAACTCTCGGGCCTCAAGCCGGGGTGTCTCGGCGAGTGGTACGCTTTCGGCAATTAGGCGGATATTCGGGCCTGCTGGTTCAGACTCAACATCCGCATTAATTCCGACGCCCGGCATTCGACGGTCGTAGCGGAAACTCGCGGGCAGCTCCTGAAAAATGGTAGGACGGTGTACGTCTGTGGGAATATCTGTCGCGATGCGCACGGCATATAAATTGGGGTCGAGATAGTCGGCTTGCCCCTTGCCAGGAGGTGCCGTGTCATTGATGAGACGCATCGCAATTCGCACGGAAGCTGGTTCGGTCGGAACGCCGATGAGCCGAACATCCACGATTGCTTTCCAGAAGGAGACAAAGGGATGAGTGTTCGCGCGATGTGCAGCCACATCAAATGCTGCCGCGGTCTCGCATTCGGTCTCCGTGACATGGATCGTCACCCGCGCGGAATGGATATCCGGTGCTGAGAGTTGTTCAGGAGTGAGCTTCAGGTACTCTGATATGTCAATCCGCTGCTTGCGGTCTTTCAGAAGAATTGGGACCGAGATGGTGACCGGTATCGCGGGCAGCTCGCATCGCCGCCAAACGGAAATCAGGGACTGTACCTTCTGTCCGGGTCCTGTTCCTCCAGCGTATTCACGACGCCATGAACCCGCGGACCTCTGCTCGTCGAAGGATGGTGTACAGCGCACATAGACGTTGAGCTGAACCGAAAGAGAGAGTGTGGCGAGGCGTAAAAAAGCTTCTTTGTCAGCGCGCCATTCAAGGCCGATGGACGTCAGCTCGAAGGCTGCGTCACGCGGCAGGTCATCAACCTCAGAATCATCATCAGCCGCGTTTCGTGGAGGCAATACGATTGACCGGGGAGTCAGAAAACCTGAAAGAATATGGTCGCTTGGTCTGCCGTTCACGATGCGCGCGCTACCGGCGTCCAAGCCCTTGGCCCGGCATCGTATGCTGTTTGCTATGCTTCTGGCGAAGGCATTGTAATTAGCGTCGTCGATCATAAAGCCTCGGTCGATAAGGGTATGACATCGTCTACAACAGCGACCCGAGCCGCCTCGAGTAATTCTTTTGCCTGTACGCCCCACTCTCGTTCTATCCGGGCGATGGTTACGGCATCCAACCGACCGAGATACGCGCCTCTTATGGCTTTGGCGAGTTCTCGCCCTGTGTGCCGATGACTAGTTCGCAGCCGCTTTATTCCGGCGAACCAATCCTTAAGGGTGGCGGTAGGAAATACCAATTCGAGCGATGCAGCAAATGCCAGGAAGACATCTTCATGTTCCGGCACTCCACATTCGTCGGAGCCTGCGGAGGGAAGCCAAGTTCTGATGGTTGCCAGATCGATAGCAAAGCCGGAGCGCTCCAGACGCTGCTTCACAAGGGGTGCAGAGATTGCGTTAGCCGAGCGCACGGCGCGAACCATTGTTATCCAGGTAGATCGGGTCTGGCTATCCTCATGGAGTCGGCCTTTATCCATGACCTTTAGCAGCTCCTCTGAGAAGGCGGCACGCTCGTCATCCCGGAGTAAGACCACCTGGTCGCCGACGTCAAGATCCTTGGCGGCGACGGATTGGAGCTGAAGACGCTTGCGGCCTAGAACCTCAAAGCGTGCGTTCGCGGCGACTTGCCGGCTGGCCCCGTCTGCAAAGCAGACACATACATAGGACGCGATGCCTTCGTATTTGTGTAGCATCGTGGTTGAAGGTCCTGACGGTCCGCTCTGACCAAAAAATGCGGAAAACGCAACCGGCTGCACAGAGGGCGACGCATGCGCCTCGAGCTTTGCCCCCAATGACTGCAAAGTCCGGACGACCGGCTCCGGCAGGCCGGGTACTTCGCTGAATCGCTTTGTGATATCCCAAAGGGCGACACGCGCCTCGATCGGATCAACAATGACCACGGTTTTCGCCGCTTTGCTTGCGAAAAAGAAATCAATGGTACTGGTTCCGAAATATCCGGTCGCGACGCAAGTATCGTAGTGTTTCGCCGGCCATGGCGCGAATACGCTCAACACGTCAATGCCGAAGGTCACAAGGTCCTGAGTTCCGATCTCCATATAGTTGGCTAGCGCCAACTTAAGCTCCCGTGCCGCCGCATCCGAACGGGCCAGCACAAGCACGGTATGCGCGCTCGCATCATGGAATACCGCCTGTATGACGGCCCCGCGCCTCTCCTGCCGGCATGCGCCGTTCTGGGACTCCTGCTGGATTAGGCGTCTCGCTTCTGAGAGGAGCTCCAAATCGTGGCCTGGATTTCTGGTCAAAATATCCGCACAGAGATTCTCGAAGGCGATTGCCTCATATGGAGCGTCGAAGGATATGGACTGCCGAGTCGCCCACCATGTGCGCTGTGCCTGGGCAACGAGGCGAGACAGCGCGTCAGATTTCTCCGCGAGTCCGTCAATTGCAAAGGCAAATTGCCGCTCAACGATGACGCGGTCACGGTTTACAGGGATGACTTCGACGGCGGGTGACGGCATTTCCGTCCACAATATTGACGCTTTCGCAGAAGGGGCCTGCAACGCTCCCGTGGCAATCAAATCGGCGGGACTCGATGCAATAATGAGCATTGGCACAGCCTGCGAAACTTCTTGCAGAAAATAAGCTATAGAACGGGTGAGTCGTTTCCCGCGGATATTTTGCACGTTTACCAGGATTAAATCGAGATCATCGAAGGCATGGACAAGCTGCCGTGTAACCTCGGACCGAGACGGAATCAAGAGTTGCGGCTTAAGCTCTCTGCGCGGCGCAAATTTACCGATGACGGGACGATGCCCAGGCTTGATGGAGCCTGTATCGCTGACACGTTCAACGGAAATAAAGGACGCTGCGGGTAAGGTGAGGTGTCCAAGTTTGTTTCGACGGCGATCCACGGCTTGTTCCCAGTCGGGATATAGATCGCCCTTACGGCCGTTCGGCATCGAGAAGCGCTTTGCGCGAGCAGATTGGCGTGCCGCTTGAGCGCTTTGGACATGGTAGTGCGATCGGGACAGTGTTTCCAGATCCGAACTGAAGAAAGGAAATATGCCGATGCGCGGGGAAAGAGGAAGGGCATCGATGTTTCCGGCCCATTTGAGGTGCAGGTGGGAGGCAAACAGCGCAACAAATGGGATGTGTCTCCAGAGAGAGAGGACCGGTATTCTCGATCGGGCCACAACGGCATGATTGGCGACCTCGACTAGCGGGAACAAAACATCATCGATAAGACTGGGAGCGGCTTCGCTAGCAGTGGAAGGGCTCGCAGCGATCGTCATGTTATGAACCTCCGAACACACGTCCTAAAAGCAAAAAACCTGCGGCGCCTGGAGCGCTGGATTCAGAAATCGTCATGAGATGCCGACAAATGCGTCCGCTGCGGCCACCGCCTCCGCAATTTTGCCAGAGACCAGAAGATCGACAGTGCTTTGGTACGCCTTCACTGCTCCCTCATGCATATTGGGAACTGGAAGGCGAAACGAACAAAGATCGTGGGGTTCAAGCTTGGGTAAACCGTCTGGATAGCGTCTTGCCAGTTCATTGAACTGTCGGCGGCAAGGCGATGACAAAAGCGAAAGAGCCCAGGCAGCATGTTCATCGGCAGACATCTGCTTTTTGGCGGTAAGGACATACAGCGTGTTCGTTGCCACGAGGCCCCGCATGGATCGGAACGTAATCCGTGGCCCCAGCTTTGTCATGCCGCTCAAGAACCCTACGCCCTTGCGTAAGTCTCTGACCTGATACCACGGTTCGCGGTGCTTGAGCTTATAGGCATCAAGGTTGCATACCTGCTCGCCGTGTTCGATGTATGCACGAACCGCTTTGGAGCGTAGGCTCTTCGTGCTCGGATGGAAAAGCCACACCCGTTCATTCATATCGAGCAGGGCTTTCCAATCCGACTTTGTTACACGCGATTTTGCCAGATGTCTTGCCTTTGAAAGAACGGGACGGACCGAGTCCATTGGGAGCTTATTCGCCGTTCGGTCTTCCTCGGTGAGTAGGAAATAGCCTGCATCCCCAGTCACGCAACCAATATTGACGTTATAGAGGTCGGCGAATGGAACGAGATCACCATTTGTGGCCTTTGAAGGGCGATTATACGGCTGTGTGTCCTTTGCGTCTCCCCGCCCTAATGCGGCAACAAGCTGCCCTGATGTGCCGTGATCCACGCGCACAGCAGATCTGGGCTTTTTCCGGTATCCCTTCGCAACGAGAACGACCCGCCCTTCTCGGACGGGAGGAAACAGAGGCTCAAGGCAACGATGGACGCTCACGTATTGGAACCCGTCCAGCACCGCCTGGCGCACTTCGGTTGCGTAAAGAGCGTATTCCCACGCCGCAGGCAAAACGAACGAGAGGCTTCCATTGTCATCAAGCACACGCATCGATGCAGACAGGAATGCGCACCAATAGTTGGAGCTTAAGGCAAACGCATTGTCTTTGTTGCCGCCGAAGTCGCGTAACGACTTTTGGAGGTCTGGGTGCAGTTTGCTGATCGCGACATACGGCGGATTTGCGATTATTTTGGTGAATCGCCGTTTCGTCGTGGAGCACCACTCGAAGAAGTCGATACCTCGTAGGGTAGTAGCTGCTCCGTCCTCCTGCCCCGCCTCCGGATCAATGTCTATTCCGATGATTCGGTCCTTGGATATCCCCCGTTTTCTCAATGGCGTGATGAACGCGCCCGGCCCGATGCACGGGTCCAGCCATGAGTCGCTGCCCTGTGGCTCGATGGCGCTAACCATGGCGTCCGCCAATTGAGGCGGCGTGTAGACCTTGCATTCGGGAGGTGGTAGGGTCATCGCATTGATTCAAAAGGTCGCGGACAGCACTAGCGGTTATCGGTTAGGCCTGACAGCTACCACAGCCTTCAGGAGTCGGTGGTGGTCGTAGTCTGTTGCCACAGATGCCGCGAGAAAAATGCCCGCTCTTTTTCCTTGCAATTATGGCACAATATTCCATAATTGCAAGGATGATTAAGCGCCGCATCTACACAGAGTTGCTGGAAACAATCGACGAAAATCCGGCTATTGCTCTGCTTGGGCCGCGTCAGGTCGGAAAAACCACCCTCGCCCTGGAAGTGAGAAGCACCCGTCCTTCCCTTTATCTGGATCTCGAATCAGTATCCGACCGGGCCAAACTCGCTGATCCCGAGCGCTATCTGGCTGAGCACGAGCATGAACTGGTCATCCTCGATGAGGTACACCGGGCCCCTGAATTATTTCAGAGCCTTCGCGGACTGATTGACCGCGGCCGACGGCATGGGAAGCGCGCCGGGCGGTTTCTTTTGCTGGGATCGGCTTCAATGGACCTCCTTAAACAATCGGGAGAGACCCTCGCCGGACGTATCGCCTTTCTAGAGTTGGCGCCGTTTGACGCACTTGAAATCGAGGATGTGCGAATGGATCGCCTGTGGCTGCGTGGCGGGTTTCCTTCCAGCTTTCTCGCTGCAAGCGACGCTGTGAGTTTCAAATGGCGGCAGGATTTCATCAGATCCTATCTAGAGCGCGACATCCCGCAGTTCGGGCCGCGTGTGCCGGCAGAAACATTGCGGCGATTCTGGACAATGCTCGCCCATGATCAATCCTCGTTGCTCAATGCGGCAACTCTTGCGCGTGGGCTCGGAGTCGACGGCAAGACCGTCGCACGCTACCTCGATTTGCTGGTCGATCTGTTGCTGGTGCGGCGTCTGCCGGCCTGGCACCGCAATGCCGGCAAGCGCCTCGTGCGCTCGCCAAAAGTCATGGTCCGCGATACCGGCCTTGTGCACGCGCTCCTTGGAATCTCGGGCAAAGAGCAACTGTTGGGACATCCGGTTGTCGGTCACAGCTGGGAAAGTTTTGTGACTGAGACGCTTCTGGATCTCGTTCCCATGGGTTCGGAAGCGAGTTTCTATCGCACCTCGGCCGGGGCAGAGATCGATCTTGTACTCTGCTTACCGGGCGGGGAGCTATGGGCCATTGAAATTAAACGAAGCTCGGCTCCCACTGTCGAGAAGGGATTCCATATTGCGTGTATGGATTTAAAGCCGAAGCGGCGGTTTGTTGTTTATCCCGGTGAAGAGCGGTTCCCCTTGGGATCCGAAACAGAAGCGATTGGGCTCCGAGCGCTAGGACAGATGCTATTGAACGCCCGATGAGGCTGCCATTTGCGTAGCGATTGATGCGATCATTTGGAGTTGGCTCGGACAAATCGTCCGAGCTGCGTGTCCTGTTCCCTGGCTAGGCTTATTTTGGGGTGCCCGCCCGTCTTTTTGCACCCCTTTGAGGTGGCCCATGGAACATTCGTTCGCCCTTTTGCAGCAGGAATCCTACGTGGACGCGGAACGAGCGGCAACGTTCCTTGCCATGTCCCGGAAGACACTCCTGGCGCTCTCCCGCAAGGGTTATTTGCCCGCTCATCCAATTGGACGGGGGCCGCGTAAAATATGGCGATTTAGGCTCTCAGAACTCTCTCGATGGCTGGAGGAGGAAGCGGTAAAATTAGATAGCCATCGGGGTCGGAACGAGAGGAATATCTCTTGAATCGACCACGGTATCAACACGGCTTTTTCAGCCGGCACAAACGCAAGAAGGGGCCGGAGGTCTGGGTTTACAGGTGGCGGGATATTGACGCTAACGGAAAACCCAAGATGCGCGCCCTTGTAGTGGGCTCAGTGAAGCAATATGCAACGGAAACGGCGGCATGGAAGGCTGTTTCCACACTGCGCCTCGACGTTAACTATCACACCTCCCGTCCAGAGGGCATTCCGGGGACGTTCGAGCAGTTGGTGGAGCACTACCGAATGATTGAACTGGATCTGGAAAAGGAGTCTGAGCGGAAGGTCCGCCAAACGAAGCAGACCTACGACGTCTACCTGAAGGCGAGAATCGTCCCCCGCTGGGGCGGCTACCGTCTTGGGGAGATTAAAGCGGTGGCAGTGGAGCGGTGGCTCGGTTCCATCGACGATCTGTCGAATGGAACCAAGGCCAAGATAAAGGGCATCATGAGCGAGGTTTACCAACACGCAATCCGCTACGGCTGGCTCAACGACGGGGAAAACCCGATCTTTGCGGTGCGCCAGAGTGCGAAACGGACGCGAGTCACGGAGCCGCTGGAAGCGGCGGAATTCCGAGCGCTCATGCTGGAGCTTCCACAGAAGATGCGCGTCATTGGCATTGTGGCAGCTACGACAGGGCTACGCATCAGCGAAGTCCTGGGTCTGAAGTGGATGGACATTGACTGGAAGACTTTGCAGATGGAAGTCACTCGGTCGGTCGTGGATGGCATCGTGGGGAAGTGCAAGACGGAGACATCCCGCAGGCCGGTGCCCATCGACGAGTTCACCGCTGATGAGCTGTCGTCCTGGAAAAAGGAAACCTGCTACGCCAAGCCGGATGATTGGGTTTTCGCCAGCGAGAAGGTGCAGGGGAAAATGCCTCCCTGGACAGACACGCTGCTCGACCGTTTTCTGCAACCCGCCGCAAAGCGGGCCGGTATCACCAAGTGGGTCGGATTCCATTCCTTCCGGCACACATACTCCACGCTGCTCAAAGCCAACGGGGAAGATGTCAAAGTGGTGCAGGAACTCATGCGCCACGCCAACATCTCCACAACGATGAACGTTTACACGAAGGCTCTGACGCCCGCCAAACGCGAAGCACAAAGCCGGGTGGTGGATGTTCTTATGGATCGTTCGCGGAAGGTAGTAGAAAACGCTGCGGAAGGTGCAGCGTGAGAACCAACGTATCGAAAGCGTATCGCGTTTTTCTTGCCGATGCGCTAAGTTGTTGAGTTTATTGGTGGACCTGGTCGGGATCGAACCGACGACCTCTTCCATGCCATTACGGACCGTTTTGCTAACCCCTGTATTTACAAGGCCCTGGTCGCTCCAGAAAGCCCTGTAAGCGCCCCTGGAACAGGTTATTGTTCCCACACCGTTCCTAGATTCTGCTTATTGTTCCCACGCCAATCGGCTAT
>Ga0181535_10001713_pt1 | contig 28066 bp, 23 predicted proteins | sample PEATcosm2014_Bin_44_FD_119774 | JGI IMG/M metagenome (GOLD analysis project Ga0181535, IMG submission 119774) | Peatland microbial communities from MTU Mesocosm Facility, Houghton, MI, USA - PEATcosm2014_Bin17_30_metaG | ecosystem: Environmental > Terrestrial > Soil > Wetlands > Peat | place... | reverse complement strand
CTGTCCAGGTACCGTTTCCTCCCAGATCGGACTCGCGTTGCCGTGTTCATGCGTTGTGATCTTCACCGCCGTCCAGGGAATCTCCGGCAGCGCGCGCATCAGGCCGCACACCAGCGTTGTCTTTCCCGCGCCGCGCCCGCCTCCGCCAACGAGGATGATGGCCATCGCACCAGCCCTACGCCTAGCTTCTAGCTGCTAGCTTCCAGCCCCTAGCTTTATCTTGCGGGAATCGATATGGCCGGTTCGACCGCAGAAGAGCTAGAGGCTCGAAGCTAGCGGCTGCCTTTCTGCCTCTTCGCCAGCCGCGCCAACGTCGCCTGTTCACGCAGCACCTGCTGCAGTGGTCGCGCCGGCGTGCCCCAATGCACCGTTCCCGGCTTCAGTCCTTCATTGGTCACCGTCTTGCCGCTGAAGACGCCGGCCTGCCCGCCGAGAATTACTCCCGGTCCCACGTGCACGTGGTCCCCGATACCCACCTGCCCGGCGAGCACCGCGCCCTTGCCAATCGTGCTCGAGCCAGAGATGCCGGTGAGCGCAACCAGAATCGCATCCTCGCCGATGTCGCAGTTGTGCGCCACGTGCACAAGGTTGTCGAACTTTGCGCCGCGCCGCACGCGCGTCTCGCCGAGAGCGCCCCGGTCAACGGTTGAATTCGCGCCGATCTCCACGTCGTCTTCGATCACCAGTGTTCCCTGCTGCGGAAACTGGGTGTACGCGCCGGTGGCCGGGTCGCGGGCATAGCCGAAGCCGTCCGCACCGAGAACTACACCGGCGTGAATCATCACGCGGTTGCCGATCGTTGTTCCTGGATAAACCACCACGCGCGGATAGATGCGACACGCCTCGCCGATGCGCACGCCCTCGCCGATCACCGCGCCTGGCTCGATGCGCGTTCCCGCGCCGATCTGCGCGTGATCGCCGATGACTGCGCAAGCGCCGATGGTCACGTCCGCGCCGAGCTTGACATCAGCCCCGATAACAGCACTCGGGTGAACTCCCCTGACGAGCTGCGGCTTCGCCAGCAACTTGGCCGCGCGCGCAAACCACAACTTCGGCTGGTCGGATTCAACCACGGCAGTCGACGGGTTCGACGCATACGACGCCGCCAGCCCCGGCTTCAGGACCACTGCCGCCGCGGGACTCTTGAGCGCTGCGCCAGCGGTCGCTGCATCTTCGGCGAATAGCAGTTCCGTCGGCGACACGCGCTCGCGCCCGTTCACGCCGGTGATCTCCGTCTCCGGCCGGCCATGCACCAGCTTGCCGCCGAGTTGTTTCACCAATTCGTAAATCGTCATCGCACGACGCTCTCACTTAGTTCTACGTCTCCAGGGCGTGTTTCAAAATGGTTGCATAGAGTCCAGTTGTTCTCTCTCAGGGGTTAAAACCCCATTTTTTGCTGCCTTTTTCGGCCGGGCTGAAGCCGTGCCCTTGTTACAAAACTGATTCTTGAAACACGCTCTAGTCCCTGCCATCAGTACAGCCCCGGCTCCCCCGCCGGCCGCGTCTTCCAGCGCCTGTGAATCCACAGCCACTGGTCAGGATAGCGCCGAATCCACCGTTCCAGCTCAGCCGTGCAACGCCGCGTGCCGTCCAGAATATCCGCGGCGCGGTCTGCCGTGCGGGGAATCTCAATCTCCGGCCCAAAGCGGAGAACGTACTGCCCTTCGCCAGGCTCCCAGAGCATGAATCCGGGCAGCACCGCTGCGCCGGTGTTGCGCGCCACGTGCGCAAGGCCCGTCCCCGTGCAGGCGTCGACTCCGAAGAAGTTCACGAACTCACCCCGCGGCGGCGTCATATTCGTGTCAATCAACATTCCCACCGTGCCGCCGGAGCGAATCGCCGTGAGCAGCCCGCGCCCAAAATCGTCCTTCGACAGGACAAAATTTCCGTGCATGCAGCGAATGCGATTCACGTACTCATCCAGCAGCCGGTTATCGAGCCTGCGAATCAGCATGCCCATGGGATAGCCCATCAGCGAGTGATAGAAGCTTGAGAGCTCCCACGCGCCCAGATGCCCCGTGAGAACAAGGACTCCCTTGCCGCGAGCCTGCGCGGCCGTGTAGTTTTCGAGGCCCTCGGTGCGCAACCAATCACGCGTATTTTCCGCCGTGTAGCGCGTCATGCGGCAGAATTCGACCAGCTGCCAGCCCAGGTGAACGTACACGCGCCGGAGAATTCCTTTCCTGGTTTTGGACGGGAGTTCCGGGAAAGCCAGCTCGAGATTCCGCATGCCTACGCGGCGCAGCCGGCCGAAGCACCAGTAAACCAAAAATGCAATGGCGCCAGAGAAAATGCGCGCAACGCCGCGCGGCAAGCGGCCCAGGCAGCTGGCAACGGCTACAACGATCCCATACTCGAGGTTGTCCCACATCGTTTTTTGAGTAAGGACCAGTGTAGACGCTCAATGCGGCGATGATGGCCACGGAGCCTGCCTGAATCGCTGGTCTCCTGACCGGCTGCAATTTCGGCGCCTCGCCACCAGCGTCACCAGCTTCCGACCAAGAGGAGAGTGGAACGCGAGCCTTCACGCCCTGACAAAACGCAGGCGCAGCCTCGGGCCTTCAGGTGTTGCGGAAAAAGCGGACAACGGGGAGAAAATCATCCCTCAGCGGCTAAAGCCGCGATCATTTTGCGTCATTTACGGCACGAGTAAACTCGTGCCCTTTCAAAACAGCGATTTTATCCGCAGCCACTTGAGGCCTGGTGGCTGAACTGCCAACTCGCTGACCTGCTTCCTAGTGCGCCCGGGCCTGGACGAAATACTGCGCGACATCGCGGACAAACGGAACCGCACCGGGCGGCACGGCGACGTCGCCTTGCAGGATCGTTTCGAAGTGGTGGGGCGTTCCGTAGTAGAGCGTTGTGTCATCCTGATTCTGGCTCACGCTGGTCCCGTCCAGGTCGATACCGGCGAAGATGCCCTTGGTGCGCGAATAGCTCAAAAGCTCCGCACTCATCTTCCAATCCGTTGAAGCCGTTCCAGAGCGGCCCACAGGCCCGGCCGCGGCAGAGGCATCGCCGCCAATCTTGAATTTATCCTTGAGCAGATCCTGCATGCCGCGATCGTTCACCGCGATCAGAATCAGATCCGTCGCCTGGCCGCCCCATTGGAAACCGAACGACCCGCCGGCCATACGGATGAACACGGGCGCGCTCCAGCCGTGGCCGGTGCGGCACGTGACCACGCCCTGGCCGTACTGAGCGCCCACGAAAAAAGCGCCCTTCACCATGCTTGGGACAACAGCCACGCACGTGGCCGACTTGAGAATGTTGCTTGGAACCGTCCTGTCACCGGCGCCCATGATCTGGTCGAGCACCACTTTGGCCGCATCGATGCGAGCCTGCAAATCCTCCCTGGTGGAGGCGGCAAAGGCTGTAGTGGGGAGCAGTAGGCTGAGGAAGATCGAAACAATGACTTTTTTCATCTCAATATCCTTTCCATTCGCGGATTAGCGCCGCGGATGCAAGACTTTGTGTCGGTGGGCATTCGTCCCTCTGCCGGAGCCATCGAGCTGGAGGACTCATGGGAACGGTCGCCCGGCAGCCTGCGCCGAATCCTCCCCGAACAGTTTACAGCTCAGCCTACCGCATTCATCGGCACAGTGGTTCCACAATTGCTATACCCGCGCCGGTGGCGTCATGGAATATTGATCAACCGCTAGTTGCTGAGTTGGCGGTGAGACATCCGGAGCCATTGCTAATCGAACCAACAATAGGCGTAGGACGGTGAAACCTTGACCTCGTCCGCATGTGGAGAGAACGTGTCGGTGAAGTCGCTTACCATTTCTTTCGTCATGGGCTCTTCGCATTCGACGCCTTCGATCGTGATCCGACAATCTGGCCGACCCTTAGGTAATGCGTATCCGTGGGCAGTGAACTGAGGATGTCGCCTAAGAAATGGCAGGAACAGGCTGTCCACACCGGCACAGCTATTCCATTTACCCAACGCCACGAATCCGTTGGCGACAAGTTTCTCCAAGACATCCAATGGCAAGCCGCGAAACCGACTAAGCGATTTCCTTGGACCATTTGAGATGTAGGGCCGAAGAATCTCATCACGCAATTCAATATTCATTGGCTCGACAACCCGAGGCGCGAAGCGCCTGTACTCAAAGGATTTTCGCCGTTTAGATGAATCATACTATTGGGTTCCGGGAGGATTGTTTCCCAACCGGAATTAGTAGACCGTTTAACGTTCTGGATTGGCAGACTCGACGACACAACTCCTTGTGCGGCCTGAACTTCGACATTTTCTTCACAATTCAGCCTGCCGCCGCTCGACAATCTGCATCGAAGCAGAAGTAGCAATTTGAAACTTGTGGAAGTTTGCCATGACGCCGATGCGGCTTAGGAATCAAGGAGGTTGGAGATGAAGAAGTTGCTTGTGATGCTGTTGATTGCCAGTTTTGGAGTTGCGGCGCGTGCCGCCGACGACCAGGAGAAGTTGGATGGACGCTTGGACGCCGCCCGAAACGTGATCGACTCGATTATGTCTGTGCCTGACAAGGCCGTTCCCGATGGGATCGCGCGCCATGCGAAATGCATTGCCGTGGTGCCAGGCGTGGTGAAGGGAGCGTTCATTGTGGGCGCCGAGTATGGACAGGGCGTGGTCACGTGCCGCACTGCGCACGGCTGGAGCGCGCCCGTGTTCATTCGCCTGGCCGGCGGATCGTTCGGCTTCCAAATAGGTGGAACGGGTACCGATCTGGTTTTGGTGGCGACGAACTACAAGGGCTTCCAGGACCTTCTGCATGACAAGTTCAAGATCGGCGCCGATGCGTCGGCCGCTGCCGGACCGGTAGGCCGCGACGCACAGGCCTCGACCGACATCAGCATGCGAGCTGAAATGCTGACTTGGTCGCGCAGCCGCGGAATCTTTGCGGGCATCGATCTGAATGGAGCAACGGTGAGCCAGAATACCGAGGACACCGATGAGCTTTATGGCGGACCCCATCACTTCGACGCCATTCTCCGCGGAGACGTGCCCCCGCCTCCGCAAGCCGAGGGATTTCTGCACGCGATCAGGAGGTATTTCGGCGAAGCCGAGATGCACCGCTAGGGTCTGTTAACGCTACCGGGGCCGTTTCGCTGGTTGGCGCGAACCGAACACCGGCAACTTCGCGCCAACGGCCCGGTTCGGGCCGCTAGCCCTAGAGTTGAATTGCTGGATTGGAGGGGGAGGGCTGAGAAGAACGAGACAAGCAGGCTCCAGAGTACGTACATCGAAAAAAGAGGAGTTCCCAGGCATCATGCTAAACATGTCGCCGGGGAACTCCTTTCCCCAGATCTGCGTTGTTTCTGTGGATAAGAATGCTGAAATTCGGGTAACTACACAAGAGTACTTAAGTGCGGTGGCAGAAAGTAATCAGAATTTCACATATTTTGCTGCACTTTGGTTACTAAGATCCAGCCCTTGCCCGTCAAGGTCTCTGGGCACGATCGAGCGGCCGAGTGCCGACATGGAGAGCTTGATGCGGTTGTCGGCGCCCGCCTTGCGCATGAGGCGGCCAACGTAGGCTTTCACGGTCCGCTGCTCGATCCCCAGTTCGCTGGCGATCTCACGCGTCGAATGAGCCCCCATGATCAGCGTAAGGACTTCTTGCTCTCGTTTTGTAAGCTGCTGATTGGCAGCAGCTTGTGAGACTCCAGGAACCTTCAGCAGGCGATCGATCACGCGGCAGAGAATCCGTCTGGGAGCCCAGATCGACCCCGAAGTCACCACGTCGATAGCGCTGCGAACCAATTCAGGACCGGCGGTCTGCCCGAGGTAGCCTCTGGCCCCGGCGATGATCGCGCTCAAAATCAGCTCTTCGTCGCCTTCCGGGCCAATCACGATCGATCGCACGTCGGGCCGCTCGCGCCGAATCGTCTCCAGCGCCTCAAAACCGCCCAACTCCGAATGCAGGTCGACAACAATGTACTCGACGTCGTCGAGCGCCAGCAGTTCTTTCAGGCCGGCAATCACGGGAACGAGTTGAGCCTCGCCCTGCCCCGCGGGCTGGTCAAAGATGCTTGCAAGGCCGGCGACGCGAATCGGTTCATCCGCCGCCACACCAATTCGAATTGCGCCAGGAATACGTTTCGACGATGTCATCCCCACACCGGTCCACGTCTGGCCGGAGTCAAACCGGCCGTTCAGATTTGATCGATTTCGTCTTCGCTCGATCCGGAAGAAAAATGACCGTGCAGTTTTGCAATTCGATGAACCCGATCGACGGGTTGCCCCAACAACCGCGCCGATCTTGCTTCACTTCAATCTCTTGAACGAGTCCTTTCGTGAATCTTTCACGGCATGTGTCGAATTTGAAATCCCACTAAAATCTAATTGGCTAAGAATTACGTGCTAGCTCATTGACGCAAAGGTGGCATCCGAAGACTTTCTAAAGCTTCGGCAGCACAATTCCCTGCTGCTTTTGATATTTGCCCTTGCGGTCGGCGTAGCTCGTTTCGCACGGCTGATCGCCATGGAAAAACAGAATCTGGCACAGTCCTTCGTTGGCGTACACCTTCGCGGGCAGGGGCGTCGTATTGGAAATCTCAAGCGTGACAAATCCCTCCCACTCGGGTTCGAAGGGCGTCACATTCACGATGATGCCGCAGCGCGCGTAGGTCGACTTGCCCACGCAAATCGTCAGCACATCTCTCGGAATCCGAAAATACTCGACCGACCGCGCCAGCGCGAATGAATTTGGCGGAACGATCACCGAATCCGCCTGCACGGAAACAAACGACCGTTCGTCGAACGCCTTGGGATCAATGATGGCGCTGTTTACATTGGTAAAAATCTTGAACTCGTCGGAGACCCTCAGGTCGTAGCCGTAGGAAGAAAGTCCATAGGAGATCACGTTGCCCGCGACCTGCTTTTCGCTGAACGGCTCGATCATCCCATGTTTCAGCGCCTGTTCCCTGATCCATCGATCGCTCTGAATCGACATGCGTCTCCTGTTCCGGGCGTTGCGCCCGGCTTGCCCCAGCTTATTCAGCTCCGTTTACGGCTCCGATTCACCATCTTAAATCACTCCGCCCATCGACAATTCTCGCCGCCTTCGTGCCCGTCCTTCTACTCCCTATTGGCTGCTCGCTCCTCCGGGCCTTGTTGGCCCCCGCTTTTCTAATTGCAACAAAATCTGTAGTATGGGCGGTGTTGGTGGTAAGATACGCACAATTAAGATCGCGCCAGCGAGGTCACTCCATTGATTAAGCAGGATATTGTTCACAACGTGGTTGAGCGCACGGGCCTGCCGCGCACCAAGGCTGAAGCGGCAGTGGACACGGTCTTCGAGGGCCTCAAACAGGCTTTGGCGGCCGGCGAACGCATTGAACTGCGCGGATTTGGCGTCTTCAGCGTCCGCGCGCGTAAAACCGGCATTGGCCGCAACCCCCGCACCGGGACTGAGGTCAACATCGCTCCGGGCAAGGCCGTTCGCTTCAAGCCAGGCAAAGAACTGCACACGCTCGAGCCTGGCGCATCAGGCAGCTAGCAGAATCGCCGGCTCTCCCAAATCCGGCCGCCCTCGCGGGTTACCCTCAGCGAGTTGCTCCGCCGTGGTTTCTATGCGTACGCGCTTCGCAGTTTAGGATCACCGATTCTCGACCACTCATTCCCGAGTCGACCAACCCCAGGGCACGACTGTAGGGCGTATCGGCATTTACGCCCCTCAAGAAAGGTCCCGGTTGCGTCCACTGTTTCGAGATTATGGCTTGCCGGTGCTGCTGCTCCTCGCCAGCATCGTCACCACCACCGTGAACGGCGCGCGGTTCATGCAGAATTTTCTCGAGGGCCTGCCGCCTGTCGCGAGCGAGAGCGATCTGTGGCCGTGGGGGTGGATTCTGCGCCACCCGACACTCTTCGCCGCGGGTCTTGCCTATTCGCTCACTCTGCTCGGCATTCTTCTCATCCACGAATTCGGCCACTACGCGGCATGCCAGGCGCATCGCCTGCGCGCCACTTTGCCCTGGGTTATCCCGGCTCCCACGCTCAGCGGAACCTTCGGCGCCGTCATCCGCATCCGCACGCGCATCCCCACGCGCGACGCGCTGATGGACGTGGGAATCTACGGCCCACTCGCCGGCTTTATCGCCTCCGCGCTCGCCGTCGCCGCGGGCCTCCTACTCAGCGTTCCCCGCGCACCCGGCGCACGAGAGTCCCTGATTCGCTTCGGCGGCGATCCGCTTACCATTCAGATCCTCCGCCATCTCCTCGCATTTTGGAACCCTGCAATCCCCTCCTTCAATCAAGCTTCGCCGCATCCCATCCTTGTCGCCGGCTGGATCGGCCTCTTCATCACCGCGCTCAACCTCATTCCCGGTGGCCAGCTCGACGGCGGCCACATCCTCTATGCGCTCTCGCCACGCATCCACCGCATGCTCACCAACGTTCTGCCGTTTCTGCTATTCCTTGCGGGAGCCGTTTACTGGGTAGGCTGGATGTTCTGGGGCATTTTTCTCCTCATTCCCGCGTTGCGCCATCCGAAAGTCTCCGAGGTCACCAATCTGTCGCCGAGCCGCGCCATTCTCGGAGTCTGCGGACTCATCCTCTTTGTGCTTACCTTCACGCCCACGCCCTTCTACGACAACTCGCTCCTGCAACTGCTCAACATTGATCCTTTCACCGCGCCGCACTAGCGGCAATCATTGATCCGGGACTTGTTATCGCGGGCAAACACAAGCCTGCGCAGCGAGCGAAAGATCCACTCCTCCGCCGCCGCGCGCCTTCCTATTCCTTGTTGGCTATTCCCCGCTTCTCTGCGCCTTCAGAATCCCTCTACCGTGTCCGCGTTGAACTGTAGAGCATGCAACTGGCAAACATCGATGCCCTGCGGGTATGTTTCAGAGGTTCCGTCACTGAAGACGAGCTTGAAATCCTCGTGGCACACGCCGCGCCATGTGGGCGGAAACACGATTAACGTTCCCATTCCGAGAGGCAGAGCCGAACGCCCCAGCACATCCGCGCCCCAGGAATTCTGCGAGTGCGGCGAAACATATAAGTTGTTTAGTTGTTTTCCAGTGTTGTTCAGAAACCAGAAGTTCGCCCGGCTCTGCGGCCTCGCCAGTTGCGGAAGCATGCAGAACAGCAGAACCGCCGGCAGAATCCCAGCGAGAAGCAATTTCGTAAAGGTTCGCATGTTCTCATCCTCAAATCGCCGGAAACCGACTCGTGGCATGCAGCTCTTGTCCCTTCCTGGGGAAGTAGAACTTCACGCAATTCGGAGTCCGGGACTCGTTCAATCATGATGCAGTCGGCCGGCGCCCTGATCGTTGCTGCGCCAACGCCTGCGGGGAAAGGATTGCGATCTGCCGATGAACCGCTTCCAGAGTCCACAGATCGCGCATACTCGTGACCGTGCGGAAGCTGGCCCGGATCATACCGGCCATCATCGATTTTCAGCAAGTAAATAATTTGGCGTTCGGCGCGCTATTCCGAAATTCCACTGGTGGAGCAATGCCACACGGTGTTATCCGGCAACAGAAGATCGTATTCCTGATAGATGGCACTACTGTCAGCGTTATGAATGTCTTTTGTGAGCCGGGCAGAATAATCGCCGGGAATCATCATCGCGCCGTGCTTCTCAATATTCACAGGTACGCCATCTAACTCAATCTTCTTTCCGTTCAGAATCGCTTCAGCACGGAGTCGATTGCCACAGGTCGCCTGATTCCCAATGTCATAACAGGCCTGCAGAATGTGTGACGCGGAGATATGCAGCTTAAGGGTGAAATCGGCTGGGTTGGGTGGTTCCGTCTTCTGCCCGAATCGTGTCTTTTGGCCGTGGATCAGAGTCACGGAACACATCACAAGAAGCACTGCTGCAACGAGAATCCTCATGATTCACCTCAGGAACAGAGTCTACGCTTCTCTTGAAACACCAGCCGCTATCGACAACCTCTCTTACATCAGGCGAAGCGCATCCACATCGACGATCAGATTGCGGCGCGGCACGTCCTTCTCCGCCGCGTGAGCGAGCATGCCGCGCAGCGCTTCATTCAGCGCCTTGCGGTTCGCGCTCTTGAGAATCATGTGGAAGCGGTAGACGTTTTTGATGCGCGCAATGGGCGCGGTGCAGGGCCCGAGGACACGCACGGCCGCTCCGCGGTTCTGGTTTTGGACGAGGTATTTGCCCAGCACAGACGACCACTCCGCAGCTTCTTCCAGCTTTTGCGATTGCACCAGCACGTTGGCCAGCGCGCCGAAGGGCGGGTAGTGCATCCAGCGGCGGTACTTGAGCTCGCGCTCGGCAAAGGCGGCGTAGTCGTGGGTGGTGGCGGCGAGGATGGCGTAGTGATCGGGATAGTAGGTCTGCACCACCACGCGGCCAGGAAGATCGCCCCGGCCGGCGCGCCCGCTGACCTGCGTCATGAGTTGAAAGACGCGCTCGGCGGCACGGAAGTCGGGCATGGAAAGCGCGTGGTCGCAGCCGACGACACCAACCAACGTGACCGAATGAATGTCGTGGCCCTTGGCGATCATCTGTGTGCCGACGAGCAGATTGATCTCGCCCGAGTGGAGGCGCGCAAGAAGATGCTCAAGATCGTAGCGGCCGCGGACGGTGTCGCGGTCCATGCGGCCGATGCGCGCGCCGGGGAAGATCTCCGCGAGTTTTTCTTCGCCCTGCTGCGAGCCCGCGCCGAGATAATACAGGTGCTCGCTGTCGCACTTGGGACAGTGAGCCGGAACCGTACGCTTATAGCCGCAATAGTGGCACTCCAGGCGCTGGCCCGCACGGGCCTCGGCACTCGAGTCCAATTGCGATTTGTGGTGCGTGAGTGCTATCGCGCAGTTCTGGCACTCGAGTTTTTCTCCGCAGGAGCGGCACATGACGGCGAACGAGTAACCGCGCCGATTGAGCAGAATGAGCGCCTGCTCGCCACGCTCGAGCGCAGCCTTGGTCTGCTCGACGAGCGATCGCGAGAAGAGGTGGTCCTGGCCCGACTCCTGGAACTCGCGGCGCATGTCGACGAGCTCGACCTCGGGCAAGGGGCGGTTCATCACGCGGTCGCGCAGTTCGATGCGCGTGTACTTGCCGCGCTCCGCGTTCTGCCAGCTTTCAAGCGAGGGCGTGGCCGAGCCCATGACCACGACGGCGCCGGCGAGCTTGGCGCGCATGACGGCAACGTCGCGCGCGTTGTAGCGCGGCGTTTCCTCCTGCTTGTAGCTCTGGTCATGCTCCTCGTCGACGAGGATCAAGCCGAGATTCGGCACGGGCGCAAAGATTGCCGAGCGCGTGCCGACAACGATGGGCGCGTCGCCGCGACGGATGCGCCGCCACTGCTCGCTGCGCTCCTCGGGCGTGAGCGCGGAGTGCAGCAGCGCAACTTTTTGTCCGAATGCCTGATCGAGCAGACCGGCCATCTGCGGAGTAAGGCCGATCTCAGGCACGAGCAGGATCGACGTCATACCGCGGTCGAGCGCCTTCTGCATGGAGGCGAGATAGACGGCAGTTTTTCCCGAGCCGGTGACGCCGTAGAGAAGAAACGGATGGAACGCGCCGATCGCGCCAATGATCGTGGCGAGCGCATCGGTCTGCGCAGCGTTCAGGCTGAACACTTCGGACGAAGGAGTGAGGCCGCCGAGCCGAAACGCCTCGGGCCGCTCGTCGATGCGAACAAGGCCGCGCCGGACCAACGTTTGAAGAGTAGACGACGGCAGCTCGCGACGGCGCAGCTCTGCCAAGGGCAGTTCGCCGCCGCTGGCGGCAAGCTCCGCCAGAATTGCCGTCTGCTTCTCAGTGAGCGCAGGCAGGCGGCCCTCGCCGGTCAGGACGGCGAAGCGCGCTACGCGGCGCGCATCGCGCTCGGCGGCGGCTGTTTCACGCGCAATCCACTTTTTGCGCGCCATGCCAGCCAAAAGCGGCAGCGAGGCGGCGGTTGCCGTTCTCAGTGTCGACACTTTGACCGGCTCGCCTGACGAAAGTCGTTCGAGTACGCGACGCTCCATGTCTCGGCCTTCATTGGAGAGCTTGGCGCGGCGACGGACCTGCGGCGCGATTCCCTTCCCCTGGTCGCCGTCCATGCTTCGCGCGAGAATGTCGCGGCCTAGATCGGTGAGGCGATAGTAGACGGTGCGGCGGACCTCCGCAGTCAAAGGCAGCATGGCGCGCAGCACCTCGCCGAGCGGCGCCAGATAGTATTGCGCGATCCACTCCGCCAGTTCGAGCAAATGGTCGCTGAGCAGCGGCTCCTCGTCGAGCACGGCCTCGAGGTACTTGACTTCGACGTCGGCGGGCGGCTTGGCGTCGATCGCCGTGACCACCCCGATGAGCTTCTCATTGCGGAAGGGCGCAATCACGCGCGCGCCGCGCTGCGGCCGCTGCTCCGGGCGCACGCCGTAGGTGAACGTGCGATCCAGCGGCACAGGCAGCGCGACTTCGCAGAATGCGGGCATGGGAGACAAGATTCAGTGTAGGGGATGCGGCGGACTCCGATACGGTTGACCCATCGAAACGATGAAATAGCCCACTATCCAAATGCGAGTGTATCGAGTCAAACTAAGATAAATCCTCATCGGTGCGACTTTATGAATGGTTTAGTCTGGAGACGATATCGTCTCGTCAAAACGCCGCGCGCGCAAGTTTTCGGATATCTTCGCCGGCCTGCCTCAGCGGCACATGCTTGCATCCTTTGCTTTCTTTTCTTGTCGACGCTTCCTACGCGAGCGCAGCAGCAGCCGCTGCTCTCGCCATCCGAGGCACTCGACTCGGCTATGGGACCTTTTATTCAGGCGCGCTCACAGAAAGGCGATCTTACAGAAGCCGACAAGCTGGCCCTCACTCTCGGCATGACACACGCTGCGCAAGACTGCCTAGCACTGACGACAGCACCACAGCACGCGACGCTGAATCCCACAGAACAGCTTGCCTTAGGCAGACTCTGCATATTTGGACAGCAATATGAACAAGCTCGATCCGCGTTAGTCGATTATCTTGCTCTGCCTTCACCGCCAGATCGTGAAGCTGCTTTAGTGCTGCTCGTGCGAGCATTTGTCGGCCTCGAATCGCCGGGTTCAGCTACCATTCAGGTTCTTTCTCTCTTCCGTGATTACCCCTATGACGCCCAGATCCACATCGCTGCTGACGATGCTCTCAGCGCCTGCGAAAAAACAGACCCCATGATGAGTTGGTACATAAAGGACATTTGTAAGAGGCAACTGGACGCCACCCTGCCGCTGCTTTTGCAAGGAAAGTCGCTCGCCGGGAAGGGCGAGTCAATTTCACCTGCCAGGATTTACGCCGATGCGCTGCGTTGCACGACCCTCGCTCGATATGCTGACGATCGAACACTGGACTCGGCTTCGCGCCAGCTAGCGGAGATCGTGGAGCAGGAGAACTGGCAACATACGGCCGATCTGTTTTCCATGAAAGAAGCCCTGGCGCGGTCGCAGATGATCGGAGAGGCCGTCCCTTTGCCCACGCTGCACGCCCATCAGCTAAGTGGGACTGGAGTCGTGGCTCCACGCCCCGTTGCGCTGAACCGCGGCGCAATTGTAATCATACCTTTTACCTTGTGGTCACCGAGCGCAGACGAAATGATCCGTGATCTGGCTGCTGCTGCCCCTACCATTCGCCTCTACGCAGTTACGAGCTGGAGCGCGAATTCAGGTGGTCGGGATGCTGCCTCGCCTCAGCTTCTGAATGCGCTCCGTGAAATGAGCCAGCACCTGCCGCGCGGCGTCCCGTTACTCATTGTGCCGGACGCGGAATTAAGTGCGTTTCATGTCGATCAGTATCCAGCTGGAATTGCCATTCGCGGCGGGACAGTTCTTTCCAACGTCGTTTTGACAGATGAAGGATCAATTCAGATCGCACTCCATAACGTTCGCTCAACATTGTCCGTACCAACCTCGAATCCTCGTCAATAACGGTCCCTTTGAAGCGCGCCCTTCATGCGCCTTTCGGCGCCTTCAGGCCCAGCTCTTTCATCGCGATCTGCAAGTCGGCCCAGGCTTCTTTCTTTTGGCGCGGATCGCGCAGCAAAAACGCGGGGTGATAAGTGACGATCAAGCTCATCCCGCGAAAGGCGTGCACGCGCCCGCGCAGCCCGGCGAGCGGTTGCCGCGCGCCGAGCAGATAAGTCGCGGCCGTTGCGCCCAGCGCCACGAGGACTTGCGGACGGACCACGTCGATTTGGCGGAAGAGGAACGGCGAGCAGGTGTTGGCCTCGGCGGGTTCCGGCGTGCGGTTGCCCGGTGGACGGCATTTGACGATGTTGGCGATGTAGCACTCCTCACGCTTGAGCCCCATGGCGGCGATCATGTTGTTGAGCAGCTGCCCGGCGCGGCCCACGAAGGGCAATCCCTGCGCGTCCTCATCGGCTCCAGGGCCTTCGCCCACAAACATCAGTCGGGCGGCGGGATTGCCGACGCCAAAGACGATGGTGTGGCGGCCGGTGTGCAGCGCGCAGCGCGTGCAGTCGCCGAGGTCTTCGCGGATGAGCTCGAGGGCTGCGGCGCGATCCTCGACAGGAACGGCGGCGGCGATTTGCGGAGGCGCGGAAAAGCTTTTGCGAGGTTTGATCGTGGGTTCCTCTTGGAAAAAGTTGGGCTGAATGTCGGAGGCGGGGGCTTCCGCCTGGGCTGGCGAGGAATTGCGGTATCCCACCCATTCCGAGGCCGCCTGCGCGGCCTGCGGAATGGATGGGGCACAGACAGCCGCACCTGAATCGGCGTCTGCCGCATCTGCAATCGCAGCCTGCAAGAGCGCTTCTCGTTCCGCCAGCTCTTCAGCTACGCTTCGGCCCATAATGGGTTCGTCGACCGCGGTGGCCGGCTCCACATCTCTGCGATAGAAGTCGGTGAGCCCGAGATCGCGGTAGAATTTGAGCCGCTCGGCCAGAGCGTCGCGAGTGGCGGAATCGAGTGCGCGCGGCAAGCAGCTTACTCCACGATGAGGTGGCGCCGGCCAGCACCGACGGGAACGCTCTCGTCGAGCACGCGGCTCTGGATGGCCTGCTTCTTGCGCGCTTCCACATCGCGCTCGTCGAGATTTCGCTCGGGGTCCAGCTCCTCGACCATATGGCGCGGACGACGGAGAGTGAGAATCTCGTCGAAGATGCGGTCGGCCAATTGGCGCTTGGGCATTTGCGGCAGCTCCACTGCCGTGGCCCGGGTGAGGAACGTGGCAGCATTGGTGTCGGAGTCGATGCCAACGCCCTCGCCGGCAACGTCGTTCACTACAATCGCGTCGGCGCCCTTGGCCAGAAGCTTGGCGCGGCCGTTCTCCATGCGATTTTCAGTTTCCGCGGCGAAGCCCACGATGAGCTGCCCCGGACGACGACGACGCACGACTTCAGCAAGGATATCTTCAGTGGGCGCGAGCTCGAGGGTCAGTGGACCGGTACGCTTGAGCTTTTGCGCGGAGACCGCGACGGGGCGATAGTCGGCCACGGCGGCGGCTTTGATGACCAGCGTAGCCTCGTTCATGCTGGCGAGCACCGCGGTTCGCATTTCGTCCGCGGTTGTGATCCGGATGATTTCGCAATGCGCGGGAGCTTGCAGGCTCGACGGCCCGCTGATGAGAATCACTCTGGCGCCACGGCCGCGCGCAGCCTCGGCCAGCGCGTAGCCCATCTTGCCGCTGGAACGATTGCCAATGAAGCGCACCGGATCGACCGCCTCACGCGTGCCACCGGCGGTCACCAGCACCACTTCTCCGGCGAGGTCGCGGCGGCGACCAAGCGCAGCGATCACCGCGGCGCCAATCGTTTCCGGCTCCGCCATGCGGCCGGCGCCTACCATGCCGCAGGCCAGCTCGCCGGTTCCCGGATCGACAATGGCAACGCCGCGCTGGCGAAGAGTTTCAAGATTTGCCTGCGTCGCCGGATGGTTCCACATGTTCACATTCATTGCCGGCGCAACGATGACCGGCGCAGCAACGGCGAGATAGAGCGTGGAGAGAAAATCGTCGGCGATGCCGTGAGCAAACTTGGCCAGGATATTGGCGGTGGCGGGAGCAACGACGAGCGCGTCGGCCCACTGCGCCTCCGCGATGTGATCGATGCCGTTCTGCTCCGGTGCGGCCGCGCCGGGGTCGCCTTCGTCCCAAAGGCTGGTGATGACCTTGTGGCCGCTGAGCGCGGCAAAGGTGAGCGGCTGCACAAATCTCTGCGCCGACGCAGTCATCACCACATGCACTTCAACGGCCTGGCGTTGCAGGACGCGCACCAGTTCTGCTGCCTTATAAGCAGCGATGCCACCGGAGACGCCCACGACGACTCTCATATCTCGATTGTAGTTCAGAAAGCAGTGGACGGTGAGCGGTGGACGGCGGACGGTGAACAGGGGTCAGGGATGTGGGAACAGGGATCAGCGGCCTTGTTGAACCCTGACACCTGATCTCTGACCGCTGCTATTAGCTGAGAAGGATAGGGATTGCCGGACCTTCAACGAGTGGCTCTGTCACTTCGACCTCATTTTTGACGTAGGCAATCTTCCCGGCGTTGATTTCATCCTGCGCAATCCGGCATGCCTTGCTGGACCGCGTGGGGACCAGAGCCTGGGAACCGTTCTGTATTTGACGCGCGCGCCGTGCGGCTACCAATACCTTGCGATAGTTGGAATCGAACTGGGTCTCAATCGTCATCGGGTTCATCTCCAAAGGGAAGCTGCTGCTGGCCGGAGTCCCCATCGATGCCAAAGGCCTCCAGCACAGGTTTGAGCCGCTCCTGCGAGTTCGCTTGCAGACAGGCCGCGGCAACCTCCAACACCCGGCGCGAACGGTATGCGATCACTTCGCCATTGCGGTAAAAGCGTTCACTCAGCACAATGGCTTCCAGTTGCGCTACTGCCCGGTCGAGAACGTCATTGACCAAAATATAGCCGTATTGGCGATAATTCTCAATCTCGTTGCGGGCCTGGCCGAGACGGCGAAACAGTTCGTCCTCGTCCACCACGCCTTCGGCGCGGCTACGGTTACGCAAGCGCGTGCGCAGAACATGGGGATTCGGCGGCAGAACGAAGATACCGACTGCCTCAGCCATCTTGGCGCGCACCTGCGCTGCGCCCTGCACATCGATGTCGAGCATCAGGTCGTGACCTGCGGCCAAGGCATCATCGAGCGATTGGCGAGCAGTGCCGTAGAAATGCCCGAAGACCTCGGCGTATTCAAGAAACAGGCCCTCGTCCACCATGCGCAGGAATTCTTCGCGAGTGGTGAAGTGATACTCGCGCCCATTCTCCTCGGACCCGCGGGGAGCGCGCGTGGTCCACGAGACGGCGAAGTCAACGCCGCTTACCTGTTTGCGCAGCTCGCTTACCAAAGTGCTTTTGCCCGAGCCCGACGGCGCCGAAATGATAAATAAAATTCCTGCCACGTATTTTCGATCCCTCTCTATTTGCTATCGTCCCCTGCTTTACTCCACATTCTGAATCTGCTCGCGGGCCTTTTCAATCTCCGCTTTCATGGCCAGGCCCAACTCCGTAATGCGCGTTCCCTTCCCGCTGACGCCCGCCGTTTTAGAGAGAAGGGTGTTGGCTTCGCGATTCATTTCCTGCAGCAAGAAGTCGAGTTTCTTTCCCACCTCGCCGCTGGAGCCGAGCAGTTCGCGAAAATGCCCGATGTGCGTCGTCATGCGCTCCAGCTCCTCGCTTATGTCGCTGCGCTCTACGAGAACGGCAACTTCCTCAAGCACTCTTTGCTGGTTGAATTCCGGCCCCACGGCCGCAGTCAGACGCTGCGCCAGCCGCTCCTGGCTTCGCTGCTCGATCTCCGGACGAAGCGCGGCGATGCTGGCCGTCGCCTGGGCAAGCCGTTCCAAGGTGCCGCGCAAAATTGCCTCCAGCGCCTCGCCCTCGCGCGAGCGCATCGCCTTCAATTGCTCCAGAAGTGAAACCATCTGCTCAAGCACGCTGGCCGCAAGCGCGGTCAGGTCGGTGTTGTTTCTGTCTTCCATTTGCAAGGCGCCGGGCAACCGCAACGCCGCGTTCAAGTCCGGCTCTCCAATCAGCCGGTGCTCGCTTCGCGCCGCTTCAAAAGCTGCGAGATAGCCGGAGATCAGTTCGCGATTGTAGCCAGCTTTCGCCTGCGAGTTCCTGTCGACAGAGAGGGTGAGATCGACGTGACCGCGGATCAGATTCTCTTTCAACACGCGGCGCAACTCCATCTCCAGCGCGTCAAGGCCGGCCGGAAGGCGGAATTGCAGATCGAGAAAGCGATGATTCACGCTCTTCACTGTCAGCGTGTAGCTGAGCTGCTCCTCGCCTCCCGTAGACACGCGAGCCTGCACCCGCGCAAACCCGGTCATCGAAGCAATGGCCATGCTTACTCCTTCGCTCCCGTGGCCAGCGCGGCCCTGTCATCGAACGGCAGATACATCAGGTTAGGATCCGGAGTTTGTATCTCAGGCGTGTCCATCGATTCCGGCATGTCCATGAATTGCAACTGATGGAGCCTCTGGTAGGTGGGCGAAGAGTTGAGCAGCTCTTCGTGCGAACCAATGGCCGTGATGCGACCGCTCTCGAGAACTGCTATGCGGTTGGCGCGGCGGATGGTGGAAAGGCGATGTGCGATCACAAGGACCGTGCGGTTCTGAATCAGATTGGCCAGCGCCTCCTGCACCAGGGACTCGCTCTCGGAATCGAGGGCTGACGTGGCTTCATCGAGAATGAGAATGGGCGCGTTCTTGAAGATGGCGCGCGCGATGGCCAGGCGCTGGCGTTCGCCGCCGGAGAGCCGGAAACCCTTTTCGCCGATCATGGTCAGGTAGCCGTGCGGCATGTTCATGATGAAGTCGTGCGCCAGAGCGTTGCGCGCAGCCTGGTTCACCAGCGCGGGCTTGGTATCGGGCTGCCCATACGCGATGTTGTTATGTACTGTGTCGTTGAAGAGGATCGTCTCCTGCGTCACCTGCGCTACCTGCCGGCGAAGCGACGCCAGCGTGAGATCGCGCAGATCGCGGCCGTCAATGAGAATGCGGCCCGAGGTCACGTCGAAGAACCGCGGAATCAGATTCACCAGCGTGGACTTGCCCGCTCCACTGGGGCCAACGATGGCCAGCACCTCGCCGGCGTTTACTTCCAGGTTGACATTGTGAAGAATCTGGTGCTCGCCTTCTTTGGTCGAATAGGAGAACCCCACGTCTTCGAACTTGATCGACTGCCTAAAGCGCGTGAAAGTGGCGGCGCGCGGACGTTCCTTCACGTCGTCTTCGGCGTCGAAGAAGGCGAAGATCGAAGCCGAGGCGCCCATCGCCTGCTGGAAGCTGTTGTAGAAGAAGGCGAAGCGGCGCAACGGATCGTAAAGCTTGAACAGCAGGAAGATGAACGCGCCAAAAACGCCGATGGTCATGTAGCCGTTTTTGATTGCGCTGCGGCCGATCCATAGCAGCAGAGCCATGGCGATTGCGCCGACGGTATCCATCAAGGGCGAGCTGATGGACTGAATGCGCACGCTGCGCAGGTTGGCGCGGAAGAGGCGCCTGGCCGCACTCTTGAAGCGGAGAATCTCCCATAGCTCGGTATTAAAGGCCTTCACGATGCGGTTGCCGGTGACCGTCTCGTGCAGAATGTTCTGCACTTCGGCCAGCTTGTCCTGGCCGGTCCGAGTACGTGTGCGGACTTCGCTGCCGATCTTTCGGACGGAAGCAATCACGACCGGAATAAAAAGAACCAAAGACCAGCTCAGGTAGCCGCCGAGTTTGACAATGAGGATGATCGCAACCACGAAGGTGAAGAACTGCTGCAGAAAATCGCCCAGCACGGAACTGAGCGCAGTTTGCACCCGGTCCACATCGTTGATGAGCGTGGAAAGAATGGTGCCGGTGGGATGCTGATGGAAGAAGCTCGATGAGCGGCGCATCGTGACTTCGTAAAGATGATTGCGCAGGTCGGTAATGGTGCCGAAGCCCGCATAGTTCACAAGATAATTTCCCAGGTAGTCGCAGAGCCCCTTCACGACCGTTGCAACCACGAGCGCAAAGGCAACCACATCCCATGCGTTGTGCAGATGCATAAAATGCGGGACCATGCTGCGCAGATCGAAGTGCCACCGGCTATTGGCAAGCCCGAGCATGATCGGGCCTTCCGGCGAGCTCGGCGCCAGCACACGATCGAAGATTGGCTGCAGCAGCAGGATGCGGAAAGCGTCGAGCAACCCGACGATGGCCGACAGCACGACTCCGGGCAGCCACTCCAGCGTGTACGGCAGCCCATAGCGCAGAAGGCGCAGGAAATTCCTCATGCGGCTCGGCCTGCTGGGCGCGCCCCACGCGCCGGTCTTTGCTGAAGTTGGGTGCGGAAGTCCATCCCAGTATTGTATCCGCGTTGGAAGCGATTCACCCTATTTGCGGGGCGTCCGGCGAGGCGGAGTGTATCCCGCTCGTTACGCGGAGCGCGACCCCATCCAAATCAGTATGCTTTCAGCTCCACGATGGCCTTGAGGATGTTCTCCGGCTGCGGCAGAATCGCGTCTTCGAGCTTGGGCTGGTACGCCACAAAGGTGTCCATCGCGCCGATGCGGCGCACGGGAGCGTCGAGTTCATCGAAAAGGTCATCGGCGATGCGGGCGGCAATTTCCGCGCCATAGCCCCAGCTCAGCATGTCTTCGTGCGCCACGATCACGCGATTGGTTTTGCGCACGCTTTCGGCGATGGCTTCCCAGTCGTAGGGATTCAACGTGCGCAGATCGAGGATCTCGGTTTCGATTCCGTGCTCGCGCTGCGCTTGCTGGGCGGCCTGCATCGCGCGCGGAATGAGCGCGCCATAGGTCACCAGTGTGAGGTCCGAGCCGGGACGGACGATCTTGGCTTTTCCAAAAGGTATGGCAAACTCCGGCCCCGGATACGCCGCTCGGCCGTAGGTCTCGCGATAGAGCCGCTTGTGCTCAAAAAAGAGCACAGGATCGTCGCAGCGGATGGCCGTGCGCAAAAGACCATTCGCGTCGAGCGCATTGGAAGGGAAAACCACGCGCAGCCCCGGAGTGTGCGTGAAGATGCTCTCTCCCGATTGCGAGTGATAGATCGCACCGCCGGTTAGATAGCCGCCGATGGGAACGCGGATGACTACGGGCGCCTCCCAGGCGCCATTCGAGCGCCACCGTATCAAGGCCAACTCATTGCGAATCTGATGCATAGCTGGCCAAATGTAATCAAAGAATTGAATTTCCACCACCGGCTTCATTCCGCGCAAAGCATAGCCGATGGCGCGGCCAACAATGTTGGCTTCAGCGAGCGGAGAGTTGAAGACGCGCTCCGCTCCGAACTCGGTTTGCAGGCCGGCGGTGAGCTTGAAGACTCCGCCCTTGCCCTTCACTTCTGACAGCGCTTCGACGCGGCTCGCGTCCGCCACGTCCTCACCATAGATCACGATGCGCGGATCGCGCCGCATTTCGTCGCGCAGGCAGGAGTTGATGAGGTCGGCCATGGTGTGCGCGCCCGCACCCGTACGACCGGTTGCCGATGCTGCACCATTCGTCTCCGATGAGATTTGCGGCTGCTCGGTGGCGAAGGCGGCGCGCGTCGGATCGAGATCCTCGGAGTAGACGTGCGCGGTGATTCCCTCGACCTCCGGCAACGGCGCTTCGAGTGCGCGCTCGGCGGCTTCGGCGGCTTCGGCTTCGAGCTTCCGTTCCAGCTCGTCGATCTCATTGACCGTCAGAATCCCCTCGCCGATGAGCCGCGAGCGCATGCGCGCAATGGGATCGCACATCAAATCCGCCTCGCGCTCGGCAGCGGAGCGGTAGTTCTTGTCGTCGTCCGAAAGCGAATGAGAGTACAGCCTGACGCAATGGCCGTGAACCAGCGCAGGTCCGTGGCCGGCGCGGCAATGCGCCGCCGCCTCCTGAAAGGCGCGCAGGCTAATGACAGGATCGTTGCCGTCCACTTCGGCAAAGTAGAAGTTGGGAAAATTTGCGACCAGCCTGGAGATGTTTCCGCCCGGCGTATTCACTTCGACAGGCACGCTGATGGCGTATCCATTATCTTCCACGCAAAAGATCACCGGCAGTTTCTGATTCGAGGCGGTGCTGATCGCTTCCCAAAACTCGCCCTGCGAGGTCGAGCCTTCGCCCACGCAGGCCAGCGCGACTTCGTCACCGTGGAACTCGACATCGTGAAAGGCGCGATAGTCGCCTTCCGCCTTTGCCGCGATCTCAGGGTGTTTGCTGAATGCCCGCCCAGCCTCGGCGCAGCCTACGGCGTGCAGCAACTGCGTCGCCGTCGAAGACGAAGTGCTGACAATATGCAAGGCGCGGCTGCTCCAATGTCTGGGCATCTGCCGCCCGCCGCTTGCCGGATCGGTTGCAGCGCCCGCGGCCTGGAGCATCATGTCGTAAGGCGTAACCCCCAAAGCCAGGCACAGAGCGCCATCGCGATAGTAGGGGAAGAACCAATCGTAGCCCGGACGCAAGGCCAGAGCCGCGCCAACCTGCAGGGCTTCGTGGCCCGCGGTTGAAATCTGGAAGAAGGTTTTCTGCTGGCGTTTGAGGAGAACTTCGCGGTCGTCCACCGAGCGGGAAAGAAACATGAGCCGGTAGATTTCGACCTTCTGTTGCGCCGACAGCTCATCCGAGGCCGGACGCGATCCGGACGCACGAGCGCTGGAAATTGCAACTTCCATTCCGGTCGACCCCCATACGCAAAACCGGATTCAGTCTTTCCCGGCGTCGCGGCAAACCAGCCGACGCAATAGACGGAGCGCGGCGACCCTGCGCATAGCGAATCCGGGCACGGTGACTCCCGTCTTGCCGGAAGAACCCTCTTCCGAATAACACCTTGATTGTAACAACTTGTAAGGAGCAGTTGCATGCCCCGCTCGACCGTCCGAACCAATGCGGATCATGCCGCCCGATGCGGTCTATTGGTCGGGAAACATGACGGGTGGACCAAAGGACTGCCGCGCCTGCGGCACTCCATCGGCCATCTTCTCCTTGACGCTGTGGGCCAACTTTTCAATCTCGGCAATCCTACGAAGCTGGTCGTCTGTCAATGAGGCCGCGCCCTTGGCCGCGATTTCGTCATTCAACTCCCTGGCCAGCTTGAGCAACTTGTCGGCGTCGGAAATCATCTCCTTCTGGCGCGCGACGTTGAGCGCATTCATGCGCCTCTCCATCATGATGGGGTCGTAGTCACCCGACGTATCTCTGCCGCCCCGCCCAGTGTAATAAGGTTGCTGGCTCGCTTGTGGCTCAAGCTGCGACTGAATTTGCGAACGGCCCGGGGGAGCAGGGGCAAGGACAAAAACCAACCCCAAGCCAAGGCCTGCCCACAATGATCGCGTCAAGTGGCCGCCCCAAGAGTTCCCGGATGCTCGCAGCGCTTCACGCATTTTGGCTTTCCTTAAGAACAGACCGCATGGCATGCCTCAGTTTCTCCCGTTTGCGGTTCTTACCTTGTGGGCCAGTTGCTCAATTTCGCCGGCCTTGCGGACCACAGTCACCGAAAGAGTGTCCGCCGAGGACTTATCCACTGCAGACTTGAGTTCCGTCGCCATCTTCAACAGGTCGGCGCACTGTTTTGCGACCTGGGGCGTGCTCGCATCCCCGGCCCTAGGCCCGGCCTGCTGCGCATGCGCCGCGTGAGCCCCCGGAGGATCGATTGCTGGAAGTGGAAACGACTCCTGCGCTTGGGTTCGAATCAGTCCCACGCCAGCGGCAACAACCAGCGCGGCGACGCATCCAAGCAAACAGAGACCTCGTGCGCGGCTTTGCTGGCTGTTTGTTTGATCGCTGATTCGTTTCATTCGCAGCCTGTCCGCAAGGTAGGGATTCGGACGAACAAGGCCCAGTTCCGGCCGTTCCTGCGCACAGTTTAGTCTAGAAGCTGGAGTTTTGGCATGTCTCTTTTTTCGTCGGCAACGGCATTCATTCTCATGTTGCGCTGGGGCTGGTTCCAGGAGGGACGGTTCCTGGGCCGGGTCCTCGACGAGTGGATTTATGACAGCCAGGAGTTCATCCACACCAAGCTCCCACGCCTGATTGTCATTGCCATCATCGCCTTTGTGCTCAGCCGCTTGCTGGGGCTCGTCACGTCTCGTATGACCCGCGTTGCCGAGCAGAGCGGGGCCGGACCGGGCCGCTTCGCCGAAGTAAGGACCATGGCGGGAGTGATCCGCGCCACGGGGTTCGCCATCATCGGCCTTATCGCCACGTTGCAGGCGCTTGATTCGCTGGGCTTCAACCTGGCCCCGCTGCTGGCTTCGGCCGGGGTCGCGGGCATCGCCATCGGCCTGGCAGCGCAAAACATCGTCAAGGACATGTTCAACGGCATGTTGTTTCTGGTCGAAGGCCAGTTCAACGTGGGCGACACTGTCAGGCTCGCCGGGCTCAGCGGGACCGTGGAATCCATGACCCTGCGCAAAACCTCGGTGCGCGACGCCGACGGAACACTTTACGTGATTCCCAACTCGCAGATCACCACCGTGGCCAATCTGAGCACCGACTTCTCCGTGGCCACCGTCAACGTGAGCGTCGACTTCTCCGCCAACCCCGACGACGTGACAAAACTGCTGAAGCAGATCGCGATGGACGTCCGGAACAGCGACGAATTCAAGGGCGTCTTTCTCCAGGACCCGCAGGTTTTGGGCGTGGATGCGGTCAAAGGCTCGCAGGTCATCTTTCCCGTTGTGTTCAAGACGAGAGCGACCCAGCAATACGGCCCCATGCGCGAATTCCAGCGGCGCGTACGGCTTGCTCTTGAAGAACACCACCTGCTTCCCGGCGATCCATATCGTGTGTTCAGGCCGTCGGGCGAAGGGTCATCCGCCGCGAAGATCGAGGCAGAAGAACGGGAGCACTCCCACGAGCCAACCGTCGACCCCACTACCATCAAGCCGCAGGAGACCAACCCGTTCACAGGCGAGTGACGAAGGCGCTCTGCTCCACACCCCCTGTTGCCTTATTCTTCTCAAGTCGTCATCCCCTGCGTTCCAAGCTGGAGAACACAGCAATGCGTAAGCGTCAGATTGTCGCGCAAGCCCTGGTCGGATTGGGATCTCTCAACGTGCTCGCTGGCGCCGGCCTTCATTTATTCGCCGGATATCCCCTCGTTACCTCCGCCCTCGCAGCCTCAAGTCTGACTGCTCTTCTTGCAAACGCCATGCGAGCCGTCTTTCTCATGATTGGAATCACATGGATCGCGATTGCAGTCGTCACGCTGATTGCGGCATTCACGCAAACGCGAATTCGCAAGACCCTCGTGCTTTTTTGCGGACTGTCGTTCCTGGCAGCGATTCCCCTCTGGGTTGGCCTCATGGGTTGGTTCCTCGGAAATGAAATGTTCCTTGTCTCTGGGGCATTGATTACCTGCGGCGGTTTCCTGCTTCCGCCCGCGAAGCCATAGCTCGACCGCGGCAACGGGTTCGCTGAGCCGCTCCTTTCGTCCCCTGCTCTCTGTTCTTTGTTTCTCTGCGGTTGCATTTCTCCTCCTGCCGTATCATCTTCGTTGAAATGGCCGTTTCCCCCGGCGCCCGAATCAACTCCGCACGCTCGTCCGCGATTCCCACATCGAGGTCCGGAATCATGCTCAGGCGCACTCTCCTGGCCGCCATTCTTATTGGCGCACTACTCGCGCCCGGCAAAGTCCCGTCGGCTCCCTACTTCCCACCTCCGCAGGCCGCCTCCACGCAATGAACGGGCGACCGGACTCAAGCACGTCGGGCTGCGTATAACTCCTGCGAAACTTCTTGAAGCCAAATCGCGTATTCTCATTCAACGTTGGAGAGTCTGAATGACGTCGCGCAAAAGGACGGCCCGCATTGCCGGCCTGTGGTATCTGGGATTCACCCTGGGCCCGTTTTACCTGCTCTATGTTCCATCGCAGACGGTCGTGCCGAACGACGCGGCCGCCACAGCAGTGCGTGTCCTCGGCCATGAGGCGCTCTTCCGTTGGGGAATGCTTGCCGAGACGCTCGGCGTGGTGATCTTCATCGGCCTGAGCCTGGCGCTCTATCGCCTCTTTGAGGAGGTCGACCGCCATCGCGCGCGGCAACTGGTGGCTCTGGTGCTGGTTTCGTGTGCCCTCAGCCTGACAGGCCTGGTCTTCACCGCGTCCGCGCTCGTGGTTTTTCGCGGCGGCGGTGCGGTCGCCACCTTCGACGATCACACACGCCAGGCGATCGGCATGCTCCTCGTCAGCATGCATGGGCAGGCGGTCGGCATTAACCAGATGTTCTGGGGACTGTGGCTGCTGCCATTCGGATGGCTGGTGGTGCGCTCACGCTTCCTGCCGCGCTGGATTGGCTACTGGCTCTTGCTCGACGGTGTGGCCTGGGTTGTCGTCGGCATCGCCTGGTTTCTCGCTCCGCAATACAATAACGCTCTGTTTCGATCCCTTCAGCCGGTGTTTCTTGCCGAGCTTGCCGCCATGCTCTGGCTGCTGATCATGGGAGCAAAGGAGCAACCCCTCGTTGAGCCTGCGAATCCGTAGTTTTCGCGCACCGGATGCGCCACACAAGCTCTGATGGGGTGGGCTTTCCGGTCCTTTGGTCCGCCGGCGATCCCTCAGGGGTTAAAACCCCATTTTCCTGCTGTCTTTTTCGGCCCGGCTAAAGCCGTGCCCTTGTTACAAAACCTTCTCCGACTGGGTTTTTCAGCAAGCTGAGAAGCCGTGCCCCTGTTACAAAGCAAAATTTCTTACAACACGCTTTACTTTGTGCCCAGGCCGTCGTGCTCGTGGTAATTGGGATAAGGCGGAATCACCGGGTAGTCGACAGGGTGCTCTTTGAGCTGCTGCATCACGATGTCAACAGCGCGCTCCAGCTGAATGTCGTGGCCCTCGGCAACATCCTTGGGCAACACGTCAACTTCGACGTCGGGCGGGACGCCGTGCCCTTCCACTTCCCACGCGCCGTGCAAACCAAAGATGGCAAAGCGCGGCGCCATCACACGACCGCCGTCGATGAGCACCGGATAGCCGCCAATGCCGACCAGGCCGCCCCAGGTGCGCGTGCCCACCAGCGTTCCCAGATGCTGATTGTGAAAATACCAGGGCATGGCGTCGCCGCCCGAGCCGGCAGACTGGTTGATGATCATGGCTTTGGGCCCGAAGATTGCGCCCTGGGGATCGTAGCTCACCTCGCCGTCGCGCTCGATGAGGCCGGAGAGCATCTTGCGGCCGAGAACATCGATGACGTAGTTGGCCAGTGCGCCGCCCTCGTTGAAGCGCTCGTCGAGCACCAGACCCTGTTTGCCAATCTGGGCATAGAAGTAGCGATTGAAGTTGTCGTAGCCTGCGCCGGCCGTGTTGGGCATGTAGACGTAGGCCACCTTGCCATCGGAGAGCTTATCCACCAATTGGATGTTGTGGTCGATCCAGGCAAGGTTGCGCAGGCCGGCCTCATCGGGTGCCGGCACCACGGTCACGTCGCGCGCATCAGAGCCGTCGGGCTTGGAGCCGACGGTGATCACCGTCTGCTTGCCGGCCGCGCCGTCAAAGAAACTGTAGAGATTGTCAGTGGCGTAGAGCGGACGTCCGTTGACGGCGAGCAGGTAGTCGCCGACATGGACGTTTACTCCGGGCGAGGTGAGCGGCGCCATAAGGCCGGGCGCCCAGTTCTGGCCGTTGTAGATGGTGGAGAACTTGTAGCGGTTGTTGTCAACGGTGTAATCGGCGCCCAGCAATCCGGTCCGTGGGCCATTGGCCGGAGAGTTCGGGCCGTCGATGAACATGTGGCCGATTTCGATTTCGCCCAGCATCTCCTCGCAGAGATAAGTGAACTCGTCGCGCGAGGCGAGCCCGGCAACGTAGGGCTGATACTTCGCTTCGATCTTCGCGAGGTCGAGACCCTGCAAGTGCGGATCGTAGAAGAAGTCACGCTCAATGCGCCACGTCTCGCGGTACATCTGGGCATATTCCGCGCGGGGATCGATGGTGGCGAACATCGCGTGGTTGTTGACGGGCTTGCCAGTGGATCCGCCAGGCCTGAGGTCGGTAGCAGCGATGGTTAACCACTGACCCTGCTGGATGTAGACGAGCTTTTCGCCGTTGAAGGAGACCGCGAAGCCATCCAGATCGTTGAGCACTTCCTCGGTCTTCCGCGAATCGTTTGTATAGCGCCATAGGCCGCGGATGCCCGGACCGCTTGCCTCAGAAGGATTGCCGACAGCAGGGCCCTCGGCGAGGTAGATGACGCCGGACTTGCCGG
>Ga0181535_10001712_pt1 | contig 28093 bp, 32 predicted proteins | sample PEATcosm2014_Bin_44_FD_119774 | JGI IMG/M metagenome (GOLD analysis project Ga0181535, IMG submission 119774) | Peatland microbial communities from MTU Mesocosm Facility, Houghton, MI, USA - PEATcosm2014_Bin17_30_metaG | ecosystem: Environmental > Terrestrial > Soil > Wetlands > Peat | place... | reverse complement strand
CAGCGACTCAGTACGCGCTGCTTTCCTCGATCACATTGCTCGGCCGCACCGTTGTGGCCTCCTCAGGGGGATGGTTGTCAGAGAAGATGGGCTGGCCATGGTTTTTCGTGATGACGAGCGTTGTGGGACTGCCGGCACTTTTTCTTTTCCCCTGGATCGCACGGCGTAACGATCTGAACGAGGGAAAGCCCGTTCTCGATAGCGCGGAGGCCGAGCCGGAAGATCCGGTCCCGTCTTAGAAGTGTGCCGGGCCGGCGCATTTCCAAGCGGAATCTCGCGGTCGTTGCCCGCATAAAACAAAAAGTGCGGACTGCGGAGCTTGGAGCGCAGCTTTCGGAAAAGAATAGAGCGACATGCGCGCGAGCGCCGGGTTTAAGACACTATGAAGATCCTTTTGCGCACGTCTCTTCTCGCCGCGCTTCCTCTGCTGGTTGCGGCACAAATCGCGGCCCAGGGTTCGCATGCCGGCTCAGGCAACCTTGCGGCTGAGGCAGAGGAGATTCGTGCGCTGGCCAACCAGGCGCGTTCGCAGGCAGGTGTGGGCCGGCTGGAGTGGGATCAGTCGCTGGCGGCCGCGGCTCTGCAGCACTGCCTGCGCATGGCGGCTGAAGGGCCGATCTCGCATCAATATAACGGCGAGCCGGACCTGAGCGCCCGCGCGGCGCAGGCGGGTGCGCATTTCAGCGTGATCGAGGAGAATGTCGCGATTGGGCCGTCGGCCGATCGGATCCACGAAGAGTGGATGGAGTCGCCGGGCCATCGCGCCAACCTGCTGAGCCCGGAAGTGGACCATGTAGGCATAGCCGTGGTGGCTGCCCGCGGAGTTTTGTACGCGGTGGCCGACTATTCGCGGACGGTGGAACAACTGAGCGCCACGCAAGTGGAGGCGCGAGTAGCAGCGCTGATTCGTGTGAGCGGCGTGGCGATTTTGCGCGACTCAAGCCTGGCGCGACAGGCGTGCGCTACCGATGACGGAATGCCGCGGTCGGAGGGCGGACCGATGCCGCGCTTCGTGATGCGCTGGCAGGCTGGGGATTTAACGCAGTTGCCGCAGGCGCTGGTGGATAAGCTGGCTTCAGGGAATTACCGGCAGGCTGCAGTGGGCAGTTGCCCGGCGCAGGTGGCGGAGGGGGCGTTTTCGGCGTACCGGGTTGCGGTAATTCTGTATTAGCGAGTTGGCAAGCAAGTTAGCGTTACGTCCCGACCTGTTCGCCGAAGATGCGACGAGGATGCGGCGTCCTGTCATCCGAAGTCCTGATGTTCTTTCCAGAGCTCGGGCCAAGGAAGGCGCGGAGGGCCACAGAGGAAGAGGTCGGGGTGGTACTGGCTTTCTTCGTTCTGCACGCCTTCAGAGTTGGTGTTGTGGCCTGCCCACCGGCATCCGGTGAAGATGGAGTTCGCGTCACGCTCACTCAGCCCGACGACGATGAGCGTGGTGGGCTGTGGAGTGGGGTAACCGCGCAGCCATTCGGAGTTGGTGGTACCGATTGGCTCAGGGAGGCCATAGGCGCGGCCGAGGACGTCAATGGCACCGTATTCGCCGTAATTACCAGTAGTGATGCCGAGGTGAGCTTGCTGGTCGGGCGGCAGGGAATCGCGGATTTGCGCGACGGTACGGACAAGTTCATTCCAGCCGATTTCTTCGCGCAGGTCACCGTTGTGGCTGAGGGCGAAGTCGCGGAGCAGGCCGCTGGATTGAAGCGGTAGGACGATGACGCAGACGTAGGCCGAGATAAAGGCGAAGGTTGCGAAGTAAACCGCTTCGATGGAGCGGCGACCCCAACGAGGCAGGGAATGGAGCCAGCGCTCGACGAGGACGGCCCCCATGGCGAACAGCATGGGATAGGCCGGGGCCATGTAGTAATCGCGTCCCTTGCCGAAATAAAAAAGCGCAAGCGGAACGAGGTACATAAAGGCCATCATGCGGTAGCGGCGATTGCCCAGGAAGCCGATGAGGCCGGCGAGCCAGACGGGCGCGGCGGCAAGGTTGGCGCAGATGAGGAACTGGCCTTTCAGGAACCCGTTGGCGCGGCCCCAGCGAATGTCGCGCGCATGAATGTATTCGAGGAAATGGAGCGAGATGAAATCGTGCCGCACCAGCCAGATAAAGTTGGGCAAATAGATGAGGAGCGCGAGCGCGATGCCGGCCCAAAACCAACTGGTGACGAGGAAGCGGCGCGCGGGCGTAAGGACAAGCCCGGCGAGAATGCCCGCAATATAGAAGGCGATTGAATATTTGGTGAGCAGGCCGAGGCCGATGACGGCTCCGATGGCCAGCCACCAACGTGGGTTCTCTGATTTAAGGAGACGGATCACGAAGTAGGCGATGAACACCCACCAGAGGAGATCGAACGAAGAGTACTGAAACTCCGTGCCCTGAAAGAGCGGGAGCGGAGAGAAGGCGACGAAGAGGGCGGCCGTGATTTGGGCGAGACGCACGCCGCCCAGCTCGCGAGCCATGAGGCCGCCGAGGACGATAACGGCAGCCTGCGCGAGGACCGAGAAAAGGCGCAGGCCCACCATGGAAACGCCAAAAAGGGCGAGGCCGATGCGCTCGATGAACGGGGTGAACGGCGGGTAGGCGACGAATCCCCAGTCGAGATGGCGGGCGTCCGAGAGGAACTGGAGCTCGTCGCGATGAAAGCCGTAGCGATTGTTGGTGAAGAGATGAAGGAGGGCGACCGCGGCAGCGATGGCGATGAGGATGGCGAGGTCGGACTTGCGGGCGGCTGTGGGCGAGGGCTTGTCGAGGGCGTTCGTAGACAAGGCAGACTCCTGTTGATTCGCTCCGCAAGTTTACGCAGGCACGACGGGTCCGGTTCCGTTGCGTCTTTCGCGGGGCTGGGGAACGCGGACGGATGCCATTCCGGCGGCGGTTGCTCCCTGGATGCCCATGTCGGTGTCTTCAAAGACGAGACAATCTTTGGGCGCGATGCCAAGACGGGCGGCGCCGGTGAGGAAAGCGTCGGGCGCGGGCTTGGAGCGCGAGTAGTCCTCGGAGCCGACAAGGATCGGAAAGCGGTCAAGCAGGCCGACGGTGGTGAGCGATTTGACGATCGATTCGCGAGTGCTGCCCGAGACGACGACAAATGGAATGCGGCCCTGCTGGGCTTCGATGTGCTCGAGCACCTCCGGCACAGGCTTGAGTTGCGGGAGAAGGGAATAGTAGAGATTCTCTTTGCGCGCGGCCACTGCTTCGACGGGCATTTTCAGATCCCGCATCTGGTTCAGGGCCGCGATGATTTCGACGGGTGGTTTGCCGCCCCAGGAGTAGAAGAGGTCTTCATCGAGGGTGCAGCCCCACTCGCCAAGCGCCTGCTTCCAGGCGACGTAGTGAAGTGGCATGGAGTCGACGATAGTGCCGTCGCAATCGAAGAGATAGGCGCGAAAGGCGCCGGGCGGCAGTTGAAGGGGCATCAGGCTCCGTCGTTGCTCATGAATTTGGTTAGGGATCGTGCTTTCCCACCCTAAACGCATTCACGTTTAGGATGGGGCACCTATTTTCGTGGCGGGTTTAGTGCGCAGCCACGGATTCGGGGACAAGCGCAGGTTGTGGTGGCCCGCCCTCGCCGGGCTTGGTTGGCTCCATCTGGAGCGCGTTGTTGAAGCGGTTGAAGTAGTTGAACAGGCCGATGGCGCAAAGCAGTTCGACGATCTCGCCCTCGGAGTAGAAGCTGCGCAGCTCGGCAAACTGCTCGCCTGTGACGGCGTTGGCGTTGCGCGTCACGGTTTCGGCGAGGCGGAGGGCAGCCTTCTCGGCCGGAGTGAAGTCGTCGCGGCGGGACCAGTCGGCGAGGTGCGAGAGCTGATCGTCGGTCCAACCGAGGTTGCGGGCGAGGATGGTGTGGCTGGCCAGGCAATAGGGTGTTTCGTTCACCTGGCTGGTGCGGACAATAATCAGCTCCTTCAACTTGGTGGGAACCGTGCCGGTATTCAGCACCGCGGCAAAGTGCGCCTGCATGGTGGCAAAGATCTCCGGCCGGTGAGCCATGACGCGGAACATGTTGGGCACGTTGCCGCGCAAGGCATAGGCCTTGTCGTAGAGCGCGGCGATATCTGGCGCCACTTGGCTGCGGTCGACACAGGAAATACGGGGCACAAGCGCCTCCTTTTGGTCCTTTCTCATGGTACCGTTTCCGACCGTTTTCGGCGGCGGTTCCAGAATGGGGACATGACCGGGGCGAAGGCGCAGGCTGGGCTTTTGACGGGGTCCATGAGGTTTGCTAACGTAGGAGAGGACAATCCAATGCCATACACTCCTCAGTAGCTCAATGGCAGAGCATTCGGCTGTTAACCGAAGGGTTGTAGGTTCGAGTCCTACCTGAGGAGCCAAATATTTCAATCAGTTAGAGCAAGTCCCATCGGATTTCCCATCCGATACCGGGAAAAGTACCAAGATCCCCGCTTCAATTCCGCCCCCCTGATGCTCTCTCCTGTCCCCCATCATTCATTCAAAGAGACATAAGCATATCGGGCTGCCGTGTGTGTCATTGGGGCTGGAACCTTACTTTCGATAAGGCCGCGCAACTGGTGCGGCGAGCAGATAAGGTCAGTCACTTCCAGCGATCGGCATTGGGATTTGGCGACTACCCGATCCAAGAGGTTCGCTTGAACTTGCAACACTCGACGATGGGATCGAAGACTCGGAAAGGTCTACGGGCCGTTTGGTGCGGGCCTGGAGTCGATGCGGGGCATGCAAAACCAGCGCTGCATCCGTTGCAAGTGCGGAGAGCACCACAATTGCCAATAAGAAACCGATCAACAACCAAATAGCGCCACTGTCCGCGAACCCTCCAAGGAACAGCCGAAAGTCGCGCCAACTCAGCAGCGCCAGCGTATCGCTCATCGCGAAATGCATTGCTTTCCTCCGCCCAAGGGTCTCAGGCACAAGATCACGCACCTGAGAATCGATTTCCGCCCCGCTGCCAATCTCCAGCAGCAAGCCGAACGTGCAGTAGATCGCTCTATCGAAACGCTCCCAACAGGTAGCACACCAGCAAGACCACAAGGATTGTGCCAAGCCCGATGCCTGCGCCTCCGCCTGAGCCCCACCTGCTGTAGCCGTAGTACCCTCCGCCGCCGCCGAAAACAAGCAGCAGAACAATAATGAGAATGATCAGCATCTTGCATCTCCCTTCGCTCCGGGCTTCCCCGGGCCGTGACTTTTCCTGGCTTAAGCCGAGCGTCTCTCGCTCGACGATTCGCCATCGGCGTGCGGACTAAACCTGGATGGATCGTGGGCGCTCTGCGCCATCTCTTCGGTGTGCTTCAAGGCTTCTGCGGAGTATCCCAAGGCCTTTCTGGCAAGCTCCTGGGCGGACGCGTGATCACCGGTACTATGCACGTGGGCAGCGGCTGCATGTGCGTAAGCCGCCTGGGTGTGGAGTTCTGCGAGATGCAACTCCATGCTCTCTGTCATAGCCTTCTCCTCATTTCCGCGGGATCCTGTGACTCTACAATTCGAAGTTTTATACTCTGCACCAGAAAAAGCTGAGCAATTCAACACACTTTCGGCGGTGCGGAGTGTGGCGCAAGGATGCGGGACGCCCATCAACGATGGCGCCGCGGCAATCGGTCACAACGCGTGGTTCCTATTGCTCAGACTGGTGAGATACGCGTGACTAGAGTGAAGAGTGTAAGGGTAACTGGATGATGGTCCCAATCAAGTAGCGGGAATTCATATATTGCCCAAGCCCCTTATGTAGGCTGCTGTTGCCGGGTTGATCTTAACGGCGCCAGAGCATCCCACCTTTACCAGGGAACCGCAGACACCTTAAGGGGGTCTCACATGCGCGGAATCAAAGTTCTACTCGGAACAACGGCACTTCTCGCCGGCTTGGCCCTGGCGCCAGCGGCTCAAGCACAGATCTACGTCAACCTCGGTGTTCAGCCGGTTTGCTCGTACGGCTATTACGACTACTCGCCGTACGCTTGCGCGCCCTATGGCTTTTACGGTCCGGGATACTTCTACAACGGCATCTTCCTGGGCATGGGCCCATGGGCCGGGTGGGGCTATGGCCACGGCTGGGGCGGCCATCGGTTCGTCTCATCTGGTGGCGGAAATTATCGCGGCGGCGGCGGCGCAGCTGCAGCGCGAGCATACTCAGGCGGCGCGCGGTCTAGTGGAGGTCGCACAACAGTGACCCACACAAGCGCAGCACGCTCTGGCGGGGCTGCACCATCCCGTTCCACGGCTTCACGTGCACCGGCATCGCACGCAGCCCCAAGCGGCGGCGGATCTCGCGGCGGCGGTGGTGGTGGGCATGATGGCGGCGGACGGCATTAACCAGTAGCCGCTGAATCAGGCGGCGGTTCGTACAACAAGCGGCGGAGCATACCAGCTCCGCCGTTTTGCTCTTGATGAAGCATTTCCGGGTGCATCGAGGTCAGATTGGCGAACCGGAGCGCGAAGCACTAAGGGAATCGTCTGCTTTCTTCATGGAGCAGGATTTGGCCGGATTCGGCAGGCAGCGTCGCTAAATCGATCGACTTGGACAGCCTTTGTGTCATCACCTGAAAGTGATAACCCATGACTGCGAGGGTCATGGCCGCGCCCGCGCAGTGGCGATAGCGAGTGGCGACTGTCAAAACAAACCGCCAGTAACTCCAGCGCTGCCGGCCGAAGACGCCCTGGCGGACGATCGACGTAACAAGGGCCCGCGCATTGCTCCCGGTTAGCCATCGTTGCCTCGTGTTTCCCTTTTCAGGCCGCGCGTGAGTGCGGCTCAGATAAAGCTTGACCCGTTCGTAGTAGGCCTCGCAGTTGTAAATCTTTTTCAGTACCTCGCGGTAGCCCTCTACCAACTTTGCCGCATCCATGCGGGGCAAAAAGTTCAGCCGGTCGCAAAACGTGTTGTCGCCATTGCCCGCATCCAGAATCCGGCCCTCTCGCCACAGACGCCGGAAGAGTTGGGTTCCAGGCATCGCTTGCAGCAATCCGACCATGGCGATGGGAATACCGCTCTTCTGGATGAAGTCGACCATGCGGTCGAAAATGTCTTCCTTGTCGGTGTCGAAGCCGAGGATAAAACCGCCCATCACCTGCATCCCGTAGCTTTGGATGGTGGCCACGCTCTCGAGCAGACTGCGCCGCGTGTTCTGGAGCTTGTTGCTGGAGATCAGGCCCGATTCATCGGGGGTCTCGATGCCCAGGAAGACGGAGACGAATCCGGCGTCTTTCATCAGCTGCATCAACTCGGGATCGTCGGCCAGGTTGAGCGAAGCTTCTGTATTGAAGTCGAAGCTGGTCTTGTACCGGCTCCGCCATTCGGCCAGCGCCACGCACAGTTCCTTGGCGCGCGCCTTGTTGCCAATGAAGTTGTCATCGACAATGAATACCGCCTCGCGCCAACCGGCCGCACGCAACTGGTCTAACTCCTCGAGCACCTGGGCTACGGCCTTGGTCCGCGGCCGGCGGCCGTAGATCTCGATGATGTCGCAGAACTCACAGTTGAAGGGGCAACCGCGCGAGTATTGAACGGCCATCGTCGAGTAGCGGTGCATCTTAAGAAGGCTCAGGTCCGGCGGCGGGCTGGTCTCCATTGGCGGCCGCTCAGTGGCTTGATAGACCGGCTTGGCCGTTCCCTGTTCCAGGTCCCGCGCCAGGCCGGCAATCAGGCTCTCGGCCTCGCCGATCACCACGTGGTCCGTCTTCAGTTCGGCCGCCGGCACGCTGCTGGCAATGGGCCCGCCAACAACGGTGCGCAGGCCACGAGCGCGGCAACGCTCCACAATTTGAAGAAGCGAGTCACGCTGGATATGCATTCCACTGAGCAGAACCACGTCGGCCCACGCCAGGTCGCGCTCGGTCAGTCGCTCCACGTTGGTGTCCACTAACCGCTTCTTCCATGCTTGCGGCAGTAGCGCCGCCACCGTTATCAGGCCCAGCGGAGGCTGCGCAGCACGCTTTCCCACGAATCTGAGCGCGTGTTTGAAACTCCAGTAAGTATCGGGAAACTTAGGGTAGATCAGCAACGCGTTCATAGACTGCTTCTCCGTGAAGAAGGGCGGGCCGGCGAGCATCAGGCTCCAGAATGGATTTGGTGACTGGAACCAGCTTATCGCACACCAACACTACAGCGCTCGAGACGGCGCACTTCTTCCGGAACAGATTGATCCGCGAGGAGGGTGAAAAACTGTACAAAAGGGATCACTTTCCCGTGAAACAAAAGATCTACAAGGGGCGTGACCCCTTTGGGCGCCGGTGTCGACCAACTCTGCCAGCGCCCAGGCAGTTTTATAAAACGGAGCGGCGTCCGGAGACCAGGTTGAAGACCAGGATGATCAACGCAACCACCAGCAAGAGGTGAATCATGCTGCCGGCTATGTGGAAGCTGAATCCCAGAAGCCACAAGACAAGAACGATGACGAAAATTGCCCAAAGCATAGACAATACCTCTCTCGGTTGCGGACGCCTGAGACGGAAATCCCGGCTCAGGCGAACACAACGCGTTTACAAACGGCGGTTAGTTTGCAGCAATCGCCTGTGCTTTTGCGTCTCTGACTGCATCGAGAAACGGGTTTGCCGATGGAGGGGTCGCCACTTCGCCACGCAGAACGCGGTGTGTGGAGGTGTCAGGGCCGTAGAACGCATCCATCGAGCTATCGTCGCGACGCACATCGGCGCCGGTCAGAGTAAGTCCGGCGAACAGGCCTTTGGCGCGCGAGTAGGTCAGGATTTCGGTATTCAGCTTCCAGTCGGTATCAGCAGTGGCATGGCGCCCTACCGGCCCGGCTGCCGCGGAGGCGTCAGCCCCAAGCTGGAACTTGGCATCTTCCAGGCGCTGCATTCCTCGGTCGCCCTGGAAGACCATGACGAGGTCCACGCCTTCGACGCCGATCTGCAATCCCCAGCTTCCGCCGGTGATAGCAAAGAACGCCGGAGCGCTCCATCCGTTTTCGGTTCTGCAGGTGGCTACGCCCCTGCCGTTTTCGGCGCCAAACACCAAGCCGCCGCTGATCATATGCGGCACTACGGCAATGCACTTGGCATGCTCCAGCACCTCTTGCGGAATGCCATTATCGGGCGCGGCCATAATCTGGTGCAGCACCAACGTCGCATTGTCGAGCCGGTTCTGCACATCTTCGCGAGTCTCCGCACAGGCAACGGTCGCTACGCCCAGACCGAGCAATGCCACTAATGTCGTGATTTTTTTCATGCATCTCACCTTTTTCTACCCATGCGCAGCGTCACGTTCATATTGCGCACTAAGGCGCACAAGGTAACCTCACTTTAGAGTTGTTGCCTGCCAGAGTCTGAGCAATAGGGCTCTCTCAATGGATGGCGGCCGATCCATTGATGCTGGAGAGATGCCAAGCAGCGGATTACATAATTTTGCGAGTGGTTTATGCGTCCGTCCTGCAAATCTCGTCCCAGCGAATCTCGCCGGGGTTCTTTCAGGCGCCGGCGATTGTGGGGGCGTTGCGGTGCTGAAAGCTGCAATTGGGTCTTGAAAATCTTCTAGACAAATGAGCAAAATTGAACAGATTACCTTGGGCCTGAGGTTTCAGCCTTATGCTAAAGTTCCGCCGGGGCTGTACGGTCGAGGGAGTGCTTCGGATGTTCTTTTGAATGAGCAGTTTGTTGGGTCAGAGGCCCTCCGGTTTTTGTTGCTTGTTCCAAGGTGGTGGCAAAATGGAATGCAGGTTGAAATGCGGAGGGCCGCGTTGTTTCCGCAAAGTCCCGTGAGATCGCTGCCTTAAAAAGGAGGCTTGCCAGATGGTTGAGTTCGATAAACCTTCATTTGATACCGCAGCCTTTCTGATGAGCGCTGGCCTGGGGCGAAGAATCGTTCAATTGGAGCCCAAGGAGGCGTTCTTCTCTCAGGGAGACCCGGCCGACTCCGTCTACTATCTTCAAACCGGCCGGGCAAAGATGACGGTCGTCTCGGAAACAGGCAAAGAAGCAACCATTGCGATCCTCTCCGACGGCGACTTCGTGGGAGAGGGCGCGCTGGCCGCGATGCCCGGGCTAAGACTGTCCACGGCCACTGCCACTACCGCCTGCACAGCGCTCAAAATAAGCCGGGACGAGATGGTCCGCGTCATGCACGAGGAACGCGACTTTTCCGACCTGTTCTTGAAATTCCTGCTGACCCGCAGCATGCGCATCCAGGCCGACCTTGTCGATCAGCTTTTTAACTCCAGTGAAAAACGCCTGGCCAGAATTCTCCTGTTGATGGCTGAGTTTGGCCGGCCGGGCGATCCGGAGCCGTTGATTCCCAAGATTTCGCAGGAGACCCTGGCGGAGATGATCGGCACGACCCGCTCCCGAGTCAGCTTCTTCATGAACCGTTTTCGCAAGCTGGGTTTCATTGAATATGACGGCCGCATTCGTGTCCACAAGTCGCTGCTGAACGTGGTTCTGCACGATCAAATACCTGACGAGATGGCCAGAATATCTGCTACTTCCCGCGTCCCCGAGCAGTAACTTCAAACCAGCCGAAGACATCCGTTTCGGTCCCTGTACAAAATTGAACAGTTTTGCGATTCCTTGCATGGGACACTGGCCTTGGAACCGATCTTCATCCCCTTGGTGAGGCCGCCGATGCCCTGCACAAAGGAAAGCCTTCTCATCGTCGACGATGCGCCTGCAATTCGAAGGGCGCTTTCGCAGGTTTTCGCAGAAAGCGGGTATGCTGCGCGCACGGCCGAAGACGGTTACGCGGCATTAGATGAGATCCGCCGCCAAGTTCCTGAATTCCTCATTTCCGACCTCAACATGCCCGGCATGTCAGGCTTCGAACTGCTTAGGGTGGTCCGTCGTGAGTTTCCTTTGATCCGTGTGATCGCCATGAGTGGCGCGTTTTCAGTAGACGAGGTCCCTCCTGGCGTAGCTGCCGATGCCTTCTATCAAAAAGGCCGGGGTATTGCCGAGTTGCTGAAGATCATGAAGTTCCTCCCCCAGCCTGAGCGATGGGCGCAGCAGTCTAGTCCTGCGCCCTCGCCAGTGTGGATCGCGAGATACCAGCGCAACGCCGCTGGAGAGGGTTACGCGACGATTGAGTGCCCGGAGTGCATGGGAACTTTTCCAAAGGTGCTCAACGGCGCGATCCATCCGATCAATGAGGCGGACTGCCTTTTCTGTGGAAGCCCGGTTCGCTACGCGATTCTTCAGCCGGACGATTCGTTACACTCGTTGCCGTTTCAGCATGAGCGCTTTGCAGCAACCCCGCGCAATGCCGAAAATAGGAAATCCAGCCTCGAGGCCCCTGCTCAAAGTGCATCGGAACAAGGCGCGTGATGCGGAGAATAACCGAGCTTAGCGTTCTCTTACGCACTGAGGCTGAACTGCCCGCGAGCCTCGCCTTGAAGAGAGGCGAGTTGATTGACGGCTGGGACATCGTCCGGCCAGGTGGCGCGAGTCGGCTGGAAAAAGGGATTCGAAGATGCGGATGGCATTTCATCCGCATAGCCGATGAATCGCTGCGAAGCGGGGTTGGTGAATCGCCGCAGCAGGCTAAAGCTTGTGCGCTTAAGCTGGCTGTTCGCGGTTTCAGTAGATACTTTAACGCCGTGGAGATTCGGCACATCCGCCTCACAAGATATCCATGGTTTGTTCTAGCCAGGGTTGGCGTCTGCCCGTACAGAATCCAACTGGATCCGATTCAGTTTGTGCCAGACGATGCGCTGCTTCTTCCGGCACCCCCCCGGAGGCAATTACCAGCCAGTGCGTCATTGCTGTTTCCGCAGTTCTGCCGCGAAATGCCATTGCTGAAAGAAATGCTGATTCAATCCCGCAGTGATTATGAGAGGGCACAATGACGATCCTGCAAATGGTGGTGATCCTGGTTATTTTTCTGTGGGCCTTGCGGGCTCCGCGAGAGCCGGCTCGTGAGCGCGAACGCTCCCGAAGGTCATGGCGATAAAGCCGGCGAGTAAACCTCGCCCGGCATTCCCTGCAACTGACTCAACACACTCTGCCTGCTACGCAGATGGGATGACTCGCCCAGAAATGGCGCGGTCGAAGTCTGCGTCCCTTCCCCCCACATGGTCGAAACTGCTCAGACCCGCATGAATTGAGCCGCTACGCTCAAAAAGGTTGGAGCCGGAAAATGACGCCCCAACGGTTGCGAGTGGAGCTACTGAGGTTGAGTGCTTAGGCATCCTCTAACGAATAAGAAGCCAAATGATTTTGTATCGATGCGCCGGAAGTGCTTTTCGGCGCCGATTTCGAGAACCGCACGAGCTGAATCCACGGAGGTGGGACAATGAATAGCAATCGAGTGAACGGCAAGGTTGATGAAGTGGTGGGAAGCATCAAACAAAAAGCGGGCAAGCTGACTGGCAACACGCCGCTCCAGGTGAAAGGCATTGTCCAGCAGGTGAAGGGGAAAGCTGAAAACACACTGGGGAAGGCCCAAGATATAGTGCGTGGGGCCAACCGGAAAACCACGGTGCAACAAAACACCCGCCCGTAACTGGAGTTAAACAATTCCCTTTTGCCGGCATCCGCCCCATCCCGTTGGATTCGAGCGCTGCTGAAGTCGCTTGGGCCCGGGATCATCACCGGGGCGGCCGATGACGACCCATCGGGCATCGCGACATATTCGATTGCCGGCGCGCAGCTGGGAACCAAACTGCTATGGACCGCACTGCTGACTTGGCCGTTGATGGCCGCGGTGCAAATGATGTGCGCCCGCATCGGCAAGGTGACGGGACAGGGCCTGGCCGCGAATCTCAAGCAGCGATTTCCAAAATGGCTGTTGCTGGCGTTTGTTGTTGCCTTGCTCATCGCAAATACGATTAACATTGGGGCGGACCTGGCGGGCATGGCAGATGCAGCCTCCATGCTGTCCGGCGTCAATTCCCGTTGGTTTGTTGTGGTATTCGCGATTCTCATCTCGTGGGCGACGATCCGGCTCCAGTATCAGCAGATTGCGGACGTACTGAAGTGGCTGGTCCTGGTTCTGTTCGCTTATCCAATTACTGCGTTTGTGGTGGGAGCCGACTGGAGCCAAGTGCTGCGGGATACCCTGATTCCCTCCATGCCGCATAGCAAAAACGAATGGGCAACGCTGGTGGCGATCCTAGGCACCACAATCAGCCCGTACCTTTTTTTCTGGCAGACAAGCGAGGAAGTTGAAGAGGAGAAGGAGGCAGGCCAAAGTTCGCTGGCCAAGCGCAGAGGAGCCACACCTGAGGAGCTCGAATTAAGAAATATCGATGTGGGCGTTGGCGCGTTTTTCTCGAACACAGTCATGTTCTTCATTATCCTGACCACCGCCGTCACCCTCAACCGGCACGGCATCACGAATATCGAAACTACCCGGCAAGCGGCCGAGGCCCTGCGGCCATTTGCCGGCAACTTCGCGACAACAGTATTTACGCTCGGCATTGTCGGAGTCGGGTTTCTTGCCATCCCTACGCTGGCGGGATCTGCCGCATACGCATTCGCTGAGACGCTGGGATGGCGACAGGGCTTGAGCAAGAAACTAAGACAAGCGCGCTGGTTTTATGCTCTGATCCTGGTGTCGACGGGAGTGGGTGTTGCGCTGGACTTCATCGGCATCAACCCCGTAAGGGCGCTGTACTGGACAGCAGTCATCAACGGATTGCTGGCGCCATTCCTCATGGTCGCAATCCTGATTGTGGCAGCGGACAGAAGACTGATGCAGGGGCAGCCGAGCTCCCGGCTGGGATGGACAGTTGTGGCATTCACCACATTGGCCATGTTCGTAGCGGGCGTTGCCATGTTTGTTGTGTAGCCGAGAGACAAAGGGCTAAGCGGCCTCGGGAGTTTCGCCTGCCTGAGATGCTTCATCGCGCGATGCGAATTTCTCATTGGCATCGATCATGCGCAGGCCCCTGATCTTCCAGATCCCAAAGCAAGTGCCTGCCGCGAGCAGGCCCACGAATACACAGGTCAGCGGAGTCGACCATTTCTGGAGCGTCCCCGACCACAGGCGAATGGCATGGCGTCCATAGACCACACCAAGCCAGGCAACTAGGGAGTAACGCAGGGTGCGAGCCGCTCCGTAGACGGCCAGGAAGCGGCTGCGCGAGACGCCCAGCGCGCCCGAGGCTAGCGCAAATGGCAAGAGAGGAATCGGCGGAGGAAGCAGGGCGGGAAGAAACACAGCGAGGATGCGGTGACGCTCCACCCATCCGACGACCCGGCCAAGAAGACGTGCAGGCACGTAACGGCGCAAAGCCGCTTCGCCGCCTCTGCGACCGAGGTTCCAGGTAGAATATCCACCCACGATGCTGCCGGCGATGGCCATCGCAGCAAGCAGCCACGGGTCCCTACCAAAAGCCACCAGCCAGAGGAGCAGCAAGTCGGTACTACCCGGAATAGGCAGAGGAATGGGAGAGGAGTCGACGATGGCAACGGAGAAAAGACCCAGCGCTCCAAGGTGCGTTAGCCAATGCGGCATCAGCGAGCGATGCACAGGGAGCGCTAGAAACAGGCCTGCGTGTCGAACAGGAATACTCATATAGGTGCACGGCAAACAAGAGCTCGCCTTACCGACTCTGCCAAGTGATTCAGGATCCCCTGCGGGCTCTCTCGAGTCCGCAGAAGATCGAAGGGTGGGTTAGCGCAGGCTTCCAGTCGTAGCATTGACCGGGCTGCCGATGGCATCGCCCGATACGACCAGTTCCACTCGCCGGTTTTCTTGCCGCCCGGCGGAGTTATCGTTCGAGGCTACCGGCGAACTGTTCCCGAATCCCGTTGCGCTGACTGAATTTGCAGTAACGCCTTCTTGCACGAGGTAATCGCGAACAGATCCCGCCCGGTTCTCAGAGAGTTTTTGATTCATGTCATCGCCGCCAACATTGTCGGTGTATCCGCCGACTGCAATGTTGAGGCCTGGGTATGCAATCAGTATTCCGGCGACTTTTGCCAGCTTTTCCCGCGCGCCGGGCTTCAACGAATACTGCCCGGTGTCAAACAAAACGTCGGACATGCTGATAATGAGCCCGCGGGCGCTGTCACGCGTCTCAAGAATCTCATTGAGTTGCACTGATAATTGAGCACGCATGGCCGCTTTGTCGCTATCCGCCTTTGACTCATTCTCCTGCGCTTGCTGCGCAATCGATCGGGAACGGTCGGCGTCGGCCTGAGCCGCGGCAATTGCCGCTGCCGATGCATTCTGGTTGGTGACCAATGCAGCCTGGGAGTTCGCCGCATCTGTTTGCGCCGCTACCGCATTCAGTTGCGCCGTGGTCGCGTTGGCCTGCGCGGTTGCCGCGTTGGCCTGAGCCACTGCCGCATCCGACTGGGCTTTTTCCTTCTGCCGGGTTGCCTCGTCGGCTTGCGCCTGCGAGTTTGCCTGCGCTTCCGCGGAAGCCTGGCGTTCGCTCGCTCTTCGATCCTCATCGATTCTTTTGACGGCTATTTCTCGCGCGTCTTCGGCGGTCTGCACGGTCTCGCGGGACTTCGCGATCAGTTCCTTCTTGTCCGAATGGCCTTCCGTTGCATACGCGTCGGCAGTGTTCATCTGCTGGACAGCATGCTGATAGCTATCACCGGCGTACTGCTCGGCTCCTTCCGATCGGGCGATGCGAACTGCATTCCGCGCTTCCAGAAATTCGAGGGGAAGCCTGGCATCCAGAACCACTGGGTCGAACTTGTATCCGGTCGGGATATACCCCCCGCGCTCCATGAGTTCATATTTTGCTTTCACTGCTTCAGTGGTTCCCTGTGTGTCGGCGCTTACAACGTTCTCAAGCACGACAACGTTGCTGGGCTGGCGGACGGCAAAATAGGGTTCTGCGGTGACGATCAGCGCGAACGCCTGGAGATCCGTGGTGGCGGTCAGCTTGCTGCGATCGTTGTCCCCAATCAAAACCTCTCCAAGATTGACTGCGCGGCCGTCAGGCGAGATTGCCCAAAGCACGTAGGTCAGGTATTCGGTGCCAAAGGTCGTAGGGTTTTGCAGATTTCCAAAGTACGCTTCGACTTCCATGGTGCCGCGTTTACTTCGCACTTTGGCTTTTCCGTTGGCTGAAGGCAACAAAGTGGTTCCGGCGAGATCCACGTCCGTGGCGCCGCTGCGATGTTGATAGTCAACCGCGTCGACCGTGCGGCTGGTTTCGTCCACAACATAGGCTGGAATTGGTTGGGCAGGCACGAGGACGATCGAATCTTGCGGGCTGGCCTGAGCGAACGCGCTCAAGCTGAGTACACTTCCCATCACGAACAATAAAGTGTGCTTCACGATATCTCCTGCAGTCAATGGACTGCCTTACTGTGTTGTTAACTCAGGTTGGCAGGCTTCGATGGTGCGATCAGTTAACGCCCGACGCGGAATTGATGGAGGTGATCAAACACCCCATAGAGATTTGCGATCCACAAAACCAAAACGAGAACCACCAGGCCGTTCAGGATCGATTTGATTTGTCCTTGCATGGGGATGAACCTGTTCACAACCCACAACAGAAGCCCTGCTGCAACAATTGTGATGAGTACGGTGGAAAGTGGCATTTCGTGTTCTCCAATCATTTCTTAGGTTCGGTGCCCCCAGGGCATCTTCGGGAAGTCGCGAACGATCGACTCATTTGGCGCGGGAGCGATCAGAAAGAGGAGAACGATTGCTCCGCTTGACCCCTATTCTTCCAAGTCCATGGAGAAATAGCTGAGCCATAATGCTCATCGGAAATGGTGAAAGAAGGAATATTTGACGTGATCCGGCACTTCCAACTACAGGCCGCGCGGCTCACGCAGCGGTGCAGCCCAATGCGTCGGGGCTGGAACCAGGCCTTTCAGAAGAAAAGCGACTATGCGGATGCGCCATCGGGGCTTGGATTATGCCAGCCGCCATCTGCGGCGATAAGGGAGTCAGCTTCTTTCGGCCCCCATGTGCCGCGTTTGTAGCGGCGAACCGGATGGTGCTTCTTCAGGACCCGATTAACCACTTCCCATGCAGCTTCAACGGCATCCTCGCGGGTGAAGAGCGCCCCGTCGCCCTTCATGGCGTCGCCCAGGAGCCGTTCGTATGGTGTTTCCTCTCCCGGCTGGTCATCGCACAGGTAAAGCTCTCGCTCTTCCCCGATGAATTCCTCACCGGCAAGCTTCACGCGGGCGGCCAGAGCGATGGCGGAGCTCGGGGAGAGCCTGAATCGGAGGTAATTCGATCGGCTATTTGCCTGCACGGCATCGGCAAAGAGCTTCTGCGGAGGCCGCTTCAGCTCCACCAGGATTTCAGTTGCGGTCGTTGGGAGGTATTTGCCCGAGCGCAAGTACCAGGGCACTCCCTCCCAGCGCCATGAGTCGATGAAGAGACGCAGGGCGCAATAGGTTTCGACATCGGAGCGCTTCGCCACGTCCGGCTCATCACGATAACCCAAATATTGGCCGCGCACGACATCGCTGGGCTTGAGAGGGAGCATGGCTTTAAAAACTTTCGCCTTCTCGCTTTGCACGTCTCCAAAGTCCCGTCCGGCGGGCGCTTCCATCGCCAGCAGCGCCGCAATCTGGAAGAGATGATTCTGGATCACGTCGCGCAGACAGCCCGCTGTCTCGTAAAATGCGCCGCGCCCGGCCACGCCGAAATTCTCCGATAGGGTGATCTGGACGCTGGCCACGTAGTTACGGTTCCAGATCGGTTCAAGAAATGAATTGGCGAATCGGAAATAAAGGATATTCATGATCGCTTCCTTTCCGAGGAAGTGATCGATGCGGAAGATAGAGACTTCAGGGAACACCGAATGCGCAACCCGGTTCAGTTCGCGGGCCGAGGCCAAATCGCGCCCAAACGGCTTTTCGACAATCACGCGCGCGTTCTCGGCCATCTTCGCGGCCCCCAGTCCCTTGATCACCGTTTCGAAGAGCGCAGGCGGAATTGCCAGATAGTGCGCAGGCCGCCGCGCTTTGCCCAGCGCGACTTTGATCGCCTTGAATGTATTGCTATCTGCGTAATCTCCGCTCACGTACTTCAGCAAAGACAGAAGACGTTTCAGTGCTCGCTTGTCATCGATTCCGCCGGCTCGCTTGATGCTGTCGATCGCTCGCCTCTGCAGGCGCTCGAGGCTCCACTTCGGGAAGGCAACGCCGATGACCGGAACTTTGAGTGCACCGCTCTTCACCATTGCGTAGAGCGCAGGGAAGATCATTTTGTGGGCAAGGTCGCCGGTGACACCGAAGACGACCAGTGCGTCCGATTGCGACTCGGCCATCAGGCGCCCTCTTTCTGGCCAGTTTTCTCCTGGTGGCCTCCGAACTGGAATCGCAATGCGGATAGCAGCTTATCGGCAAACGTGTCTTCGCCGCGCGAACTGAAGCGCTCATACAACGCGGCACTCAGCACGGGGGCAGGAACCGATTCGTCAATCGCAGCGGTAATCGTCCAGCGTCCTTCACCCGAGTCCGACACACGGCCGGTAAATTTCGCTAGATCAGGGCTGTCGAGCAGCGAAATGGCGGTCAGATCGAGGAGCCAGGATGAGATCACGCTACCGCGACGCCAGACCTCGGCGATGTCGGCAAGGTTCAGGTCGTATTGGTACACCTCGGGGTTGCGCAGGGGTGTCGTTTCAGCGTCCACAGTTTGCTGCTGCTTGCCGACATTGGCGTGTTGGAGAATGTTTAACCCCTCCGCGTACGCGGCCATGATTCCGTACTCGATTCCGTTGTGGACCATCTTCACAAAGTGGCCGGCGCCGTTGGGGCCGCAGTGCAAGTAGCCATGCTCGGCGGTGCCGCCAATCTTTTCCCGGCCGGGCGTGCGCGGTGCTGAATCGATGGATGGCGCCAATGCGGAAAAGATGGGGTCGATGCGCTGAACTACATCCTTTTCACCGCCGATCATCAGGCAGTAGCCACGATCGGCTCCCCACACTCCGCCGCTAGTTCCTGCGTCGACATAGTGGATGCCTTTAGGTTTCAATTCGGCGGCGCGGCGAAGGTCGTCACGATAATAGGAGTTCCCGCCATCGATGACCGCATCGTCCGCCTCGAGCAGCGGGGTCAAGTCTTTGAGCGTCGCATCGACGACGCCTGCCGGCACCATCATCCAGACAACGCGAGGCGTTTTCAACTTCTTCACGAAATCTTCAAGCGAATTGGCGCCAACAGCGCCTTCCTTGGCAAGCGATTGAACGGCATCCGAATGAATATCGTAGACAACGCAGTTGTGGCCCGCGCGCATTAGACGCCGGACCATGTTGGTTCCCATCCTGCCCAAGCCGATCATGCCGAGTTCCATGTGTTCCCCCTTTGATGAAGTTTCACAGCGTTCCTGGCCGCGGACCGTTCGAAACACATGCAGCGGCTATGCTTGCGGTCACATCTTAACAGAGCGATTGTTACGTTTAGATGCTGAAATGGCAATAAGCGGCAGCTTGCGCCTGGGCCTTCATTTTTGGTTCTGCCTTGGTCAGCGGCGGGGGATAAAAGCCAGATTGTCGCTCATCACGAAGACGGCGAGTGCCACGGCCATGATGAGCGCACAGACCCAGAAGCGCCAGTCGCGGTGCATCCGCTGCCAGTAGGGACCGGGGTTAGTTTCACCATGATCGCCGCTATGTCCTTCGTGAAAGTGCCGGTTTCCAGTCATACTCACCTCCATTTGAATTGATGCATTCGGCGAAGCAGCGGTATGCGAATCTCCGCTGTACACGGGAGCCACACTCGAAAGGCTATGGCTTTTGAGGTGCCACGGCAGTGACCTGGACTGGTCGGTCGGCTTCGGTCGCGGATGAGCTTGCCACCGGCGGCGCGGTAACGTCTGCCGGAATCTCGGACCCTGCCGGATAGATGAGGATTTGGATCGAACCCCAATCCGGGTCCGGGTTCGCGCCCGGCTGCTTGCCTTTTCCTAGCGTCTTGAGCTGGCTGTCGTCAAATCCAAAGTTCTCGGCGAGATACTCGCGGATGACCATCGCCCTGGCCTCGCTGAGGACGAGATCCTTCTGGGTATCGCCATCCATGCCAGTCGAGACCATTACGACTGCAACACCGAATTGAGTCTGCGCCAGGAAGTCGCCGGCGTCCTTGAGAGTCTTCTCGTTCTTCATCTTGGCCGAATCGCGGTCATCAAAGATCTGCCTGGCAGAGTATGTGAAAGTCTTCTCAGGAGTCGATTGCGGAAGCACCGCAATCCTATTCGCGGCCAAGCTGGCGGAGTCTTCGTATCCACGCTTCTTGAAGTATCCGCTTAGCAAGAAGTTGTGTTTCAGGGCCTCCATATTCTCCTGGAAGTCCGTTACACCAGCTTGTGCCTGCACCATCGTGGCCTGAAGCGTGGTCGTGGTCTGTTCCAGGTTGTTATAAACCCGCTTGTCGTTCACCAGCAAACCCACGGTTCCCTGTCCCGAATCGATCTTGGCGCTAATCGAGTTCAGATGGGCCGTGGCCAAAGTTGTGTTGAGGACGGCCTGCTGGCTGCTATCCAGAATCGCGCTCGTCTTTGCAAGCAGTTGACCCAGCTCCAGCGGCGGCACACTCTGGATGGTCTCGCCGTCCCTCACATCTGCCTGCCCGGCAGAACCGAATGTGATGGCCATGAACTGATTTCCCAGCATCCCCTCGGTCTCAATCGAAGCTACAGAGTCCTGCTTGATAATCGCGTGCGTCGATCTGGCGAGTTCCATGATGACGATGACCTTGTCCCCCGGCTTCTTCGGCAACTCGATGCCGGTCACTGTTCCGCTGTGCACTCCGCCCACCTGCACGTCGGCGCCGTCAGCCAGACCGGCCACATTTTCGAATTGCGCCTTCAAGTCGTATGTGGAGCTAAACAGATATTCTTTGCTCCCAATGATGAAGACTCCGGCAGCCAGAACTGCCAGCGCCGCAACGATGAACGCACCCAACCTCGCCACTCTCGACATAAGCCCTCCTACGATTGCTTTAAGAACTCCTTCACAAAGCTGATGTCGCTTTGTTGAAGGTCTTCAAACGTGCCCTCGATCACTACGTCGCCCTCATTCAGCAGGGCGAGGCGGCCTGCAATCGTCCTGGCGCTATGCAGATCGTGCGTCACTACGATGGACGCCATTTGGCGCTCTCTCTGGAGCTTGAGAATCAACTCGTCGATTTCGGCGGAGCTGATGGGATCGAGACCGGCTGTCGGCTCGTCGAGCAGCAAAATCTCTGGCTCGAGCGCCAGCGCGCGCGCCAGGCCAACGCGCTTTTGCATTCCGCCCGAGATATCGGATGGCATCTTATCGATGTCGCCGTCCAACCCTACCTCGGCCAGCAACTGCCTTACGCGGCCGGCTCGCTCGGATTTCGGCATGTCTCTGCGATGGTGTTCAAGAGGGAAGGCCACGTTGTCCTGGACGCTGAGCGAGTCGTAAAGCGCCGCGCTCTGAAACAGGAAACCCATCTTTTTCCGGATCTCTCCCATTCGGTCAAGCCCCAGGCCAGCAAGATCCTGGCCATGGATGCAAACCGAACCTGAGTCGGGTTTCTCGAGACCGATAATCAGCCTCAGCAGCACGCTCTTGCCTGTGCCGCTGCGTCCGAGCACGGCCAGGGTTTCTCCCTTGCCCACGCGCAAAGTGACCCCGTTAACGACCTTGTGGCCGTCGAAGGATTTGTATACGTTCTCGACGGCAACGACGGGCACAGAACTGTCTTGCTCGGGTTCCGCATGCTTCGTCGCGATGTCATAAGCTGTGGCCATATTTGTTTTACGAATGCTTCTAAGAACGGTTAGGGAAAGAAAACAAGGATGAATTTCACCAGCACGACATCGGCCAGGATAAGGAAGAGCGAGGCGAGCACGACTGAGTTGGTGGCCGCGCGGCCCACACCCGCTGCTCCTCCGCGCGTGCGCATTCCCTGAAAGCAGGCAATGAGCCCGATGATCAGGCCATAGACGGTGGTCTTGAATGTCTGCGGCAGGAATGCACTGAATGTGGAGCCATTAAAGCCGTTTGCAATGAATTGATGGAATGAGAGCGGTTCAACCATGGCCTGTGCAGACCAGCCAGTCAGCAATGCAAATGCGTCGGTGGCAATCGTCAGCAGTGGCAGCATCAGGATGCAGGCCAGTATTCGCGTCGCTGCCAGAAGCCTGTAGGGGTTGATCGCGGACGCCTCGATGGCGTCAATCTGCTCGGTCACCTTCATCGATGCAAGCTCCGCGCCCATGCCGGCGCCCACGCGCCCGCTTACGACCAGGCCGGTGATGACCGGTCCCATGACCTGAATCACGGAGTACACGAGAGTGGCAGGGAACATCGATTTGGCGCCGAATCGGCTCAGACTGTAGCGCGCTTCGAGCGAGAGAATAACGCCAATTGCGGAGCCTGCCATAGCGACCAACGGCAGAGACTTCGAACCAACTTCGTCGAGCTGCCGAATCAGCTCGCGCCATTCAAACGGCGGAGTCACCGCGGCCTGCAAGACGCGCCAGGAAAAGATGCCCAGGCTGCCGAACCACTCGAAGAACCCGTTAAACAGCTTTGCCGCATAGCCTGCGACGGAGGACAAAGGCTCGGTCCGCCCCACCGGAAGTGAAGGGTTGAGGCTCGCAACGGGTGTAAATCCGCGGTCGCTCATCGGTTCGAGCCTTGAATAGGCGAGCCGTGCGTATTGTTCAAATGCATGCGTGAAATCGGGGCATAGGTTAGGTTACGGAGGGATTCCACCGCAATGCTGCCGCCTTTGGATACCAGCGGGCTGTTGTTACCCATCCGAAACGCATCCATTGATATACCCGTTGTGATGTTTTCAGAGTGAAGGACTCAAGGGATGGTCACATTTGCACGCAACCGACGATTGTTTACGTCTGCAATGGCCGGGCGACCAATCGAGGCCAAACCCGCCCGTTGGAGTCGATGACCCACGGAGCAGATGTCCAAAAGAGCACAGTCTGTGCACGAGAGCTGAGGCGACAATACAGGAAACCAGCCATTTTCGCGGCTCGGCGCGGAGTCCGTCATGTCAGAGGTTCATATTTCTCCTTCCATTCCCACGAAGATCTTATTGCCCATCGACTTCAGCTCATCCTCTCAAGCGGCGCTCGAGATTGCCGCCGATCTTGCGAAGCACTTTCACGCGGAACTCCATCTCGTGAATGTGATTCCGATGTTTCCCACCACGACGCTTCCAGACGTGGTTCCCGAAGCAGAGTTCATTCAGGAGGCCAGAACATTTGCGGGGCAGCATCTGGCGAAGTGCCATGCGGCTTTAGCGGCCAGGGGAGTGAAGTCGACTTCCAGTGTCGAAGTTGGAAATGACATTGCCGGGAACATCATGGAGGTGGTGGAGAGGGAGCATATCGACATGGTGGTGATCTCGACGCACGGCATCTCCGGCTGGCATCCGCTGGTCTTCGGATCGATTGCCGAAAAGGTTGTGAAGCTCGTGCAATGTCCCCTCCTGCTTCTTCATTCGGCTAAGCCCGACGCCGACGGGAAGACTCCGGCGGGACATTCCACGGAATGGTGGTAGAGAAGACGCCAGATCCCATCTTGCAACGCTCAGTTGCGCAGAACCTCAAGACGATTTCCCGGAATGAGCAATATAGACCAGACGGACTCTTTGACCCCGGGCGATGATGGACAGAGATTGATCGTAATTGCGGTCAATCACGGGGAGTTTCCCCACTTTGCGCGAATGCCCAAGGACTGGCTCGGGCCTGCGTTGCCGGCGTCAGGTCGCAAAAAGGGAGATGGCCTTTATTCCCTCGAGCACTTCGTTCACGGCCCTTGAACCCTTTGCCACAATCTCTGAACATGGCATCAAGCAGCGACGCCACCCTGGGCATGAAGAGGCCATTCAAAACCAACAGCCTTTAACGAGGTAGCATTTTGACGAGCAGTAACAACAAGACATTCGATTCCGCGGCCTTTCTTGCAACCGCTGGGCTCGGCCGAACGATCATCGAGTTGAAGCCGAAGGACACATTCTTTTGCCAGGGAGATGCAGCGGACTCTGTGTACTATCTGCAAAAGGGCCGAGCAAGGGTCACGGTGGTCTCGCAGAAGGGCAAAGAAGCCACCATTACTCTTCTATCCACAGGCGATTTTGTCGGAGAGGAATCGCTCGCGGCAATCGTCGGGCTGCATATGGCCACCGCAACCGCGGTGAATACTTGTACTGCGCTCAAGATCAGCAGAAACGAAATGATCCGTGTGATGCATGACGAACCTGCATTCGCCGATCTAATCCTCAAATTCCTGCTGACCCGCAGTATGCGGACCCAGGCCGATCTTGTCGATCAGCTCTTCAACTCCAGCGAAAAACGTTTGGCGCGGATTCTCCTATTGATGGCGGAGTTCGGCAAACCCGGAGAACCGGAGACCTTCATCCCGCCCATTACCCAGGAAACACTGGCGGATATGATCGGCACAACGCGATCCCGTGTCAGCTTCTTTATGAATCGCTTTCGCAAACTCGGTTTTATCAGCTACAACGGCCGCATCCAGGTACACAAGTCTCTTCTGAACGTGGTTCTGCTCGATCAATTGCCTGACCACAATGCGCAGAAACCCGCCATTCCTCCGGTTCCTTGAACTGGTTCGGCAAAAGTACTCACTCAGCTTCGAACGGCCCCGCCGAAAAGCAAGGACATCCGCGCCAAACCCCGCAGGCGGATTACGCAGCCGGCTGGTGCGGATCAGGAATTGAATCGATGCCCGAGTAAGCCGCCAGGGCGCTACGGCTTCTGATGACCAAGTTTGAGCCGTGCATTCTCACCAGGTCATGGGTTCTAAATTCAGCCAAGGCACGCGTGACCGTTTCACGCGATGCTCCGATGCACTCAGCGATTTCCCGGTGAGTCAGGGCGCACCGAATCTGGACACCTTCCGTAGTCCGGTGACCCTCTTTGCTCCATTCCAACAATATGTGGGCGACTCTCGCCATTGCGGACGATGTAAGGCCGAGTAAGCGCAATCTCTCGCGGGATCGCACGAGTTCCACACATAACTCGTGCGCGACATTTTGACTAGCCATCGGATGACGCGAAAGAAACCTGAGAAAATCCGGGCGTCGCATCGCCGCGACGCTGCATGGGTACGTCGCCTGCGCCCGAATCTCAGAGGAGTTGCCGGAAATGGCAGAAGTGAGCCCCAGAGTATCTCCTGCGCTCGAAACCCCAAGCAAGAATCGCTTGCCATCGGAGGAATTCATAGAGATTTTCACTTCCCCTTTCAATAGGAAAAGGACGCTGGAAGGCTCCTGTGCCTCGCTGATGAGAACTGTCGAGCCGGGGCAATGGAAATGTCTCACAAGGGACGCAAAGTCGCTCTGTGCTTCAGGTGGGAGATCCTTAAAGAATCCTTCTGTACTACAAGGCCTGCGGACGTCGTCCCGAATCACTCCATAAGCGACTGGCATCGAGAACTCGCGCAGGATGGGCATTTCACTTTTTCGAGCCCTCGTTGCGGCGAAGTCACCCTCGTGACGGCCGGCCTGAATTTCACTTCTGGCCTGGCCATGAATCAGTTGCAAGGCTCGCATCGATCTCCCTCCGACCCAATCATTTGATCCCGCCGGTTGTTTCCGCCGGCCCGGCGAATTCGAATCCGCCCGCAGATTTGAATGTGCTGCTCTGATGCCTTTCATGCTGCAATACCAGGCATGGCTCGTCTCAAGACAGGCGGCTTCGCCCGTTCGGCCATGATTTCACCAATACTTTGCAGCAGGGTGGACGGCTCGTTTCTGATTGTTGCGTCTGCAAAGCTGTCGCAGCCGGTTGAGGAGTCGGTAATCGAAACCACCGGTGTCTGCGAACCGATTGCCCGAATCAGGAAGGTCAATCTCTCCCGGCTATCGGTTGGGATGGAATGACCGAGGAGAACCAAGTCGAAATCACCATCCCTGATTTGGACGATCGCTTCCCTGATCGACCCTGTGGACGTAACGATGAATCCAGCAGACTGCCAAACTGAGCTCTGACTCTCCAGGAGTGATGAATCCAGGCCAACGGCAAGAATGACCGTTAGGGACATAATGACCTCCAAGATGGGGATATAAGGCTCGACCGCCCAGGAAAAATAGGCCAAGTATTGCTTAAATATCTGATCCTTGGCGAAGAATCTGTTCAATTTTGCTCATTGTCCCTGTCTTCATCCCACTTTTACGGGTTCGATTCCGAGGCTTCGATCGCGATGGTGGCTCCTGTCAGGCGGTCTGCCACTGTCTTGTTTATCTCGATCCGGCTTAAAGGCCTCTTTCGCTCGCGCCTGGAGCGCGACGGACCTGGGGGGAAAAGGGCTGAGACAGCGCACGTTTAGCGGCATTCAAAGTTGCTTGCGTCGTCGGTGTTGCCTTGCCCTTTGTATTGGGCGTGCTTTGGATACGGGCAAAGCGGTCGGCTTCGGCCGGGGAATGCCTTTCCGGTAGCCGTCACCGACTGCGGCGCGATGCCCTTTTCGACCCAGTTGGATAATGCGCCCAACAGATCAAATTGATCGAGCGAAGGCCCGCCGTCGCAGTGACTCATGCCTGGAACGAAATAAAACTGGCTCCATTTGGAAACGGAGTCAGGCCCGCCGTTCGCGGAAACCATGTGCCTGAAGTAATCGAAGGTATCGAGGGGCGAGAACCACGGATCGCTGTCGCCGTGGAAGAAGATCAGCTTGCCGCCATGGCTTGAGAAGGTAGACAGGTTGACGGAGGTCGAGTCGACGAGAGGCTGGATATCTGTCAGTGCCTCGGTGTCGACGTCCACCTCGGTGGCAGTGGTCGGAGGTCCAAAAACACCCGGGCCGGGGACGAGAATTCCGTTGATTCCGGTGGTGGCGGTGATGCCTGAATCGTAAAGGAAGCCCGAATAGACCTGAACTCCTTCGGATGTTTTAGGGCCGCCAATTGCCTTCTTGATGGCAGCGACTTTAGCAGGCGCGAGGCAGGAATCAGTCTGGTCTGCTTTACATGCCAGAGCCGCGGGATCGAAATGACAATCAAGAGGATCGGAAATCATGCCATCGGCCAATCCGTCGAGCGCGTCACACTGTTTCATCAGCGCATCCATGAGCAGCTTTCGGTCGCCATCGGTGATGGCTTCGGTGATGATGGGTTTTCCATTGGAATCCTTGGGCGCAATCTGGTTGAATGCCGCGGGAATCCATTGACCGATTGCGAGATTGGAAAAGCCGGTGCGCATCGCCGGGTCACCGACGATGATTCCATCGAATTCCGTAGGGTAGCGCTGGGAGAGGACCATTCCTTCGCGGCCGCCGGTGGAGCATCCGGTGAAATAAGACCAGGCCGCCGGCTTGGCGTAGTACTGCGCGATGATTTGTTTTGAAAGAGCAGCGACCCGGACATTGGCCTGATAGGCGAAATCAAGAAAGGCCTGCTGGTCCTTGTGGAAACTGAAGTCGAAGACGCCATTATGGGTCTTGTGGCCGGTGTCTGTGCTGACGACGGCGAAACCGCGCAGGATGGCGGGCTTGTCTCCCGCCGCTGTGGCGCCTACGGGCGGGTACACGATCCCGTTGGCGCCTGCGCCGCCTTGCATGAGGAAGTCGCCATTCCACTGGTCGGGCATAGCGAGCACGAATTGGATGCCGAATTCTTCTCCGCCTGCACCTTTGCGACGATTGATAACACCTTCAACGCGGCAATAGGCGGGAAGAACAAGAAACTGCTGGGGGTCGGTGAAGGGAATCGGCTCTTTGCTTTTGTTGCCGATCCGAGCGGCTTTGGTGATTTCGACATCCGGGGCTTTGAAATTGATCAGATCGGCGCAGGTCTTTGGCTGCTGAGCCCATGCGCAGGGAGCCAATAAGGAAACGAGCAGAATCATCGAATTCAGCTGTCGAGGGCTCACGGTCTCTCACTTTCGACACCGAGTCCACTATAACCCGTAGAGGGCAGACCGGATATCCGTCGCGGAGCCAGCACCTCTTGAGAACGAAGTTGAGTTTTGAGTATAAAATGGTTGAAAAGCCCCCAAAGAACTGCTCAATGCATCGAACCTGACCGGCTATGCAGCGCGAGGCCAGGCCGGCAGTGAATGTGTATCGTTTAGTGAATAGTACTTGCTGGCCCATGAAGATCGCCGGAGGAAGTGACGACGATGAAACAGGAAAAATCGACGATTGCGAAGCCGCTGACGACGAATAAGCATCTGATCCGCTGGGTCGAGAAGATGGCGGAGCTGACGCAGCCGGCCGCCATTCACTGGGTGGATGGAAGCCAGCAGGAGTACGACTGGCTGTGCGATGAGCTGGTGGCATCGGGGACATT
>Ga0181535_10001711_pt1 | contig 28102 bp, 27 predicted proteins | sample PEATcosm2014_Bin_44_FD_119774 | JGI IMG/M metagenome (GOLD analysis project Ga0181535, IMG submission 119774) | Peatland microbial communities from MTU Mesocosm Facility, Houghton, MI, USA - PEATcosm2014_Bin17_30_metaG | ecosystem: Environmental > Terrestrial > Soil > Wetlands > Peat | place... | reverse complement strand
GGGCTTGCTTCCCTCAAGTACCGTGCTTCCGGCGGGGTCCGATGGCATATTCCACGGGACCCTGCTTGTGAGCATGCAAGGCCTGACCCCGGGCGGAGCGTGCATCGTCCTGGCGCAGGAATACAACGGCGATACCATGCTCAACCTGCCGGTGTTGCTCTCGTCGGCGCCGTAGGAATCCGCACGTTGCACGCCGCCCTAACCCTCTCCCAAAACCCCGCCAGTTGCCCGGCAACGTCGCTCCGGTTCCCACCGCCAGCCCGATCTTACCCGTATACGTTAAGAATTTTCTCAAGCTCTTGGATCTCGATTAGCCGCGGCCAGATTGAAGCATATAATAGGAGCGAAGCCCCCTCACCAGGGCAAGGAGAAGAAATGCAGCCAGTGGACGCCTATCCCTTCATCGCTCGGAAGCTCTCGGACGAGGAAGGTGGCGGATATCTGGTCGAATATCCCGACATTCACCACTGCATCGCCGATGGCAAGACCCCCGAAGACGCGATCCGTAACGGCCGCAAAGCCTTGGAGGCCTGTCTGGCAACCATGGCTGAATTCGGCAAGCGCATTCCCCCGCCGGATTCCTCGGCGCAAGGCGGCCAGTGGCGGCAGCGCGTCCCCAAGAGTCTGCACGCCCGTCTGGTCACACGCGCGGAACGCGAAGGCGTGAGCCTGAACACGCTGGTCACCGCGCTAATCGCCGAAGGCATAGGCCGAAAAGAAGCCAGAAGCCGTTAGGGACTATTCGCCCCTCCCTTGGCCTCCCTTTCATCCCATTACAACGGCCGACGGAAGATCAGCGTGATTTCTGCGGTATTGCCCATCCAAGCGGTAGTAGCCACCAACTCCCAGCCATCCCCAGCCATTTTGTTGATTGTTCCTTGCGTACTGTTGACAACGAGCGGATTCTCCGTGCGGACTTGGTAGTCGTACTTCGCCGCCGCGTAGGAAGCCTGTGGACGCACAATCGAATTGAGGGCGATGACCGATAGCAGCATGACAATCACCACCAGACAAATCTTAGCGAACCGATCTTTAGCCATGGCCCGAGTCTAGCCCAAACCACGGTCAGTGAAAAGGGGTTGACCTCGGCCTCAGTCCGGGTCAAGCGGGATCAGCCCCCCACCGCCGCATGCACCGCCTTCACCCTTTCCCAGAACCCCCGCAGTAACTCCAGCCTCAGCGCATTCGCCCCATCCGACAACGCCCTCTCCGGCGCATCGTGCACTTCCACGAACACGCCGTTCACCCCCACCGCCACCGCCGCCCGCGCCAGCGGCTCGATAAACTCCGGACTCCCGCCCGACGCCTCTCCCCCCGCCCCCGGCAACTGCACGCTATGCGTCGCGTCGAAGACCACCGGCCATCCCGCGTCCCGCATGATCTTCAGCCCGCGCATGTCCACCACCAGGTTGTTGTACCCGAAGCACGACCCCCGCTCCGTCAGCACCACCTGCCGGTTCCCCGTCGACGCCACCTTCTCCGCCGCCCGGTGGATATCGTGCGGCGCCACGAACTGCCCCTTCTTGATGTTGACAATCCGCCCCGTCCGCCCCGCCGCCAGCAGCAGATCCGTCTGCCGGCACAAGAAAGCGGGGATTTGCAGAATGTCCGCCACCTCCGCCGCCGCGTCCGCCTGCCACGCTTCGTGAATGTCCGTCAGAATCGGGAACCCTTCGGCCTTCACCCCCGCCAGAATCCGCAGCCCTTCCTTGATCCCCGGCCCGCGATACGTCCCCCCGCTCGACCGGTTGGCTTTATCGAACGACGCCTTGAAGACGAACTCGCCCACCGCCGCCCGTATCCCCCGCGCCATCCGGTGCACGTGCTCCTCGTTCTCGATCACGCACGGCCCCGCTATCAGCACAAGGGGCTTCCCCGCCCCGAACGCGCTGTAATCAATCGGCACGGCTGAAAAGCGGCTCCTCTTGCGCCTGCAAACGCCGCAGCCGGTACTCATACGCCGCCCCGATAAACGCCGTGAACAGCGGGTGCGGATGCATCGGCTTCGACTTGAACTCCGGGTGGAACTGGCATCCCAGGTACCACGGATGCCCCGCGATCTCGCAGATCTCCACGTACGTCTGGTCCGGCGTCTCCCCCGTAATCCGCAGCCCCGCCGCCACCAGCGTCTTCTCGTATTCGCGGTTGAATTCGTAGCGGTGCCGGTGCCGTTCGGAAATCTCGCGCGCCCCATACGCCCGGCACGCGAAGCTATCCTCCACCAGCCGGCACGGCCACCCGCCCAGCCGCATGGTCCCGCCAAGCTCGTCCACGCCCTTCAGCTCGCGCAGCTTGAAAATCACGCGGTGCGGCGTTCCCGGGTTGAACTCCGTCGAGTCCGCTTCTTCCAGCCCGCACACGTTGCGCGCGTACTCAATCACCATCGTCTGCATCCCCAGACAAATGCCGAAGTAGGGAACCTTGTGCTCGCGCGCGTAGCGTATCGCGTTGATCATCCCTTCGATCCCGCGCTTTCCGAAGCCTCCCGGAACCAGGATCCCGTCGTAGCCGTCCAGTTGCCGCTCCCATCCGTCGCCAAGCACGCCCTCGGCCTCAATCCAGTTGATGTTTACCTTCAAGCCGTGCGCCAGCCCGCCGTGCAGCAGCGCTTCCTTCAGGCTCTTGTAGGAATCCTCGTATTCGACGTACTTGCCCACCAGTCCGATCGATACCTCGTCATGCGGGTGTTCCAGCCGGTCCAGCATGGCGGTCCATCGCGTCAGGTCGCGCGGACCGGTGTCCAGCCGCAGCAGCCGCAGCGCAATCTCATCCACGCCCTCCGCCGCGAACGTCACCGGCACTTCGTACACCGACGCCACGTCGCGCGCCGTGATCACCGCCCTCACGTCCACGTCGCAGAACAACGCGATCTTCTCCTTCATCTCCTGCGGAATGAACCGCTCCGACCGGCACAGCAGAATATCCGGCTGCACGCCCAGCGCGCGCAGTTCCTTGACGCTGTGCTGCGTGGGCTTGGTCTTCAGTTCCTGCGCCGCGGCGATCCAAGGCACCAGCGTGACATGCACGTACAAGCAGTTCTCGCGCCCCTGCTCGTGGCGCATCTGACGAATCGCCTCCAGAAACGGCAGCGATTCGATGTCGCCCACCGTGCCCCCGATTTCGCAGATCACCACGTCCACCTCGGCCGCCACCTTCTTCATGGCCGCCTTGATTTCGTTGGTGACGTGCGGAATCACCTGCACCGTCTTGCCCAGGTAGTCGCCCCGCCGCTCCCGCGTGATGATCTGCTCGTAAATCCGCCCGGACGTCAGGTTGTTGCTCTGCGTCAGCTTGGCATGAGTGAAGCGTTCATAGTGCCCCAGGTCCAGGTCCGTCTCGGCCCCGTCGTCGGTGACGAACACCTCCCCGTGCTGAAACGGGCTCAACGTCCCCGGGTCCACGTTCAGGTAAGGGTCGAACTTCTGGCACGTCACCGTCAGTCCGCGGCTCTCCAGCAAGCACCCGATCGAAGCCGCCGCAATCCCTTTCCCCAGCGACGAAACCACTCCACCCGTTACGAAAATATATTTAGCCATGCCCGTTCCCCCTATGAAAGCCTTGACGCGGAGACGCGGAGACGCAGAGAAAAGCGTCAATAATCGGGCCTTTCTCCGCGTCTCCGCGTCTCCGCGTCAATCTTTTTCTCCCTGTCCCGTCACCTCGAACAGTCGCCTCACCCGCTCCAGGTCCTCTTCCGTATCCACTCCCACCGATTCGTACTCCGTCTCCACCACCCGGATTCGAAACCCGTTCTCCAGCGCACGCAGTTGCTCCAGCCGTTCCGCGCGTTCGAGCGGCCCCACCGGCAGCCCCGAATACCCCAACAGAAAATCGCGCTGGTATACGTACAACCCAATGTGTTTGAAATATTCCGGCGCCTGCTCCTCTCCGCTTCCACCCCGGTAAAAAGGAACCGGCAGCCGCGAAAAGTATATAGCATCGCCGTCGCGGTCCGTAACCACCTTCACCACGTTCGGGTCGCCGATCTCCCGGCGATCCTCGATCTTCTTCTTAAGCGTGCCCATTACAATCTCGGGATCGTGCGCCAGCGGCAGGATCGCCGCATCGATGGCCGCGGGATCGATCAGCGGTTCGTCGCCCTGTATATTCACCACCAGGTGCGCCTCCTCCGCCGACGCCGCCTCGGCCACCCGGTCCGTCCCCGAAAGATGGTCGGTGCGCGTCATCCTCACCCGAGCTCCAAAACTTCTTGCGACCGCCATGATCCGTTCATCATCTGTGGCAATAACCGTGCTCGTAAGGTATCGAGCTTGGGACGCTCGCTCCCAGACGTGCTGCAGCATGGTTTTGGAGGCGATGCAGGCGAGGGCTTTACCGGGAAAACGGGAAGAAGCGAATCGGGCGGGGATCACGCCCAGAATTTTACGCGGCACACGAGATGATAACACAAAACCCCTGTGCTAGACTTGGCTTAGAAAGGCTTGGCGAGCCGCCGATGCTGCCCCCCCGCCAGCTCGCTTTCGTACGGAACGCGACCATCGTTCTCCTGGCGCTATCCGTCTGCGGATTCGCTCAGGATTCCCCCGCCCGCGACACCGTTGCCGTAATACCCCACGCTCAGCCCCCGCGGGACGCCGGCCCCAGAGCCACCATCCGCGTCGATAGCACCCTCGTACTCATTCCCGTGACCGTCACCGATTTCACTAATCGCCTCGTTACCGGCCTTGAGAAGGAGAATTTCCGCGTGGTCGAGGACGGCGCCGACCAAAAGATTACCCAGTTTTCCAACGAAGATCTTCCCATTTCGGTCGGCGTGATTTTCGATTGCAGCGGCAGCATGGGCGGCAAGCTCGAAAAATCGCGTATGGCCGTCGCCCAGTTCTTCCGGGACGCCAACCCTGAGGACGAGTTTTTCCTCGTCCAGTTCAACAACGGCGCCAGGCTCATCCAGCCGTTCACCCGCGATCTGGAGGAAATCCAGAATCACCTGACATTTACCAGGTCCGGGGGACAGACCGCCCTGTTCGACGCCGTCTACCTCGCCCTCCATCAAATGAAGAAGGCCGTCAATTCGCGCAAGGCCTTGCTGATCCTCTCCGACGGCGGTGACAACAATAGCCGCTACTCTGAGGCGGAAATTAAGAACCTGGTGAAGGAATCGGACGTCCAAATCTATGCGATCGGAATTTTCGAACCGGCCGCCGTGCGTGCTCGCACGCCCGAGGAGCTCGCCGGCCCCGTTCTCCTCTCGGAAATCACCGAGATGACCGGAGGGCGCCAGTACCCGGCGGAAAGCGTGGATGAGTTGCCGGATATCGCCGCAAAAATCGGCTTGGAGCTAAGAAATCAGTACATACTTGGTTATGCGCCTCAAAATCGGGAGCACGACGGGAAATACCGGCGGGTCCAGGTGAGACTGGTGCCGCCGCACGGTCTGCCTCCTCTCCGGGCATCCTGGAGATTGGGCTATTATGCGCCACTCCAATAGGCCGCGGTCCCTCGCCGCCATCATGGTGGTCCTGCCATTGGCGGCAAACCTCCCCGGCCAGGAGGCGAAATCCGCGAACTCCCCGCAGTACGACACCGGCACGGTGATCCGCGCCGACGTGCGCCTGGTCGACCTTCACACTACCGTCATCGATAAAAGCGGCCACCTGGTCACCAACCTGCCGCAAAGCGCCTTCACCGTATATGAGAATGGCGTGAAGCAGGAGATCCGGAAGTTCATGCGTGAGGACGTCCCGGTCTCCATGGGCCTGATCGTCGATAACAGCGGCAGCATGCGCACGAAGAGGGCCGGCGTCGAGGCCGCTGACTTGGCGCTGGTGAACGATTCCAACCGTGACGACGAGGTCTTCATCGTCAATTTCAACGACGAAGCGTTCCTCGATCTTCCGCCCGGCAAGTTCTTCACCAACGACATTAAGGAGATGAAGGAGGCTTTGACCCGCGTCGATTCGCGCGGCGGAACGGCTCTGTTCGACGCCATCCGCATGTCCATCAACCACGTGAAGGAGAAGGGGCGCCGCGATAAGAAAGTGCTCGTCGTGGTCACCGATGGAAACGATAACTCCAGCAACATCACCCTTGAACAGCTTGTAAAGATGGCGCAGCAGAGCGAAGTGCTCATCTATGCCGTGGGCCTCCTGTCGGATGAAGAACACGGCGAAGCTAGAAGCGCGGAAAAGGCGCTGAAAGCCCTGGCCGTGGCCACGGGCGGCGAGGCCTATTTCCCCAAGGAAGTTTCCGAGGTGGAACGCATCGCGCACCAGGTGGCGCGCGATATCCGAAGCCAGTACAGCATCCAGTACACCCCCTCGAACTCGGCGCTCGATGGCAGTTACCGCGCCATCAAGGTCAATGTCAATGCTGCCGGGCATCCCACCGTGCGCACCCGCAGCGGCTATTACGCCACTCCCGAACGGCGTGCCGGCGGCGCGCCGCCTGGCGGCGAATCGTTCAAACAGTGATGCTCAGGTCCATCCTTGCCTTGACGTTTTTGGCCATTGCCTGGGGCCAGCAGCAGGAGCCGCCGGCCGGGGGCGACTTCGTATTCCGCGCGGAGACGCGCGTGGTGGTCTGCCACACCACCGTCACTGACAAAACCGGCCGCCTGATCACCGATCTGCCCCAACGCGCTTTCACCGTTTACGAGAACGGCGTCAAGCAGGAGATCACGGTCTTCAAGCGCGAGGACGTTCCCGTTGCCATGGGCCTGATTATCGATAACAGCGGCAGCATGGCAACCAAGCGGGCCAAGGTGGAAGCCGCCGATCTCGACCTGGTGACCGATTCCAACCCCGACGACCAGGTCTTCGTCGTCAACTTCTCCGATCGGGCCTTCCTCGACCTTCCCCATGAGAAGAATTTCACCAGCGACATCGGCGAGATGAAGGAAGCCCTTAAGCGCACCGATTCTCGCGGCGAAACCGCCATGCGGGACGCCGTCCAAATGTCCGTCGATCATCTCAGGGGCAAGGCGCGCCTCGAGAAGAAGGTGCTGGTCCTGGTAACCGACGGTGAGGATAACGCCAGCTCCGTCAAAATGGAGGACCTCGTCAAGAACGCACAGCAGAGCGACGTCCTCATCTACTGCGTCGGCTTGCTGGGCGACGAAGAGCCGCTCTCCGCCATGCGGGCGAAGCGCGCCTTGCAGGAATTGGCGACAGCCACGGGCGGGGAAGCTTTCTTCCCTGAAGATGTCTCCCAAGTGGACCAGATCGCCCACCAGGTAGCGCGCGATATCCGCAACCAGTACACCGTCGAGTACACCCCCTCCAACACCGCCATGGACGGCACGTACCGCAAGATCCAGATCGACGTCAACGCGCCCGGTCCACCGATCGTCCGCACCCGCAGCGGCTATTTCGCCGAACAAACCGGAGCCGCAAAGTAGTCCACCAGGAGCCAGTCTAGGCCTGCCTTCTTAGGTGGGGCGGACCTCCTGGTCTGCCTTCTTCGCCTTCTTCGCCTTCTTCGCCTTCTTCGCCTTCTTCGCCTTCACGCTTTGAATCGGGGCAAGGCTTCAGCCGTGCCGCAATAAGCCGTTAATTACCCTGCTGCCATCGGGTTTCCGCGCTGCCCCCCTTCTGCGTAGTTGCCTCCCCCCGCGAATCGCCGCCTCGTTAACTCCGACACGCGCCGCTCAATTAAATCCTCGAAAAGTGTGCGGTAATGCCTCAGGGCTGTTCGAAGATCCTCCGTATCCACCGGCTGGTGCGAATCGCGAAGCGCAATCGCGTACGCTGCGCGGTAATGCTCCACCACGTCGGATAATTCACCGACAGATCCGCGGCTCTTTTCTCGAAGTCGCCTGCAACCGGGAATCCCCGCGCCTGCATCGCCGCCTGAACCAGCCTGCCGGCTTCGACAACCGCCCTCGCTGCACGGCGCAAGCCTTTTGCCTTTGCTAATAGGATTTTGTGCCGGCGCGGCGCCACTGTATGCGCCATGCCTTTGGCCTCGGGATTATGTAGGCGAAAGCACGCTGCGAGCGTTACCCGCTGGATTCGGCGGCGATCCCGGCGGCCAGAAGCGCAGCGCCAGTGCGATGGTCAGCGCCTGCGCGCAGGCGATCAGCGCCACGCACGCCGGCCACCCGCCGCGGCTCCATAACGGACCTGCCACGGTTGCCCCCACGCTTCCGCCCGAGTAGTAGAACATCACGTACAGCCCCACCGCCGCCGCGCGCGCCTCGCTCGCGGCAGACCCGATGTAGCTCGATGCCGCCGCCTGCGCCACGAACACGCCGGTGCAGCACAGCGCCAAACCAAGCATCACCACCGGCAGGCTGCGAACCAGCGTCACGGAGATGCCGGCGGCGCCCACCAGAAATGCAGCCGTCAGAGTGTACCGGGGGCCCATCCGGTCAATCAGGCGGCCCGCGAACGGCGTAATCGCCGCCCCAACCAGGTACACCACGAACAACCACCCCAACGCCGCCGTACTGAGCCGGAACGGAGGCGCGGCCAGGTAGAAGTTCACGTACGTGAACGTGGTAAGCAGCGTGAAGAACACGCAAAAACCAACCGCGTACGTGGCCACCAGGCGCGGATTGCGCAAATGCCGGAGCATCGCGCGCGCCGCCGGTACGCGGCTGGCCGCAGCGGCCATGCGCCGGCTGGGCGGCAGCCATGCCCAAATCGCAACCGCCCCCAGAGTGTTGAGAATTCCGAGCAGAATGAAGGACCAGCGCCAGGACGCATGCGACGCCACCAGCGCCGAGGCGGTTCTTCCGCAAAACCCGCCCAGGACCGTGCCGGTAACGTATGCCGCCATGGCCGCGCCGCCGCCTTCATCCCACTCCTCGTTGATATACGCCACCGTGATGGCGAAGATCCCCGGCGTGAATAGGCCCTGGATGCATCGCCAGAACAGAAGCTGTCCGAAGTTCTGCGCCGTGGCGGCCAGCAGCGTGGGCGCGGCCACCAGGAAAGCGGCCCAGACAATCGCATTCCGCCGCCCGAACCGGTCGGCCGCCGCTCCCGCCAGCGGCGCCGCGACGGCCACCGCAACCGTCGAAACCGTCACCGTGAAACTGATGGCCGCGGCCGATTTGCCAAACACGGCGGCCAGCAGCGGAAGCAGTGGCTGAGGCGCATAGAGCGCCAGAAACGCGCAGAATCCCGCCAGCACGACGGCGGCCGTGCGTCTGCGGCGAAGCGCGTGGGATGCGGCGCTCAGCGCACGACCTTCACGCGCGTGGTTCGCCACAACGTCGACGGCCGGACGAAGAACACCACCACCGACAGCAACGCCGCCGCGTTCATGGCCAGGAAGGTCCGCGCCGGAGATGTGACGCGCTTCAGAGCGTACCTTCTGGGAACCCATCTGTCCACCAGCGCGAGAATCGCCAGAATTGCCGCGCCGTTCACCAGAAGGTCTTTGAGGGGCGAGGCGTCCAAAGCCAGCGTCGCCGTCCCGGCTAACAGAACGGCCCAGGGGAGCGCCAGCCGTGAGAATTTGTGCGAAAGGAAATCGAGCCGCATTCGGTTGGCGCCGGTGAACAACTCCGGCATCCGAATGCATACCTGCCACAGCCCCGCCAGGGTCCGCAGCCTTCGCCGGAACTCCGTCGTCCCCGCCATCGGGTAATCGTAGGCGATGGCTTGCGGGTCGAAGATGACGCGGTACCCGCGAAAGAACACCCGTTGCGACATGACGGCGTCGTCGGTAAGAGCATCCGTCGGGAGGGGGCTGGCCAAACTGCGGCGCATCGCGTAAATGCACCCCGTAACGCTGAACACCGAGTCGATCTCGGAATGCCTCTCGCGCGCCCACAGCTCGTAGCGCCAGTACACTCCCAGGTCGCGCTGCACTCCGATGGCGTCCGCGCCGAGGATTCGCAACTCGCCCGTCGCCGCTCCCACGCTGGGGTCCGCGAAATTCGCCACCAGATGCGCCAGCGCATCCGCGTCGAGCGGTTGCCGGACGTCCGTAAAGAAGAGAATCTCACCGGTGGCTTGCTGCACGCCGGCGTTGATCGCGGCGGGTTTTCCTGCGTGGGGAACCCGCAGCAGGCGCACGCCGCGGCTGGCGAAAGACTCCACGATGCCGTCCGTGCCATCCGTCGAACCATCCGACACCACCGTAATATCCAGCAGCTCCGCCGGATACCGCAATGCCAGCAGAGATTCTAGCTTGGCGCCGATGTACCGTTCGCCGTCGTGAACCGCCAGCACGGTCGATACGGTGGCGCGGAATCCCATGTCCTTGCGCACCGGCGGAGCTGTGCGGCGCCGTGCGAGGGCCAGGAATGCGGGGTAGAACACCATGGTATACAGCGCGGCCGCGGCGCCAACCGCCAGCCCGGCGTACGCCCACATCAGAGATTCTCACCCTGCCCGCCCTGCGCCACGCTGCGCTCAGTGGATCGCGACGGGACCAGGGTCCTCAGAAGCACTTCGAGATCGAGCGAGACGCTGCTCTGCTTCACGTAATATAAATCGTACTCCAGGCGAAGCGCTTCATCCGGCGTGCCGCCTGCGTCGCCCAGGTTTATTTGCGACCAGCCGAGGATGCCGGGCTTTACCGTGAATCGATGCGCATAGACAGGCGCCAGCCCGCCCAAACGCCGGCCGAATTCCAGCCGCACCGGCGGCGGACCGAAGAAGGCCATCTCGCCCCGCACCACGTTGATCAGCCGCGGCAGGTACGCCAGCCGCAAGGCCAAAAGCGCCCTGCCGATCGCATGGGGACGCCCATCCCGGCCACGGGTTCCGAATCGCAGCAGTTGAAAGGGGATCATCTGGAACCCCAGACACTCAGTGCGTTCCAGGACCGGACCTCCCCGCCCAAACACCGCAATGGCCGCGGCCGGCAGGAGCAGCAGGGGAGACAAAACCACCAGCGACGCCAGGCCGATCACGTTCGTGTAGACGGCTTGTATCGCCATTCCCAACCGGTCGGCGTTGGTCGAGCGCGAAAACAGCAGGTCCGTGGGACGCAGCGCATCCCAGCGAAGCCGCCCCAGGACGCTTTCGTGCAAAGCCGCGCCGTCCACCGCCGGCGTGCCGGAATCTCGCAACTCCGCCAGCAACTCGGGCGACGCATGGCTCGCGGCCACCACCACGCGCCCAGGCCGCGTCTCCGCCACGATTTTCGCCAGGCTGCCGGGAGGTCCCAGGTAAATTAAATTCGCGGGAACCTGCCCTGGGTCGTCTTCCACCACCCCGGCAATCCGCCCGCGGAAGGAGGGCGCCAACGCGGCAGCCACGGAGTCGAACCCCAGGAACAGCACGCCGTGAAGAGCCGCGGCTGCTTCCGGGTAAACCCATTTCGGCCCAAGAGCCATGAGAGCGACCGACAAGACCGCGCCCGCCGCCAGGGCCGGTATCGGGGCGGGCCAGAACCCGAAAACGTATGCCAGGCCGTACTGTGACAGCATGGTCAGCCCGGCGGCGTAAAAGAGCTGGTCAATCCACAAACTCAGGCCGGCTTCCCGGTCCTGCAAGACAGTAGCCGCAAGACACGACGCGAGGGCCGATGCCGGAACCGCCACCAGCCAATCCGTGCGCTGCGACGCGAAGAGCCGCGAGACCGCGTAATAAGCGGTCAGGCAGGCCAACAGATTGAAGGCTGCGGGGAGGATGCGGAGGCGCCCGCCCATGCCCGTGCTCATGCGACTCCCGCGGCGGCGCCATGGGCCGCGGTCTGACGCCCTTCGCTTCCCGGAAAGGTGCGCTTCAGGATTTCAGCCAAGCCGATGAGATCCAAATCTCCTGAATCCACGGCGCCGCCCGATACGCCCTCTACATGAATCGACTCCGTTTCGGAAAGCGGAATCTTGAGCGACCAGCCGGCCGGAGCGCCGGGGCGGAGCGCTTCCTCCCGGACGCCGTCGGCGCCGGACCATCGGAGTTGCGTGAGACCCAAGCTTTTCCCCTCACGCACCAACCCGTCCCACCAGTCGGCTTCGCCGGCTGCGGTTTCGAGCGCCGCGGCGACCCGCTGAAGCCGCGCCTTGCTAACCGCCGCGCGCTTCACGCCCGGGTCGAGCAACAGCCGCCGGCCAAGATCGAACTCGGAATATCGCAGTTTGTGGATGCCCAACCATGCCGCCCCGCAGAACACCACGACGATCGATCCCTGACCCACGCCTCCCACCCTGGAAGTCGCCAGCAAAGCGAAGGCAGCGGCCAGCGCGCCGACCGAATAGAGCACCCAAACCGCCTGGCGCGGAGAAAGTCCCCGGTCGAGCAGACGGTGGTGAATATGGCCGCGGTCGCCCTGGAAAATCGGCTTTCTTCCGATGAGCCGCCGCAAAACCGAAAGCGAAACGTCGAACAGCGGGATCGAAAGCGCCAGCAGCGGCACGAACATGCTCAGCAGCGTGTAGGTCTTCTGGGTCCAGAACATGCCGTAACTGCCCAGCAGGAATCCAATGAGCAGGGCCCCGGAGTCCCCCAGGAAAACCGTGGCGGGGCTGAAGTTATAGCACAGAAACCCAAGCAGCGCGCCGGCCAGGGGAAAGGTCGCGTAGGCCAGCGGAAGATCGTGATGCAACAGGGCCGCCGTGAAGAGCGTCAAGGTGGCCAGCAGCCCCATTCCCGCGCACAAACCGTCGAGCCCATCGATCAGGTTGAGGGCATTGCTGGCGAGGACCAGCCAGAAAACGGTCAGCGGCCAGTCAATCCAAATGGGCAGTTCGTAGTGGAAAACCGCCCCTACGTGCAATCCGCACTGGAAAGCCACGCATGCGGCGAGAATGAGTCCGAGAAGCTTCCAAATGGGCTTGAGCGAGAAGAAATCGTCGAGAAGGCCCACAAGAAACGCGATCGCCGCTCCGGGAATCACCTTCCATGGCGCCAACCCGATCGACCACGGCCGGTCCAGGCCACCGATGGCGATCAGCGCAAGCCCATAGGATAAGGCGATGGCAATCCCGCCTACGCGCGGCACGGGATGAACGTGGACTTTTCGCCGGCCGGGCCGGTCCACCACGTAGAACGAACGGGATATGTCGCGGATGATTGGGGTTAGGATTAGAGCGATGAAAAAAGCCTTACCGGCCATCCATAGGAGTTCGACCATACAAGTTGTCCGGCTGCACCGCCGGCGCTAACCCCAATGATCGCGATCGGCGGCTAAGCTGGCGCGATCGAGCGCATGTTCGACCCGTACGGAACCGACGGGACCGTCCCTTTGACAAAGCTCGCCCAAGTACAACATGTACCCCGATTCGATCTCAAGCGGCGCACCCAGGGTTGGACTGTCCCAACCTTGAAGGTCCAGTTTCAGAACGTGTCCTTTCCAGCCGAGAACCGACGCCTCCCGGAATTCTCCCTCCGGAAGCACCCGAAATCTCACGGTGCTCTCCGGGTCGCAAACCGTGGCCGCCTTAGCGGAAGAACCACTGGAAGCCAACCCACTCACGGCTGCTCCACGGGAATCGGACATGATGGTATTGTACCTTGAAACACTTACTCTAATACCCTGAAACAGTGACTCTTAGGGGTCCTACGCCCGTACTGGGTGTACTGGTCCAGAGCGCGTCCGAGAGCTGCGAGTCCGGGCGTGAGGAGGGCATCCGCGACAGGCTTGGCCTCCAGGCCGGAGGCTTTCGCCTCAGGTGGGTGGATCTCGCGCTTTTCGACGGGTGCTGCCAGGTGGGCGATGCGATACACGGCGGCAAGCGACGCCAGAATAAGAATTAGGAGCATTTTCGGGACCTCAACCGCCTTATCGGCCGGCGACAAGATTCTGAATAGGCCCCCAGGGGGGAAGTGTACAATAACGCAATGGCCAACGAACTCGTCATCCAGTGTCCCGGCCAGCCCGCCAGGAACGTACCCCTTGGCGGCGCCCGGCTCTCGGTCGGGCGCTCGAACGCGGCCGACCTGTGCTTCCCCGAGGACACCGGGCTCTCGCGCGTCCATTTCGCCTTCGATCCCGACGGCGACGCCTGGACCATCGAGGATCTCGGCAGCAAGAACGGCACCTACGTCAATGAAATCGCGCTCAAGGGCCGGCTGATCCTGAAACCGGGCGACCGCGTGACGGCGGGTCATTTGGCCATCGTGTTCTCACCTGGCGCGGACCGCGGTTCCTCCGAACGGGTGGTGGTATTCGAGGGCGATTTGGCGGCCTCGCCCAGCACCTCCACGGTGATGACCACCCTGACGGCAAGCGCCCAGGCCCTCGGGCATAGCGCCAACGTTCACCGCGCCGGAGAGAAGGCTTCCGCCATGCAGGCGTTGATCCAGGCGGGGCGGGTGCTCCTCGAAAACCGCCCGCTCGCCGACCTGTTCCCGCTGATTTTGGACCTCGCCATTCAGGCCGTGGGCGCGCAGCGCGGCGCGCTGATGAGTCTCGAGGGCGATGAGCTGACGCTCCGCGCCCACAAGGGCGAAGGATTCCGAATCAGCAGCCACGTACGCGACAAAGTGATCAAGGAAAAGGCCTCCATCCTGGTGCGCGACGCGCAGCTCGACGCCAACTTCCGGGACCACATGAGCATCGTGGAGCAGAAGGTCCACACCATGATGGCCGCGCCGCTCCAAACCGAAGAACGGATCATGGGCCTGCTCTATGTGGATTCGCCCTTCGTCTTGCGGGAATTTACCAAGGACGATTTGAGCCTGCTCACTGTGATGGCCAACACCGCCGCCATCCGCATTGAGAACGCGCGCCTCGCTGAAATCGAAGAGGGCGACCGCCGCATCCAACGCGACCTTTCGCAGGCCGCCGAAATCCAGCGCGGCGTGCTGCCCTCCAAGGCGCCCCAGGCCGCCGGCGCGGACGTTGCCGGGTTCAACGCGGCCTGCCGCACCGTGGGCGGCGATTACTACGATTACTTCGTCTACCCCGACGGGCGCACGGGTTTGGCGTTGGGCGACGTCTCCGGGAAAGGCATGCCTGCCTCGCTGATGATGATGGCCCTGCACGCCAGGGTACAGGTACTGGCGGAGGACCCGGGCGATCTGGCGGCCTTCATGACGCGCCTCAATAAAGCCACCTGCGTCAACTGCCCGGCCAACCGCTTCATCACCTTCTTTTTCTGCGTGCTCGATGGCGCGACGGGCGAATTGGCGTACGCCAACGCCGGGCACAATCCGCCCGTGCTGATGCGCGCCAACGGCTCGGCGGAGATGGTGGAGGGCGGCGGCCCGGTGCTGGGCCTTCTGCCCATGGCGCCCTACCGCGAGATGCGCGCGCGCCTGGAGCCTGGCGACATCCTGGCGCTCTACAGCGACGGCGTGACCGAAGCCAACAACACGGCGGATGAAGAATTCGGCGAGGAACGCCTGATTGAAGCGCTCAGGCAGCATCGCGGCGAGCCGGCTGAGACCATCGTGCAGGCGGTGCGCACCGCGCTGGCCGCGTTCACGGCCAAGGCGCCGCAGGCCGACGATATCACGCTGGTGATTGCCAGGCGGTTGTAAGCGGGCGCCCTATGAAACGCGAAGCGTCTTTTTTCGATGACCACGAACCCGTCCTGATCTACATTGCGAAGAAGCTCAAGGAAGCCCTGCGCCTGGAGGCGATTCTCGATTCGGCCGGCGTGGATTATGGCGTCGAGGCCGACCACTACCGCGGCGGCGTAATCTTCAGCACGGTGAAAGTAGGAGCGTTCTTTTACGTCCTGCCCAAAGACGAGGGGGCCGCCCTAGACGTCCTCCGCCGCAACAGCTTCAAATGAGTGGGGCGGACCTCCCGGTCTGCCCTCCTCCTGCCCCGCCGTCTTACGCTGTGTATCAGGGCACGGCTTCAGCCGTGCCGCAATAACCCTTTAATCATCATGGCCTTAGCCCCTGCTGAGGCCCCCAAGCCCACCCCGCCGCTTCAGCCCTTCGCCGCCGGAGGCGGCAAATCCCTAGCCGCGACCTCATCGGAAAACTCCATCCTTCTATGGCTGCCGTCGCAAAACGGCTTATTGGCCGAATGCCCGCAGCGGCATAACGAGATCGCGGTTCTTCCTGCCAAGCCGAAAACCTGGCCCGACGGGTCCAGAATCTCAAAATCGCCCTCAATTCGCAAAGGGCCGTTGTGTGACACGGTAATACGGGATGGCATAGGCTTACTTCTTAATAGCAGGCGTCGAATTAGGCTGGTCCACCGCATCCCCATACTGAATGGTCGACTTGCCTTCGTACCTCTTATAATCCTGATACTTCACCGTCATGGCGATGTGCACGTCCTGACCGTCCTTGAAGTGCAGGGTGTCGTCGGCGTGCGTATACGTGGGAAACCAGTACTTGCCATCGATCTGTTCGCGGTAGGTCTCGAATTTGGGGAATCGCTGGTCGCCCGCCTTGAGTCCGGTCCCTTTGCCGAACGTCTTGACAATTTGCAGATCGCGGTCGTCCACCCAGATCTCGCCTTCGAAATACCGCTTGCCGACCACCATTTTCTTGGGCAGCGGCTTTACCGAAAAGTGGTAGGTCCCGATCTCGTCGATCTTCTCGCGCCCCAGGTAGTCCAGTTGGTAATTCGGGACCTCGGCCGTGGTCAGCACAAAGGGCTGCACGTTGCGCAGGTCGTTCTCGTCCTCGGGCGTCACCATAATGTCGGTGATGGTGGACACCGGCGCGTACACAACCTTCTCCATCCGCTTGCCCTCGGGCGTGAAGATGATGTCCTCCACCAGATCCCATTGCTGACGTGTGGGATTGCCGCCAAAGTCCAGAATCTGCATTTTGAGCGTCTGGCGGTAGGTATAGTTGCCGCGCGCCGCGGCGAATTCGGCTTCCTTGGCGGCGAACTTCCGGATGATCTCGTCCGGATTCACATTGTCGGACTGGGCCTGCGCTTGGGGACCGGCGCCCCAACCCGGCAGGCAGACGGCCGCCAACGCCGCGGAGATCACGATTGCGCGCATACACCCTCCTACTCCCTACGATACTACTTCCCTAAAAGCTTCTTCGCGATCGTCATCAGTTGGATGTTGCTGGTTCCTTCGTAGATGCGCCCAATCTTGGCGTCGCGGTAGAGCTTTTCCACCGGATAATCCCTGGTGATCCCCACGCCGCCATGGACCTCGATGGCCTTCGATGCCGCCTTCTCCGCGATTTCCGAGCTGTAATACTTTGCCATGGCGGCTTCCGTAACGAACGGCATCCCGGCGTCCCGCAGCCGTGCGGCGTTGTACACAAGAAGGCGCGCCGCTTCCACCTCCGTGGCCATGCGCGCCAGTTCGAACTGCACGCCCTGGAACTCGCCGATGGCGCGGCCGAACTGCTTGCGCTCCCGGGCGTAGGCCGTCGCATGATCCAGCGCGGCGCGCGCCAGTCCGATCATCTGGGCCCCAATGGCGATGCGGCCTTCGTTGAGCGTCTCGATCGCCACCTTGTATCCCTGGCCCACTTCGCCCATGACGTTTTCGCGCGGAACCCGGCAATTGTCCAGAATCAGCTCGCAGGTCGAGGAAGCGCGAAGCCCGAGCTTATCCTCCTTCTTCCCGACGCTGAAGCCCGGAAAACCGCGCTCGACAAGGAAAGCAGTGACGCCGCGATAGCCGGCATCCGGTTTGGCGTTGGCAAACAGCAGGAAAAAACCCGCCTCGGCCGCGTTGGTGATCCACAATTTACGGCCGTTGAGCAGGAAGTGGCCGCCGCAATCCTCAGCGCGGGTAGCCATCGCGAATGCGTCGGACCCCGAGCCGGCTTCCGAAAGGGCGTAGGAGGCGACGGTATTTTGCGCCAGGCGCGGCAGGTACATGGCCTTCTGCGCGGGCGTGGCCCATCGCAGCAGGGCGTTGTTGCAAATGGTGTTCTGTACGTCGACAATCACCCCGGCCGAAGGGTCCACGGCCGAGAGTTCCTCCACCGCCAGCACCGCCTGGAAGAAGCTGCCGCCCTGGCCGCCATACTCTTCGGGAATTTCGATGCCCATCAGGCCCATCGCAAAGAACTGGTCGATAATGTCTTTGCGGAAAACGCCGGCCTCATCCATGGCGCGCACGTGAGGGCGAATCCGCTCGCGCGCAAACTGGCGTACGGAGGCCTGAAAGAGCCTTTCGTCTTCCGTCAGCACGGTCAAAGGGCGCGGAGGCGTCTCCGTTAGTTCGACAGGGGACATGGTTCGAGCTTACTCCACGAGCGGCGTGTGGCGCCAGGACCGTCAGCCCCTTACGACTTAAACGATGCCATGTCGATCGTGAAACGGTACTTCACGTCGCCCTTCAGCATGCGCTCGTAAGCTTCGTTGATCTGCTGGATGCCGATCGTCTCGATGTCGCTCGCAATCCCGCGCTCCGCGCAGAAATCGAGCATCTCCTGCGTCTCGGCAACGCCGCCGATCAGCGAACCCGCGAACTGCCGCCGCCTGAAGATCAGGTTGAACCCGACTACCGGCACAGGCGATTCCGGCGCTCCCACCTGCGTCAGGGTCCCATCCAGCTTGAGCAGGTTGAGATACGCATTGATGTCGTGATCGGCCGCCACCGTATCCAGGATGAAATCGAAGCTATTCGCGTGCTTCTGCATCTCGTTCGCGTTCTTCGAGATCACCACCTCGTGCGCCCCCAGCCGTATCGCGTCCGCCGCCTTTCCCGGCGATGTGGTGAACAGAACCACGTGCGCCCCGAACGCCCGCGCAAACTTGACCCCCATGTGGCCCAGTCCGCCCAGGCCCACAATGCCCGCCTTCTGCCCCGGCCCGACTTTCCAATGCCGCAGCGGTGAATAGGTCGTGATTCCGGCGCACAGCAGCGGAGCCGTCGCCGCAAGGTTGACCTTGTCGGAAATCCTCAGCGTGAATGCTTCGTCCACAACGACGCTCTCCGAGTAACCGCCGAAAGTCACTCCGCCAAGGTGCTTGTCCGCCCCGTTATAGGTCAGCGTCGGGAACTGCTCGCAGTACTGCTCCAGTCCCCGCTTGCAACTGGAACACACCCGGCAGGAATCCACCATGCAGCCCACCCCGGCAAGGTCGCCCTCCCTGAACTTCTTCACGCCGCGTCCCACCTTTACCACGCGGCCCACAATCTCATGGCCCGGCACCAATGGGTAGATCGTGTTATGCCACTCGTCGCGCACCTGGTGCAGATCCGAGTGGCACACGCCGCAATAGAGGATTTCGATCGCCACGTCGCGGGGTTGAGGTTCCCGCCGCCGTATCGGGAACGCCGCCAGCCGCGACGTAGCGCTTTGCGCCGCCCAGGCTTTTACGGGCTTCGGGGACGCGGTTGCCGTAGCTGTGCTTGCACTCATCACAATCTCCTTCCAAGGTTGCTCATTCTTCCGCCGTGAAATACGCGCAGTCCGGATGATGGAACACCAGCGCGCTCACGCTGGCCTCCGGCTCCATCATCATGCCTTCGGTAAGGCCGACGCCGATATCCTCCGGACCGAGCAGCGCGAACAGCCCTTGCTGATCGTCCAGGTTCGGACAAGCCGGATATCCAAAGCTGTAACGCTTCCCGCGATACTTCGACGTGAAGCGGTCGTGCATCGTCAGCGTCGGCGGATCGGGAAAGCCCCAATCCTCCCGGATGCGCCTGTGCAGCCACTCGGCCGCGCCCTCCGCCGTCTCAATGCCCAGCGCCTGAATCGCGTGCGCCTTGAAGAACTCGCCCGCCTGTTTCCACGCCTCGGATCTCTCGCGGACGCACGCCCCCGCCGTCACTACGAACAGAGCCAGGTGATCGCGGCGGCCATCCTCCGCATCGAGAATATAGTCGCTCAGGCACAGCCCGTTTTCCCTCCGCTGCCGTCCGAATTGAAACGTGTGGATGGGCGCCTCGCCTCCCGGCGCGAACAGGTGGATCGCGTTGCCGTCGCGCTCGGCCTCGAAGAACCGCCAGACCGCCCGCACTTTCATAAACCGCGTAGCTTCCTGCTTCACCGCTTCCACGTTGTTAAGTAACTCCAAAGCCTTCGGTTCGTGCTCAGTCAGCGCCTTCTCGAAGTTACCCTTATAACCTAAGTGTCTCCCGTACAGCATGAATGGATTGATGTAACTCCACACCTCCGCCAGATGCGGTACGTCGCGCACCTTGCGCTCCAGATAAGGCGCCGCGGGAATCGGAATGTCCGTGCGCACTTTCGCGCTGCGTACCGCCGCCGGTCTCGCCGGCGGTGCTTCCTCCAAGTGCGGCGAGACATCCGCCGCAATCTCCCCCGCGCTGGTATGCGACGCCAAGGTAGCTTCCCGCTCCGCCGGATCCATCAGTCGATTCATCAGCGCCAAGCCAGTCATCGCGTCCTTGGCGTAGCAAACCGCCTGCCCGTAAGCCGGCGCGATGCGGCCCGTGGTGAATTTCTGCGAGAGCGCCGCGCCGCCCACCAGCAGCGGAACCGCGATTCCCGCCGCCTTCAAATCGCCCGCCGCCGTCACCATCTGCTGCGCGCTCTTCACCAGCAGGCCGGAAAGACCGATCGCGTCCGGCTTGTGCTCCTGATACGCCTGAATCAGGATATCGGATGGAACCTTGATGCCCAGATTGATCACCCGGTAGCCATTATTCGACAGAATAATCTCCACCAGGTTCTTGCCGATATCGTGAACGTCGCCCTTCACCGTAGCCAAAATCACCTTGCCGCGCGTGGCCGATTCGGATTTCTCCATGAACCGTTCCAGGTGGTTCACCGCCGCCTTCATCGCCTCCGCCGATTGCAGCACTTCCGCCACAATCAGCTCGTTGTTGTTGAACAGCCGCCCGACCTCTGCCATCCCCGCCATCAGCGGTCCGTTCACCACCTCGAGCGGCGCCGCGCCCTCCGCCAGCTTGCGGTCCAGGTCCGCCACCAGCCCGTCCTTCGTGCCTTCGATGATGTAATTCGCCAGCCGCGTATCGAGCGGCAAGTCTTCCGGCCGCGCCTTCACCCGCGCGCTGGCCTTGCGGAAATGCTCGGCGATGGCCGCAATGTGATACTGGTTGATCGCCACCCGCTGCTCCGCCGTCTGCTCCCGCCAATCCTCCGGCGCCCTGCGCAGTTCCTCCTCCGCATCCACCGGCGGCCGGTTAAACAGCAGGTTCTCCGCCAGTCGCCGCTCCTCTTCCGGAATCGACGCGAACCGCTCCAGCTTCTCCGCGTTCACAATCGCCAGGTCCAGCCCCGCCTTAGTGCAGTAATAAAGGAAAACCGAGTTGACCACCTCGCGCGCCGCCGCCGGCAGCCCGAACGACACGTTGGAAATCCCCAGCACGGTCTTCGCGTACGGCAGACTCTCCTTCACCAGCCGCACGCCTTCGATCGTCTCCACCGCCGCGCCAATGTAGTTTGCATCCCCCGTGGCGCACGGAAACACCAGCGGATCGATGATGATGTCTTCCGCCGCAATCCCGTACTTACCAGTTAGTAAGTCGTACGACCGCCGCGCCACCGCCAGCTTCCGTTCCCGTGTGAATGCCTGAGCCTGCTGCTTGTCCTCGTCAATCGAACCCACAATCAGCGCCGCCCCATAGCGCCGGGCGATCGGACAGACTCGCTCGAATTTCTCCTCACCGTCCTCCAGGTTGATGGAGTTGATAATGCTCTTACCCTGGCAGTAAGTCAGTGACAGCTCCAGCGCACGCGCGTCGGTAGTGTCGATCATCACCGGAGCCTTGATCTTCTGAATCAGCTTGTCATAGAACGGCGGGATGTCTCCCAGTTCCTCGCGATCCGTGCTCTGCAAACACACGTCCACAATCTGCGCGCCGTTGCGAACCTGCCGCCGCGCAATCTCCGTCGCCTCCTCCCACTTCTCTTCCGCCACCAGGTTTTTGAACAGCCGCGAGCCGATAATGTTGGTGCGCTCGCCCACAATCAGCGGACGCGTAGTCTCTTCGGCCTCAACCAGGTCAATGCCCGAGTAATAAGCACGGTGCGGCCGTCCCGGAATCGCCCTCGCGCGTTTTCCCTCGGCCATCTGCGCAATCGCCCGAATATGCGCGTCCGTAGTGCCGCAACACCCGCCCACAATGTTCAGCCACCCGTTCTCGACGAACCGTTCGAGCTGCGCCGCCATGGACGTCGGCGTTTCCAAATACTTGCCCTCCGAATCCGGCATCCCCGCGTTCGGATAGCACGAAACCCGCACCGGGCTCATCTCGCTGATGGTGCGTATGTGGTCCGTCATGAACTCCGGACCGGTGCCGCAGTTCAAGCCGATAGACAACAAATCGGCGTGCGCAATCGACGCGCAAAAAGCGTCCGCCGTCTGCCCCGCCAGCATCGTCCCGATGCTTTCAATGGTCCCGGAGACCATCGCCGGGATGCGCCACCCAATCTCCTCCCGCACGCGGTCGATAGCCAGCAGCGCCGCCTTCACATTGCGCGTATCCTGCGCCGTCTCCACCACCAGAACGTCCGCGCCGCCTTCCGCCAATGCCTTCGCCTGCGTGTAAAAGCTCTCCACAAGCTGCGGAAACGTGACGCCGCCCGTAACGGTAATCGCCTTCGTAGTGGGACCGATGGACCCGGCGACAAACCGTGGCTTCGCCGAAGTGGAGTACTCCGCCGCCGCCTGACGCGCCAACCGCGCAGCCGTGAAATTCAGCTCGCGCGCGTCGTTCTGCAGCCCGTATTCCGCCAGCACAATGGGCGTGCCGCCAAACGAATTCGTCTCGACAACATCGGACCCGGCCTCGAAATACGCGCGGTGAATTCCAAGCACTATGTCAGGCCGCGTGCGCACCAGGTTCTCGTTGCACCCCTCCAGCGCCGCGCCGCCAAAATCATCCCCCGTGAGGTTGCGCTGTTGCAGCATAGTCCCCATGGCCCCGTCGAGGACGAGGATTCGCTGTTCCAGAACTTCTGTAAGCGCCTTAAGGCGCTCTTCGGGTGTTGTCATACCAAGTGTGGTGATTCTATCTTAGCAAGGCGAAAACGTAGGCCAAAAACCAGAGGTCCGGGCCGTCCAGAAGCCTGGCCCGGCCCCCCAAAGCGCATAAGCGGCGCACCTCTGATCCCCGGGGTGTTCTCGGCAGGCCGGTGAGCAGGGTGCATATTTAAGATCCGAATTTACCCTATTGACGGCTCACATCCGACATGTTACATATCATTGCGGCCTCTCAAAATACAAGCGGCGGCTACATACCGCCGTTACGAAAGGAACACAGACGACGAAGATCACACCCCTTCTCCTTCCCGCCTTAGCCCTTGGGTTAGCCGCAGGCAACGCGGCCCTGGCCCAAGATGGCTGCGGAAAGATGTGCGGCCAAGGCGGCCTAATAGGTCAAGCCACCCGCTCCTGCAATGGTGTTACGACCTGCTGGGTTTCGATGTGCACAACGCACGTTTATGGCTGCGGGTACCCCGAGGACGACACGTTCAACGACATCTGCCAAGATAACGTCATCTATACCTGCTGCTGACTCGCTAACTGGGCGCCGTTCCACAAGGCTCGCGGCATGGCGCTGACGTTGATCCGGCAGCCTACTCAGTTGGAGCGACCGGCTCGACTTTGGGCGCGCCCGGCCCGAAACCGGGTGCGCCCGCAAGAGCATCGGCGCAAGAGGAGCGCGCACTCACATGAAGCCACTCGCATGGAATCCTGTCAGAAGAATCTTGTCAGTCCACGCGGTTTATTGGTGCGTCATACTGGCGTTAGCGGTGAACTTCATTCGTCTCGCGTGGCTGCACCTGGAAGCCAACGGCCTCACGCGGAGGGTGACGCCTTACACCGTGACGCTTCTTGAGCAGTCGAGCGGCATCCTATACACGACTGCTGTCCGCTCAGACGGAGCCCGGCTACTAGGGTGGGACCGCCACGGTGCCGGAGTCAAGACGCCGGAGTCGAAGCGCCTCCTTGAGTTTCCAAACGGCCTTAAGATCGACGTTGACGACACCAGAAGGACCCGAAGCTCGATTCAGGACAGGGCCAGGGTCAACCCGATTGTCTACTACCACGACCCCCGAAAGTCCTGCTTAGACTGGCTGGTTCCCGCAGCCGCGCGGCCGCAGAAGCTGCTGGAAAAGCGGGCCCTCGGTGGCTACCTCTCAGCCCGGGTTTTGGACGAACGCTCGGGCTGGATAACTTGGAGGGCTCTCGACTACGGTTGCGCGGTCATTGGGGAGGAAATGCCACTGGGCGGCGGCCGGATCTCGATAAAAACTCTCGTCGAGCTGCGCGGAGCCGAGCCGGCCGATCCGCTCTTCTACGTGCCGCCCGGTTATCTAGAGATTCCGCCGTCACGTTATGCGTCCACCGTGAACGACGCAGCGCGTGATGACTACTACAGCAAACACCGGCCCGATTAGGTGTTCGGCTTTATAAGCTCCACACCTCATTAAGATTAAGGAGTCAAGCATGTCGCGTCGGAGTCTTGCGGCCATCTGTCGCATCGCGGTTTTGGCATGCCTCACCGCGGCGTCGTATTATCTGCTTAACTATGTGTTGGGCCGCGTCCAGCAAAGGGGCGGTCTTGAAGCCACCGCCTCGCGCTTTCCATCGGTACGCCGCGGCGTGAAGCTGGATGTCGACGGCGTCTTTTTCGGAAGGGCCTGCTGTGCCATGATACTGGTTACGTCCCCGAATTGTGGGTTCTGCCAAGCCAGCAAGACATTCCACCAGGCGCTCGCGGGGGCCTTGGCGCAGCGTGGTGTGCCGCTCTACGTCGCGCTGCCCTACGGAGCCGACGGCTCCTTCCTAGGTTTGCCTCCAGTCAACCAGATCGAGTGGAGGAACATTAAGGGGACTCTGAGAGGGACGCCGACCTTGATCTTACTGGACCGGTCGGGGTTTGTTAAGGGGGTATGGGAAGGCCTGCTGCGGGCGTCAACCGCCGCTGAGGTCCTGGCGATGGCGCACGACCTCACTTGAACCTGGACGACGAAGCCAGAAAGAGGTTGGCCACCCGGGGGAGAAAAGGAAATGACGGTTCAACGGCTAGCAATTAGTCTCGGCGTGGCGCTCGCCATGTGTTCTGCAGTCCGCGCACAGCAAGCCACGGCGCCATCTGGGTCTATTCTGGCGTCCGTCAAGCCTCATCATGGACCAGGCAGCAGAATGTCAATGACCCCGGGGATGCTCACAGCAGAGGGAATATCCGTTTACTTTCTCGTCCAATTTGCATACGATTTGCACCCGGGGGAACTTGCCGGTTTACCGAAGTGGGCCAACTCCGACACCTTCGATATCACTGCGAAGGCTTACGGCCCCGTACCTGCGAATCCCCGGATGTCACCGGAACAGGCCAGGGCCTTTGTCCGGTCGCTCCTGGCGGACCGGTTTCAACTCAAAGCGCACCAGGAAAAACGGCAAGTGACAGGCTTTGAACTGAAGGTAGCCCCGAAAGGGCCGAAGCTTGAGAAAGCGACGCTGGACGACCAATCGCGTCCAAAGACCAGAGCGCCCAAGGGCGGCGTGTACTCAATGGGGATCTTGGCAATGACCGTGTCCCATATACTGGACGCCGTAGTCGTCGACCGGACCATGCTCGAGGGGAATTATTATGTGAAATTGCGCTGGACCGGGGACGACGGCGCCCCCAGAAGCATTGGCGTGCCATCGGCTGGGACCCCTGACGAAGCGGATGGCCGTTCGATTTTCGAAGCCCTGAAAGAGGATCTCGGATTGAGCCTGGAAGGCCACACCCACGTTCCGCTCGATGTTCTCGTGATCGATCAAGTGTCGAGGCCGTCCGAAAACTGATATGCGGCGACACGTTGACCCTCTTTGAGGGAATTCAGGGCTTGTAGTCAGAGATCGGCCGCCCCCGAAAGCTCCGCCTCGCCGATCGCGATCAAATGCCGCAGGGGAGTCGTGTCGGAGACTACGATCATCTGCGCTCAGGCAAGGAGCGCCCACCCGCCGACTCCTGGAGCGCAGCCTCTCGGTCAAGTTCGGCAGGGTCGAAATCGAACACGGGAACGCCGCGCGAACCAAGAAACTCCTGCGCCTCCCACCGGCTCCCAAACCCAAGCAGGCGCCGGACTTGGGCGACGCTCAGCAGCCCCTGTCGATAGCCATCCAGCGCCAGGCTCTCGGTGAGCCGCCGCGACAGATCCCCCCAGCGCCCTTCCAGTGCGTTGCGCACATCGTCCGGCATGTTGATGGACAGCGCCATTTACCTATATTATGCAATACTCGGCCCGCCTGGGGTCTCTTACACAATCAACATGCAATCCCCATACGAGTAAAACCTGTATCTCTCTTCCACCGCATGCCGGTAAGCCGCCAGCGCCAGCTCCGTCCCCGCGAACGCGCACACCAGCAGCAGCAAACTAGTCTTCGGCAAATGGAAGTTAGTCAGCATAGCGCCCGTACCCCTAAACCGGAATCCCGGGTAAATGAAGATATCCGTCTCTCCGCTCCCCGCCCGCAGTTCTCCCTCACGCATCGCGCTCTCCACCGTCCGCACGCTGGTAGTCCCCACCATCGCCAGTCTGCTCGCCGCGCGCATCTTAGCCGCGTTCTCTTCCGTGATCGCGTACCGCTCCGCGTGCAGCCGCGCCCGCTCCACCTGTTCCTCGTGCAATGGCTGAAACGTTCCCAGCCCCACATGCAGCGTCACGCAAGCCGTCTCCGCCCCGGCCGCACGGCACTCGCTCAATACTTCCGGCGTAAAATGCAGCCCCGCCGTCGGCGCCGCCACCGACCCCTTCTCTCTGGCATACACCGTCTGATAACGCTCGCGGTCGGCCGCCTCATCGGCGCGTTTAATGTAGGGCGGCAGCGGCACGTGCCCAATCTTCTCGAACTCGGCGAACAAATCACCCGATCCCTCGAACCGTATCGTGCGCTCCCCAAACTCGCCGCGGCCAACAATCTCCCCTTGCAATCCGCCTTCGAATTCGATCCGTTCCCTCAGCCGCATCTTGCGCCCCGGCCGCACCAGCGCCTCCCAATCCCTCCCATCGCCGCTCACCGGTCGCAGCAGAAACACCTCCACGCGCCCGCTCAAATGCTCGCGCAACTTCGGATTATTCTTCCCCACCGCCAGCGACCGCACCCCCGCCCGATGCCCATACAGCCGCGCCGGAAACACTCGCGAATCGTTCAACACCAGGCAATCGCCCACCCGCAAGTACTCCGGCAAGTCGCGGAACCGCCGGTCTTCCCATCGCTGCCCGGCGCGGTCCACCACCAGCATGCGCGCCCCCGCGCGGTCCTCCGGCGGCGCTTGCGCAATCAGTTCGTCGGGAAGATGGTAGTCGAATTGGGCCAGGTCCATCGCTACTTCTTGGCTCGCTCGAATGTCAGAGGCGTCGTCACCCCGCCCTGCATCCAGTTCCCCGCGATCTCCGCGCGGCTCTCCGCGAGCACGCCGGAATACCGTCCGCCAATCGCGCGGATCTCAAACTCCAGCCCGTTCCCCTTCTGCGTGACGGTGGTAATGGGAATCGCCGGGCTCGCGCTGCCCGCGCTCACCACCGTGCCTGCGCCGTTCCCATCCGCCCCCACAACCAGTTTCAGCTCCAGATGAAGCTGCCCGTCGCCGCCGCCCAACAGCCCTTCCCAAGTCCCCAAGAAGTCGTTCGACAACGGCGTGCTGGCCCGCGGCGCCTCGATCGCAGCTTCTCCCGTCCGCTTCAGCTCGAACGCGGTCGATTCGCCCGACCCGCTAACCTGCCCCGAAATCGCCGCCCCGCCCGCCGCCAGTTTTCCATCGAACACCGGGCTTGCCGCCGCGTCGAACATGCGGAAGTGAATCGCGTCCCCCTGCACTGCGATGCCGCTCAGCGGGATGTCCTTGGCCCCTTGCGCCGGCATGCCCATCGCGCCAACCCAGGCGCCCTTCGAATCCACCGCCAGGTCCACCGTGATCGCAACATCCTTCCCCGCCCCTTTAATCACGCCCTCCCAATGCCCCGCCCCCGCCGGCGCCTGCCATGCCATCGCCATCGCCGCGCACACGGTCCCCAGGCCCGCCATGCGCAGTGAGCCATTCATCGCATCGCCCTCCGCAGATACTGCCCCGTGTACGACCGTTTCACCTTCGCCACATCCTCCGGCGTTCCGCACGCCACCACTTCCCCGCCCGCCGCGCCGCCCTCCGGTCCCAAATCGATCACCCAGTCGGCCGCCTTGATCACCTCCAGATTGTGCTCGATCACAATCAAGCTCCCGCCGTTATCGATCAGCCTCTGGAACGACGCCAGCAGCTTCGCAATATCGTCGAAATGCAAACCCGTCGTCGGTTCGTCGAAAATGAACAGCGCCCGCGCGCAGCTTGCCATTGCCAGGTGCGCCGCCAGTTTCACCCTCTGCGCTTCGCCGCCCGAAAGCGTAGTCGCCGATTGCCCCAGCCGCAGGTACCCCAACCCAACAT